>Ga0209048_10002836_pt1 | contig 16983 bp, 14 predicted proteins | sample FrelakmetCRP12CR_FD_187146 | JGI IMG/M metagenome (GOLD analysis project Ga0209048, IMG submission 187146) | Freshwater lake sediment microbial communities from the University of Notre Dame, USA, for methane emissions studies - CRP12 CR (SPAdes)... | ecosystem: Environmental > Aquatic >... | reverse complement strand
TGCGGGCGGCGCAACTCTAGGGAGAATTACGCGTGGCGGGAAATACGTTCGGCCGGGTCTTCACGGTCACGAGCTTCGGCGAAAGTCACGGCCCGGCGCTTGGCTGTGTGGTCGACGGCTGTCCGCCGGGTCTCGCCTTGAGCGAGGCGGATTTGCAGCCCGATGTGGAGCGGCGCCGCCCCGGGGCATCGCAGTACACCACCCAACGCCGCGAATCGGACACGGTGCGCATATTGTCCGGCGTTTTCGAAGGCAAGACTACCGGTACGCCGATCGGCCTCACGGTCGAGAACGAGGATCAGCGTTCGCGCGACTACGAAAAGATCAAGGATCGGTTTCGTCCCGGCCACGCTGACTACACCTATCAGCAAAAATACGGGTTTCGCGACTACCGCGGCGGGGGAAGATCCTCGGCGCGCGAGACCGTGATGCGAGTCGCGGCGGGCGCCATCGCGCGCAAATTCCTGCGCGAGCGCCTGGGCGTGAGCATTTACGGCTATTTGGGGCAAATCGGACCGATGGTGCTCGAGCCCAAGGACCCGCCGAGCGCCTATGAAAATCCGTTCTTTTGCCCCGATCCCGGCCGGGTCAAGGAGATCGAGGATCTCATCTGGCGCACTCGCGAAGCCGGCGATTCGATCGGCGCGCGCATTACGGTGATTGCGGCGGGGGTGCCGCCCGGGCTGGGCGAGCCGGTGTTTGAGCGGCTCGATGCGGATTTGGCCGGCGCCATGATGGGCATCAACGCGGTGAAGGGCGTGGAGATCGGCGCCGGCTTCAAAGCCGTGACGCAGCTCGGGTCGCAGCACCGGGATGAGCTCACGCCGACTGGGTTCAAGAGCAATCACGCCGGCGGCGTGCTCGGCGGGATTTCTTCGGGGCAGGACATTGTCGTGAACATCGCACTCAAGCCCACCTCGAGCATCGCGGCGCCGGGCGAGACCATCGACGTGCAAGGCCGCCCCGTGCAAATTGCCGTGACCGGCCGGCATGACCCGTGTGTCGGGTTTCGCGCGACGCCGATTGCGGAAGCGATGATGGCCCTGGTGCTGATGGATCATTACCTGCGCTTTCGCGCGCAATGCGCGGATGTGATCGGCACCACGCCGGTGATTACGCGGAGCGGCGCTTGAGCGCCTCCGCGGCCCCGCCGCCGCGAATTGCCGTGGTCGGCGCGTCGAGCCTGATAGGCGAGGCGCTGATCGATGAGCTCAATGCCCGGAAATTTCCCCGCGCCGAACTGCACGCCCTCGACGAGGAGCGCGATCTCGGCCGGCCGCTCGCGTCCGATGCGAGCGCGACCGACGTCGCCACCTTCGATTTTTCGCGCGTGGAGCTCGCGTTCTTCTGCGGCCGCGCCGCGCTGAGCGTTCGCTATGCCGAAGCGGCCGCCGCGCATGCCTGGGTCATCGACAGCTCACCCACGTTCCGCATGCAGGAGCGCGTGCCTTTGGTGGTGGCCGACGTCAACGCCGAGGCGCTCGAGGGAGCGGCGCGCGGTCTGGTGGCTTTGCCGGGCAGCGCCAGCGTCGCGCTCGCCACCGCGCTGGCGCCGTTGCACGCGCTCGCGGGACTCGAGCGTGCGGAGGTTGCGACCTATCAGGCGGTGTCGGGCAGCGGACGCGCCGCCATGGACGAGCTTGCCGGCGAAACCGTGGCCATGCTCAGCGGCAAGAAGGCGCGCGGGCGCGCCTTCGGGCGGCAAATAGCGTTCAACGTCATTCCGCAGGTCGATGCGTTGGAAGCCGACGGCGGGTCGCGCGAAGAGCGGCGTTTATGGCACGAAACGCGGCGAATTCTTGGTAGGCCGCAAATCGCGATCAATGCCACCGCGGTGCGGGTGCCGGTGTTCTTCGGTCACAGCCTTGCTGTCCACGCCACCTTTGAACGACCCGTGACCGTTTCCGATGCCGCTCGCGTGTTGCAATGCGGCAAAGGTCTTTTCCTCGCCGCTGCCGGCAGCGCCAACGAAATTCCGACGCCCGCCACCTTGGCCATCTCCCCGGACAAGGTCTATGTGGGTCGCCTGCGAGCCGATTTGACCCGTGATCGAGCTCTAAATTTTTGGATTGTTGCCGATAATGTTCGGAAATGTGCGGCGCATAACGCAGTTTCAGTCGCCCAGATTTTGGTAAATAGTCCCCGGTAAGATATAGTTAAGCGCTTATGTTAAAGGCAAGTGAAACTCAGTGTAAATTAGCCTGAAAGCCTCGCCCACAATGAACTTAATGCGCTTGCCCACCGGAATTCGGGGAGTAGAAATGTCAGTGACGATGCCTCGCACGATACTGGTGGCTTGCCTGCTGTCCGTATCCTCTTTGTGGCCGTCCCTATCGCCGGCCTTGGGGCTCGGAGAGATCCATTTGAACTCGGCCTTGAACGAGCCGATGAGCGCCGAGATCGATCTCGTTGCGGCGACACCCGACGAATTGAGCGCGCTGCATGCGACCCTGGCCGGCCGCGATGCGTTCACGCGTTATGGCATTGACCATCCGCCGTTCCTGTCGTCGCTGACTTTCAAGGTTGGAAAGACCAAGGATGGTCGGGATGTGCTGCTGGTACGTTCCACCGAAGCGATTCCCGAACCGTTTGTGACATTCCTTGTGGAAGTGAACTGGGCGCGCGGCCGGTTGATGCGCGAGTACACGGTGCTGCTCGATCCGCCGGTATACACGCCCGGTGAAAGTCCGAATTCTTCCGCTGCGGTCACGGCGCCTGCCGTCGTCCGCGCGCCGGCGGCCGCCCCCGCTCAGGCGCGAAAGCCCGGCCCCTCGGCAATGCCTGCGCCGGCGGAAACCGCGGCGCCCCAGCCGGCCGCACCCCCGGCATCCGCTGCGGCAGCGCGGGCCGGGACCGCGGGAGCTTCGAGCCCGGGCACCATTCATGTCACGAGGGGCGATACGCTTTCCAAGATTGCCCGCAGCCTGCATGCCGATACACCGGCGAACCTCGACCAGACGATGATCGCTCTGTACCGCTCGAACCCCGATGCGTTCGGCGGCAACATCAATATTTTGCGCAGCGGCTCCGTGCTGCGCGTTCCGGACGCCGATGCGATAGCCGCCCTCAATCAGAAAGAGGCGACGAGCGAAGTGCGTCGTCAGATGGATGCCTGGCGCAGCACCGGTGGTGCCGCGGCGCCGGCCAGCGGCCATTTGCGTCTGGTGACGCCGGGCTCGGGGACGGGCGGCGCGTCCGGCCACGGCGAATCGGCGGCGACTGCCGAAGCGCAGGCGCTTCGGGATCGGGTCAAGGATTTGGAAGGTCAGCTGTCGGAGTCGAAGCGCTTGATCGATATCCGCAACGCCGAACTCGCCGCGTTGCAGCGCAAGCTGGGCGTGCCGGCGACCAAGCCGCCGGTCGAACAACCGCCTGCGCCCAAGCCGGTTGAGCAGCCGCCTGCTGCCAAGCAGCAGACCGCCGCGGCACCGCCCGCGCCGACGCCGGCGGCACCGCCCGAAGTGAACCCGGCTGCGCCTGCTCCTGCGGCGGCTCCCCCGGCGCCGGCACCCGAAAAACCCAAGCATGCGCCGCCGCCCGCTCCGTCGGGATCCTGGATCGACTGGGTGGCCGGAAACTGGTGGCTGCCGGCCGCGATCCTGCTTGCGATTCTTGGCGGACTCGGATTCGCCGCGTGGAAGCGTCGGGGACAGAGCTCCATAGGCGGTCTCGGCGGCCTGATGGATGAGACCCATGTTGCGGAGCCGAGAGAGGCGACGGTCAAGCTTTCCGCCATGCGCAAGGGCAACGATTCGTTCGTGGTTGAAGAGTCCGGTCCGCACGCCGTGCCGGATTTCAATGCCGAGAGCGGCCGATTCGGCGATACCGGTGAATTGAAATCTGCCGACGACACCATGTCGAGCGAGAGTGCCGTCAATCTTGACCAGGGTGATCCGCTGGCCGAGGCCGACTTTCACATGGCGTACGGCTTGTACGACCAAGCCGCCGATTTGGTGCGTATCGCGCTCGAGCGCGAACCCGACCGGCGAGATCTGCGCCTCAAGCTGCTGGAAATTTATTTCGTGTGGGGAAACAAGGATCTCTTCCTGCAGACCGCCAAAACGCTGGAAAGCACGCGCGATCGTGCGCCAGCCGGCGAATGGGACAAGATCCTCATCATGGGCAAGCAGATTTGCCCGGACGAACCGATGTTCGGGTCGAGTGCCGGCAGCGGACGCGGCGCGGGCGCTCTGGTCGACCTGAACCTCGAGGGCGGCGAAAATCGCGTCGACATCGATCTGTTCGGCGAACCCGGAGGCGAGCACAGCAGCCTGGATCACACCCTCGCCAAGGAACATGACGAAAATGCGGCCACCGGCGAGTCCCCTCGGCGCGGCGCCAAGGCGGACTTGGACTTCACCTTGGACATGCCCGAGCGCGGAGCGGACGAGTCGCCGACGCGGGAAATGCCGCCGCGAGACGAGCCGACGGTCGAAACGGAGTTGATGAGTTTCGCCGATTCCCCCACGGCCGAGTCGCCGGCGCTCAAGACCGCCGAGATGAATACCGCCGGCATTCTCGATCAGCATGCCTCCAAATCCTCGGGCTTGAAGGCGGATCAAACCGCCGAGGTGTCGATCGACGATTTGGGGCTCGATCTCGATCATCTGGAACAGACGGGAGCGCCGTCGGCCAACAGCATCGGACCGCTCGAGGAAACCGACCATCCGGCTGATGCGCCGACCATGGTGGCAGGCCTCGATGACCGCTCGCGGCGCATGATGGAGGAAGCGGCAAAGGGGCGCGATCAGGATTTGACCGAGCTTGAACGCGAACTGGAAGCCTCATTCATCGCCGATCTTGACGGGCAACACGATGAAATAAAGACTGCGGTGCTGGGACCGGAATCCGCTCCCACCGTGATGATGCCGCGGGACGCCGATCTCAACGCGAGCTCGCGCCTGAGGCCGTCGCCGGAATACTCCGATATTCACGAAGCGGAGAAGGTCGACATCGATTCGACTTCGAAGCTGCACGGCATCAAGGGCGATGGGGTCGATTTGGATCTGGATCGACTGGCGACGGCACTGGGCACCGGCGATACCGTGGATCAGCCGCGGGCGGCCGAGGAAGTATTCTCGACCGAGGTCTTCGAGGCCAGCCAACGCAGCCGGCGCGTGGACCTCGATGTCGGCGAGTCGATGAACGGTGCGGAGCATCCGACGAATAAGCTGCGGGCTCAGACCGACAAACTCAGGGCCGTCGAACCGGCGATGTCCGAGCTGGAGCCGGTCACCATGAGCGAGGTCGGCACCAAACTCGATCTGGCACGCGCGTATATGGATATGGGCGATCCGGAAGGTGCGCGCAGCATCCTCGAGGAAGTCGTGCAGGAAGGTTCTACCAGCCAGAAGCAGGAAGCGACGCGCCTGATCGAATCGCTGCCCGGCTGAGCGTGTCTGACGAGGGAGCGGATGCCCGGCGCATAGCGGTCCTGGTCGAATACGACGGCACCCGGTACGCCGGATGGCAATCGCAAGCGCACGCGGCCTCCGTACAGGACGCGGTGCAGAATGCCATCGGATTCGTCGCCGGCGCGCCCATAGTCGCGATTTGCGCCGGCCGTACCGACGCCGGCGTTCACGCCATCGGTCAGGTCATCCACTTCGACACCGCGGCGGTGCGCACCGCGCGCGCCTGGGTGCTGGGGGCAAATACCAAGCTGCCGCCCGCGATCGCCCTGCAGTGGGCGGGCGAGGTACCGGCGGGGTTTCATGCGCGGCACAGCGCGCTGCGCCGGGTCTACCGGTACTACATTTCGAATCGCAGCGCGCGCCCGGCGCTCGAGCGCACGCGCAGCGCCTGGATACACCGTGACCTCGACGCCGCAGCCATGCACGGCGCCGCGCAGGCGCTGCTCGGCGAGCATGATTTTTCAGCCTTTCGGTCGATCGAATGCCAGTCGAAATCCAGCGTGCGGCGCATCGAGCGCGTGGCGGTGGAGCGCATCGGGCATTGCGTGCGGATGGAGATCGTCGCGAACGCCTACCTGCACCATATGGTGCGCAACATCGTTGGAACCTTGCTCGCGGTGCAGGGCGGGCCCGACCCTGCAGGCGCCATGTCACGCATCCTCTCGAGCGGTGAGCGGCGGATGGCGGGCGCAACCGCGCCGGCCTCCGGTCTTTATCTGTGGCGCGTTGAATACCCGGCCGCTTACGGCATTCCTGCGCCCCAAGGCTGGGTTTGTTAGACTAGCGTATGTCCTGGTTCGAGCGAATCGTCCCGTCGCGCATCAAGACCGAGCGCCGTACCCGCTCGGTCCCCGAAGGGCTGTGGGCAAAATGTCCGGCCTGCGATGCGGTGCTGTATCGCGCCGAAATCGAACGCAATCTGCATGTCTGCCCCAAATGCAGCCACCACATGCGCATCAACGGGCGCGAGCGTCTGCTTAAATTTCTCGACCCCGGTTCGGGCAAGGAGATTGCCGCCAAGGTCATGGCGGAGGATCCGCTGAAGTTCAAGGACTCGAAGCGCTACCGCGACCGCATCGCGCAGGCGCAGAAACAGACTGGCGAGCGCGATGCGCTGATCGTGATGTCGGGACAATTGGCCGAACTCGATTTGGTGGCATGCGCCTTCGAATTTCGATTTTTGGGCGGCTCGATGGGCTCGGTGGTCGGCGAAAAATTCGTGCGGGCGGTCGAGCACTGCCTTGAACACCGCACGCCGCTGGTGTGTTTCTCGGCGAGCGGCGGCGCGCGCATGCAGGAGGCGCTGTACTCACTGCTGCAAATGGCCAAGACCAGCGCCGCGCTCAAACGCCTGTCCGAAGCTCGGCTGCCGTTCATTTCGGTCATGACCGACCCGACCACCGGAGGGGTGTCGGCGAGCCTGGCGATGTTGGGAGACATCAACATCGGCGAACCGAAGGCATTGATCGGTTTCGCCGGGCCGCGGGTGATCCAGCAAACGGTGCGGGAAACCTTGCCCGAAGGTTTTCAACGAAGCGAGTTCCTGCTCGAGCACGGCGCGCTCGACATGATCCTCGATCGGCGCGAGATGCGCGCTCGAATCGGCGCCATGTTGCGATTGCTGATCGGTAAGGAGCCCGCGGCGGCTTAGGAGCCCGGGTTTGATGCCCATGCGGAGTCTCGAGCAGTGGTTGGCCCACCAGGAACGGGTGCATCCCCACTCCATCGATCTGGGGCTCACGCGTCTGGTGCAGGTGCTCGATCGGTTGCGCTGGTGCCAGCCGAACGTCCCGGTCATCACCGTGGCCGGCACCAACGGCAAGGGTTCGGTCGTCGCCTACTGCGCTGCGATGCTGGCGGCTGCGGGGTACCGGCTCGGCACCTTCACCTCACCGCATTTGCGCGATTATCGCGAGCGAATTCGCATAAATGGCGCCGAGGTCGCCAGCGCCGCGCTGGTTCGGGCATTCGAGAGGATCGAAGAGGCCTGCACGGATGCGGCGCAAGGTCGTGTGTCGTTGACGTTTTTCGAATACAACGCGCTTGCGGCCCTGCTGATATTCGAAGCGCAGCAACTCGATGCCTGGGTGCTCGAAATCGGCATGGGCGGGCGTCTTGATGCGGTCAACGTGGTCGACCCGTCGGTAGCCGTGGTGGTGAGTATCGGACTCGATCACCAGGAGTTCCTCGGGCCCACGCTCGAATGCATAGCGCGCGAGAAGGCCGGCATTTTCCGCGCTCGTGTGCCGGCGGTGCTCGGCAGCCAGGGGATGCCGCAGGTGCTGACCAGCGTTGCGAAGCAGATCGGCGCGCCGCTCAAGCGCCTGGGGTTCGAATATGAATTCACCCGGCACGCCGACCGCTGGCACTATCGCGGGCCGCGCTGGAACTTATCGGATCTGCCGGCGCCGGCGCTGCTCGGCGATACGCAATTCAGCAATGCCGCGGCGGCCATTGCCGCCCTCGAGGAGCTCGCGCCGCGTTTACCGCTTCAGGCCTCGGCGGTGGCTCGCGGGCTCTCTTCGGTCCATCTGGTGGGGCGCTTTCAAGTGATCGCCGCTGCGGGTCGGCCCACCTGGATATTGGATGTTGCCCACAATCCCGATGCGGCACGCGTGCTCGCGGACAATCTGCGCTCGCGGCCGATTGCCGGACGAACGCTCGCGGTGTGCGGAATACTGACCGACAAGGATGCCGCGGCAGTTGCGTTCCAGCTGCGCGATCGCATCGACGAGTGGTGGCTCTGTTCGACGGAGGGAGCCCGGGGTACGACCAGCGCGGCGCTGGCCGCACGGATTGCACCGCAGGTCGAGGTTCGGCTCAACGAAACGGACGGGATCGGGGCTGCCTGTGCCGCCGCATCGGCCGCAGCGGGTCCGGAGGATCGGATCGTGGTCTTCGGTTCGTTCCACACCGTCGGGCCGGCAATGGATTGGCTAGAGGCGCACGCCATGCTGTCACCGCCGGATCTTCCCGAATATACTGCGCCGCCCAATGATCACGAATAATATGGGCACGGCCATGGATCGTCGCGTCAAAGAACGTCTGGTCGGCGCCACGATTTTGGTGGCGCTGATCGTGCTGATCGTGCCGGAGTTGCTGTCCGGCCCGCATCGGTTTTCATCGCCGCCGGCGGTGAGCCTGCCTGCGCCGACGCGTAACGTGTCGGTCGATCTCGCGACGAGCAAGGCGACACCCGCGCCGCAGGCTGCCGATTTGATGCCGCCGACCTCTGAGCCGCCGCCGGCGGCGGCGCGGCTAGCGAGCTCGCCGCCTTCGGTGACCACATTGGGGGCGCAGGCCGCCGCTGGACCGGGGCTTGAAACCCGCCCGCCGGGCGCCAAATCCTCCTTGCCGGGAACGGCGAAATCCGGAATGCCGAGCGAGGCGCAATCCACGCCCGCTCGGGATTCATGGTCGGTGCAATTGGGCAGTTTTTCCAGCAAGGCCAATGCCGACAAATTGGTGCACCAATTGAAGGCGCGAGGTTTGCCGGCTTACGTCATTTCGAGCGGTTCCGGGACTGCCGCGCGATTCAAGGTGCGCATGGGGCCTTTGGCGGACCGTGCGGCTGCCCAACGCGAAGTGGACAAGCTCAAGGGAGCGGGCCATGCGGCCACTGTCGTGGCTCCGGCATCGTGATATGCGGATTGTCGCTGGATTCACGGCAATGCCGGCGCGGGTTGGGTAGAATGCGCCCCTGTCATGAGGCAAGCCGCCTCTTTTCGGATGCCACGCCAGAGGTGGGAGTTTGACCGGAGCCGATGTCCTCATTGCGTTGATCGTGTTGGGCTCAACATTGTTGGGATTATTGCGCGGCTTCGTGCGCGAAGCGGTGTCTCTGGCGTTCTGGATCCTGGCCATTTGGGCCGCGTGGAAATTCGGCTCATTGGTCGAGCCGCACCTCGGCGGACTGTTGGCGGACCCAAGGGCGGCGCCTTGGATCGGGCGCTTGGTCATCATGGTGCTGGTGCTGCTGGTCGGGTGGACGACCGGCATGCTGCTCGCCTATTTCGCGCACAGCGCGGGACTCGGTCCTCTGGATCGGGCCGTCGGCCTGCTGTTCGGCATCGCACGCGGTATGGTGTTGATGGGGTTGGTGATCATCGGCGCCGAACTGTTGCATCTGAACCAGGAAGAATGGTGGGGTCGATCGAAGTTGGTTCCCTACGGGGAAGCCGTCGGCGATTGGCTTCGAGCCATGGTCGGCGAGCGTGGCGAACCTTGGGCCAAACTCGAGCGCATCACCGGATTCCACGTGAAAGGCCAATAGACCGGAGATCCAACATGTGCGGAATCGTCGGAATGGTTGGTGTGGGCGCGGTCAATCAGCGGATCTACGACGCGCTGACGGTCCTGCAGCATCGTGGGCAAGACGCGGCCGGAATCATGACCAGCGAGGCGGGGGAGCTGTTCATGCGCAAGGATTCCGGCCTGGTGCGCGACGTGTTTCAGCAAAAGCACATGGTGAAACTCCTCGGCAACGTCGGCATCGGCCACGTCCGCTATCCCACCGCCGGCACCGATAGCGCGAACGATGCGCAGCCGTTCTATGTGAATTCGCCCTACGGGATTTGCCTCGGGCACAACGGCAATTTGACCAATGCGCGCGAACTCACGGAAGTATTGGTCCGGGAGGACCGCCGGCATTTGAATACCGGATCCGATTCGGAAGTGCTGCTCAACGTGCTCGCCTCCGAGCTGCAGCGGGTCGGCACGCCGCGCGTCACGCCGGCCGATATTTTCGCCGCGGCGAACGCCGTGTACCGGCGTTGCCGAGGCGGCTACGCGGTCGTCGCCATGGTCATCGGCCACGGCATCCTGGGATTTCGTGATCCGAACGGCATTCGCCCCCTGGTCGTCGGCAAGCGCGATACCAATAAGGGCACCGAGTGGATGCTGGCGTCCGAAAGCGTCGCCCTCGACATGCTGGGCTTCGACTTGGTGCGCGACGTCGCGCCCGGCGAGGCCGTGTTCATCGACGAACAGGGGCGATTTTACGCGCAGCAATGCGTGGCAATGGTGCGGCACACGCCGTGCATTTTCGAATATGTGTATTTCGCCCGACCCGACTCGATCATCGACAATATCTCGGTGTACAAGGCGCGTCTGCGCATGGGCGAGCGTCTCGCGGAGAAGATCAAGCGCGAACGTCCCGATCACGACATCGACGTGGTGATCCCGATTCCCGACACCAGCCGCACCAGCGCGGTGCAAGTCGCACAGCTCCTCGGCGTCAAGTACCGCGAGGGCTTCATCAAGAATCGATACATCGGCCGAACCTTCATCATGCCGGGGCAGGAACAGCGCTCGAAATCCGTACGCAGCAAGCTGAACGCCATCGATCTCGAATTTCGCGGCAAAAATGTGCTGTTGGTGGACGACTCGATCGTACGCGGCACCACGTCCGCGCAAATAATCGACATGGCCCGCGAAGCCGGTGCGAAAAAAGTGTACTTCGCGTCCGCCGCGCCGCCGGTGCGCTATCCCAATGTGTACGGCATCGACATGCCCGACGTATCGGAGCTGGTGGCGGCCGGGCATACGGATGCAGGGGTTCGCGACATCATCGGCGCCGACTGGCTTATCTACCAGGATTTGGAAGATCTGGTGCATGCGGTTCGCCATGACAACGCCAAGATCACCGACTTCGATACATCCTGCTTTTCGGGTCACTACGTCACCGGAGACGTGACGCCCGAGTACTTGAAGCGCCTGCAGGGAGAGCGATCCGACGAGGCTAGGCAGCAACGTCGAGATGGCGCCGCTCGTGGACTCAAGACCATCCGAAATTCGTAGCGCCCCGCGCGGCTCGGTTCGGATCGGAGGGTCTTGAACTTGCGCCTGCTTTTGATCGCGGAACGCTCGGAGCATCGACTGCTGGTCAAGAAGCACGTCGAGATCGAGTGGCCCGACGCGACCGTTGTCGAGCACAGATTGGGAGAGGACGATCCGCTGGAGGCGAGTTTCGCCGCCGCTGGATTCGATGCGGCGATCATCGTCGCCGCGCCGCCCACCGGAGCCGCCGAACAGCTGGCGCGGGAACTCGCCGCAAAACCCGAGTTTGCGCCGCTGCTGGTGTTGCTGCTGCAGGATGCGCCGCTGCCTTTGCCCGGCGAGATGCCGCGAGTGCGCCGGCTGTACGGGCGAAAAATCGGCCGGGACCAGCTCATTGCGGCGCTCACCAGCGCATCTCGTGAACAAATGCGGGCGCTGGCTTCGTTGCGCTCGCAACCGGAGTTCGCGCAGCGCTATAAGTTCGGCTCCGTGATCATCCGCGGGCACCGTTGCATCCGGCAAATCGGCAGCGGCGGCATGTGCAAAATTTACCTGGCGGAGAGCGAACGCGCCGGATCGCTGGTGGTTCTCAAAATATTCAGCCAGGTCCCCGATGTCTCGGATCGCATCGTCGGGTTCGACCGGTTCCTGCAGGAATACGAAATCGTCGCCGGCTTGAAGCACCGCAACATCGTGCGAATCTACGATCTGGGCGTCGCCGACGATCACGCTTATATCGCGATGGAGCACTTCCCCGCCGGCGATTTACGGCAACGCATGAAGGCGCCGCTCGCGCCCGCCACCGCGCTGCACTATCTCGAGCAGATCGCGAGCGCGCTGGAGGCCATTCATGTGGTGGGCGTTCTGCACCGCGACTTGAAACCGGCCAACGTCATGTTGCGCACCGACGGGTCGCTCAGTTTGATCGATTTCGGCCTTGCCAAGGCCAACGAACTCGACTTGGAATTGACCGGAAAGCGCGAGATCTTCGGCACCCCGTACTACATGAGCCCGGAGCAGGGCCACGCTGAGCTCATCGATGCGCGCAGCGATCTGTACAGCCTCGGCGTCGTGTTCTACGAAATGCTGATTGGCCGCAAACCTTATTTGGGCGGATCCGCGATGGAAGTCATCTACAAGCACAAGCGCGCGGAGCTGCCGGCCATCGAACCGCAATATGCGAGCTACGAACCCCTGTTGAAACGCCTGTTGGCGAAATCTCCCGAGGACCGGTTCCAGTCGGCGCGCGCGCTGCTCGACGCGGTCGCCGAGTTGAAGGTTCTCGCATGAGTCAGGGGCACCCCCCTGCGCTGTTGCGCGCCCCGACGCCCGCCAGTTGGACCGCCCGTGCCCGAAGCTCGCCGGATGAGTTGCTGATCGACCACGCGAATTGCGAGAAGAAGGCCGCCTCCACCGCTCTCGCGCTGATGTTCGCGTATGCGGAGAATCTGGAACTCGCCGGCAAGATGTCGCGGCTCGCCCGGGAGGAATTAAGGCATTACGAGCAAGTCGCAAGGCTCATCAAGCGGCTTCAAATCGCGCCGCGGCGCATGGCGCCCGGACGCTATGCGCAGAGCATGCGCCGCCTGGTCGCAAGGGCCGAGCCGCAACGCGAAGTCGACCTGATGATCTGCGGCGCGTTCATCGAGGCGCGTTCTTGCGAGCGTTTCGCGGCCTTGGGTCCGGCGCTCGGCGGCCCGCTCGGCGAGTTATTCGAAGCGCTGCATGGCGTCGAGGCGCGCCATTGCACCGTGTATCTCGATCTGGCGCGGCAGGCCGCGACTCGCTGCGGAATCGACGTGGCTGAACGAATCGAGGCCTTCGCGGCGCTCGAGACGGATTTGATCACCAGCCCCGATCCGCAATTTCGATTTCATTCGGGCGTTCCCGCCTGATCGGCGCGCGGCATCGAGAGCAATTCGGGACCGCCCGAATCCCAACGCAACACACTGCCCTTCGCATGCCAGTCTCCGAGCACGATGCGCGTGCAGTCGCGCCCGTCCACCGACAAAGACTGGATGCCGGGACGGTGTGTGTGGCCGTGCAATAGAAAGGAAGTGCCCGCCGCCCGCAGCGCGGCGGCCACGCTTTCGGCGTTGACATCGGTTATGGCCTCTTCCATTGACGCCATGTGCGCCTTGCTGCCCGTGCGTGCAGCGCCTGCGAGAGCCCGGCGCGCAGCGACCGAAAGGGCGAGGAACTGCCGCTGCCAATCGGCATCGCGGACCGTGGCGCGCAGGCGTTGATAAGCGGGATCGCCGGTGCACAGGGCATCGCCGTGCATCACCAACACCGGCTCGCCATGGAGCGTCACGATCAAAGGATCGGGCAGTAATCGCGCGCCCGTATCCGCGCAGAACCGGGCCCCGAGCAGGAAGTCCCGGTTGCCGTGCATGACGAAGCACGGCACGCCGCTCGAGGCGAGAGTCTTGATCGCCGCAATGGCGGCGCGTTGCCCCTCATCGGGCGCATCGTCTCCCACCCAGGAGTCGAACAGGTCCCCGAGGATGTACAAAGCGTCGGCGGCGCGCGCTTCCGTTTGCAGAAACTCGGTGAATTGCTTGATGATTTGCCCGCTCGACGCGTCGATGTGCAAATCGGAGATGAACAGGGTCGCCATGCCAGCCCCGCCGCGGTCAGGGCGTCGGAACCCGCTCGATTCGCTCGATGATCACAGGCTGCAAGGGCGCGTCCTCTTTGAAGGGGCCCCTGGCACCGGTCGGTACCGTGCTGATCCGGTCGACCACATCCATGCCCTGAACAACCTTGCCGAACACCGCGTAACCCCATCGGGACTGATTCGGGTCGAGCGCCGAGTTCTCGGCGAGGTTCACGTAGAACTGAACGTCGCCGCCGTGAGGCTCCGGCGGCCGCGCAAGACCGACGCTGCCGCGCTGGTTGCTCAAACCGTTTCCGGATTCGTTGACGACCTTGCCGGGGCCGCCTTTGAGTTTGTAATTGGCATCAAAGCCCCCCCCTTGGACCACGAAATTCGCGATGGCGCGATGGAATATCGTGCCGGAATAAAAGCCTTGATCGACGTACTTCAGGAACTGCGCAACCGTCAACGGCGCACGCTCGGGGTTAAGTTCGATGGTGAAATTTCCCATGCCGGTCACCACCTGCACCTCGGGATGGGCGGCCGGTGCCGGCTGCGCCGCGGGCGGTTGGGCGGCGGCCGAAGCGGGTGGCTCGGCAGCGTGGCTGGCCGAGATCAGAGTTGCGGCGAGCAGGCCGAGGCTGAGTACGAGTTGCTTCATACGGCGAGATTCTACTCGAATAATGTGGGTACAATCTTGCGATATGTCCATACCGATCGTCACGCGCTTCGCACCCTCGCCGACAGGTGCCCTGCATTTGGGAAATGCGCGCACGGCCTTTTTCAGCCATCTGTGGGCGCGCAAGCTCGGCGGGCGATTCATATTGCGGATTGAGGACACGGATGTCGAGCGCAGCGATTTGCGCCACCGCGAGGCGCTGATCGCGGACTTGCGCTGGCTCGGATTGGAATGGGACGAGGGGCCCGAAATCGGCGGTTCGTCGGCGCCTTATTCGCAATCCGAGCGCGGCGAGTTCTACCGGCGGCTGTTCGACCGCTTGGAGGAGGGCGGCCATGTCTACCCCTGCTATTGCACGGCCGATGAGCTCGAGCTGTCGCGCAAGCTGCAGCGCACGGCGGGCAAGCCGCCGCGCTACGCGGGGACCTGCCGCGGGCTCACCCCGGCGCAGCGCGCGGAGAGGTTCGCGCGCGGACTCAAGCCGACGCTGCGTTTCGCCGTGCCGGCCGGCGCCGTGATCGAATTCAGCGATTTCGTGCACGGGCCGCAGAGATTTTCATCGGCGGACATCGGCGATTTCATCATCCGCCGCGAGGACGGAACGGCGGCGTTCTTCTTCTGCAACGCCGTCGATGACTCGGTGATGGGGGTGACGCACGTGTTGCGCGGCGACGATCATCTCACCAATACCCCGCGCCAATTGCTGTTGCTCGACTCATTGCAGTTGCGCCGCCCCGGCTATGGTCACGTCGGACTTCTGGTGGGAGCGGACGGTGCGCCGCTCTCCAAGCGCCACGGCAGCACCAGCGTCGCCGAATTTTGCGCACGCGGATTCTTGAGCGCGGCGCTGCTCAACCACCTGTTGCGGCTCGGGCATACCGGCGATTTCGACGGCTGGCTCGCGGTGAAGGACATGCCGGCGCATTTTCGACCCGAGCACCTTGGCCGTGCGCCGGCGCGGTTCGAGGAGGCGCAGCTCATGCACTGGCAGAAAGAGGGGCTGCAGCGCATGTCCAGCGCCGAACTGCGCACCTGGATGGGTTCGGAGGATTCGATCGAGTTCGTGGAGCTGGTGCGGCACAACGTGGTGCTGCCCGCGGATGCCGCGCCCTGGGCGGCGGTGGTGCGCGGCGAACTGCCGCCTCTGGGGCAGGACCAAGCGCGCTTCATTGCCGCGGCCGGCCCGGAGTTTTTCGCCGCCGCCGCCGATGCGCTGCACCAGTCGGGATCGGATTTGAAATTGCTCGCGAAAATATTGAAGGAGCGCACCGGGCGCAAGGGCGCGGACCTCTTCATGCCGCTGCGGGTCGCACTGACCGGGCAGGCGCACGGCCCCGAACTGGCGCCGCTGCTCAAACTGATGTCCCCGGATACCGCGCGCCGCCGGCTCGAATCCCATGCTCGAAATTCATAACTCGCTCGGCGGCAAGCAGGCGCGATTCAAATCGCTGCGCCCGAACGAAGTGCGCATGTACGTCTGCGGAATGACCGTGTACGACTACATCCACATCGGCCATGCGCGCATGCTGACGGTATTCGATCTGGTACAGCGTTATCTGCGCGCCGCCGGCTTCAAGGTGACCTACGTCCGCAATATCACCGATATCGACGACAAGATCATCAAGAGGGCGGCGGAGAACGGCGAGGATTGGGCCGAGCTCGCGCACCGCTTCACTCGCGCGATGCACGAGGACTGCGCGACGCTCGGGCTGGCGCCGCCCGATATCGAGCCACGCGCCACCGATTACATCGAACCCATCATCGCCATGACGCAAACCTTGATCGACAAGGGATTTGCCTATGTCGCCGCGAATCACGATGTGATGTATTCAGTGCGCAAATTTGCCCGCTACGGCGCGCTTTCCGGCAAGAAGCTGGACGATTTGCGCGCCGGATCGCGGGTTCAGGTGGACGAATTCAAGCTCGATCCGCTGGATTTCGTGCTGTGGAAGCATGCCAAGCCGGGTGAGCCGTCCTGGCCCTCGCCGTGGGGCCCGGGCCGTCCCGGCTGGCACATCGAGTGCTCCGCGATGTCGACGAGCCTGCTCGGAGATCACTTCGATTTGCATGGCGGCGGCATGGATCTGAAATTCCCTCACCACGAGAACGAGATCGCGCAGTCCTGCGCGGCCTGCGGCACGCCCTTTGTGAACCTGTGGATGCACAACGGGTTCGTGCGCATCGACGATGAGAAGATGTCGAAGTCAACGGGCAATTTCTTCACCGTCCGCGACGTGCTGAAGACTTTGCGCGATCCGGAAGTGCTGCGGTTTTTCTTGCTGAGCAGCCACTATCGGGGGCCGATCAATTATTCCGCGGCACAGCTTGCTCAAGCGGATGAAACGCTGCTCGGTCTGTATCGGGCGCTCAAGGGCGTCGAGGTACCCGGCGGCGCGTCCATCGGCGAATTCCACGCCGCGATGGCCGATTTTCATGCGGCGATGGACGATGATTTCAACACGCCGGAGGCATTCGCCGTGATGCAGGGGGTGGCCCGCGACTTGAACAGCGCC
>Ga0209048_10002835_pt1 | contig 16985 bp, 15 predicted proteins | sample FrelakmetCRP12CR_FD_187146 | JGI IMG/M metagenome (GOLD analysis project Ga0209048, IMG submission 187146) | Freshwater lake sediment microbial communities from the University of Notre Dame, USA, for methane emissions studies - CRP12 CR (SPAdes)... | ecosystem: Environmental > Aquatic >... | reverse complement strand
CGCCAAACCCCGATTTTTAAATCGGGGTAAAAAGCGCCGCTCAGTATCAACCCTGAGCATACCCCGGGCTTCAGCCCGGGGAGTCGAATGGGTTGATTTTATAGCAAAGATCCTGGCCCGACCCCATATTTGCACATATCTGTAAACGAGAAGATTTCCTGCTGATCAGCGATAATCATTATTCCCGGCTGACGACAATTAAAATTCCCGTCTCCAGGGTACACTGTCCGGGTTCTTTTGGAAGGAGACCCGGATGGTTCAAGATCGTCAAGTCAGGAAACTGCACATGCTGAAGACAAGAGAAGAGACGCTGGAGGCGGCGGCCTCCAAGAGCGGGATGGATGAGAAGACCGCCCGAAAATACCTCAGGTCCGGGAAGCTGCCGAGTCAGAGCAAAATCGCGCATACCTGGAAAACACGGAAAGATCCTTTTGCGGATGTCTGGGAAGATGTTCAAGAGCTTTTGGGAACGACGCCCGGCCTCGAGGCAAAAACCATTTTTGAGGACCTGCAGAGGACGCATGAGGGACTTTTTGCGGACGGACAGCTCAGGACCCTTCAGCGGAAAGTGAAGCGCTGGCGGGCGTTGGAAGGGCCGAGCCAGGAGACGTTCTTCCCGCAGATCCATGAGCCGGGCGACCTTGGTGAAATGGATTTTACGTCGATGAAGGACTTGAGAGTGACGTTGGGAGGATTCCGGTTCGACCATATGATTTTTCATTTTGTTTTGACGTATTCGAACTGGGACACGGGCACGATCTGTTTTTCGGAGAGTTTCGAGAGCTTGAGCCTGGGGCTCCAGAACGCGCTTTGGGAGCTTGGGGGCGTGCCGCGGCGAATCCGGACGGACCAGTTGTCGGCGGCGGTGCACCAGGAATGCCGGGAGGAGGAGTTCACCCCGCGTTACCGGGCGCTTCTCCGTCATTATGGGGCGGAGGGGGCGAAGATCCGGGCGCATGAAGCGCATGAGAACGGCGACGTCGAACAGCGGCATAACCGGTTCAAACGGGCCGTGGATCAGGCGCTGATGCTGCGCGGGAGCCGTGATTTTTCGTCCCGGCAGGAGTATGAAGCTTTTCTTCGGCTGATCTTTACTCGGGGCAATCGGGGTCGGCAGGCCCGTCTCGAAGAAGAGCATCGGGTCCTGCGGAGACTCCCCGAGCGGAGGCTGGATGATTTTCGGGAGATCAAGGTCCGTGTCGGACCATCCTCGACGATCCGGGCGGCCCACAACACATACTCCGTTTCGAGCCGCTTGATCGGCGAAGAGGTGACGGTCCGGCTTTCCGGTGAGAGTCTGGGGATCCTGTACGGTCAGATGGAAGTGGACCGGATCCCGCGGCTGCGGGGCGAAAACGGCCATAAGATCAACTACCGTCATATCATCGATGGGCTGGTGCGCAAGCCGGGCGCCTTCGAACATTATCGCTACCGGGAGGACCTTTTTCCGACAACCCGGTTCCGGATGGCTTACGACGTGTTGAAAGAGACGAGGCCTTCGCGGGCCGTCAAGGATTACTTGGAGATTTTGCATTTAGCCGCTCATGAATCGGAAACCGGAGTGGACGACGCCTTGCGGGCGGTGTTCGACGCGGAGGGCGAGATCTCGGCCGATGTCGTCAAGATGATCCTGGCGTCGAAAACGCCGGTCCTCGAAGCGACCCGGGTCGAGGTTCACGAAATCCCGCTTCAAAGCTATGACGAACTCTTGGGCGTGTGGCTGGAAACCTAAAATGGAACATCCGACCGAGGCGCGGCTGAAAAAGTGTTTTCGGTACCTTCATCTTCCGGGGATTCGGGACTCCTACGAAGAGCTGACGACGGCGGCCGTCCGGGAAGGGATGGCCTACGACCGATATCTCCTCGGGCTTCTGGAGCGGGAAAGCGACGTCCGCTGGAACCACCGGGTGGACCGGCTGATGAAGGAATCGCGGCTTCCTCTGGAGAAGACGCTGGACCGGTTCGAGATGAAAAGGTTGCCGGCCAAGGCGGCCCACCAAGTGAAAGCGTTGTTGGACGGGGGCTTCCTCGAGCGCCGGGAAAACGTTCTGGCCTTCGGCAATCCCGGCAGCGGGAAAACGCATCTCGTCTGTGCGATCGGCCAGGCGCTGGTCCGGCAAGGCCGGGAGGTTTATTTTTCGACCTGTGGTCTTCTTGTTCAGGAGCTTCTTCTGGCGAAGAGGAACCTCCAACTTCCTCGGATGCTGAAAAGGCTCTCGCGCTACCAAGCTCTGATCATCGACGATATCGGTTACGTTCATCAGGACCGGGACGAGATGGACGTTCTCTTTACGCTGCTGGCCGAGCGCTACGAACGCGGGAGCGTGCTGATCACGTCGAATCTGCCGTTTTCCAAGTGGGAAGCGATCTTCAAGGACCCCATGGTCGCGGCGGCCGCCATCGATCGGCTGGTTCATCACAGCGTCATCCTGGAACTCAACATCGGGAGCTACCGGATGTCGGCCGCAAAAAAAAAGACTGCGGAGGCGGTGGCATGAATATGGATCGAGCCGAGATCGCCGTTCCTAGGGCTTCTGGTGAAGTCGTTTTTCAACCGCGCCCCCAAAAATCCCTATTTTGGGTTCGAAAAGGAGGTCCATACGGAACCGGGAATTTTAATTGTCGTTGGACGGGAATAATGCTTGACGTTCATCATAACACGGAGTGGGATTCATTGTCCATTGCCCATGCCCACCCTCATAGACGCAGAGAACATGATGACGACTTGATAAAAGTGGAAAGTGTAGACGCGACCCCAGCTTTTTCAGATAAAAGCGGGGATAGCATGGTGTTGACATGATTGCTGGGAGAAGCTACCCTTATTGATATTGGTGGGAGCTCATATTTCTCCCGCCAACTTTTTTAAAATGCGACGTGAGCTCGCGGGTTGTTGGAGGGGGGAATGAAAGCTCAAATAAGGCCATTGTATAAGATATCCGGTCATCGAAACTTGGCCATCAGCAAGAGGCCATCCTTAAGATCGATATCTATTAAGAGCGTGTTGTCTTTTACGTGCTCCTTCTATTTTGCGTTTCTCTTTGGGCTCCCATGTCTTGCCCAGGACGAAATCGTTTTCCGGACCCTGTTGTTCAGAGGATACCATGAAAACTTCGAAGCGGGCCCCAGGCCCGCGACTTCTTCGTCTGATGAACGGACAACGTTGCCGCTTAATTTCTATGCTGATATCTCCGACGTCAACGATATCAATCTGATCAAAGAGGAGATAAGCTCGGTTTATCGAATTCCCTATGTGATTTTGTTGACTTCGACCAGCATCGTCTGGGACGGAAAGCAAGAAAACATCAATCAGACTGCGATGTACAGTCTCTGGGCATATCCCATTCAAATCTTTCCCAAATCGGTCGGGCATAGAGACCTGAAGCTGAAAATCGAGGCCTTTAAATTCGATTATGACAGTTTTTCTTTTCTAATCGAAAAGGCTCGTATGCTTCGAGCTGTAAGCTATGGAGGCGAATTCGAATTATTTGCTGATACGCAAAAAATAGAGGACACTGTCGGCGGCGAGCAGTGGTTGGATACGGAGCTGACCGTTGCTTTTAATACTCCGATCGTACTGGTCCTTCCAACAGAAGATCGATCCCTATTTCTTTCAGTTTCTGTTTATCGCAAGAAAGAATCGAGGCTTGATGCCGGACTCGTCGGAAATCGACTGCTATCCTTTGGCATGGGCGGAATAGACCCGGTATGCGGGAAAAGAATCGGAAAAGGGGACGGGTATGAAAAAGATAAACGTCCCCACGCCTCTTTGAACCTTGAAGGCGAAACGCTGTTTTTTTGCTCGGAAGAGTGCCTGAAGAGGTTCAAGATAAATCCCGATAAATATTTAAAACACCTGAAAGGTCAGAATAAAACCGGTCAAACAAAACCTGAAAATCAATCTATGGCTCGTCCCATAAGGCCGATATTCCTTGTCATTCCAATGTGCGCTGAGGCCGGCGGCGCGGATAGATCCGGGGGGAGAATAAAACTGGAAATAGCAGCCGATCAAAACGGCAAAGCTGTAAATACTCGCGTCATTGAATCTGATAAGCCCGCCTTGGAAGAAGCTATTCAAGAAACGCTCCGCCAGTGGGTCTATGAGCCAAGGGCGCAAGGCGGCCAGCCTGCCTCGTCCCTCTATCCCGTCGATGTGGTCATTGGACCGCAAAGATCAGACCAGTCACAAGGCACGGAGGCTCCAAACAGGATTGCGTTGAGTCAATCCGGCATATTGACAGGCGTCGCCGACTACTGCGCCAAGCTTGAAAAGGCTGCTCTTAATTTTACCTGTAAAGAAAACATCGCCGAAAAACTCGACTCGGGAAACCAGGTCCTTAGCATTGCAGTTGAGGTTCAAGGCCGAAGAGAACACGGCAGGCCGGCCGGAGTCATAATGGTTGGTCAGAATGAATTAGGGACAGAAAATAGTCTTACTTATGATTATCAGTTGATTCGCAAGGACGGCCGAATCCAGGAGGGACGGATTCTCATCAAGGAGAATGATCAGGTCGCGCATGATAATAATGACTATCCCAGGACGAAAAGGTTTTATATCAATAAATCCATCTTTGGTCCGATTGGTCTGCTTGGCAGAGAGGCTTCTCCCTTATTTGATTATCGCATGTTGAAAGAAGATGTCATAGGTGGCCGGCCGACCTTTGTCCTTGACGTGCGACCAAAAAGCGCGTCGTCGGGGAAATCGATTTATGGAAAAGTCTGGGTGGATCAAAAGGATTCGTCTGTTCTTAAAATGGATATCGAAGCCGAATCCTTGACAGGCTATGAAAGAGTCGCGGCGGATTATGAAAGTCGGGGAGTGAAGCCCTTGATCTCCATCGAAATCGTTTATGGATATGAGCACAACGGCCTGCGCTATCCCAGCGAAATAACTCTAAAAGAGAGATATTCGGACCCTAAGGAGGGCCAGATAAATATGTCCCAGTTGTCCGTGCGCTATTCCCAGTACAAGTTCTTTTCTGTAGAAACGGACGTCAAATACTAGATGAGGCATAATTCAGCCAGGTCGCCAGCATATGAGCAAAGAAATAGATGGCGACTTGATAAACGTGGAAAGTGTAGACGCGACCTCGGCCTTTTTAGATATCAAGCTTTCGGAAAGGGCAAGGGATGGATTTCTCCTCAAGAATCGCACCCCCTGTCGCGGACGCCCATTTGATTTCAAGGAATCTGGAACTTCCCTTCTCCACAAGCTTCTTGGCAACAATCTCGGCATTGGGAATGGTCCGGATGCCCAGGGCAATTCCGTTCGCTCCGATGGCCACGTTCCATCTCGGGGCAAAACTCATGACCAACACAAAGAAGGCGGGCATCGTATAGTTGCTCATCGTTTTTGGCGCGGAAAATAGAAAATAAAAACTTACAGCCAGGTAGGCGACAAGGAACCCGAGGTAAATCCTGTTCCGTGCGATTCGTAGGTCCAGCCGTGATGACCACTGATATTTAACGGACCCAATACGCTTCTTAACGCTTTTCCATTTCAGCCAATTAAACCCAAAATTAATGACGGCCCCGATAACAACCATCACAAGTACAACTTTCATGAGAGGCGACCCTCCCTCTTTTCAGCCGATCATCGAGAAATTATTTCTTGCCATTGATCTTGGGTCAACGGGAGCTTGAACATTCTCAATCGGTGTCTTAGTCCATCAAACAAGAGGACATCCGCATCTTTAGAGCAAATCTCCGCAAATATTCGATCCGTATCAACAAGAATCGGGAAACGGATATTATTGCCCTTGATATACCCCCTTAGCTGCTTCTCAATAATGGCAAGACCTTTTTTATCTTGCGATGTCAGGTGATCATCGTTGGGTACGAAAATGCCCATGGTCAAATCTTCAAGGCCTTCCGAGCCAAGTTTACGACAAAAATCATTCATCATCTTTTCGCATAGGGGACAATACAATAAGTTCGAATTAATAACGACCAGAATAAATCGCTCAACGGGTTGAGGCTGATAGTTCCCTTGCGCGGAAAAAGCGAACATGCCCAAGCAGACGCATAATATAATCAAGGACGTGATGCATGAAAATAGCCTGGGCCTATTGCGGGTTTTACTTGGCCACATATTCGATTCGGTATTTTTTGAGCGTCGTACCCTCTCCCGCCTTCGAATAATGAAAATTACTTCCATCAATATGAATGAAATGAGTTGGCTCCGGAAGGATAATTGGGGGGAAGGTTGTTTCTTTAATCAAAAAATAAGTTTGTATTTAACAAGGTGAGGATAATCTTCCTTGGATATCACCATAGCATATAAGTTATTATCATTATCAACCATGCTCTGGTAGACGTAGTCTCCGTTTTTTAGATCCGCGATTATGCTTAGCAATCTATATCTAGCGAGCAAATGCAAACCCAAATTATAGATATCAACATAAAATATATTTTTCTCGGGATTTGAGTACGGGACGACCACTTGATTATTATTATTAACGCTCACATCAAATACAATCCACGCCGCGTCTGGGGGGGTAGTAATCATACTCGTTCCAAAGCTGTCAACCTTATATTTAACATGTTGATACGTATCAAAGTCGACATCGCCCATGATGTCTTTCAATACCTTTCCTTGGACATCATACTTGATGAGGCGATACGGATAACCTTGCGAATATATGAGTTCGCCCTTGTTTGTTGCAACTAAATTAGTGAAATTACCGGCGCTATAATAAAGGCGCCAGGGCTCGGGCATAGGAAGCTGGCTAATTTGCTTCAGGATACCGACGGCCGGCTCAACAAAGATTCCGAAATCGGCATCGATTTTTCCCAGCGAGCGGGAAACGTGAATGGGCTTATGGTTTTCTTCAAGAAGGATGTTCGATAGATAATAGGTGTTATTAAGTATCACAATATCGTTATAGTAATCTGATGTTTTTGCAGAGAACAAAAACTTCCCCTCTTGGGTATAGACATTGATTCTCCTTTGGAGGTCATCAATTACATAAATTTTCCCATCCGAGAGGATTCTAATCTTAGCGACAAAATCCGAGAGTTCGCCTGGACCCTGTCCACGTCTTCCAAAGCTAAACAAGAAGTTTCCTTCTTTGGAAAAGCACTGGATCCTGCCATTCCCGGAATCTAAGATATAAATCTGGCCATTCTTGCCCGCTGCAAACGTGGGAAACTTATAAAAATCTTCATTCGCCCTATCCGAGCCGATTCTTAATGCGAGTTCAGCTCTAATGGGTTTTTCTAAGATCTTATTATGAGGCGAGGATGTTTCGGCTGGAGCGTATGCAAAGAATGTCAACAAAAAAAAGAAAAATACGAATAAAGAGCTCTTCCTTAACATGAACATATCCCTTCCAAATATTAATAAAAGCACGACTTCCGAATAGAAGCCTAGTTAAATTGTCGGTACGAGATATAAGACTAGAGCTAAACTTCTTTTGCGGCTAACTCGCTTTGCAGCAGGCCCAATGTCCTAGACTGCACGGGTTGCTTGAACAAAAGCATCCCCCGGCTCCGTCAGTCATTGTGCAATTACCCTGAAAACAAACGTAGCATCCACCATAGCAATAGCAGCCATTCGGAACTACGCTTGCCAATACGATTCCGATTGCCACCACAAGAAAGAGCGCAACCGCCACGGCAACCACCACTTTTCCTTTTTTCATTTTTTTTCTCCTATCTTAGCGCTGCGATTCGTGATTCTTGATACACGGATCGAACAATCAAGATAACCACCTCCTTTCTTTATTTCAGATAACTCACCAAAACATTTTCATATTCATCTTGGAATTTCCCTATATTGAAGTCTATTGGATCTATTCTCAGTATTCTACTATCTCGAGAAATGATGACTATTAGGCTCTTATATTGTGAAAATACCCTAGAGTCCAAAACGGCAGGGTCTTCAATAAGTGGATACGTAATCGAGTATTCGCTCCTAAAATTATCGATGGCCGTTTTGCCGATTTTCCGGACGACTGCACAGAAGCAAACTTGTCTCCCATACTTAGCGTTAAGATATTCCAAATAAGCGGCTTGAGCCGCACAATTGCCGCAGTCTAGCGAATGGAGGGTTAGCATTACGACAATCTTAATATCAGGATTTATTGGAAACTCAATATTAGAAATGGTTTTTATATCTGTTCCTATTAAAGATAAGTTCCTGGTTTGGTTTAGTTCTTTAATAATCCGGTTTCTTTCTCCTGATGCGGCGGATATGTACTTGCCTTCATAAGAACGCCTCCCTATGAATGTGAATAAAGTTAGAACGAGAAAAACACCGAAAAATATCGACAGCGGCAGGACAATTTGTCTTTTAAAAGAAGATCGAGCTTGATTAGGAGAAAATAATTTACCCATAACTATCGTGCCTGATAATGCCAGAAGTAGGTAATTTATCGTTAATAAGATAAAGAGGTTGCCACGCTTATAGAACACCAATTCAGATAAGAAACCGCACGCTTGGCAATTTCCCTTCGAGGCGCCTAGAATGTTCATTATTATAAATATCAGCAATAATACCGATATAATAGAAGCAACATATTTCGCCAAATAGCCTGAAATTAATAGTGCACCAAGAACTAATTGTGCCCAAGGGAAAATTAAGGCCAAAAAACTTATAAAAGAATTGGAAAGGAAACTATAAGCATGCAAAGTTTTTTCAAATGATTCAGGATTTATTATTTTATACAGGCCGGCATAAATAAATATGCTCCCCAAAATAAGTCGAGATATAAAAAGCAAGCCGAATTTTTTATTAATCTCTTATCCCCCCTTTAGCTTAAATTTCTCATATTCGCCTTACTTTTTTCAAATTTGATACGTTTGATAGATCTTTGATTGCCTTAGGGAGGGGCCCGTCCGATAGACCAGAATCGCCTAGATCAATCCTGCCGCGGAGGCTCGAACTTACCAATTGGTTTAGCAGCAGAAATTCGGGCTCGTCTAATCGCAGTATCCTATTTGTACCAGTATCATAGCCGTGCCTATCAGTGCGGAATAGCTTCAGGAGAGGAGACTCTTCCCTCCAAATCTCCCTAATGACGGAAAGGAAATCAGCGCTCGAAAGGAGAACCTTACTTCTCAAATCCCCCTCGCCAATTCAATAATTTAGTCGGGCATTAAGCCAAAAGATGGAAAAGTTGAGACCACCCGGGCATAGATAAAAAGATGCGTCGGTGCGATCGATCGGCTTTTTCAGAATGGACTGGGGGGATAGCGATTAAGGCCAATAGGCTAAAAATCATTGCGCAACATAGAATTATTTTTACTGAAGATTGCATTCTCATCCTCCCACCTACGGTTTGATTGACATCAACCAATGGTAATTTAAGCAGTTCTTTTCCCCAGTTTCTGCTTGTAAAGCGACTAAAATATTGGCATGTTTTGAAATCTATCGGAATGGTGCAGAGATTAGAATGGAGAGAATTCTCACGCATCCAAATCGTCCTATGTTAGAAGCCGATTTGGGGGGAGACAGGATCAATATTTCGGTCATCAATTTGAGGCAGATAAAATATTATCTGAAGACCATGAAAACGACTGATGAGAGAATAAAGGAGCTCGCGGATAGGACAATTCAGTTGGGTTCGCGTGTCAGCGCCTGCATCTGTTCGGAGTCTAGAAGCGTCTATTTCAAACTTTAGGGCTTTTCTGAAGTCTGCCGTTATTTTTCTCAGTGGAGGAGACGTTAACAACGCCGCACGACTGGATTCCTGGAAGGAGATCTCTGTATATATTAAGCGGTCCGTACGGATATGCAGGATATGGGAGCAGAAATATCAACTGCCGGTTTATCGGATAGATAACGGTTCCGAAAAATCGCGGGTCTTTGCCTTCACCAAGGAACTGGACCGATGGTTCGAGATAAAGGCCAAGACCCAAAAACTCGCTTGATTCAGGCGCGGCCTTTTTCTGAACTCTCGTTGATCAAAGCCCCGCTAGGCCCGCCATGGAGGACAATTCATTTTCTCCATCTATATCAGCCCATTGAGATAAACCGCGCCACTCAGACGCCTACTTTCCAGCGTAGGAGAGCCAATCAAGATTCTCTTGACAAGGTTATGGGCTCTGTATTAGTGTATTAGTACACTAATCCTTAATTTCAAGGGAAAGAGCATGATAAATTACGAGTTCGCGAGAAGAATGCCGGCCTTGGTCCTTTCCGGGCTATTTTTAATCGTAGCCTGGGGATTCACTGGTCCCGATCAGCCGAAATGGAAAGGATCGATAATAAAGGAAGGCAACGTTATTGTCATTAAGAATCCAAAAGAGCCACTCTACCGAATGCCGGTTCTTGAGGTTAGAGAGGATCTGACTCTGGGCGACCCCGAGGCAACGGGACAGAACGCCTTGGGCAAGATTCGTACCTTTGCCCTGGACGAAGCAGCAAATATTTACGTCCTCGATGATGTTGACTTTCTTATCAAAGTCTTTGATAAGACCGGCAAATTCATCCGGACGATCGGGCGGAAAGGACAGGGTCCGGGTGAGTTGGATATCCCTCAGACCCTCTCCATAAACCGGACAGCGAACGAAATTGCCGTTTTTCAATTAAGCCGCCGAATTTCTTTTTTTAAGTTAGATGGTACCTTTCTGCGCCAGCTTTCGACAAAAGATATCGATGCCGCGCGTGGAAGGGTCGATTCTGCAGGAAATATCCTTTTCGACGATAGGATTATGGATCCCGAGAAGCCCATGGTGGAACTGAAGAAATTCGGGCCCGACCTCACTCCGATCGCGACTCTGGTGAAATCACCGATGCCTTCTCCGGAAAAGTACAACCCCTTTATTGCGCTCCCGAGTTGGTCCATCGACAGGGATAACAATGTTGTCTATGGCGACCCTATATCGTATGAGATCCAAGTTTTTGCGGCAAATACCAATAAGCTTATAAAAAGGATTCTGGGCACATATAAAGCTGTCCCAATTAGTGAAGACGAAAAAAAGGACGAAATGAAGGGCGCACCGCCCGAAGTGAAGTTTGATTTCCCAAAATATCATCCGGCTATCGCGCGATTTTTCCTGGATGACAAAGGACATATCATCGTCCAAACCTGGGAGAAAAACTCCGACGGCAAGTACATTCACGACATCTTTGACGCGGACGGACGGTGGATCGGCCAGATTGCGCTAAGGCAATGGGGCGCGACAATCCAAAACGGGAAATATTATTCTCTCGAAGAGGATAAGGACGGATACAGGTCTATCAAGCGCTATGCGGTGACATGGAAAATAAAATAGGACCAATAGGAGAGTCCCGGCTTAGTCACGGGTTTAGCGTCTCCCGACACCGGCTTAAGATGATCTCGTGGGCGATGGGGCTATTCATAGTCTTTGCCTTCTTTTCGTGCAGGGGCGAGACGTCTATCCGAACTTTGACCGTTGAGCCGGGCAAGACGTTTGACGGCTTCCAGCTTACGAAAATATGGGAGAAGGACCTTTATGGACGATGGTGCCTGCCCTGTCCGAATGGAGTAGTTTGCTGCGAACTCACGGATCGCAGCAACCGGGAATATTTGTTTTACCTCTACGATTACGGCGGAACCCTGGTCAAGCAAAGAAGAGTCTCGGCGGGCCAGGGCCCAAACGAAATCCAAGGCGGCAGTCTGGAATCCCTTTGGGTATCATCCTCCGGGGAAATATTGATCGTGGATGTTGGCGGCTATATCAAGGCCATGGACCCGGAGTCTCTGGAAATCCGGACTATGCTTAAGCTTTCAAATGTCATCCCAGGCTATGATAGCCGCTTCGATGTGGGGCGGATATCAGGAACGTCATGGGAGGAAAAGGATGGACGGATCATCACGACTTTTGAGTCCACAGGGTTTTACGTAGACCTGACCTATTATCTCGTAAGTTTTACCAACGCTTTCCGGGATTTCCGAATCCATGCCACGGAAAAGAAAGATCGACCATTGAGCTGGACAAAACTGGAAGAAAGCGGGCGCAAACGTCAAGCAAAGCTGGAGAGCTTGATTGATTATTATGACCGATGGAGGATCTTCAGGATATTCTGTGTGGACTCGAGACGAGGCATTGTGTATCTGATTCCGGATATCGAGAAGCCTGAGATCGAGAGCATAGACATGGCCAGCCGGCAGAAAGTGAAATACTCAGTCGACATCGATATCAATGAATTCGCGGTCGAAAGAGAGGAACTCGATTCTTACTATGAATATGTCCAGAGCCAGACGCCGGAGATGTTGAAACAAAGGGCAGAAGGCATCTTATACATTCCACGACATGCCCCCGCGCTGATGGATGGTATGGTCGTTGGTAATCATCTCCTCCTAATCACTGGAAAAAGGAATTGGAAAAAGGGGGAGAACGAAACGCTGGTTTATCGCCTTCCCGATCTCCGATATGAAGGGAGCTTTGATCTGCCCTATTCCAATACCCAGAAAACAAAATGGTGCGAACCCTATTATATAGATGTTGATAGGGTCAAGAAGGAGGAGGATTATTCCTGGCGCTATGGAATATTCAAACTTACGGAGCGGTAGGGGTCAGGCCATCATGGTCAGCCCGGCACCAGGGCGTTGCCCGGCGAAACTGGACGCGTTTTGAAAAAGGGACCATAAGTTCGAGACAAAGGCCAAAACCCAGAGACTCGTTTGAATCCGGCGCGGCCTGTTTTTGAACTCTCGGAGGCTCAAGCGAAAATCGCCTATTTTGAAACGCTGGCATGAATTATGCTGCAACCAGTTCAGAAGAGACCTTTCGGTGGGAAAATGGCGGCACTCTTCATCGTCAATCATCTCGGGGTGCGTCGTTTGATTTTTGTCCCCGTGTATGATATTTCTGCATCGTCTAAGAAAGGAAAAGGCAAACACGCTGTTTTGCCGAGCGGCTTCGAGATTGAATATGATCAACAGGGGTAAGCCGTCGGCGCCGAGGGGGATATGATCATTCCAAAAAAGGTCTTGACGGTCTCGCTTATTGTTATTGTTGTCGCGGTAATCGGCTACTTTCTCTTCCTTAATAAGGGCACGGCCAAAGCCGGCGGCGGAGCCGGCGACCCCACTGCGACAACGTCCTCAAACGCGAATGCCCCCGGCCAAAACCCGCAAGAAAAAGTCGAGGCGGCGCCCATCCCGGTCAAAGCCGTCTCGGTGAAGCGCGGCGAGCTCGTCATCAAGCTCAAATCCCCGGGCGAGGCGTTCACCGATAAGAAGATCGCCCTCAAGGCCGAGGTGAGCGGTGTTGTTAAAAATCTTTACGCTTCCGAGGGGCGGCATGTAAAAGAAAATGATATCCTCCTCGAGCTCGAGGACCAGGAGTACAGGCTGGCTTTGGAAAAAGCGGATGCCCTCCGGTTGAAATACCTTTCGGACCTCTACCTCGAAAAGAAGTTCGCCCAGGCGCCCGCCGCCGCTGATCCAGCCCGGATCGAGAAGCTTAATCAAACCGAGGCCGCGGTCAAAAAGGCGGCCGAGAGCTTTCGCCAGGGACTCATTTCTCAGGAAGCGTACGACAAAGCCCAGAAGGATTATGAGCTGGCCATGATCGAAGCAGGACAAAAGAAAGATGAGGTCATGGCCGCCTCCAAGGGCTTGACGCAAGCCGAGGTGGACGCCAAGATCGCCCGGTTGCAGCTCGCCAAGACGATCATCCGCGCTCCGTTCGCGGGCATCATCACGGACATCAAGATCTCCCCGCGGGAACACATGGACATAGGCCGCGAGCTTTTCACCCTGGTCGATATCAGCCGTATCCGGGTCAAGGCCAGGGTCCTGGAGAGCGAGGTCGGAAAGATCAGGACCGGCCGAAGCGTCGATGTCCGATTCAGCGCCTATCCCAACAAGGTCTTTCGAGGCATGGTGGAGGCGATTGCCCCGGTCGTCAGCGCCGAGGACAAGACCTGCGCCGTGCACATCTCCATGCAGAACCCGACAGAGGAGATCAAGCCGGGCATGCACGCCGAGGTTGAGATCGCGGCCGAGATCTATCAGAACAGACTCCTTGTGCCGCAGGCGGCCATCCTCGTTCGCGGCGGACGCAAGCTCGTGTTCGTGGTCGAGAACGGGCTGGCCAAGTGGCGCTACGTCACTGTCGGGCTCGAGAACGAGGATTTCGCCGAGATCCTTCCCTCGGATCGTCCCGAGGAGATGGTCAAAGAAGGCGACCTGGTCATCACCGAGGGCCATTTCACGCTGGCCCATGACGCGCGCGTCGTCGTCAAGGATTAGCCGCCCGAAATGGGTGCCATGGAATGTGAGGGGGACCATGATTCCTAGAAGTCAGCTCGGCTTCACTGGGTCATGCACCGTACAAGACGATTTTCTTTACGTCATCGAAACGACCGAAGACGCAACCTCTGTTATTAAAAAATACAAAATAGGGTCTTAGGGGGGAACGATGAAAAGATTTCCGAGGGCAATTTTGCTCGCGGTCGGACTGGCGCTCCTTGGGCAGATCGTTTCCGCAGTCGAAAAAAAGCCCGAGTGGAAAGGCAAGATCGTCAAGGAAGGCGAGGTCACGGTTGTCCAGAATCCAAAAGAACCTATCAACAAAGATCCCGCGTTGTCCATGAAAGTGGATTGGAGCGTCGGCGGCGGAGCCGCAGATGCCAACTCCAGCTTTGCAGAGGCGCGGACGCTCGCCGTCGATGAGGCGGACAACGTCTTCGTCCTAGACAGCCAGGAGTGTTTGGTCAAGGCCTTCGACCGGAATGGTAAATATGTCGTGACTTTTGGGCGGAAGGGGCAGGGCCCGGGGGAACTGCAGTATCCCCGGAACATCTGCTTCAATACTACGACCAAAGAGCTGGTCATCGACGGACCCAGCTCGAACTTATCGTTCTTTTCTACGGCAGGGAAATTCCTGCGAAGCCTGCCGCTAAAATCCTCTATGGGCCTGAGGATGCGCATCGATTCCCATGGAAACTATTTCTATGAGGATTTTATCCTGGACCCCGCAAACTCAATCTACTTTACCAATAAATGCGGGCCGGACCTCAAATTCATCGCCAGGGTCGCCCAGTCCCCCGCTGCGAAGCCCGGCATGACTTTCGACCCGTTCAGGGCCGTCAACTACTGGCAAATCGACAAGGACGACAACCTCGTCTACGGCTACCCTGCTGATTATGAGATCCGTTTTCACAGCCCCGCGAACAAGATCATCAAGAAGCTCAGGCGCGAGTACGTTCCCGTTGAAGTGACGGACGCGGAAAAGAAGGAGGCGTCCAAGGACGCTCCCCCTCAACTCAAAATGGAACCCTCCAAGTTCCATTCCGCATTTCGGCGCTTCGTCCTAAGCGACCAGGGACACATCCTGGTCAAATCCTGGGAAAAGGCTCCAGGCGGGGCGAGCTACTACTTTGACCTCTTCGATGCCCAGGGTCGCTACGTATCCAAGATCCCTCTCAAAGGGGAGCCGATTGTGTGGAAAAACGGCAAGCTCTACACCATCGAGGAGGACGATGAAGGATACAAAGTCGTCAAGAAATACAGCGTGACCTGGACGAAGGATTGAGGACATGGATTTCACTTGATCAAGAACTTCGGGGATCGATATTCAGGGGGATGACATGAAGAGAGTGATCCTGGCGATGGTGATCGCGGCCTGGCTGGCGCTGTTCTTCGCCGGCGTGGCCCAAAGCCAAAAGATCGAGACCGTGGCCGGCGTCCGCGTCGTGAACAATGAGAAAGGCGGCACGTGGGGCAGCCGTCCGCGCCTTTCCTTAAAACTGCTGAGGACGTTTGGCGATTTCGATGTCGAGGATGAGCACCTGGCCTTTAGCCTGCCATCGGATGCTGTACTGGATGCCGGGGGCAACTTTTATGTCCTGGACACAAACAACCAGCGGATCCAGAAATTCGGCCCGGACGGCAAGTACCTGGCCACAATCGGCCGGAAAGGCCAGGGACCCGGGGAATTCAACTATCCACAATCGTTCGATATCGACGCCGGGGGTAACTTGTGCGTCCTTGAGGGCATGCGGAAACTGGTCCATGTCATCGGGCCGGACGGCAAGGAGCTTAAAACCGTACGCTTTCTGAACGACATGGTCATGAGCATCCGATGCCCGGGCAAAGACACGCTTGCGGGAACGGTTTATCCGATGTTCATGCAACTCGCCAAAGAGAAGCAGGAAAAAACCAAGCCCAAATTGATCAAGGTCTTTGACCTGGATGGCAAAGTCAAGCAAGCACTGGGTGATCAGCTCGATTACGGCGATGAGATGTCCACCAACTCCGCCAATATTTGCACTTTTGACGCAGATCGAAACGGGAATCTCTATCTGACGTTTGTTTACCAGAATCGCATCGAGAAATACGCGCCCGACGGCAAGCTTTTATGGAAAGCTGACCGGCCGTTGAACTTTAGCACGGAGATGATCAAAAAGGGCAAGATGGAACAGAGCGGACAGTCAATGATGATGCAGTCTCCGGAGTTCAACACCGTCACTTCCGGGGTAGCCGCTGATGACAAGGGCCGCGTCTGGGTCATCACCTATCTAAGACAGCTCAAAAAGGAAGAGCAGGTCAGCATGATGATGACGTCCGACATGGGGGGTAACGTCTCGACCAAAGCCAGCGGCGACCAGGAGCTGCCGATCAAGGACGCTTTGAAGCTCGAAGTGTTCGACCCGACCGGCCTCCTGCTCGGGTCGATCCCCCTCGATCACTTCGCCGATCATGTACGGATCGTGAAGGACAACCTGCTCTTGATTGATTCGGAACGGCGGGCGAAGGTCTATCACTACAAGATCATCGAGAATTGATGAGACATACGTCGCGTTCACAATCGAGGAGGAGCAAAGAATCATGAAGATCGCGCGGCTGGCCATCGACCGACCCGTGACCACCCTGATGTTCTACATGGCCATCGTCCTGCTGGGTTTTGTTTCCCTGGGCCAGCTGAGCGTGGACCTCCTGCCCAACATCAGCTACCCGCGGCTTTCGGTCATGGCCCAGTATCCGGGCGTCGCGCCCGAAGAGATCGAGACCCTCGTCTCGGCCCCGCTCGAGGCGGCCGTCAGCCGCGTCCCCGGCCTGAGGCGGGTG
>Ga0209048_10002834_pt1 | contig 16986 bp, 10 predicted proteins | sample FrelakmetCRP12CR_FD_187146 | JGI IMG/M metagenome (GOLD analysis project Ga0209048, IMG submission 187146) | Freshwater lake sediment microbial communities from the University of Notre Dame, USA, for methane emissions studies - CRP12 CR (SPAdes)... | ecosystem: Environmental > Aquatic >... | reverse complement strand
ATCACCTCGATCGCTGCTTCGAAGCGACAGAGATTCAGAACCCGCCACCAAAATCATTGACGCGGGCCACTAGGGCGCCTCGCAGAAAAAACATGACGGCGTCAGGCGCGCCTTTTTTCATCGGAGCGGGCGCCTATAAGCATCATATTCCCGCGAGCGTCGATCATCTCATTCAGCGTTCGGAGTTCTTGACAAGCTATACGCCCTATCAGCCGGAAATCTCGCAAGGCACGCTGCAATATTTGTTCGAGTTCCAAACGCAGGTCGCCGCATTGACGGGCATGGAGATCGCCAACGCTTCCATGTATGACGGCTCGACCGCCTGCGCGGAAGCGGTTTTGATGGCGCATCGCATATCCAGGCGGCGCAAGGCCGTGCTTTCCGGCGGCCTGCATCCCCAATATGCCGATGTCGGGCGGACATTGTCGAAAATGGCGGAAGACAAGGTCGTCACGTTGCCGCCTGACGTTCTTGCGCACGAAGATTTCATTTCCGAAATCGACGACAGCGTTTCCTGCGTCGTCGTTCAGTCGCCGGACTTCCTCGGGAATCTGAGAGAGCTCACGCCGATTGCGGAAGCTTGCCATCGTCACGGCGCACTGCTCGTCGCCGTGTTCACAGAGGCGCTTTCGCTCGGCCTTGTGACGCCGCCCGGCGCAATGGGCGCCGACATTGTCGTCGGCGAGGGGCAATCCATCGGCAATTCGCTCAATTTCGGAGGGCCATATGTCGGCCTCTTCGCCACGCGCGGCGAATATCTGCGCCAAATGCCTGGGCGACTCGCGGGTCAGACCGTGGACGCCGACGGCCGGCGGGGATTCGTGCTGACGCTCTCCACGCGCGAACAGCACATTCGCCGCGACAAGGCCACGTCGAACATTTGCACCAACTCGGGACTTTGCGCGCTGGCTTTCACGATCCACATGTCCCTGCTCGGCGAGAGGGGACTGATCCGCCTCGCGCGCGTCAATCATGCCAACGCCGTGCGTCTCGCCGAAATGCTCCCGCGCCGTGAGCGGCGAAGTCGAAGGTCTGCGCTAAGGCGCGAATATTGGGGTTGTTCAGCCTGTTCGCGAGCGCGTTTGGCGCGACGACGCCTTGTTGCGGGACCTTGCTCATGAGGCCTTTCGCATAGGTCATGTCGCCAAGACCAAAGGCCGTCATCGCGAAATCGAACAGGCGCGTATTTTTGATGAATTTGTCGGCGCTTTTTATCTTGCCGATATGATTCACAAACCGCGCGAGCGTCCGTCAAGCGGCGAAGAAGGACTAGGCGCGCAAACTTGCGCCAGGCTGCCCTATGGCGACGCTATTGGCTTGCCCAAAGTATGCGCGCCATCCAGCTCACTTCGTTCTTTCCGAGAACGCGATCCGGATAAGAGGAATTGAAAGATTTCACCTCGATGGTGCGTGCGGTTTGTCTTTTCAATTCCTTCGCCATGATTTCGCCGGTAGTCGTTTTCACAACCACGCGGTCTCCTCGGCGCACCGGCGCAGAAGGCGAAACGATGACGATATCGCCGTCGCGATAGACGGGCGCCATGGAGTCGCCGGAGATTTCAAGCGCATAGGAATGTTCGTCGGCGTCGGCGAGAAAGTCGATTTCGTCCCAGCCCGAGCCGATGGCGAAGCCGGCATCGTCGAAGAAGCCGCCGCCTCCCGCCTGCGCGAGGCCGATCAACGGACGTGGCTTTCGCGCGCCGGGCGCTCCCTTCGACGCGACAAGAGCCATGAATTCGTCGAGCGTGGCGCCTGTCGCCTGCAAGACCTTGGCGATCGACTCGGTCGAGGGCCAGCGCAAATGGCCGCTGGCCGTTTGACGTTTCGATTTGTTGAAGGTCGTGGGATCGAGACCGGCCTTGCGCGCCAGCCCGGAAGCGGTCAGCCCATAGCGTTCGCCGAGCGCGTCGAGCGCCGCCCAAATCTGCGCATGTGTGAGCATCTCAGCCATTGCGGACCACGTTCCTATATGTAGGAATATATCATCTATGTCCGCGCCGCAATTGAAGATATTGAACTATGGTTCAGCTCAAGTCCTGTTCGCGTTGCGCTCTGACTTGCGTCGCCGCGCCATTTCGCGGCTTCTCGCAACGGAGCGAAGCGCCCGCCGTTGACGGGCTTCGTCGCCTTTAGGCTGGAGCAATTTGCGATATTCGTCGCGCTTTTCGTGGATCGAGGCGATGACGAAGCCCATCGGCACGCCGATGTCGACGAGCACCGTTTCCGCCAATTGGAGGCTTGCTTCAATCGTTTCGGGGATAGCGTCTGTGGCGCCCAGTTCGTAGAGATGGGTCGCATGTCGCGCATCCATCGCCCGCGCGACGATCGTCATATCGGCGCGTTCGGCGTGCGCGAGCCTGACAATTTTCTCGATCGCAGCCGAATTCGCAACGGTGACGACCAGCGCTCGCGCCTGCGCCGCGCCGCAACGCATGAGAAATTCGCGCCGCGTGGCGTCGCCCCAATAGATTTCCACGCCTTTGTCGCGATGCTCGGAAACGAGCGAAACGGCGCTTTCAACGGCGACGAAGGGAATGTCGTGTCGCGCGAGCATTTCTCCGACAAGCGCGCCAACGCGTCCATAGCCTACGATCAAGACGCGTCCGGCGGCGACTTCGGGCTCCGGCGCAAGATGCGCATATTCGCGCTCCTGATCGAGGCGTCCTTTGCCTCGCTGCGCGATCCTCGCGCCGAGAGCGCCGAGCGCAGGAATCGCGAACATGGTCAGCGTCACAACGATCATGGCGGAGTCGCCGTGCCCTTCCGGCAGCACGCCCGCGGCGATGGCGGACGTCAGCAGCACGAAAGCGAACTCGCCTCCTGGCGCGAGCAGAAAGGCGGACTCGAGGGCGACGCGCGAGGGAAGCCGGAACCATAACGCAAGCGCCGCGATGATTGCGGCCTTAACGACGATCAAACCGCCCGCATGGAGAAAGGCAGGGAGCGGGTTCGCTGCTATCCGACCCGTGTCGAGGCTCGCGCCGATGGACATGAAGAAAAGCCCGAGCAGAAGCCCTTTGAACGGCTCGATCGTCACTTCGATCTCTCGCCGGAACTCCGTTTCGGCGAGCAACAGTCCCGCGATAAAGGCGCCAAGCGCCATGGAGAAGCCCGCCGCCGCGCTGATCACCGCAGAGCCCACGATAACGAGCAGGCAGGCGGCCATGAACAATTCGGTCGATTGCGTCGCAACCATGCCGAAAAGAGGCCGCAACAGCAGCCGTCCTGCGACAATGAGCGTCGCGAGACCTGCAAGCGCAGGCAAGAGGGCGAAGAAGACTTCGCCTCCCTTCAGCCCCGAATTGGCGTCGGCGAGAACGGTGACAAGCAAGAGCAGCGGAGCGACCAGAAGATCCTGCAAGAGGAGCACGGAAAAAACGACGCGTCCGATGGTGCGATTGAGCCGCCGCCGCTCCACAAGGACCGGAATGACAATTGCCGTCGAGGACATGGCGAGCGCAGCGCCCATGAGAACCGCCGGCGCTGCGGTCAGTCCGAACCAATATTTTCCGATCGCAGAGAGCGCGGCGGCGGAGATGGCGACTTGCAAAAGTCCCAGGCCGAACACCAAGCGGCGCATGCGCATCAGGCGCTCGAAAGACAATTCGAGCCCGATCATGAAGAGCAAAAAAGCGAGGCCGAATTCGGCGATTTTGGCGACGCCTTCCATGTCGGTCAAAGTGAAGGTCGCTAGCCACGGCGTCTCCTTGGCCAGATGGCCGAGGCCGAAAGGGCCGAGCGCCGCGCCCGCGAGAAGAAATCCAAGCACCGGGCTGATATGCAGCCGGTTGAACAAGGGCACCACAAGTCCCGCGGTCGCGAGAAACAAAAGCGCTTCGCGATAGGTCTCTAGCTGAAAGGAAGCCGCCATAATCCGCCGTTCCGCGCCGAAGGAGGCTCCCGCGGTCAAGAGCATAATGGCTTGTATCGGTCAAAGACGGCGCGCTGAACAGGGAAATTTCGTAAATGGCCGCGTTCGTGGCGCTGCGGCAATTCGTTAGCAAAAACTCGCGGTCCAGTTTGGGCCGCGAGGCCTTCGGGTCCGCCTTAAATTGATCGAATGGCGTTCAGCTTTTGGCGGCCTGCGGCGCAGTCGATACGCGCTTCCAAGTTTCTCCGCTGCACAACACGCCCCACAGACAGCCTTTCAGGGTCAATTCGTCGGGCTTCTCGACGGTGATGAAGCCGTCATATGTCTTGCCGTCTTCAGCGTTGTAGAGCTTGCCCTTCCATTGATTGGGACCAGTTTTGGTCGCGCCGCGCAGGATGACGGTGCCAATCGACGCCTGGTCCTCAGCGTTTTGAGCGGCGACGACCTTCGCGCAGAGAAGCCCATTGCAATCGTAGAAGCTGAACTGCACGCCTCCTTCGGGCCGCAGCCAGAGCCCATGCGGATCATTGGCGCTCGCCGCCATTGCGCTTGAGGCCATCGCCATGGCCATTGCCCCGAAACTCGCGAAGGCAATGCGCGTCAGTATGGAATCGATCCAGAACTTACTCTTCATGTCGATCGCTCCCGATGGTTTGACGAAGCTAAAGCGTGCTCCCGCATCTTGGCGAATCTTCGACGCCGAAAAGGCAGGATTCACTGAAGCTTAAGGTTCCAAGGCTGGCCGTCAGACGGCAAGAAGACTTTCGTAGACCGCGAGCGTCGAGCGGCACATGCCTTCGACGGAAAAATTGCTCTGGACATGTTTGCGCGCTCGCAATGTCAGTTCGTCGCGCGCCGAAGCGCCCAAATTTAACGCCTCCCGAATGGCTTGTCCCAGCGCGCCCGGGTCCGCCGGCGGCACGCGCCATCCAGTCGACTCATTTGGCGCCGTTTCCGGCGGCGCGAGCACAATTTCCATCGACGCGCCATGGTCGGAGACGACGACGGGCACCCCCATGGCCTGAGCCTCTATGGCGACGCGGCCGAAAGCCTCAGGTTCGGTCGACGGAGCGACGGCCACGGAAGACGCAAGATAAGCCGCAGGCATATCGTCGCAGTAGCCCGCGTTGATGACGAGGCCCTTCAATCCTGCCTTGGCTATTTGCTCGTCGAAAGCGCGCTTTAGCGTTTCACTGTGAGAGTCGCCGACGAAAACGAAACGCACGTCGCGAAGGCCGTCGGCGACGAGCAGCCGCGCCGCTTCGATCAAAATGGCGTGACCCTTTCGATTAGAAAGCCGCGCGGGAAGAAGCACGATGCGGCGATGAGCTTCCACGCCCCAAGCGTCGCGCACGCGCTCGACGCGCCTTGAATCCACAGCTGCCGGCGAGAATTGCCGCATGTCCGCGCCGCGAGGAATTACGATGATGCGATTCGACGCTTCCGGATGCAGCTGCGCAATGCGACGCGCGACGAAGTCCGAATTGGCGATCACAAAATCGCCGGACGTCATGATGGCGTTGTATTGCAGCTTGATCGCGGAGACGCCCGAATAGACCCCGTGATAGGTCGTGACGAAGCGCGTCCCGGTCTGGCGTGTCGCGTAATACGCGACCCAGGCCGCGGCGCGAGAACGCGCGTGCACAATGTCCACGCCCTCGTCGCGAATGACCCGCGCCAGCCGCACCGAGTTGAACGCCATGGCGAACGGGTTTTTCGTCGCCGCGGGAAAGGGAAGCCAGATCCCCCCTTTCGATTGCAGCTCGCTGACCATTCGCCCGCCGCGAGAGGCTACGAGACAACGCGCTCCGGCCTCGCAGAGCGCCGCGGCCACATCCACGGTCGTCCGCTCGGCGCCGCCGGAGTGAAGATCGGGGACAATCTGCAAAACCGTGCGTCCGGCGAGCCGCCGGCCGGAAATCGAAAAGCTTGTGAGTTCCTTTTGCATAAAGGTTACGGACTATCTCCGATGCGCGCAGCCTGCGCTCGCGCCGCCCGAGAACCCGCGCCCCCCATGGCCCATGTCCATAATCTTACCTTAAGAGATCTATACATGGGATGCTCGCCTGGACTGCGCACGTTTTCCAACGCGGCGCATTCTCTTACGCGATTGTTGATCAACTATGAGTAATGTCGAAATTTTTCAAGGGGAAATGAATCTTCGGGAGCAGGGTCATGTGGGGCGGCGCTAGCGTGGAGGACGACATTTTGGACTTCGTCGAGGTCGCGCCTCGAACGGGGCCACGCTGGCGCATTGCCCGACGTCTTCGCAGGCCAGCCGCTTCGCCGGCCAAGCCGGGGGTTGTTTGGCTTGGCGGATTCAAGTCCGATATGCGCGGAACAAAGGCCTGTTTTATCGATGATTGGGCGAGGAACGAGGGACGGAGCTGTTTGCGTTTCGACTATTCCGGCCACGGCGAGTCAGACGGGGTCTTCGAAGAAGGCGTCATCGGCGACTGGCTTGAGCAAAGCGCGGCGCTCTTCGAACTGTCGACAGAAGGCGCGCAAATCCTCGTCGGCTCGTCGATGGGCGCATGGATAGCGCTTCTGCTCGCGCGCCGTCTCGCAGAGAAAGGCGAGGCGCATCGGCTCAAGGCCATGATACTGACTGCTCCCGCCGTCGACTTCACGGAAGAGCTGATCTGGAAAAATCTGGCCGACGACGCCCGGCGGGAAATTCTCGAGCGGGGCGTTTGGGCGATGCCCTCCATTTACGCCAGCGAGCCGACGCCCATCACTCGCCGGCTGATCGAAGAAGCGCGGGCGCATCTCCTTCTTGGCGGTCTCGTGCGCGCCTATGCGCCGGTCCATATCCTGCAAGGACTGTGCGACCCCGATGTTCCCTGGCGCCACGCCGCCACGCTCATGGAGTGTCTCGCCGCCGACCCCGCGACCATTTCCTTTATTAGAGACGGCGATCATCGACTGTCGCGCGAGCAAGACCTCGAGCGGCTTGCGGCCGCGATCGACTGCTTGAGCTGACGCGCGCGTCAATTAGCCATGGTTAAGGAAAGCTTTGCGCGAGTTGTTTTTTTCAACCGCGCTCCGGCGGACGACAACCCCCGTGGACGGGCTTCACGGCGGCTTAATCATATTGGCCCGTTTTTAGGCATCGGCCGCACTGCGCAGCGCCGAGTTAAGGATTGCAGCCCAGACTGCGCATGGATCGGAGGAGCGAGCGGTCAAAACGGCCGAACGAGATCTCCAATCGTTGCATGACGCAACGAGGGGCTGGGCAAATGTGGCGCGTCGGTTGGTGCATAGCGTTGGCGCTTGCGCTCGTTTGCTCGAGCGCGGAGGCGGCGGACTGGTATACGGGTCTTCCCAGCGACGGCCCCGCCAGCAACGCGCCGAGGGTCGCAATCGACATAGCGATCGACGGCACGTCGCAGAGATCCCTCGCGGGCGCCATGATCGGCACAATAGCTCCCTTCGCGCCGCTCGACCGCACCGGCATGCGAATCCGCATCGCGGGCCTCGGCGGCACCTATAGCTATATATCGTCTGCGCCAGGGGTAGGCCGAGTTTACGGTACGCTGGCGGACGGCTCCTTCATGGCGGGCTATGAATGGGTGCTGAAAAGAGCGACTATCGCTATCTACGGAGGGCCGGAAATCACGAGCAACCGTCTCTCGGAATATGATCCGACCAACAGCGTGAAGGGAACGCGCTTCGGGTTCAAAATGGGCGTCGAGTTCTTCGTCGAGCCGACGGACAACACTATGCTGTCGGGCGTCGCGTCCTATTCCACCAATAACGACGCCTATTACGGCCGGCTGAAATTCGGCTTCGCCTTCGCCGATCATCTTTACATAGGCCCGGAAATCATCGCGCTCGGCGACGACTATTTTCAGCAATGGCGCTTCGGCGGTCATGTATCCGGTCTGCGCCTCGGCATGATGCAGCTCGGCGTTTCGGGCGGCTTTCTCAATGATCGCGTGCGGGGAGCTGGAATGTATGGAGTTTTGGAGACGCGCTTCACTTTCTAGCGTTCACATTTCTTGACGAAAGCTTAAAGCTTCCGAGTTGGCCGCACCGCGAGAGTGCTTCGCTGCTCGCCCTGGGCAACGAACATTGTCTAAAGTTTTCGCGCAAATCTCTGAACGCGCTTCAGAATAAATCATCATTAACGCGGCCTTTAACCCTTAAGTCTAAATTTGCGCCGGGTTGGGGTGTTGAATGTCGGCGTTGCGTTCCCTCGCGTGGATTCTTGTCGGCTGCGTCGCCGTCGGACTGCTCACGCAGCCCGTTAGCGTTCAGGCGCAACTCGTCCTCAGCACGACAATCATCGCCGCTCTCGTCGGTCTATGGGCGTTCACCGAAGGCGCCCTGTCGCGGCAATTGTTTCTCGCGCTCGCAAGCTTTGTCGTCATTCGATACATTTATTGGCGCATCACCGTCACTCTGCCGCCCGCCTCCGACCCCATTGGATTGGCCTTTGGGCTGCTCTTGCTCGCAGCCGAAATCTACTGCGTCGTCATTCTCGTCATCAGCCTGATCGTTAACGCCGACCCGGTGAAGCGCGAGCCGCTCGCTTCGAGAGAGGACCCGGAGCTGCCGCATGTAGACGTCTTCATCCCGACCTACAATGAAGACGAATATATTCTCGCAACGACGATGGCCGCCGCGCTTTCGATGGATTATCCCGCCGACAAATTGAAAGTATGGCTGCTCGACGACGGAGGCACGGATCAAAAATGCAACGATAAAGATCCGATAAAAGCCGAAGGCGCCCGCTCGAGGCGGGCGTCTTTACAAGCGCTGTGCGCGCAAATGGGCGGAAACTATCTGACCCGCGCCAGAAATGAGCACGCTAAAGCGGGAAATATGAACAGCGCCCTCGCCCATGTGAAGGGCGATATTATCGTCGTATTCGACGCCGATCACGCGCCGTTTCGTTCTTTCTTGAGGGAAACCGTCGGGCTTTTCCTTGACGATCCCAAATTGTTTCTGGTGCAAACGCCGCATGTCTTTCTCAATCCCGACCCGATTGAGAAGAATCTGAAAACCTTTCACAAGATGCCGTCCGAAAACGAAATGTTCTATTCGCTCACGCAACGCGGATTGGACAAATGGGACGCCTCCTTCTTTTGCGGTTCGGCGGCCCTGCTGCGCCGCGAGGCGCTCAAGGAGACGGCCGGTTTCTCGGGCGTCACGATTACGGAAGATTGCGAAACGGCGTTCGAATTGCACGCCCACGGCTGGTCGAGCGCATTTATCGACAAGCCGCTGATCGCCGGATTGCAGCCCGAGACCTTTGCATCCTTCATTGGCCAGCGCGTGCGCTGGTGTCAGGGGATGCTGCAGATCATGATGCTCAAAAATCCCCTGTTCAAAAAGGGATTAAAGCCCATTCAAAAGCTCGGCTATCTGTCGAGCATGTCGTTCTGGTTTTTTCCGTTTCCGCGCCTCATCTTCATGCTGGCGCCGCTCGTTTACATCCTTCTCGACGTGAAAATCTTCGTCTCCAACGTCGACGAGGCGATTGCCTACACGCTGACGTATATGATCGTGAATGTGATGGTGCAGAACTATCTGTTCGGCTCGGTGCGTTGGCCTTGGGTTTCCGAACTCTACGAATATTGCCAGGGCGTTTTCCTCGTAAAGGCGATCATTTCCGTCGTGACGAATCCGCGCAAGCCGACCTTCAACGTCACGGCGAAAGGCTTGACGCTCGACAACAACCATCTTTCCGAACTGGCGTGGCCGTTTTTCGTTATTTTCGCGCTCTTGTTCTGGGGCGCGCTAACGGCTGTCTTCCGCTATTTCTTCGAGCCGGGCATCAGCAATCTGATGGCGATCGTCGGCCTCTGGAACGCCTTCAATCTCCTGATGGCGGGGGCGGCGCTCGGCGCTGTGGCCGAACGTAAGCAAACTAGCCGCCATCCGCGTCTTACGATCGATCGCCGCGGCGTGCTGAAAATCAACGATGTGTCAGTCCCCGTTGTGATCTCGAGCGTTTCGGCCGGCGATTGCGTCTTGCGTTTTGCGGAGGACGCGCCCGCCCAATTTATCGAGGCCGAAGGAGTTAAGGCGCGTCTGTACATCGAGCCGTTTGGCAAACTTGCCAAGGATCACAGCCTGCCCGTCGCTGTCACGCGCGCGCCTGACATGGAGAGCGGTTTCTACGACTGCGTGTTCGAGATGCTGCAGCCGGAAGAATATTTCGCGCTTGCCGATCTCATGTATGGCGACCCAGACGCCTTGCCGAAGTTCCTCCAAAGTCGGCGCAAGCACAAAAGCATTTTCGCCGGCACCCTTCAATTCATGTTGTGGGGTCTGATCGAGCCGTTTCGCGCCTTCGCTTATGTGCTGAAGCGCAAGCCGGCGAGCGACTCGGCCTCGACGCAGGAACAAACGCCGGAGCCTTCGATCATCTGGCTGCGGCGCTTGGCCGCAAAAGGGAAAAAGCAGCCAGTTTCGTCCCGGCAGTCTAAGGACGCCTCGTCGTCAACCGAGGTGAAATCCGCATGAGCCCGCGCGAAAATTCTCCGTGCGCGCTTCTTAAAAGTCGCGCGAAAGCATTGCTGATCGTCGCGGCGGCGGCTGTATCGCCGTGGACATCGGCGCGCGCGCAGGCGATCTTCACGACCGCGCCGCAAGAGATTTTTGGACTCGCGCCCAGCGGCGGGGGACCTAGTCTCGCGCCTTTGCCGAATTCAACAAGCGCTTCGGCAATTGATCCTCGCGCGACGCCGACGCCTGCCAGGGAGCCGCGCGAACCCATTCGTCACTTGACGAATAATATTCAAGGTTATCGCCTTTCCGGCGAGATCGGTTCGTCGGAATGGCCGATCTATGTCACCGAAGCGCAGGCGCGACGCAAGCTTCAATTCAAGCTCGGCTATGTTTCGGCGGTTTCGGTCATGCCGGAAGCCTCGACGCTGACTTTGACCATCAATGACGAGGTGATCGGCCAAACGCCGATTAAGGCGGTGCAGTCGGTGCGAACGGTCACTTTCGACGTTCCCGAAGGGCTGCTCCGCCCGGGCTTCAATTCCGTGCGCCTTTCCGCCGAACAGCGTCATCGCGTCGATTGTTCGCTCGAGGCGACCTACGAACTCTGGACCCAGATCGATCCTACGCAAACGGGCTTGCTTCTCCCGGAGTCCGATACTGGGGTCGATAATCTCGCCGATCTCGGCGCCCTGCTTCCGGACGAACAGGGCGCTCTGCCGATCCGCGCCGTCATGCCGGAGAAGGCGAAACCAGACGACATCGAGCGCGTGTTGCGCGCCGTGCAATTGATCTCCATCGTCGGCCGTTTCGAACAGCCCGTCGTCGATACGGGCCCGCTCGCCGACGGCCGCTATGGCGTCAATCTTCTGGTTGGAGCCGCGCCTTCCCTGGAGAAGGACGTCAAGTTCGATTTTCTGCGCTCCGTGGATCGGCCGCGCGCCTTCGTGCTCCCGGCGACGGCGGAACGGCGGGCGACGATCGTCGTCACCGGCGTCGACGCCGCTCAGGTCGACGAGGCGATGAAGCAGTTTCTTGTCGCCACCGCGCCCAAGGGGTCGGACGCCGGATTGCGTGCCGCTGCCGCCTTTCCGGGCGTTCGCATGCAAGGCGGCCAGCGCGTCAAATTGAGCGAGATCGGGGTACAGAGCCAGGAGTTCACGGGGCGGCTGTTCCGTGCGGCTTTCAACATCATCATGCCGCCGGATTTCTACGCCGCCGATTACGGCCGCGCCTATCTGCATCTTGCGGGCGGCTATGCGGGCGGATTGAACTCCAGGGCGCAGATCGTGATGAACGTAAACGATCGAACCGCTGTAAGCCTCAGCCTTCTGAGATCTTCTGGCGAGGTGTTCAAGGAAAGTCCATTGCCGCTGCCGCTCGGATTTCTCCGGCCGGGCCTCAACCGCATAGAGATCGAAGCTCATGTGCCGACGGACCGTGACGCCAGCTGCGATCCACTGAGCGCGATCCACGCCAGCAAGAGATTCCTTCTACTCGATTCGACCGAGATCGAGCTGCCGCCGGTTGCGCGAGTCGCGCGCATGCCGGATCTCGCAGTGACGGCGACCGGCGGCTTTCCTTATGCGGATTCTGCGACGCGTCCAAGGCTGTATTTGCCCAGTCTTGACCGCAAATCTGTCGGCGCTGCGGCGACCGTGGTCGCGCATCTCGCAGTCGCGGCGGCGCGGCCCATCGATTTCCAGATCGCGACATCGCCTCCGTCGCAGGGCCCAACTTTGGCAGTCGCTCCTTTCTCGTCTTTCGAGCCAGCGCTTCTTGAAAAGCTCGGCTTGCCCGTTCGGGCGTTTCAGAACGCATGGAAGCGTAAAACCGATGCGCGCGCAGCCGCAAAAGACGACGCCGGACTCTCCGACAGGGAGAGCGCCGCACGGAACCTGATGGTCTTGCAAAATAACTTTCCGATGGCCTGCCATCCGCCAAAGCGTCAGAGCGATTACAGGCGCGCCTCCGCCGGAGTCGACGATATGCCGGTCGGCGCCACCGCGCCCGCACGCGATCTCTTCGCGGAATGGGATGAGAAAGTCAGCCACGAAAGTCGATGGTCCAATTTCGTCAAATGGGTCGAACGCGCGGCGCATTGGGGCAAATCAAAGTTCACCGATGCCGCTACCTGGGTAAAATCGGAATTGGACGACAAGCTCAACGAGGCTTTGGCGTCGCCTCAGTCCTTGCTCGCCATCGGCCAGAATATCCTTGGCGAGAGCAGCGAGGACGTATGGACGGTTGTCACCTCGCCGACGGCAGACACGCTTGTCGAGTCGGTCGGGTGCATGGTCGATCCGCGCGTCTCCAGGCAGATCGCCGGCCGCATGTCGGTGCTCGACATGTCCCGCGCGCGGGTCGATGTCGCGCCCGTCGCCGACGCGCGCTTCGTGATGACCCAGCCGTTCTCGGTCGGCAATGCGCGGCTGATAGCCGCCGGCTGGTTGTCGCTTCACGCGACGCTTTATGTGCTCGCCGCGTTGTCAATCGCTTTCCTTCTTGCGGCAGCGACTCGCTGGTTCGTGCGGCATGTAGGGAGGAAGACATGAAAATGATGCGCCGAGCGCGCGTCCTCTTCTGTCTCTTTCTCGCCTTCGAGACAGGCTTGGCCTCCGCGCGCGCAGAGTCCAGCGCCCCTCCCGCGGCTGAGCAAGCGGCGCAAAAGAAGCGCCTCAATCTCGATTCGCGCCCATTGCCCCTCGGCGGCGCGTTGCAATCGCCCGCAGCGTGGCAGGCCTATAAAGCCCGCTTCGTAACCGATCAGGGCCGCGTGATTGACACGGGCAATAATTTCATCAGCCACAGCGAAGGGCAGGGCTACGCCATGCTGCTGGCTGTTGCGGCTAACGACCGGCCCGTGTTCGACCGTGTGTGGAACTGGACTCGCGCTAATCTCATGGTGCGCGACGATTCACTGATCGCCTGGCGATGGGAACCTGGCCAACGTCCCGCCGTCAGCGACATTAACAACGCGACCGATGGCGATATTCTGGTCGCCTGGGCGCTCGCCGAGGCGAGTGAAGCATGGGGAGACGCGTCCTACCGCGTCGCCGCCCGGCGCATTGCGACGGAGCTTGCGCGCAAGCTCATTCTGTTTCGCACGAAACTTGGCGCCATTCTGTTGCCTGCGCGCAGCGGCTTTCACGCGGACGACCGACAGGACGGTCCCGTCGTCAATCTTTCCTACTATGTTTTTCCGGCTTTCGCGCGTTTCGATCTCGTCGCGCCTGAGTTCGATTGGGCGGGCCTGACGCAAACCGGGCTCGACCTTCTTGACGCGACGCGCGCGACGCCGCAAACGCCGCCCGCGGACTGGATCGCGCTGAAAGACTCCAAGGTTCGCCCCGCGGACGGATTTCCGGCGGTCTTCTCCTACAATGCCGTGCGCGTGCCGCTTTACATGGCCTGGGCGGGTCTCGGCGAGACCGAGCAATATGCGCCTTTCGTCGCTTGGGCGGCGCGCGCGCGGGGCGCTCTGCCTGTCATCGACGTAACGAACGGTCGCGATGTCGGCGTCTTCGGCGAGACCGGAATCGCGGCGATCGCCGCGCTTGTGTCCTGTGTCGCCGAAGGCGGCAAACTTCCTGCCGACTTCGTGACAAGCCGCGCCAATGAAAACTACTATCCGGCGACACTGCACATGCTCGCGCTCGTCGCCGTACAAATGAGGTATGCGTCGTGTCTGCGAAGATGAGCCGCGCCGCTTCATTCTGCGCCGTCGCCATGCTCGTCGCGGCGATGGCTTTCGCGCATGCGGCGCAAGCCGCGAGCGACGCCGGACCGTCACAGGCGCAAGCAAAACCCCAGCGAGCGGCAGTCAAAAACGCGCCTGTCCCGGGTGCGCCGAACATTGCCAAGCAGGTAAAGGGCGAGGAGGACCTCGGGCCCGATGATTTCGCGTTGAGATATTATGCTTCGCTCAATCAAACGGCGCGCGTCAACGCCGAGATTTCCCGTTTGCAGCGTCTCTATCCCGGCTTTGAGCCGCCGAGCGATCTCTTCAGTGCGCCGACGCTCAGCGGCGTCGACGAGGGGCCTCTCTGGGAATTGTATACTGCGGATCGTTTCGACGAATTGCGCAGCGCGATTGCGGAGCGTCAGAAGGAATTTCCCAACTGGAAGCCCTCCGCCGATCTCGCGCAAAAAATGCAGCGCAAGGAACTGCGTTTTAAAATCTCCGCACTCTGGCGCGAAGGGCGCTGGCAGGATGTCGTGGATTTCTTCAAAGGTGAGAAATTCAACCCGGCTGACGCCGACGTGGACGTGTCCTGGACCGTAGCGGAATCCTATGCGCGCGCCAAGCGGCCTATGGAAGCGCTTTCGCTCTACAAGTCGATCCTGTCGGCGAACGCCGATCCGCAAATCCGCCTTGCGACGATCCAAAAGGCGATGGCCGTGCTCCGCATGAGGGACGTAGAGCCATTGATCTCCATGGGGACGAAGCGCGCCGACGGGACGAGTGAATTTTCTGTTATCGCCAACGACATAACCGCGGCGCGCATGGCGGCCTTCCTCCACGACGAAAGGGCGGAGGAGGTTTCACCCGACGACGTTGCGAAATACGAACAAGCCGCGCGTGAGGGACGCGACCCGAGCCACCTCGGCCTCGTCGCATGGTACGACTACAAGCGCCGCGACTACGCCGCCGCCCTCGAATGGTTCAAGATGGCGATCGCCAATGGCGGCGACGCCACGATTGCGCATGGCTTGGCGCATACGCTGCGCGCGCTCGACATGATGCGCGACGCGGAGGAGGTTTCATACGCGTGGCGCGAGCCGCTGGCGAACAATGCGATTTTGTTTTTGGACCTTCTCGAGCGCGATCTCACACGGGAGATTCCGCCCTATGTCGAGCCAGAGCGCCTCGTTCGCTACGCCAAGACGACGATAGAGGTCGCCTCGGGCGAGGGCGCGCAGGCGCTCGCCTGGTACGCATACAACAGCTGTCAGTTCGACGTTGCGTTGCAATGGTTCGAGCGCGCAATGGCCTGGAAGCCGCGCGATTCGACGGCTCATGGCTATGCGCTGACGCTACGCAAATTGAAAAAGGACAAGCAATTCCTCGAAATAGCAAACCGCTACGACGGGCTGTTTCCGACTGTCGTCGAAATGCTGTTTCCGAGCGGCTATCTTTATCCGCCGACGCCTTGCGACAGGCGCAACGCCAATGCGCTGCATGGACCGGTCATTCGCCTGGGCGTCGTGCTCGCGCCGGGGCCAGCGTTCTTGCAACAGGCGGCGAGCGCGCCGCGCGACGCTTATGAATTGGCTCAGCGGAACGCGCAATATGCGCAAACGCGCCAACTCGCGCAATCCATGACCCTCGACAAATTGCTGAAGTCGTTGCGCGGAAGATTCCCGCTTGCGGTCGCCGCCGAAAACCCGTTGCGTTTCCCTGCTTTCGGAATGCCGGGCGCTCCAAAGGCGAGCGTTCCGCCGCATCCACCGGCGGCGCAGATCGCGCTTCAACAAGAGCCCGTCCGCGGTCCTGCGCATCTCGTCGCGCGGCGCGTGCCGGGCGTCGGACCCATGCCCTACGAGAATTACGGATTCAGTCTTCTGCCCGGCTGGAACGGGATCGAAACCGCAACATCGCCGCCAGCCTCGGCCGAGGCGCCGGCATCCGGAACTCTCTCGGCGGACGACGCAGCCGACGCTCTTCGCGTCGGCGTTCAGGGACTCGACGCCATGCGCCGCGTCGCGCCCGCCAATCCCGCCTATGCGCCGGCCTATCCCAGCGCGGCGGCCGCGCCGCAGCCGGCGCCGTACTCCTATCCTCCCGCCGCGCCTTATGCGCAGCGCTATCAGCCCGTGAGCCGGTAAAATGAAAAGCCTGCTTCGCATCGCCTTCGTCGCTCTTTCGCTTTCAGCCTGTTCCTCCTCCGAGCCGAACCGTGACTTCCTGTCGCGCGGCGACGATTCTCCTTCTCCGGTAAATCCAGCGAGCGAGCCGCTTTCTGCGCCGATCACCGGCAAAAAGACGTCATCGCTCGCCATAGTGGCGCTTCCCGACGACGTGGTTCCGCAAGGAAAGCTGGCGGAGCGCCAATACGCCAATGGCTGGCGCCAGAGCGTCTCGCTGGGCTCGACGAAAACAGCGGGCGATTGGAACGATCTTTCGATCGATATTCAGACGGAGCCGCCGGAAACGGGTAGGGGCGCTCAAATTCCGATGGGCAAGCCGACGCAGGAAGGCGTTCGTCACGAAATCATCGCGCGGTTTCCAACTACGCCCATGCGTATTGTCACACGGCCGATGCACAATCGCCTCGGGCCATTCGGTCTGGCCATCGGCGCCGATGGCGGAGACATGCGATGCGCCTTCGCATGGCAATGGGTCGATAATTTGCCGGGGACGGCGGGCGGCTCCGGCGCGCCGGCTTCGATCCGCATGCGTCTTTGCCGCACTGGCGTCACGGCGGATCAACTGGCCAGCGCCTTCGAGCGGCTCGAGATCGTCAGCGCCGGCAATGTCGACCGCGTGATGGAGTCGACCAAGCTCAGCGCGGACGTCGGTCGCGACATTATAACGCCGCAGCCGAATAGCGTCCTCGCCGACGCTCCCGTTAGTCTCGAGAGTTCGATCGTTGCCGCGTCTCGCGCGACGGTCACGAGAACCGCGGCGGTCAACGCGCCCCGCAGAACAGCCGCCC
>Ga0209048_10002833_pt1 | contig 16986 bp, 21 predicted proteins | sample FrelakmetCRP12CR_FD_187146 | JGI IMG/M metagenome (GOLD analysis project Ga0209048, IMG submission 187146) | Freshwater lake sediment microbial communities from the University of Notre Dame, USA, for methane emissions studies - CRP12 CR (SPAdes)... | ecosystem: Environmental > Aquatic >... | reverse complement strand
ATAGATACAAAACGAAGCGATGCACGGGCGGGGGGATATGGATAAAACTCTACCGCTTTGTCTTTAGAAGCTTCCGGAACTCCCAAGGCGGCAGCGGGTTGACATCTTGCCATAACCCGAGTCTTTTCCCACGGGCATCCCGTTCAGCATCTATATATTCGCTTGCATATGGTCCATGGAGATAATGCCTGTAGGCCCACGCATAGCCCCTCTTTACCATCTCAAGGTTTATGTCCTTACCGTCTTTCGTTATATGGCAGACTTCACGACGGTATGTTTTCTCACCCGTAAGCTGGATATCCACAGTTTGTCGCAAGATCAACTGCTTGAGTTCCTGCGTGGCCTCGTTGCCATAAGGCTGACCGGGTTTCTTTCGCTTAGGTGTTTCCGGTGCATCAATACCATAAAGCCTGCAGGTGAACTTATAGCCATTAGAAACGATGTCTATTGTATCGCCGTCTTTAACTTTAATGACTTCACCTGTCTGTGAGAGGACAAAAGAGGGTATAAAAATTAAGAAAAGCCACACGAATACTTTTAGTTTCTTCATAACTCCCCCTTTGGAGATAATGCTATCACACTAAAAGTGAATGGACAACTATGTTTCTCAATAGTTGTCAGGCAGGCAACAGCAAGAGCAGTGTATTTCTGGGTGGGGCTGGGAGCTCAAGAAACAACCTATATTGAAGTAGATATCAATGGGTTGCGAATAAAACATAAAAAGAAAGATTTCATGTCATTCAAGACAGCAATCACTTGCGCCAAAACAGCCGCGGCCTCTCTTACAACAACTGGCATCCCATCAGCTATTATCCTCCCCGCACAACAATTGGGGGTAGCACTGGGCTTTAGGATTCAGATGGATTGTTCTGATTTCCTCTTGTTAGAAAGGCTATAATGTTCTCAGTCATTTCTATGGCTTTTGACTCTTGCCAAAGTTCATTTGGGTGAGACTTATCAAAAAAAATGTTATTAATTGCAAGAAAATCTTTCCCTTCTATTCCTCCACAAAAATCTCGGAAAATAAAAAGTTTATTACTTAAGAAAAGCGCTTCCTCAACAGAATGTGTCACTAAGACAGCGCAACGCTTCTCTTGTCGTATGATTTTCTTAACCTTTAATTGAAGTTCACATCTTGTGGCAGGATCAAGATTTCCAAATGGCTCATCCATAAACAAGAATTTAGAGGGGACATCCAACGCTCTCGCAAGGGAACACCGTGATTGCATCCCACCTGAGATTTCATGTGGATATTTCGAAGCGCTTTCACTTAGTCCGACGTCCACAAGCAGCTTATCAATTGTTTTTTCATCGCAAGTATCTGATATTTGACATGCAAGCTTAATATTATCACGCACAGTTCTCCATGGCAACAGATATGGTTCTTGAAAAACAAAAGCTACTGGATAGTTCTTAAAATTATGTTCTTCACCCTTTATTTGAATAATGCCCTTGTCCGGCTTTAAAATACCAGCAAGTAACTTAAGCAAGGTAGTTTTTCCACATCCCGAACGGCCAATAATACCTAAACACTCACCTTCATTTAATGAAAGCGACAAATCCGATATGACAGTTTGCATCCCTTTGCCAGTATTTTCTGGAAATTGTTTAAATAAATTATTAGCTACCAAAAACATCTTTTGCCCTAATTAAGTAAATTCTGTCAGGAACCGTAATATAGTAACCGAAATTATTTTTTTTGAGTCTTTTTTGTAATGATGAAAGCAAGGCAAGTTTCTGTTTCTTTTCAAGTAGTTTATTGTAATTTTCAGGTGTTGTTTGGACAATAAATGCCAAGGCTTCTGCATTTGACAGAGCAGTAGTCTTAGAGTCTCCTAAAATGAAGTATTGTTCTAAATTTGGTAATACTTGCCAACTAATTCCATTATCTCGCAAAGTGCTTTCCACCATTTTGTAATCAACTAACTGAAAATCTAAAACCTTACCGAAAAGTTCCTTTTTTATTTTATAAAGATCAGACAATGGACTTTCAACTGCAACAATGATAAGCCCTGTTTTATTGACAAAATTAAAGGCTTTTTCTAAAGATGGTATTCTATTTTGTTCGAGTGCAAAACCATAAACAGAATGCATAAAAGAAACAACATCGTACCTCTGCATAGGGATAGTTGATGAGTAGGTCTCCCATCGGGAAAGAATTGTCTTGTTTACCTTTAAGCCGTAAATCCCGTGACCTAACTGTCGCTTAAAACGATCTATCCAATATTCAGATGGATCTAGTCCATCTAACTCTATTGACGAACCACCCCAGTGTCCTAAGCATTCTGCAATTATTGCCAATTTTCCACCTGGACCGCATCCTACATCGAGCCATTTCAATTTCTTTTTAAAAGGGAAATATTTAATAATTAATTTGGCAATTTCTGTCCCATCAACTTCATTTTCATTCGAATGGGAATAAAAATAACCTAGCGTCTTTGCGTATTCAATGTCTTGTATCATATTCTGTCGAGAACCTCAGATATTATTTTCAGAGCTTCCTCTAATGTTTCAACAAAATAAATATTGTTTTTTCCTCCGACAGCTTTACAAATGTCTTCAACTACAGAACAAACTCCACCTGTTCCTGAAAAAACTACTGAAGGAATTCCAAAATCAACAGCAAGGGCTAATTCATTTAGCGTACCCCATTTCCCTTCGATGAAAATGGCAACTCTGCAATTAGCGATAGATAGCATATTCCTAGTTTTAAAGCTACCCTCCAAAAGAAAAAATGGATGAGCGCCCTTGGGCACAGAAATTGTTTTTGCTTTCTTTGATTTTTCATACTCAGGCAGAAAACATATAACTTTTCCCCCCTCAGATAAGGCTCCTTTTGCAGCTTCTTCAGATATTCCCTTGCTGCCTCCAGTGATAACTGAAATTTTCCTTCTTGCTAAACCCTCGCCTAGACAATAAGCGAGCGTAACATTTGGGGGGGCTGGATTTGAAGAACCAAAGATACCAACAAGCTTGCTAGTTCTTAAGCTCATGAAGCCCTTGAAAGGTTTGTTTGACTTTTCTTTCCAAGAAGTCTATTACCCTCATATTTACATCAAATAATTTTTTGTTAAAAAATAACATTAAAACAAAGACAACTAGTAAAACGGAGAGGCCCCAAATAGCGGCTTCAACATTTCTTGAAATTTCTTGGTAAGGCAGGGTCCATAAATCATCATGCCAGTCGGGCATAGATATTTTATTTTTTGTATATAAAAAATAAGTCAATCCTGCAATATCTAAGCTAATCCAGTGAGCATACTTTGTGAATGCCTCCCTAAATGTCTTATTAACCCATATGGCGATATAGTCTGCCATGTCGATGGCCATATAAACAAGAAAAAGTACAAACATAACTAGGGGGAGGCCTTTCTCATTTATACAAAGCCAAGCCTGAACGATCGGTAATATAATTATACTGCTTATGAATAAACCTCGACATATTTTGAGGCAGATAATCTTTTTGCTGCCTAGATTATTATTATCAGATGAGACTATATTGGTTAAGGGCAAGATAAAATAAAAGTAAAAAGCATCTTTTAAAATAAATAATACTATTAGCGCTCCAACCCAAAATCTATATAAGAAAATTTTTTCTCTTGCTTCTAAAATTGATTGATAGAATGATTGATAAATCTGCAGTAAAATTCTATCTTTATTGTTAACAATAGCTGATGTTTCAACTGGTGCTATCATGTCAGTAGTCGCTTCGCCAAAAACTAATGTTCTCAAACTCTTAGTGTACGCCTGTAGAAATTTTCTTTCCTCAAATTTTTCAATTAATGGTTCTTCTTTAAGATTATGTTGAAAATCTTTCAGAAGATCCAGATCGATACTCGACAAATATCCATTTATTGAAATGATCGAGCGATCATAATCTACCAACTGCTGTTTCCTTTCTATCTTTCCGATCACTTTCTGATATTCGTCTTCATATTTTTTGTGGATATCATGATCCGCCTTCCTAACAGCTAGAACAAAATCTGTTTCTAATAGATTAAAAAAGAGATTATTTTGCATGACTGCTTGAATCGCAATTGCAATCAAAATTGCCCACCAAAAGCTAAAGAATTCTTTTAAGTTAAACATTACATATCATCAATAATTGAATCTCTCTTTATTGAACCTTTGTAAAAAACTCTTCAGGTTTATTGACACCTATAACCATGTTCATATCTTTCATCGCACTGATTGCTTTTATCCAATCATCTTCTTGAACTTTATAGGTCTCCACATTAGCGGGAACAAGGGTCAGAGTCCATTCTAATGATTTAGAAGCATAGCTTCTTTCAGTCGCCGGATATTTTTTAATAAATATTTCCAGAGCTTTTTGGGGATTTCTTTTAACTTCAGCCCATCCTTTTAAACTTGCTCTAACAATTTTTTCTATTAGCTCTGCCTTTTTGGGATCAGATAAGGACGGCTCGTATACTGCAATTACTTGTCCAATGATATTGAGATCAGTATCCACATCTTTAAGAGGGAGACGGATAACCTTTGGATCACCAGGCTTGTTTAATTGCAGTTCCAACGAAACAGGTCGCTCCATAGTATATGCAAGTAAAGCATCTATCTGTCCTTGTAACAATTGTTCTGTTCCGCCCCACCCTATATCAATGTATTTTATTTGCTTTAGATTTTTCTTTTTTGCAATTAACTCGAATTGTTTAAATGTTACACTTCCTGCATTCATACCCAAGCGCTTTCCATTCATATCTTGGATCTTGTTTATCGGCTTCTTGCTTAGGCTTGTAATGACAACAGGATTACTTGAAAATATAGTTGCCACAGCCTTAATTGGCAATTTTTCGTTGCCAGCTTTAGCAATTATTAGCTGATCTGCAGTAGTGGTTCCGATAAGAGCTTTGCCAGCACCGATTAATTTTGCAGATAAAGGAGCACCGTTCACATGTTTAAATTCAATATTTAAACCTTCATCTCTATAGAAACCTAGTTCGTCAGCGGCGTAATAACCAATGTAGTCAATGCCAGGTTCCCAGTCAATTATAAAATCTACGCTTTGCATTTTCTCTTTAGTTGCTTTACCCTTACATGAACTTAACAAAACATTTGTTGCTAACAATAAACAAACGACGAAAAAACATGTCATGAGTGATTTACTCCTGATTTTCATGGTTAATTTCTCCTTTATTCTATTTTTTGATATTTCTTCTGCAGAACAATTTCAAGTATATCTAAAATTGAATATAATATCACTCCTGTAAAGCCTAGAATATATAGCATTGAAAAAGTGAGAACAGTGTTCATCTGCGTAACTGATTGACGGATTATTAACCCAATTCCATGTTCAGCCGTAATAAATTCACCTATTATTGCTCCAATTACAGCCAAGGTGATACCTATCCTAGTGGCCGTTATAATGTTGGGCACTGCTTGTGGAAGTTGAATGAGCCAAAAAATTTGAAAGCGACTGGCTCTATTTGCCTTCATAAAATCCAAAAAGCGCGGAGGTACGCTCAAAAATCCATCAATAAGCCCCACAAAAACAGGGAATAGGACAAGCAACGCAGAGGTCGCTATTTTAGATAGTATCCCATATCCAAACCATAAGATTAACAATGGAGCAATCGCTAAAACTGGTATCGTTTGAGATAAAACAATTATTGGACGGACAAATGAACGAAGGGCAGAGAAGAAAACAGCCCCTATTGCAAGAATAAAGGCGATGCCCCATCCTGCAATGAAACCAATAAATATTTCTTTAAAAGTAATCATAAAATCTTTGGATAAAGCTGCTAAGTTCTTCAGAAGATAAGGGATTACCGCTGTCGGCGGCGGAAGAATATATAGTGGCAGATGAAATAAATGACATATTATTTCAATCAAGACCAAGAGAGTAAGGAGTGATAAAAGATATGACAAAGGGGAGGATTTTATAAACCTAAATAAAACGTGATTGTTCATTTCAGTTTAATGCACTTTAATTCAAGAAATCCTGCCCTTACCGCAAGATTATATAATCCTTTAAACTTGTCTAAATCAATCTCTTTACAACCTACAATGCGCAAATAGTGACTCGTGAGATTTTCTTTCATAATTAATAATATCAATTTCTTGACTTTTGCAGGCGACGACATTTCTTGAGAGCAATAAATGGTATAAAAGACTTCATGATTCAACCGAAGATTCTTAAGAAACTCGATAAGACTAATCAAATCTCCTCCAAATATTCGTGATATTGAGTTTTCGATTACGGCAAATGGCAACAAAACCTTGTGAGATTTATTGATATCAAGTAACCAATCAAAATCACTTTTGAACGAGAAAAGATGGCCCATCTTTTCTTTTTTAATCATTAATTCTCGAACTTCGTAAGGATTGAGCGGATGTTCAAGCGGTAATCGTTCAATATGTTCCAAATGATTTCTGAAAAAATCAATACGTGACGGATTATTAGTTAATAGTCTTATTTTAGATATTTTCATATCATGAAGTATTTTTAGAGCATCCATGTAATGACGCGCATCAATCTGTAACCCAAGTGTCTTGTGAGCCTCAACTGTGTCTATGCCGGTCTGTTCTACTTGGTATACCCGGACATGATTCACTAATCCCACACCCCGTCCGTGCTGATCTAACGCATAAATTAGAATACCACCAACGTTACCAATCATACTTAGAGAGGTTTTAAGTTGTTGTTCACAGTCGCACAATTTTGATCCATAAAGGTGAGCAAAGGTGCATGCGGATTCTATTCTTAAAAGAACAATGTCGGAAGGAACTGATGGATTGCATACTAATACATGATAATTTCTATTATCTATGCGATAGAGTGTCAAATGAAAATTGACTACTTTTGAATTATTTGTTGCTAATGGAAGCGTTATAGGACCGATTTTTTCAATTACATTACCGCTTATTTCATTTTTCTTTTGCCGAACCAAACAATTTCTCCTTAATCATTTATTTCAAAGATTTCAAGTATTCAATTTTCTTAATCTCAGCTCATGTTATTAACTGTATATAATCCATAAAATATGCTCGATTATATACAAAAAACAGTCATAGATACAAGTTAGGTCTGCGGAACTAGGGAAAGGGAGTAATGCTTATAAGGATATAGTTCTTCTTTCGGTAATCGTTATCCATTTAATTACCTCTGAAGTAATGACTTGTGGCTGAAGTCCGCGTTTATCGATCACTTTGGAGGGCGTTTGTTAGATGAAGTACTGTTGGAAGGAAGAAATTACAAACTCAGCAGTAGATTTAATTTGTTTCCGCAACGAACTCTTGCAATAAAGTCAAAAAAAGCTTCGATTGACTCCAGATTATGTAAAATTCATCCTCTAAATAGTGCATAGGTATCACCAGAACCTAAACCTGTTCTCATAATACTCTTTTCTGTCTATCGTGCCCTGATCAAACAGATTTTTCCATCCTCTTCCGGATGTGTCAAGCTGAACTGATCCCAGGATCACAAAGGCAACGAATGCGACAAGCCCCGAAAAGACAAACTCCCCCGGTGATGCTGTCCTGAGCTTGCCACCGAATATGGTGATCCGCCGGCTTCTCTCATCAAGGATCGGCACCCCCATCATCGTGAGCGCATCCAAAAGGAGATGTCCGAAGACAACGCCGATCCACGCATCCCGAATGGGAGTTCCCCAGAGAAGCACAAGGGCAGTGAGAGAGATAGCAACCGAATGTGATATGCCTCTGTGCTGCATCTTCTTTGTGAGCATCTCAACGAGGTCAGGCAGGATTGCTCCGAGTGTTGTGAGAGCATAGTTCAGGCCGAATACCTTTGCGATGGAAGCTCCGACCATGATATGACTCGCCCAGGTCATACCCTCCGACCTCCCATTCTTGTGCCCTGAAACATGTATCTCATGGCGGCAGCCAGAAAGATAAGGCTGTGCGCTCCCAGCAGGGCTACAACAACAATCAAGAATGCGATTACCATATAAGTGATGTCAAACGTATCCGCACCTGCGCCGAGTGAATGAATCCGCGCAGCTGAAAGCCTGACCTTGAGTTTACTGATAAGATGAGAAAAGTTGCTGCAGGAAATAATAGCGCTCCGTGATTTCTCGATCAGTACCAGCGTCAATTCAAGCTTTCTGCTGTCGGTGATCTTCTCTGCGTTGTCTATCAGCAGATAGAACTTTTCCGGCAAGGTTTTCAGAAGATAATCTATCCTTGTGTCGAGGTTCTTACCGAATAACTTGAAATCCCGCACCCAGTCGGTCACGGGAAGGTTGGCGTTGATGAACAAGGTCTTTTCTCCACTTGCTTCAAGCTGCCGGATTGTCTTCTTGAGGAAATTAGTCTTGCCGGTTGACGGACCGCCCTCGATGACAACAGTTTCCCCCAACTTCACAAGGATATGCTCATGCTTTCCGTTTCCGATCTTCTGGATGTACAGAAATATTTTATCCCTGAGCCTTTTAATTTTTGGGTATATCCTGACCATTTAACATTTCCTTCAGCTGGTTTCTTTTGCCTGCGGGAGCATAAGCGAGGATCTTCTCAAGGAGATATCCGGCCTGCTCTTTCCTGACCTCGTGGTCCTTTCTTTTAACGAGATAATCATTGAGCCTGGCGTTGTAATCCTTCTGGAAATCAACCCCGGCCTGGACCCTCTTGCCTATCCATTGAAGCTCGTTATAGAGGCTCTGCAAAATCCCGTATTCTTCCTCAATTGCCTTCTTTTCAGCTTTATACTGCTGGATTAAGGTAGATACCTCAATCCTCATTGATCGCTCTTTCTGTGCCTCATCAATGCGTCTGGCAGCAGTTTCCGCCGGACTGATAAGGGGCATCGATGCCGATATGCCGATGTCATATCTTGACTGCGCCCTGTCTATCGTTGATGTCCCTTCCCGAGTGAGCTGCCCGTATGAAACACCGCTTCTGGCTTCAACCTTCAGGTTCTTCAGGATGTTCCGATTGATTGCCTTAAGTTCCTGCAGCTCCGGGTTATTTGCTATGATGAAATCAATAACGGATTCAGCTTGTGCGTTAGAACAGAATGTAAAGAGAATGACTATAATCACAATGTGTTTCATGCACCCTCCAATGTTTTTAACTCAATCTTTACGGCCGGTTCTCCGTATTGTTTGAACAAATGAGCTTCGACAATCTGACTGTCATCTTTGTAAATGATGCCCTTCAGGGCGTCCTTGACCGCTTTTGCCAGATTGTCTATATCTGGCTTCTTTGTGTGGTAAACTGCCTTTCCGTTTTTTCCCATCTGGAAGATGAGATTTATTGAAATAGCCCCGTCTACAGGACTTCTTAACCCCTGCCGTAAAGCTGCTACTTTTCCATACCATGCAATTGCCTCCTTGAAAGTTTTGCAGTTTGCCGGATCATAAGCGCCCACAGAATGCCTGCACTTGGTGCATATATCTCTAAGCCCCTTCCACCTGCAACGCCTGCATCTACTAAAAAACCTCGGCCTTGCCTGAGGGACCGGTTTTGTATTTATCTCAAAATTTAAGGTCATACCGTTGCTCCCAGAATTTCATTAAATCTTGCCGGTTCACTGAATCGATTCAACTTTTCCTTTTTCTGGATCTTCTTAGTGAGTCGCTTGATTGCGGTCTCAATATCCACGTCGTTTTTAACCTGTTCAGAAAAATACCTGTGTATCTCTTGCTGTGAATAGCCTTTTTCAAAAGCAGTTTCCAACACTCCCTCAATTTCTTTTTTCTGCTCATTTGTCAGGTGAAAAGGAGAAGGAAATGGAATAGGAATAGGAGAAGGAATAGGAGTATTACCGCTTATATCAACTGGTAATACGGATGGTATTAGATTGGCTTCTGGCAAGGGTTTGCCGGTGTTGATGGTTTTTTGCTTTTTCTCCCACCTTTTAAGAACATTCTGTCTCGCTATCTGGCTACGTAAAGGTGCGAATGCAGCATAAGCATTATGTTCAACCCAGTCATGTACGCACAACTGTCCGCCGTCATCCTTCTCAAGAAACCCGCATCTAATCAGCAAATCAACAAACAGCTCAGCATCTCCTGCCCAGTTCGAGGCAATGGCGATGTCTTCTATGTCCATGTTTTTAAGAATGCCGTTGGGTTTGTTTTCAGCGATGAAACACCACAGGGACACGAGGGAATAGAATCCCTCATGCCCCAGCTTTCTGATCAGTTTCTTTGTCTTCGGATGATTGGGAAAAGTTGTCCGTACCCTGATGTCTTTGTTCATACAACTCCCGCGAGAACTCCTTCCCTGTCATTTATAGGAAGCTCCATCTGAGAGGGCATGAAAGAAGCTTCCACAACGTCTCCCTGCATCTCGATAAGACTGAAAACATTCTCCTTGCTCTCAGAATTCGATGCCAGGAATTCCACTTGGACCGATACCTTGCGATCACTGTCAATCGTCACCTTTTTGATGTTTACAAGCTGTCTCATTGTTCAACCTCCTTTTTGTTTTATTGTTAAGGTGTGCTTCTGCATATATACGCCTCTGCCACGGCACTTATAATTTCTGGATGTGCAACTGACTGAAAGAAAGAAGCTATCACCCGGCCTTCATAGAACAAGTGAACATAATGCTCCTCTTCCATCAGGTCGAATCCGGGCATAAGGTTTACTTTCATACTTTCGTCAGGCACTCTCCACACTCCTTTTCCTTCAGATTCTGCTTTTTCAAAGAAGCAGCAATGATGCGCAGGATTGCTTGAGTCTTCACATGAGCAATCTCAGGCGATACTTGCTTGTATTGAAAAACTGCCCTTATGTTAGCTTTAGCTACCATCATTGACAAAAAAATAGCTCTCACTTACTTCCAATGCATAAGCAATTTTAGCAATCATTGTTACTCTGGGGATCTTCTTCCCATGCTCAAGCTCTATAATATAAACCCTTGCTGTGCCTGCCTTTATGGCAAGTTCAGCCTGTGTAATATTAAGCTCTTTTCTCCGTTCCTTTATTTTTGAAGGGGTAAATATCCTCATCCTGAATAACCTCGCATTTAGTTAGCATTAGCTTACAGAATATTTTTGTTGATGTCAAGTAAAATGTAAGCTATAATTAACATAATGAAAACAGTTGGAGAATTCCTGAAAGACAAAAGGGATGCAAAGGGGATGTCTTTAAGAGAAGCCGCTGAAAAAGCCAGCCTTTCTCATGTGCAGTTGATGGATATTGAGAAAGGTAAAAAGTCAACCACCTTCGAAAAGATAATGAGCATCCTGAGAGTTTATCTTGTAGATATAGATGAGTTCCTGAGAGAAACAGGGTATCTACCTCAGAACGTCGAACCTGCATCAGTTGGTGGGTTGAAGAAGATCCCTGTTGTTTCCTGGGTCATTGCAGGGAAATGGGAAGAGGTTTACAATACAGTTCAGCCAGGCGATGCCGAAGACTGGATAGAAAGCGATGTTAATGGGCAGGATGTTTTTGCTCTAAGAGTTAAAGGTGATTCCATGGAGCCGGAGTTTCAGGATGGGGATATCATCATCGTGAATCCTCATATCAAGCCGGATCATAACGACTATGTGGTCGTGAAGAACGAGGAAGAGGAAGCGACGTTCAAGCAGTTAAAAAAATACGGAGTGACGCGGGTACTGCATCCGCTCAATCCTGATTATCCGGACATTGTGCTGTCTGATAATATTCAGTATAAGATTGTTGGGAAGGTTGCGGAGAAGATAAAGAGGAAGAGGTATTGAGTTGTTGATGAATACAATAATATTTAGGTGTCTTATAATAGCGTAAATTCAAGTCATTAACGGATTGATATGAAAGAAATTACCTCACATTTGGCATATGAAAGTGTACCGATAGGCAAGGATTCTGCCTATGTTAGGCCTATTCTTAAATGGGCGGGCGGTAAGACACAGTTGTTAAAAGAGTTGATGCCAAAAATCCCAAGGAACTACGGCCGCTACATCGAACCTTTTTTTGGCGGTGGCGCGCTTTTCTTTGCCTTACGTCCATCGGACGCTGTTATTGCTGACAGCAATCCCGAAATTATTAACTTATATAAGACGATTGCTGGGAATGTAGACGGTGTGATTGTTTGTTTAAAAGAACTTAAAAATACAGAGGAATCTTTTTATAGGGTCCGTTCACAGGAGTGGACGACACTTTCACCTGTAGAAGCAGCCGCACGGACAATCTATCTGAATCGCACCTGTTTCAATGGGCTTTACCGGGTTAATCGCCAGGGACAATTTAATACTCCATTTGGCCGGTATAAAAACCCACGAATTCTTGATGATGGGAATCTGTTTACTGCATCTTCTCTGCTTCGCAAAGCTGTCATTGTCGTCGGTGATTATAAGGAAGTATTAAAGGAGTACGCTCGTCCCGGCGATTTTGTCTTCCTCGATCCACCATATTTACCGATCTCGGAATACGCAGATTTCAAACGTTACACCAGGGAGCAGTTTTATGAGGAAGATCACAGAGAATTGGCGGTCGAAATTAATAGATTGCATAACTTGGGGTGCTATACCATTTTAACGAACTCAAACCACCCTCTTGTTCATGAACTCTATGGTCAATTCAAAATGGACATTTTGAATACAAAGCGTCATATTAATTGCAATGGCAAAGGTAGAACCGGGGAAGATGTAATCGTAGACATCAAACCGAAAGCGCGGCTTATCCTAAAACCAGTGCCAGATCCATTGCCTGCACAGGCATTAAAATATCCGCCGACCCGCTTCATGGGTTCAAAGAACAAGATGCTGAAGGAGATTTGGCGTGTGGCGTCCCAGTTCCAGTTCAGCACTGCCATAGATTTGTTCTCTGGCTCTGGCGCTGTAGGCTATATGTTCAAGGCGCAGGGGAAGACAGTTATTTCGAATGACTATATGGCAATGTCGGCTCTCTTTGCCAAAGCCATGATTGAGAACAACGGCGTCACACTGTCCTATTCCGACGCCATGAGATTACTGGAACCAAGACGGCAAACCGACAGTTTTGTGGAAACTACCTTTAAGGGACTGTATTTCAGCGACGAAGATAATAAGTTGATCGACACTCTGCGTGCGAATATCTGGGCGCTGCGAAATCCATATAGGCGTGCGATTGCCATGACTGCGCTTATCCGTGCCTGCACCAAGAAGCGTCCCCGTGGGATTTTCACCTATACCGGACACCGTTACGATGATGGCAGGCGCGACATTCACCTGTCGTTGCAGGAACAATTTCTTGAAGCTGTGGAGGGAATTAACGGGGCCGTCTTCGACAACAGGAAAGAGAACAAGGCACGGCATGGAGATGCCTTGGAATTGCAGACGATGGAAGACTGCCTTGTCTATATTGACCCGCCCTATTACAGCCCGTTATCTGACAATGAGTACGTACGCCGGTACCACTTCGTTGAAGGGCTTGCCCGGGACTGGAAAGGTCTGGAAATTCAGCAACACACTACCACGAAAAAATTTAAGAGCTATCCTACCCCTTTCTCTACGCGGAAGGGGGCGGCTGATGCCTTAGACCACCTGTTCAGGAAATTTCGCAACAATGTACTGCTTGTTTCATACTCGTCTAACAGCCAGCCCACGCAGGATGAAATGATCTCAATTCTGAGCAAATACAAAAAAACAGCTGTGTTTCCAGTAGATTACAAGTACTCATTTGGTACACACGGGCACAAGGCAGGAGATAACAATAACAAAGTTCAGGAATATCTATTTGTAGGATATTGATATGCTTTCATCAAATCTTTTTTCAAATGGGTCCTGCAAAGGCATTACTAAATGAGAATAAGACCGTGGCATTTTGCGAATACAACAGTACGTAGTCCTTTCCGTTTAAGGGAAGGGCTGATTGCCCTTGCAAACTCTCCCCTTGGGCAAAAGATAAAAGGCAAGGAAAACGAGTCTAAATTTGCATGGGTGCTTCACAATAGAGGGGTTGTAAATATTAATATCCCAGACCGTGACGTATCTGATATGGGAAGAAAATGGCGATCTGCAATGAATAAAATGGGCTTCTTGTATCCCCAGCTTCCCGCAAGCTCAGGCATATCTCAAGAAGATTTAGGTGAGCCATTTGCAATTACTCCTAACGGACAGCGACTTATTGATGCCACTTCTGTATCGGCAATGCAAGAGTGTTTTTTGCGTTCGATGGCAGCAATTTTCATTCCCTCAACTTTGGAACGCGGATATCCGTTTAGTGTTTTCTCACCTCTTCGTTATACTTTGAAAATCATGATTGCACTTGAACACCGCACAGGCGATACCAGACTTAACCTCATTGAAATGGGATTGTTTGTGCAGTTCAGTTCGGGCGACAACTCCGTAGAGCAAATCGTGGATAAAATCGTTAGCTTCCGGGTTAATCAAAACGCTTCAGAATATAAAAGAAAGTTTGACCAGGAGGCGTTAAAGCATGCTGTAGATCAGTATAAATATAAAAGCGGCTCATTCCGAGATTATGCTGATCTGAATTTTCGTTATCTGAAAGCCACAGGTCTTGTTCAGAGCAAAGGGCGGGGAATTGCCATTGTGCCGGAAAAGCGTGTCTTCATAGAGCAGCTCGTAGCAGAGATCGGCGTTCCGGATAGTGACCGATCGCTCTTAATTACACTTTGCGAAGGGGCAACCTTACCGACCGACAATAGGGATGCTGCGTTAATTGTTCTTGACGACCTTTTGGCACAGCTTAACCGGCGAGGGGTTCCCTATACAATCGCTGGCAGACCAGCACAGACACCAGCCGATATTGCCGTCATCCGGCACGAAATAGAGGATACACTGGCTGAACTCAACGAAGAAGAATACGCCGGTCGACAGGCGGAGGAATGGAGCGAGATTATAAAGTATATGGACTTGCTTATCAATCCACGCCGTGGGCAAGCATCCGACAATGCCGACGCCATAGTAATTCCGCAAGCGGAAGCACCAGCTTATTTCGAATGGGTCTTGTGGCGGGCGTTCCTCGCGATAGACAGCCTTGTGAACAAGCCTTATGCCGCTCGGCGCTTCAAGATTGATCAGGACTTCCTACCAGTGGGCACCGCTCCCGGCAACGGACCCGATCTTATCTTCGAATTCGAGGACTTTGTAGTAGTGGTGGAAGTAACCCTAACAGAGAGTTCGCGTCAAGAAGCTGTAGAAGGGGAGCCAGTGCGGAGACATGTAGCCGAGCTCGTGGCACAATATGAAAAGCCAGTCTACGGGATGTTCCTTGCTAACCGGATTGACAGTAACACCGCCGAGACGTTTCGACTCGGTGTCTGGTACGCTCGTGACAACAGGAGAATGCGCCTGGATATAGTTCCTTTCACACTCGCACAGTTCAAGATATTCTTTGAGTCTATGTTCACATCTCGCAATGTGCGTGTCGCAGCCATTCGAGAACTGCTTGAAACATGCGGCACCTTCCGCCCAAACCTACATGCGCCTGAGTGGAAGGCGGAAATTGAACAAGCTGTGCAAGAGAAGGCCGCGTCTCTGATAGCTGGTCAATAATAAAGGCAAATGAACGTCGGTATTTGGATACGAGTTTCCACCGAAGACCAAGCCCGTGGTGAATCCCCCAAGAACCACGAACACCGTGCCCGCATGTATGCGGAGCTTAAGAACTGGGATGTAATAGAGCTTTACGACCTCTCCGGTGTCTCCGGCAAATCCGTAATCGATCACCCCGTAGCAAAGCGAATGCTGGCCGATGTTGCGGCTGGTAAAATCAAGGCCCTTATCTTCTCAAAGCTCGCCCGTATAGCGAGGAATGTAAGAGAACTCCTCGACATTTCTGATCACTTCCAAAAGCATGGCGCCAACCTCGTAAGCCTTGAGGAATCTATTGACACGTCGTCACCAGCAGGACGTTTGCTCTTTACCGTCATTGGTGCCCTTGCACAATGGGAGCGGGAGGAAATTTCAGCCAGGGTATCTGCTTCTGTGCCTGTCAGAGCAAGGCAGGGAAAGCCGACAGGTGGCAAAGGACCATTCGGATATCAATGGGTAGACAAACATCTTATTGTTCACCCTGATGAATCACCGATAATTAAGGAGTTATTCAATAACTTCCTCGAAACGAAGAAGCTACTCACTACTGCAAGGCTGATGAATGAAAGGGGTTTCAGAACAAGAAATGGGGCTAAATTCGGAAAGACAACCCTTAAAAGAATGCTCACAGATCCAACTTACAGGGGAATGAAGAGGGCAAACTATTCAAAGAGCAAAGGAGAAAATAAGTCCTGGCTTTTGAAGCCTAAATCGGAATGGGTTTATTTTGATGTAGAGCCGATAGTTTCAAATGATATCTGGAACGAGGTCAATACTATAATAAGGAGGAACGCAAGCCCTTATCCGGTCACACCTCCACCAATCGGTAAGTATGCCTTTTCTGGTTTGGTTACATGCGGTGAATGCAATAAAAAAATGTACGTCATGAAATATGATGGCATGAAAGTTCCCCGGTATAGCTGCAGAGGATGCAAGACAAAGATAAACGAGGATGTCTTATTAGACCAATTCAAGGAAGGGCTAAAGTGCATGGTGGTCAGCCCTGAGCAACTGCAAGATACTATTGAATCTGATGAAAAAGCAATAAATGATAAAGAAAGGCAGTTGCAGACCCTTAAGAGTGAATTTAAAGGGATTGAAAGGAAAATAGACAATCTTCTTGATCTGCATAATGACGGTGCGCTTGACAAGAAAACCTTTTCAGAGCGGATTAAAAGCCTACAGGAAAGAAAAGAGCAGTTAGAAAAAGAGACCCCCCGTCTTGAAGGTGAGATAGCATTTATAAAAACCACGGAACTCGGGAAGGATTATCTATTAACCAAGTCAGCGACATTATATTCGCTATGGGATACGATAGACCATGAAAGCCGAGTTAAGATTGTGCGGGAATTGACAAGCAGCATCTCGGTCACCCCGAAAGACCTCATTTTTGAGTATTTCTACCTGCCTGCGTTTACGTGACTTTGCAAACCAGACCAAACCCATGCCCCTGCGGTTTCTGGGGCGACCCCCGGCATCAGTGCACCTGCACCCCCAGCCAGATACACCGCTACCGGCACAGGGTTTCAGGCCCCCTG
>Ga0209048_10002832_pt1 | contig 16987 bp, 17 predicted proteins | sample FrelakmetCRP12CR_FD_187146 | JGI IMG/M metagenome (GOLD analysis project Ga0209048, IMG submission 187146) | Freshwater lake sediment microbial communities from the University of Notre Dame, USA, for methane emissions studies - CRP12 CR (SPAdes)... | ecosystem: Environmental > Aquatic >... | reverse complement strand
CGGCCAGTTGTTCAACGGCCATATACTCTTGCGAGCCGGCGAAGCTCTGCGACAGATGCTGATAAAATCGGTTGTTCAAGATGCGGTCGCGGATGTCGGGCGACGGCGCGTGGCGTTCGACCAGCTCGTCCCATGCCCCTTTTTGGTCGAGCATCATCGCCGAGAGCATTCCCTGGGGGACCTCTTCGACCGTCACCGCCGAGCTGATGCCCCCCAGCGTTCGCACCCCGAGAGCGTTGGCCAGCCGCTTGGCTGGGTCGATGGTCATGACCATCGTGCGCATGCCCGACAGCGCGGCGTATACTGCCAGCGAGGCAGCGGTGGTGGTCTTTCCAACCCCGCCGCTGCCCGCACAGATAACGACGCGGTGGCGGCGCACGATGTCGTCAAGCCCGGGCATTGCCATGGGTGCGGCGCGGCACTCGCGTGGCCATCGGTGCGATCGCGGTCGCAATCGCCTGCACTTCTTGCGCACCAAACTCCTCAGCGAAGGCGAAGGGGATCTCCACCAACGGCATCTCCACTTCGCAGCGCAGCTGCTCCAAGTAGGTCCGATTAATCGCGCTCCATCCAACTTCCTCCCGTCCGCGGCTGACCGCTTCGTCCGCCATGGCGCGCTGCAGGGGGTTGGTGAGGCTGTCAAGCCGGTCCCCGACTCCGTCGAGGTCAGTTGCTGTGAAGTCGCAATGGTGTACGCGATTCGCGAAGAGCACGCCGAGCGGCATGTGCAACTCGGCACGGATCTGTCGATACATATCGAGCGTCTCGTTAACCGGCATCTCCTCTGCGGTCGTCACCAAGTTGATGGCAGTACGCCGTGGATCCGTCAGCAGATCAACGATGCGTTGGCTCTCGCGTCCCACCAACCCGGCGCCGAACGCCTCGTGCGCCGCGTGCGGCATGCGCAGATACTGCAGGCTGTGGCCGGTGGCTGGCGCATCGAAAATGACCAGGTCCCAGCGGCGCTCCCCATCGTCGCGGCGTTCCGCCTCGTACCAGATCTTGCCAACCGTCATCAGCTCCTTGAGGCCGGGTGCGGCTGCCACGAAGTACTGGTAGATACGACTGGATAGCACCGCTTGGAGCACGCGTTTCACCGGCACAATGATCTCGAGGTACTCCGCCAAGGCGGTGCTACCGTCGACCGACATGACGGAGAGCGACGGGCGCGCTTCCCTAGCTTCACCGATCGCGCCCGGTTCGATGCCGAGCAACCAAGCGGCACGGCCCGCGCCGTCGACCTCGGCGAGCAGCGTCCGCTTCCCCGCCTGCGCAGCGACGAGCGCCAACGCGCAGGAGACCGTAGTCTTCCCAACGCCACCCTTCCCCGCGACGATGAGCAGGCGGCGGTCAAGCAACGATCCGCGTGCTGGCATCACAGAGAGGCTGTGCTTTCAGCCAGGCCGCCCGGCGTTGCGGTGTGGCGGCGAAAGGCCAGGCAGGCGTTGGCGCCGCCGAAGCCGAAAGAGTTGGATAGCGCGACACGCACTACGGCGCGCCGCGCTTGATTCGGCACGTAATCGAGATCGCACTCCGGATCCGGGTGCTCGTAGTTGATGGTCGGCGGGATGACGCCATGGTGCAGCGTCAGCGCCACGTACGCCGCCTCGATGGCGCCGGCCGCCCCCAAAGCGTGTCCGGTCATCGACTTGGTCGAGCTCACAGCAAGACGCGCCGCGTGCTCGCCGAACACGCACTTGATCGCCTGTGTCTCGTTGACGTCGTTGTACGGCGTCGAGGTGCCGTGGGCGTTGATGTAGTCGACTTCGAGCGGATCGACCTCGCCGTCTTCCAGCGCGAGTCGGATGCAGCGCGCAGCGCCCTCTCCGTGCGGCGACGGCGTGGTGATGTGATGAGCATCGGCGTTGGCCCCGTAGCCGACGATCTCCGCATAGATCCGGGCGCCCCGGGTCACTGCGTGGTCCAATGTTTCTAGCACCAGCATCCCAGCACCCTCGGCGATGACGAAACCATCGCGCTGCTTGTCGAAGGGCCGGCTGGCGCGCTCGGGTTCCTCGTTGCGCGTCGACAGCGCGCGCATTACCGCGAAGCCGCCGACGCCCATCGGTGTCACCGCGGCTTCGGCACCGCCCGCAAACATCACATCCTGAAATCCGAAGCGCACCTGACGGTAGGCCTCGCCGATGGCGTGTCCACCGGAGGCGCACGCGCTGGTGGCGGCGAAGTTCACGCCCTTGGCACCGAGATGAATGGCAATTTGCCCTGGTGCCATGTTGGCAATGAGCCGCGGGATGAAGAACGGCGTAACCTTCTTCAGCCCCGACTCGAAGAATAGACGGAGGTACTCCTCGATCGTCGAAATTCCACCCATCCCTACGCCGACGAATACGCCGACGCGCTCGGCCGGAACCCTCTCCATCGGCAAACGCGCATCCGCCACCGCCATCTGCGCAGCCGCCACGGCGTACTGGGTGAACGGGTCCATGCGTTTGATGTCTTTCTTGTCGATGTAGGTAGCGGGGTCGAAGCCGCGCACCTCGCCGGCAAACCGCACCGGCAACGCCGAGGCATCGAAGTGCGCGATCGGCGCAATCCCCGACCGGCCGGCGAGCAGGTTCTCCCAGTTCGTAGCGACGTCGTTGCCGAGCGGCGTCACCAGTCCGACGCCGGTCACCACCACGCGCCGATCTAGCGGCCTCATCGACCTTGGTGTTTACGCCGGGCGCGCGCGGCGATCAAGCTGGCGGGGCACCGGGGCACGGTTGGCTAACACACGACGCCGCAATAGCAGCAGCGCAGCGGGGAACAACAGAAGGCATGCGTGGCTCTGGTGCGTCGGCGCCACTTCGCAGCTCCCACCCCCGCCGCCCCCTCCCGGCACCGGCGTTCCGGTCGGCGTTCTGGTTGGGGTAGGCCCGGTCGGCGTGGGCGTAGGCGTCGCCACAACCTGCACCTGCCCATCGACGCACTGCGCCGGCAGTGCTTTGCCATTCGGGTCACTGGCGCCTGGCGACGAGCACGTGAGCGGATAGCTCTTCACGATGGCATCAGCCGCAATCTGGACGTCGCAGGTGTACAGCGTGGCACCGTTACTAATGCCAATCGGAGGGAACTGTATGATGAAGATGCGAGCACCCTGGCAGTCGACGGCAGGCACACAGCCATTCGGCAGGAGGGTGGCGGCGCTGAAACCGGCGAACGGCGCGCTGATCGTGCAACCGGCGACGGGCGTCGCGGGATCGAACGTGATGTTGTTCGAAGTCCCTGCCACCTGCATGCCCATCGTGCTCACCGTCACCGGGAACTTCACCCGGGTGCCTGCGGCGCCGCTCACTGAGCCGACGTTGATCGACACCGCGTCCGCGCACACGGCCGCGATGAGGGGCCCGCCTGCGGCCGCAATGCATACGAGCGTTGCTCGCCTCAGGGATATTCTCATCCGTGGGTCGCGAATCACCTTGGCGCGCTATTGGGGGCCCCCGCCGCCACCAACCGTGATGGTACCAGCCTGCCCTGTGATGGTGAGCCGATTGCCCGAGGAATCTCCGGCGCTGACTTTCGCCACTTGCACCTGGTAGCTGCCGGACGCTCCCGCGGGAATCGGCACCATGAGCGTCCCGACTCGACCCGTCCCAGTTAGCGGCGGGCTGATCGTGACCCCGGCGTAACCGATCGCCAGCTTCGCATCCGTTTGAACAGCGGTTAGGAGGTCAGGAGCTGGGACTCCGGTAGCTGTCTGGTAGGTGAGTTTTTCGGCAATGACGGGGGCAGCACCCTGCGGCGTCACCGTAAACGTAGCGGCGAAAAACGCCACGCTGTCACTCCCGAGCTTGATCGTGATCGGCACCGCTGCGCTCTGTCCCGCGCTACCGCTGACATCCTCGGCGCGGAGCGTGTCCTGCGCCACAGCCAAGCTTGTCCCTGCCATCAACCCGACGGTTGCCAGCGTCGCGCACAACAAACGTTGCTTGAATCTCATCCTCATCTTTGGCGGCTCCATCAGATCTCCTTTCGCGTCATCCCCGGAGACTACTGCGGTTGCGGTGTCGAAGTGCAGGTCGATCCCGTATCCATCCGCCCATAGTCGGTCTCGCCGAGCTGGGCGACTCCGAAACACTGTCGGACATCGAAGATGTCGAGCACTCCATCGCCGCCACAGCTGGGCGGGCTGTCCACCGTTGAAGCATCCATGGCTGACAAGCGGTCCGTCCCCGCTGCCGGCACGTCGACCCCTAGCTGCGCCGCACTGAAGATCGACCGCACGTCAAAAATATCGATCGACCCGTCCCCAAAATCGCCGGCATTGTCTCCCACGGACGCAGCTACGTCACAGACGAGGAACCCCGTCTGCACTCGCCCATCGACACATTGCACGGGCAATGCTTTGCCATCGGGGTCGCTGACGCCTGGTGCCGAGCACGCAAGCGGATAACTCTTCACAGGAGCATCCGCTGCGATCGCGACCGTGCAGGTGTACAGAACCGCGCCGTCCTCAATGGGCAGCGGAGGAATTTGGAAGATGATGACACGAGACCGCTGGCAGTCAACACCAGGACTACATCCACTCGGCCGGAGGACGGCGGCGCTGAGGCCCGCAAACTGAGGACTGATCGAGCATTCAACGATAGGGGCCGCCGGATCGAACAGGATATCGTTTGCTATGCCCGCCACTTGCTCACCCATCGTGTTCAGGGTCACCGCAAACTGCACCTGGCTCCCCGCTGCGCCGCTAACCGAGCCGACATTAATCGACACCGCATACACACACGCGGGACTTGCAAGCAATCCTCCGATCGCCGCCACACACACCTGCGCCATTGGCGCCCAATATACTCTCATTGTTCACACTTCCTTTGGAAGAGGACGATAGCCAGCTGCGTTTGCTTCAACGGACTCTTCCAGGTCGCAGGCGAGAGTTCCGATGCTGCAGCGATTCGGCCCGGGACTGCGTGACTCGGCACCAAAAACCGCCGCTAGGGTTTCCTCTTCTCATCGTGCGCACACTTAAATTGAGCTTGGAGACCGCGCCACCTGTGTCGCCCGCTACAGCTCACAGCGTAGCCGTTAGCGCGCGCCTCGCAAGTAGCAACGCATCAGATCGGCAAGGTGCCCGTGCGACCGCAGTTCGAACGAGGCTACTGTGGCGAGCTCTCCCCTAGGATTGCTTCGCCGGGCAGGAATGCCCGATCACCACAAACAAGCAGGCACCGGGAGCCCCCCTTCACGGGACTCCCGGTGCCTGAGATCAGCTATGGCTAGCTTACAGGCCTACCGCTGCCTGCGTCGCAGCACCAGCAAGCCCATCGCTGGAATCAGCAGCAGCCAACCAGAGGTGCTGCCACCGGCGGTGCTGATATGGCACCCGCCATCGTCGTCGAAGGGCGCAGGCGATGGACCCGCGCCAGACGTGCTCGTCGGCGTCGCCGTCTTCGTCCTTGTCGCTGTCGCCGTATTGACCGGCACAACCACGGTGTTGGTCGGCGTGTTGGTCGGTACGACGACGACGGTGTTGGTCGGCGTGGTCGTCGCCGTGGGCAACGGGCCGGTGCCAAGATTGATCGTTCCGTCAGTCCCCGCGAGAGTAACCTTGCCGCCGCTGGAGTTTCCGGCGCTGATCTTAGACAGTTGCACGTCGTAGCTGCCGGTCATCGCCGCCCCGGCGGGAATCGGCACCATCAGGGTTCCAACCTCGACGATCCCACTCAGCGGCGGGTCGATCGTCGCGCCGGCGTAACCGATCGCAAGTTTCTGCTGTGCCTGAATAGCCGTTGAGAGATCGGGGCCCGGCACAACAATTGATGTATAGGTGAGCTTGTCCGTCACAGTGGGAGCACCACCCTGCGCCACCACCGTAAAGGTCACAGCAAAGAACGCCACGTTGTCGGTACCGGTGTTGATCGTAATCGGCACCGCCGCCATTTGCCCCGCAGCGCCGCTGACACTCCCTCCGTTGAGTGTGTTTGGACCGGGCCCCGCCGGCGTTGTCGGTGTCGCTGTGGGCTGGGCGCCACCGAGCGAGATTGTTCCGTCCGACGGTGTGAGGGTGACTTTCGCGCCGGAAGAATCTCCGGCGCTGACCTTCGCCAGTTGCACATCGTAGCTGCCGGTCGCTCCCGCGGGAATCGGTACCATGAGATTTCCAGCCACAACCGTCCCCGACAGCGGCGGGTCGATGGTCGCCCCGGCGTAACCGATGGCCAGCTTCGCCTGCGCCTGAATGGCCGTTGAGAGATCGGGGCCCGGAGTGACAACCGTCGTGTAGGTGAGCTTGTCCGCAATAGCGGGGGCACCGCCTTGCGGCACGACCGTAAAGGTCACCGCAAAGAACGCCACGTTGGCGCTGCCAGTGTTGATCGTAATCGGCACGGACGCCGTTTGTCCCGCGGTGCCGCTTACAGTCCCCCCGCTGATGGTCTGTGCCCCGGCCGAGCTCATCGAGGCCATCAGCCCCAAGCCCGCCAGCGCCGCAGACAACGAGTACCTTCTAGATCCAGTCTTCATCCATCGCATGTTCATCGCAGCTCCTCTCCCCTCGCGCTCCTAAGCTATTGCGGTATCGCCGTAGACTTGCAGATCGTTCCCGTACCCTGCCGCGTGAAGTTGGTCGCGCCAAGCTGGCCGACGTTAAAGCACTGCCGCACATCGAAGATGTCGAGCGTTTGATCGCCACCGCAGGCCGGCGGGACGTCCACCGTTGAAGAATCCATCGCGGAGAAGCGGGGTGTCCCATCCGCCGGCACGTCGACGCCGAGCTGCGCCGCAGCGAAGATCGATCTCACGTCGAAGATATCGACGGTCCCGTCACCGAAGGCGCCGACACCGTCGCCTGAGGATGGAGCCACGTCGCAGACCGTGTAGGAGCCGACAGGGCCGACGGTGACCTTGCCGTTGGTTGCTGTCGGATTTGGCACCTGCTGGAAGTGAATGTCGGCGATTTGAACAGACGCAGCCGGAACAGTAAGCGGATAGTCACCGTTGGCGGTTCCTGGCTTGATGTTGACATTGCACGTGTACAGCGTTGTACCATCCGGTATCGCCGTCGTGACGTTGTTGAGGGCAAAGATCAGAGCGCGAATTCCGGTGCAAGCCGGTGAGGTGCCATCCAGCTTGCAGTTACTCGGCTCGAAGGCGAAGAAGCCGCCCTTGCCAGTCACATTCACCGTGCAGGCCGGAGCATGTAGGTTCACACACGGCTCCTTCCCGGTCAGCGGGGGCGGGGTAATGTTTGGGCAGTCGGCGTCGGTAGTGCACGTCTTCGAGGTCGTCACGCCGCAGTTACCCTGCAGCGAGACGGCGACGGGCGTGCTCGGATCGTAGTCGACGTCGTTCTGCGTTCCCAGCACACTTGCACCCCCAGTTTGCAGCGTCACGCTGAACGGCGCCGTTCCCCCCGCCGCACCCGTGGCGGTGCCGACGGTGATCGAAGCGGCGTACGCTCCGGTGCCGGCGAAGCACAGTGCACCCGCGGCGGCTAGCGAAGTCAGCAGCGCCGTTCGTTCGTTTTTCTTCCTCATGTTCATCATACGTTCCTCCATGCTTGAGTTTTTCGATCCCGCTAAATCGACCCGACTAGCCGAGTGCGCCCAACAAACTCGGCCTTCCTTTACCTCAAACTTCCGTTCATTGTCCAGCCCCGTGGTGCGGATTTTTTGAAACCGCCTCGTCGGCACCCCATTGACACCAATTCTCCTAGCTGCACCCGTGCAACGCTTTGTTCACACCAGCAACGATCTCGTCGATCGTGATCGCACCGTTGCCGTTCGCATCGCCCGCAACGCACGTCGAGACGTTGGCGTTGCCCAGCGCGATGTTCACCATGGTGATCAACTCATCGACCGTAACCGTACCGTCGCCGTTACAGTCGCCGGTGCACGTCCCCATTATTGTGACCGTCGCGGGCGTGATCGCCACCTGGCTGACGCTGTCCGCCGCACTGCACGGCGGCTGACCGGTCACCGGCACGCACGTCTGGTCGACCGCGACCTTGTCACCCACTGAGAGGAATGCGGTGAACTGCGGGCGTGACTGATCGTCGACTTGGTTGATGATGTGCAGCGGCACGTCGCCACTCGCTGCACCGGTCGCCACCTTCAGCTTGAACGTCACCAGCGTTTGCGGTCCCGCCGGTAGCGTCGGAATGTCGATCGGGGTCGTCCCTGGGGTTGGCAACGGGTTCGGCCCGTAGATGACCAAGTTGATGAAGTTGTCGCGCGTTTGCCCCGCATCGGGACACAGGCAATGTGTCTTCCCATTCGCGCAGCTGGCGTTCTCGACCACAACGTTGAAATTTGAGATCGACGGGTCCGGGAGCACATCGGCCGACGGGAACCCGCTACCATCGAGCGTGCAGGACGCCAACGTCAGCGGCGTGCCGGACGTTGTACCGATGTTCAACGTCTGCGCCAACGCTGCAATCTCACCGATCCCACCGGGCTGTCCGCTGTTGGGTCCCTGCTTGAACGTCAGACTGACGTTGAAGGTATCGCCGGGCTTCACGGTCGTCGTCGACCCGACGTCAACTTGCACCTGGGCGCAGTTGCTGGCGTTGGGGCATGCCGTAATCGCCAGTGCGCGTTGCCCAGCGCCCGACAGGGCAATCGTCACCCCAGCGATCAAGACACTCGCTCGTCCCATCATTTGCGGACCTCCCCGCCACCCACGTGGCAGCCACTTTCTAGCTTGACGATTCCATCCATTCATTTCGCACATCCATTCATCAAAGCGTTATCCACCGCGGCGATGATCTCGTTGATAGTGATCTCACCGCTGCCATCGGCATCGCCGGCGAGGCACGTCGAGACATTTGCGTTGCCCAGCGTGATGCTCATCATTGTGATCAGCTCGTTGACCGTCACTGCGCCGTCGCCGTTGCAATCGCCGCCGCAGACGTGGTCCGCCCCGGTGGTATTGATGAGCACGGACGCGGTGCCGTCGTCCACATTGGCGGAGACAATATCTGGTTTGCCGTCGCCGTTGAGGTCGATTGCCACGATTCCCCATGCTCCCATACCAACATCAAAGTTGACCGACGGCTTCAACGTCCCATCAGAGTTGACCGCAGGCTTGAATGTCCCATCACCGTTCCCGACGAGCACGGACACCTTATCGTCAATATCGCTGGAAGTTGCAATATCCATCCGCCCGTCACCATCAAAATCAGCGGCGACGACCCACTCCGGCGAGCTGGCGACACCGAAGCTGCTGGTCAAGGTGCTGCTGGCAGCAAGAAGGGGCAGACACGTCTCACCCTTCGAACAGTCCCCATCGACACTGCATGGGCTCGCGGTGGTCAGCGAGCAGTGGTTGGAGAGATTTCCATTGTTCAACAGCACGGAGACACTATCAACATCGTTGTTCGCCACAATGACATCCGGCTTGTGGTCGCCGTTAAGGTCCGCAATGGTCACCGCCACGGGGACACACGCTACCGTACCACAGCTGGCGGGCAGTGCGATCTCCGGCTGCGCCTCGAACATCCCGCCGGCAACGCCTTTGAGCACACTGACCGTTCCGATTCCAGCGCTGCCCCCCCCGCTACTGTTCGTCACCACCAGGTCGGGCAGCGTGTCACCGTCCAAGTCCGCCAACGCCAACCCGACCGGTTCGGCACCGACGGTCACCGTCTGCGCGATGAACAACATCCCGTCACCAAGGCCAAACAGGATAGTCACCGTGCCGTCGAAATTGTTCGCGGTCGCAACATCCGCAAAATGGTCGCCATTGAAATCCGCAACGACGAGGGCTTGCGGCGACCCGCCGGTATCGGTCGACACCGCTGGGGCGAATTCCCGATTCCCTTGATTCAGCAGGACGGTCACGGTGTTGCCGATGTCATCGGTCGTCGCGATGTCGAGCTTACCGTCGTTGTTGAAGTCACCGACGGCGACGGCGGACGGCCCCGCACCAACGCTGATCGGGGCTCCTGAATCGAGAAAGCTCCCGGTGCCGCTTCCCCACAGCACGGAGACGTTATCGGCACCCGCGTTGGCAACGACGAGATCCATCTTGCCGTCGCCGTCAAAGTCCCCCGCCGCCACACCCATCGCGCCAGCGTCGGCGAAAAAATCTCCCACTTGACGCATGAAGGCAAGAGGCGCCGCGGCCTGCGCGGCCGGCAGAGTCAGCCCAACAACGACCATGCCGGCCAGGAGCAGTTCCCTTCGCATCCGGTCCTCCAAGAAGCAGTAGCGGCGCTGGTTGGCAGGGGCTGTCCGCAGCCCGCTGGACAGCCGTGGACCACATCGGTGTGGCGTTCAGAATTCAATCACTTCCCCGGCAAAATGCGCTCACTGTTTCGAAAGTGAAGTCATATTGTTCAGGGGGGCAACTAATGTCAAGAGAATTCGCCGGCCGCGCCGCGCGCCTGGAACGACAGCGTCGGCTGTCCCTCTTGCCGTGCACCGGCGGGCCTTGATATGAGCGGAGTTCCCGATGGACAGACCTCAGACGGCACCTGCGAAGCCGGCCGCCAAGGCACCGGACATCCAAGTGCTGCACTGCTTGAATCCGCAGTGCGGTGGCTTGTTGGCCTACGAGGTCGACAGCAACAATGTGCTCTACGTCGATCTGGCATGGACGGCGAAGCACGACGGTGCCAGCCGCTACTTCCCCTGCCCGAAATGCGCCGGCAAGAACATCATCGAGGAGGTCCGCACGGAGAAGGGACAAGTGCGGCACAGGGTGACACGCTTCGAGAGGCGTGACGCGTGAGTGGTGACTCGTGACCGGCGCGGAGCAAGAAACGAATCTCGAGCTCATGCCACGGACGGTTCGGGATAAACTCGATCGTGTGCGCATCAAGTTGCATTTAAAGGAATGGCAAGCGCTCACGCTTGCTGAGCGCTTGCGGCTCCGCGATTTGCCGTGCGCAGATGATGCGGACGCGAAACATTATGCCGCAGAGGTCGATGCACTCGCTCTGCGCGTCACCGGAAATCCGGCAGAAAGAATGCCTGATTCATGACCCCGGACGCGGCAGGTTCAATCGAGCCACCAGTCCCAATCCCTAAACCCGGAGTCCCCATGCTCACAAAGGCAGACGACTTCCCGATCCACCAAACTCCCGAGCCGATCGCCTACACCGGCACCAGCGATCGGAACTTTTACGATCGCTACTTCTTCAACGGCTACGCGCGCGACGGCTCCGTCTACTTCGCCGCGGCGATGGGCAGCTATCCGAACCGGCAGGTGATGGACACGGCGTTCAGCGTCGTCCACCGCGGGCGGCAGCACGTCGTGCGCGCCTCGCGGCTGGCCGGCGCCGAGCGCATGGACACGCGTGTCGGACCGATCAGCGTCGAGGTCATCGAACCGTTGGCGCGCCTGCGCTTGCTTGTCGAGCCGAACCAATGGGGCATCAGCGGCGACCTGCTGTTCACCTGTCGCGCTCCGGCGCTCGAAGAACCGCGGTTCCTGCGGCGCATCGGTGGACGCATCTTCATGGACTACACCCGCCTCACGCAGCACGGCGAGTGGAGCGGCACGCTCACAGTCGGCGACGAGCGCATCGACGTTGGCGCGCAGCGCTTCTGGGGCACACGTGACCGATCGTGGGGCATCCGCCCGGTCGGCGAGCGTGAGGCTGGCGCACCGTCCCTTCCGCTCCAGTTTTTCTGGTTGTGGGCACCAGTCAACTTCGACGACGTGTGCACGCACTTCGATGTGAACGAAGACGCCGACGGCGAGCAATGGCACGCGGCCGGGATGGTGATTCCCGCCGGAGGCGACGTTCAGACCATGCGATCAGTCGGCTACCGCTTGACCATGCAGCCTGGCACACGGCACGCCCGCCGCGCCGAAATCCTCCTGCAACCCGCCGCCGGCGAGGCGCTGCAGATCACCCTCGAGCCGCTCTACAATTTTTATATGATCGGTCTCGGCTACGGTCACCCGCAGTGGGGGCACGGCATGTTCGTCGGCGAGAACAACGTCGCGGGCGAGTCGTGGGCACTGGCCGGGATCGACGCGAGCATTCCACTCCACTTGCACGTGCAGGCCATCTGCCGCGCCACCCTGGGCACGCGCCAGGGTATCGGCGTCCTCGAGCAGCTCATTCTCGGACCGCACACGCCGACCGGGTTCAAGGAACTGTTCGACATGGCGAAGTAATTGTCGGGGCGGCGCGCCAGAGACGGCCCGCCGCCGGAGAAGCTGATGGCCGGCCGGCCTACGCCGGGGTGTCGCCGCTCGTGCGCCCAAAAACGCGCGGTAAGGATTCCAGGATGCCGACGAGCAAAGCGACGCTGACGACCAGATCGAACAGGCTGATCAATGCCTGCTCCGGTGGAAGCAGCACGAGCAACTGATACAGATCGTTGGCGGTGCGCAGCGCCATCAGCATGATCGCCGCATAGATCACACCGCGATTTGCCGCCGGAGCGCTGGCGGCGTACCAGAAGACGAAGGCGTAGACGACGTGTGCGATAGCCAGTCCGTTGGCGAATGCTCGCCCCAGCGGCGGCAACGCCGCGATACCAAACAGCTGCTTCTTGAAGGCGAAAAGGGCCACCGCCCAGGCCAGCGAGAAGGCGGCAGCGATGCGCAACAACACACTCACCGGTGGCTCCCTCAGTTCAGGAACGTTGACAGCACACGCACTCTTCCGGCTGCTCCCACATTGCCAAGCGCCTCCTTGCTCGACCACAGGATCGCACGGGCTGCAGCCTTCTAAGGAAGCCGGCGCAAACTTGCAAGCCACCGGCGCCCTGCCAGCCCTGCCCTCCGGCCGTGGAGCCAGCAGAGGTTGCGATCGTCGCAGTAGCAGCAACTCGACTTGGCCCCCCGATCCCCTGCCGCCAGGTTGCGTCTTGAACCTTCACGACCTTTGTGCTGAGCATTAGAAATCGGTCCGACTGAACTATCAGACGACCAACGCGTTGACGATGCCGGCCAGCCCCAAACCAACCCACCGCTCTCGACCGTGGTCGCTCGACGTTATGATCGGCGTCGCGGCCGCAATGGCCATCCTCGCGGTGGTCTTCTTCATGCGGCCACAGAAAGAGAGTGACGAGGACTCTTCAGCACCGCGTCCGCTCCAACCCTTGGTGCGTGCGCCCTTGAAAGTGAGCGAGCGGCTACATCCACGATCCGATGCAGAGCCGCCTCCACCTCGCGAGGCACAGCACGCCAGCGCCGATGCCCCGATCAGGGCTCAGGCCGCTGCGGCTGCAACAGCCGGCCGAATGAAATCACGCGCTGTCGAGGCAGCGCACCGCGACGACACCGAACCGACGCCACGGCCCGGCGTTGGCGCCGATCTCCCGCCGGAGGCCATTGATCTCGACAACGCCTCTGAGGACATCGGCGCGCTCACGAAGGTGGCGTTCGGCGATCCCGATCCAGAGCGGCGCCTCGGCGCTGTCGAGCTGTTGAGCGCCACGGAAGATCCTCAAGTCATCACCGTGCTCGCCCGCTCACTGGCGGACCAGAACGAGGAGGTCCGCATGGCGGCGCTGCAAGCACTTTCCGACTTCACCGGCGAGGCACCGGCGGTAGCCATCGAGGGCGCCTTGCACGACCCGTCGGCGGACATTCGCTACGAAGCGGTCAGCATGCTCGCTGAGGTCGGCACGGACCGCGCCCGCAGCGCCATTCAGCAAGCGCTTACCGATCCCGACGATGATGTGCGCTTTCTCGCCGAAAGCGTGCTGGAACTCCACAAAGGCCCCGATGACGGGCATGTCCCGGCCGGGCCCGTGCAGCAGCAAGCGCCAATTCGCTAAGGGTTCGCAGGTGCCTGAACAACCACTACGGGAGAGCCGCCGCTACGATTCCGGCCGACCGCACTTTCGTAGGGTTCAGTACCGGCACCACACCAATCAGCTGACCTTTCTCCTCGACAATAATCTCGCCGATTGGTTGGTGGTGCTTGAGCGGTGCCGTCAACAGCGTTGGCAGCTGATAGCGCAGCTGCAGATCGTGTTCCTCGTCGCGTCGCCGCAGTAGGGAGAACGTATTGCCAGCAATCGGCGTCACCTCGGCCACCGATCCGTGGTTGACGTGGATGGGGAAGTTGAGCGGTTCGCCTTTACGCACGATCTCAAGACGCTCGTAGTGCGCAAATCCCCACTCCAACAGCTCGGCTGCGGCTTTGTAGCGGTGCATGCTGCTCGGCGCGCCCGCCACCACCGCGATCAGCCTTAGCGGTCCGCGTTGGGCGCTGCCAATGATGCTGTAGCTCGTCGCACGGCCAACGCCCGTCGACGAGACCTGCAGACCATCTACGCCCGCGACAGTTCCGATCAGTTGGTTGACGTTGCGCAGCAGACTCGCTCCCTGATCGAATGGCAGTCCGTTCAGCGACGACCATTCGAGGACCACCGCATGTTGCACCAACGCGTGCGCCAATCGCGCCAGATCACGCACGGTCGTCGCGCCAGCATCGGCGGACGCGCCATCTGCGATGCTGGCGTAGTGCGTCGCTTCCATGCCCAGGCGTTGTGCGCGGGCGTTCATCAGCTCGACGCAGGCAGGCAGCGACCCAGCGATGGCCTCGGCGACGGCGGTTGCGGCCTGCGACGAGGAGGTCAGTACCATCGCCTTAAGTAGGTCGCTTAAGATGTAGGCCTTCTCCGCCCGCAACGAGAGTGGCGGCGACGGGGCTGGTGGCGGGGCAACTTTTGCCCGCTTCGCATGCTTCGTCTGCGTGACCCGGGGCGGAGCGGCACTGGTAGCGACACTCGGTGTGGCGGTCGCGCTCACCGTCACGGGCTCATCGAGCGCCAGCGCCCCCATCCCAGCTTCCTCGAGGGTGAGCAGCAGCACCATCAACTGGCTCAACGAACCGGAGCGCACGACCGCGTCGGCGTTCTCCTCGCGCAGCGATTGACCGGTCAACGCATCAATGAGAATGACACTCGGAGCATCGTCAGCGTGCGCAGATCGCATCGCCGCGCACACCAGGAACAAACCAATTCCCAACCACCACCACCCCCGCATACGCCGTTCATATCACATACACGGCCCTCAGGTCGACCACCGCTTGCACGTGCCCGCGCAACCTAGCTGCGCGACCGCCGCGGCAGTTGCGTCACGTCAAGCTAGTGCGGGCGCGGCGCGAGCGGCATCGCGGCGTCCATCCACGCGACCAGCGGAACGCTTGCGACAGTGGCGGTGGGCGGCACTGCCGTCGCGGTAGCGGTAGGCGGTATCGCCGTCGCCGTGGCAATCGAGACCTTCGTCGCAGTGGCGGTCTGCACGGGCGCCGTGACCGCGGGGGTCCTGAAGCTGTCAGTGATGTTGTTGGTGCCGCACGCGGACAGCAGGGCCGTAAGGGTCCCCGCAGCCAACACGGTCGTTAGACGTCTCATTGAACCTCACTCTCGTTGCCGCAGCCTGGCCTGGTTAGTGCCCAGCCGCTGCTTGCATCAAGCGCTGCACGGCGAAGCTGCTCGGGTGAGAAGGCACGGCCGGCCCTGCGAGGTTGCGGATCCTCAACTCACCTTCCGAACGAAGGCCGCGTAGCGATCCATCAATGGCAGCACAGTATCGCGATCGGCGGCGGGCAACCCGAAGCTCACACGTTCGACGCCGGCCTGACGATACTGGGCAATGGCCTGCTCATCCGGGGGTGAACCGAAGATAGTGATGGCGATCGTCTGGGGATCGCGGCCGGACTTCTCCGCACGCTGGCGCAGCTCCTTGATGCTCTCCAGCAAGCTGGCAGCGCGCGCACCGATGGGCATCCAGCCGTCGCAGTAGTCAACCACGCGCTGCAACATCTGCGGCGAGTGGCCGCCGAGCAGGATCGGCGGGTGTGGCTTCTGCACGGGTTTCGGCCATGACCAAATCTTCTCGAAGTTGACGAACTCGCCGTGGTACTCGGCCTCGTCCTCCGCCCAGATCCTTTTCATCGCGGCGATCTGCTCACGCAGCTTCTTCCAGCGGGTCTTAAATACCGTGCCGTGATGCTCCATCTCCTCGACGTTCCAGCCGCCGCCAATGCCGAAGATGAAGCGTCCGTTCGACAGGTGGTCGAGAGTGGCAACTTCCTTCGCCGTGGTGATGGTGTCGCGCTCGATGAGCAAGCAGATGCCGGTGGCGATCTTCAGCTTTGTGGTCACCGCCGCGGCCATGCCCAGCGCCACGAAGGGGTCATACGAGTGCCAATACTCCTTCGGTAGGTTCGCACCGCCAGGCCATGGCGTGCGCCGGCTGGCCGGAATGTGCGTATGCTCCGGCAACCATATGGACTCGAAGCCGCGGGCTTCCGCCTCGCGCGCCAGGTCGTCCGGCCGGATCGCGTAGTCCGTCGCAAACATCATCAGTCCGAAATGCATCGGGTGCCCTCCTCCGCTTCAGCTTGCCAAAGCCGCACTGCTGGCGCCACTCCCGCCTCTCTGTCGCACTCCCGCCTCGGCATGCTATAGTCTGTCGCCTTATTACGTATACCTAGTGGATCAAGGAGGAACTGAATGATCATGTTCACCCCGTCAACTCGGCTCCGACGCCGTGCGCTCGCCACCGCGGCGGCTGTTGCTCTGGTTCTCCACGGCGGCAGCGTCACCCCGGCTGCGGCCGGGAACCTCTGCCTCACGATGGCGGACACCAACGGGCAGGTAGCCGGTATTCAGGCTGATCTCAAGTGGGATGGCTCCTGCATGGCCGCAGATCAAGGCACGGGCGGCATGGCGCGCTGTACCGCGGACCCTGCCACCGGGAAGGAAGTCCGTGCCAGCATCAGGCCGGGACCGACTTTGAAGACGATTCTCTTCTCGATGACAGATACCAACCCGATCAGTGACGGAAACCTCTTCTGCTGTAGCTTCACCCGTTCGAGTAGCGGCGGCAGCGCGTGCTGCGGCTTGACCATGGGCAACATTTTGGGCTCTGATTCGGTTGGCAAGGCCATCCCGGCCAACGATTTCACCATCGCCGCTACCATGGACGGGCAGCCCTGCGCGGCTTCACAAGCGGGTTCCACCGGTCAGTCAGCGCCGGTTCGCAGCGGGTTGCAGGGTGGTGGAGGCGGTGTCGTCGCACCTCCCGTCGTCTCCGGCGGCGCCGCGCCTGCTGCAGCACCGCAAGC
>Ga0209048_10002831_pt1 | contig 16992 bp, 11 predicted proteins | sample FrelakmetCRP12CR_FD_187146 | JGI IMG/M metagenome (GOLD analysis project Ga0209048, IMG submission 187146) | Freshwater lake sediment microbial communities from the University of Notre Dame, USA, for methane emissions studies - CRP12 CR (SPAdes)... | ecosystem: Environmental > Aquatic >... | reverse complement strand
GGTCTCCCAGTCTTTGCACGATTGCCCCCTTGCCGATCATGTTGGCGAGCTTGGCCACTGACTCGCCATACCCGATGGGGTCGTCGAAAGGTTCTGTGAAATCAGCGCTCACAAGTAAGGCAAAGTTCGTGTTTTCCGTGCGTTTTGTGGCCCAGGAATGACCGTTGACCGTGACGATATCACCCAGGGTCTCGATGACAACCTCTCCATAAGGATTCATGCAAAAGGTCCTTACCTTATCGTCGAAGGTACGGGAATAGTAGACGAATTTTGTCTCATAGGCCCTGCAGGTAAGATGCTCCATGATCACAGCAGGAAGCTCTACACGTACACCCAGATCCACAGGGTTCGGGTGTGTTTCGAGTCCCAGTCGCTTAGCCTGGTTCGACATCCAGGACGAACCCACCCGGCCTGGTGCTGCGATGACTTGGGGAGTATTAATAACTGTTGCGTCAGACAACTTCACTCCGGTAACCTTAAGGTCTTTAGTAAGGATCTCTTCAACGTGCGTATTGAATATCATATCGACCTTGCCATCGAGGAAAAGCCTTAAGTTTTCAAGGGTGACCAGGAGGTTTTCCGTGCCTATGTGCCTTATCTTGGTGGGGATATATACCAGGCCTGCAAGCCTGGCCTGGGCCGAGATCTTCTCTGCCTCATCACTCTCCAAGGCAAACAGATCACTTGAAGGTGCATACCGGGTATACAGTGCGTCAACGTACTCAAGCATCTTTAACAGTTCGTCATCGGAGATGATGTTTGAGAGCTGGCCCCCCACATCGGTGGATATGGTGAGCTTCCCATCGCTGTATGCCCCTGCCCCTCCCCATCCGATGAGCATCTCTCTGCCGGTTCTGGATCTTTTATGGATATCCTTGCCCTGCTCTATAATGACAATCTTTATCCCCGGATCTGTTTTTATAAGCTCGAGCGCTGCAAATATCCCGGCAGGTCCGGCGCCGATAATGACCACATCAGCCATAGGTCTTCCTCCTCTTGATCATGAAAAGCATCCCGGCGCTTAGCATAACTATGTCAGTAGACCAGGCGGCTAATGCGGGGTTCATATATCCGGAAATACCGACATTTGTCATAGCAGAATGAATGGCCCAGTAGAAGAGGCCAAGGATGATCCCTATGGATATGCCGCGTGCAATGCCACCGGCCCTGGGAAACCTTAACCCAAAGGGGATGACGAGTATGGTCATAATAAGAGGGGCCATGGTGAAACTGATACGGCTGTGGAATTGGGTTTCAAGGCTCACTGATTTGATCCCGTCTTCCCTGAGGTGCGCCCGGTATTCCATCAACTGCATAAGAGAGAGGACCTCAGGCTTTGGTTCAGCCATCACCAGATCGCTTGGTTCCTGCTTAAGGGGCAGCGGTGAAACAGATTGCGAGAAGGAAATTCCTGATGTGGACATCCCTATGGTATCCAACTTATTTGTGTTCCATTGCCTGCCGTCCCAGGCTGCGTAGTCAGACCTGAGGATCGTATAGAGCTTGCCGGACTTAGTCCTGTAACAAGAGACATTGCGCATGATGCCTTTTAAGATGTCCAGGTGCTCAACATAATATATATCGCTATCTACTTTAAACCTCCCGCCATTTACAGAAAAAGACCCGGTGATATCATGCTTTTTTATATATATATCCTCTATCTTATCAGCATGTTGCTGGGTTATTGGATATACTGAGAAGGAAAGGATAGACATGATGAACACTGCCGCCAATCCTACAAGGATATACGGTAGTGATAGTCTAAGGAATGAGACAGAGCATGACTGCATGGCAATGGTCTCTACATGCCGTGAAAACTGAGCCTGGGTAGCAACAATACCAACGCATATGGAAAAAGGAAGCACATAATAGATCATTTGAGGCAGTGAGAAAAAAAGGTATTGAACAATTATACCCCCGGAGGCGTTGTGTTGGGAAAAGGAGCTTAAATTTCCGAAAATCGTTGAGAGTAAAACTAGAAGAGTCAGACTCAAACATGCTGCACCACACATGGATGAGGCCTTTTTTAAAATATATTTATTAAGCGTACTAATAATCAGATGCCCCCCTCGGTTAACCGCAGTTTTCTTGCAAGCAAGACGGCGCAGAGCATTATACAAAAAACAAGGTCAGGAAGCCATGCCCCGAGGAGAGGAGCCATAATATGAGCCCTGACCAGTCTATCTGCAAAGGTAAACATAAAGTAATAACCAATTATGGTGCCAATACCTATGATGAAACCAATGGATCTGGGTGACCTGGGCCTGACTATGCCAAAACTGATCCCAACAAGACCTAAGATCAGGTTCAGTACGGGGAAAGAGATTCGATTATAGTATTCCTTTATCCTTTGAGGGTCTGGGTTTTCCTTTATGAGTTCCCTGAACTCGGCCTGGGTGGCTGAGTCGTAGGATTTTATCCGGAGTTTCCTTGTGAAATCGGCATCCAAAGAAAACCTGTATTCATCAAACGTCAGGTAACGGTCTGCAAGCTTTGTGTACATGAAGACACTTCCATTTTTAAGCTTCATGATAATGGAGTTCTTGTTAACCTCGATGGTGCCTTTTTCTGAAGTTATCACAGATCTTTCGTTGCCGGATGTCTCGATGAACACATTCTTGAATTCTTTCTCTTTCGGGTTTACCGACTCTACATATACAATCAGACCCTTGAAGGAATCATCAAACTCGCGTTCTTTCAGGAAGGAAAATATCTTTTGTGAAGCACTCTGTAAAAGTCTTGTTTGTACTGTCTTCATAGCCATAGGACCGAGGTTCGTGGAAATGAGCATATGGAGCAGCATGGCAGAAAAAGACAGGAAAATGACAGGTAAGTATATTGTAAGTGATTTCACTCCGCATGCCTTCATTGCTATGATCTCGGATTCTACGGATAACCTTTCAAGGACAATTAATATCGTGAAGAGAAGCCCCATAGGGATCACAAAAGACGACAAGGGAACCATTGCAAGCAGCAGTACATCGATATCCCTCATACTAAGGGCCTTGCCCAACGTGATCCATTGAATGATCAGCATCACGCCGAACAGGACAGCGATCATCGCGCCAAACACCTTAACAAGAGATAGAAAAATGTATCGTTTAATCCCCATAACTCTTTTAAGATTATACGCATGGATGACATCGGTTGTCTACACCAGCAGATTAAGACAGTAATTGTGTCATGCCCAAATGATTGACACCATGGGGAGAAAATTGTATGGTCTTTTCACAAATGAAGAGAATACTTAGTTTTTTTATTGGTATCACCTTGTTTCTTCTCGTCGGGGGGTGTACATACCGCCATACCTCCCAAGAGTATACGACCCTTCAATCTGAACTGGATGCCAATAAGAAACAGCATGAGACATGTCAGTTAGACAAACAGCGTCTGGATAAGGAACTTGATGAAACACGCAGGATTCTCGAAAAGGCATCCGTAGACATCACTTCGAGTTATTCTACTAAGCAGGAGCTCCTTGATAAAAACATAAACTGTATGGAGGAAAACAAGGCCCTCCTCAAACAGATTTCACGCTTCAAGGTCCTCCTCCAGGAAAGGAAGGATGCCCAATGGAGGCTGGACAATGCTCATAATTATCTCACAAGTTATTTCGCAGCAGAGCGCATGAATGACCAGCTCTATATTGTTAAGGGTGAAGATACCGTTAAGATAATCCTTCCTCAGAAGGTCCTCTTTCCTTCTCCTTTCAGCGCCTGGCTGATGCCCAAGGGGGTATCCATTATTAAGATGATTGCTAAAGGGCTGGATGAGTTCAAACCCCTGTATATCGAAGTTGCCGGTCACACAGATAATACTGCAATACCGAAGCAGGTATTAAAGTCTTACCCTACACAGTGGGACCTTTCACATGCCCGGGCTGTATCAGTTCTGCTGGTGCTTGAGAGTCTGGGCATTAAAAAAGATAAGCTTTCCGTTATTTCCTATGGAAATACCCGGCCAATCGCTGATCTAAATTCTGAGGAAGGTAGGGCTATGAACCGGAGGGTGGAGATCGTTATTACACCCTAATTTCTTAAGGCCTAGGGGTGTTCCTGATTCTCCTGAGCATCAATCTTGTGTGCTCCTGAATGTCTATCTCATCATCACCGAATCTCCAGGCCAGATATATGGTAAGGTAGTGTTCGAAGTGCGGTGCAAAGGCAGGCCAGCTCTCTGATATAACCCTGAGGTGTTCTTCGTGTGTGCTGTTCTTAGGCAGAACAACCCCTTTTCTGGTTATAACCCTGAGAATCTTTTCGTATGGCGCAACGTATCTGCGCCTGATGATCTGGTACAAGACCCAACTGCACAATCCTGTAAAGAGTGCAAAGATGGCATATTTTGCCAAGGATTCTAACTGTGTAGTTATTCGGGGTGCAGTGGTGAAGATACTGGTAGCGAAGTTTATCTGGTCCTCAAGAGAGTACTGGATTACCCATCTTATCCAGCGGAAACGGAGCTCATCGATAATATGGAGTTGTATACCTGGGGCCTGACGTGCTGAAGGGGTTGCATCGATTGCGACCCAGGTTTTGTCAAAGTATTCCACCCATGCATGAGCATCAGAAGCCCGGACAATGAAATAATCACCGCTTTCATTGTATTCAGTCACGAGAAAGCCTGTGACCACCCGGGCAGGTATGCCACATGAGCGGATCATGGCAGCCAGTGCCGATGCGAAGTGCTCGCAACTCCCTTTCCTGTTGGTCAGCACAAACCACTCTATCCCCTTTCTGCCGGGCGGAATCTTCTGTTTTTCGAGTGTATACGTAAAGGACCTCATCAGAAAACGGACAATTCGATGAACCCGTAAAGCCGGATCTCCCTGGCCTGCAACACGAACAGCAAGTTTACGGACTTGTGAGAGCTCCTCGGGAATTTCAATACTGCCGGGGTTTCCCAGCCCTGACATACGGTTTACCCAAACATCATACACAACAGGAGGTTCACTGCCCCAGTAAAGATTTGTACCCCTGAAAAGACAGAGCCTTGGAAGAACAGCGTGGACCCAGAACGGGAATAAGACATTTTCCGAGTACAGGGATGTTGTGTATATGGTCAACCTATCCGTAAAGCTGCCAGACACAGGGGCTACTGATCCACGGGATTCCTGCTTGAAAAAACCGTCAGGGGAGATCCCCTCAAGCCTTGCGCCTGAAAGATAGAACATCTTTAAGGGCTTCCCGGAAGACCACACCACCCTGAGCACAACCGTCTGATCCGGGCCGGATCGTCCGGATTCCTGCAGGTTAACATCCTCCGTGAAAGAGATCCTTCCCCGTTTGGACAGTCCTTCCTTGATAATGGATGATGCCGGCCTTGGCAGGAGATAGAATAAAAGGCAGGAAGTAAGGATGATGCCGATAGTGACCTTGACCCAATGCAGAGGCTTTTCGGTCCGGAGTATCCGGGTGAAGGAAAAAGACTCGGCATCGAGGGCAAACAGTGTCATAGGGATAAGGAATACCATGAGCACAAGACCAACAAGGAACAGGGGGCTTATGGTGAAGATGGTAGCTAGCAGACACTGGGCGAAGGAGATCCCGACGATCTGATAGATCTCGCGCGGTGTCTTTCTCATGAGGAGCCTTATAAGGGCAAGCGTTAGGATCATATCCCTGACTGTGGAAACAACAGCTGATCTTCCCATGAGGGTAATCTGGAATATGTCGAAGGCGAAGACACCGGTAATAATTGCTAAAGCGGTCCAGGGACCGATCAACTCACGGTCGAAATACCTCCTAAGGATTATGACATGCACGAGGGCAAGGAGAATAAAAATAGGCCACGGGAGAAGCTCGGAAAGGCTCAGGCAGAGCATCCCGGCCGCAGAAGTTCCAACCGTGAGGAGCTTGATGTTATCAGATATATATGATCCGGGCATCGGACGGTATGACCTCCGGGGATGGCTGATGTATCTCCTGCGCAAGGGCGAGATGCATGAAAATATCGATCTTGTGGGTGCGTGAAGAGGCTATGCCGCTGTACAATCCATTCAAGACAAGCCCAAAGGGATTGCCCAAGCGGTACAGTTCGGAGATAAGGTAGGTGGCCCAAGACAATTTTTGCTCCAGGTCGGGCCCGGGCATCAATACCACAACGCCGCTCATGCCCGCGCCGCCCTCAAAGACCCGTGATATAAGCCCATGGTGCTGCTTCTTCCATACTACCATTGAGAGCGGGTCACCCGGCACATAGGGACGTACATGCGAGAGGGAATCCTTGGCCTTGCCACCACCGGAGTCGTTTGTTCCAGATGTGAGAGAAGGGTTGCATAACAGGGGCTCAGGGAAGACGAGTATCTCCTTTTGAACCGGGAATGTAATGGATTTTTCAAAGAGACCATAGGGGTATGTGGTAAATATGGTTACCGTTCCCAGTTGAACCTTACCCCTCCTGGGCAGCGTTAAATCCGCATACAGGATTTGTGTCTCCTGGCGTTGGAGCTTTTCGACCCTGACCTTTGAGATATCTTTCAATACAAGACGGTCTGACTCATTCCTCGGGTTTCTTATCAGGTATCCCATTTTAAAAGAGATCCCTGCAAAGATCTCAGAGGGCAGCAACCTGTTGATTTCAAGATAGCGAAGGTTCATCTCTGACTCGATGCCCGAGACGATCATGAACGCCATCATCCCGGCAAGCACGAGGTATAGAAGGTTATTCCCGGTTATCATGGCAATAACGATAAGGCAGAAAAGGAAGCCGAAGAAGATCTTGCCCGGCTTCGTGAGCCTGAAGCCCCGGGGAGGCCTCAGGTATTTAGACAGGGATCTTAACCTCATCGAGTACGTTCTCAATAATGTTACCGGCTGCACCGTTCTTTGAGATGATCCGGTGTTGAAGAACATGCGGGGCAATGCACCTTATATCACCTGGAGTCACATAGTCCCTGCCATCGATAAAGGCCCAGGACTGGGATGCCCGTTTTAGTGCCAGGCCACCCCGGTGGGAGACCCCGAGTTCTACATCTGGGTGTACCCTTGTGGCGCGTACCAACTTTGTGATGTAGGAAAGGATATCTGCATGGACCTTTACCTGAGAAGCAGCTTCAATCATGGCTAATATTTCCGGTCGATCCACGATGGGGCTCAACTTCAATGCATCTGCAAGATCAATATCTTTCCGGAGTATCTCTGTCTCAGACTCCATGGTCGGATATCCTACATTTGCCTTGATAAGGAACCTGTCCAGCTGGCTTTCCGGCAAGGGGAACGTGCCGACCACTTCAGTAGGGTTCTGTGTTGCTATTACCATGAACGGATCAGGAAGCTTGTAGGTCATACCATCAATGGTCACCTGTGATTCTTGCATTGCCTCCAAGAGTGCCGACTGTGTCTTTGGGGAAGTCCTGTTAATTTCATCAGCAAGGACAATGCTGGCAAATATGGGGCCCTTTATCATATCGAGACCCTCTGAGCTGCTCCTGAACATATGGAACCCGGTGACATCAGATGGGAGCATGTCATTGGTAAACTGAATGCGTTTAAAGCTCAGATGGAGAAGCTGGGATAGTGAGATGGCAATGAGGGTCTTGCCAACCCCCGGCACACCTTCCAGAAGAATATGCCCCTTTGAAAGAAGCGCACAAAGGACACAGGTTAGGACTGTGTCCTGACCAAGAAAGACACCATGCATGTGCTGGAATATCTTTTGGATGAGTGGCCGGCTGTTCATGTGCTGTAATGATAGTCCCATGGCTTTCTATCGGAATGTAACACATCTGGTCATGAATCGAAAATCAAATATGGTATATTGACAAAGAATCTGATACGTTAAGTTTCATTCACAAATCTCCGATACTCAACACGAAGGTACCATCATGGCTGACATGCGTTATAGGCAGATCCTCGAAGACATGGAGGAAGGTTACTACGAGATTGACCTGACAGGAACCTTCAAATTTGTAAACAAAATCGTCTGCAAAATTGCTGAACTGCCCGAAGACCAACTCCTCGGGATGAACTATATGGATTACACCACCAAGGCCACCTCAAGGCGTGTCTATAAGACCTTCAACAAGGTTTACCAGACCGGTATTCCTCAAAGGGTAGAATACAAGATTATTCTAAAAAACAATACCAGGAAAGTCATTGAAAATACTGTCAGCCTTCTTCGGGACAATGAACTTAATATTATCGGGTTCTGCGGGCTGGTGAACGACATCACCAAGCGGAAAAGGCTTGAAGAACAGCTCAGCCAGAACAGGGAGCGGTTTGAGGCCCTTTTTGAGAACGCAAATGAGCTTATCCTGACTACGGATGCTTATGGCTATATCAAGAGGCTGAATAAAAAGGTTGAAGAGATCTCAGGCTATTCAAGGAACGAACTCATCGGCGAGAGCATCCTTGTCATTGCACACCCTGATGACCGGCTCACCTATATACAATTCTGGCAACATCTCCTGGAGGGTCAGACCCCGAGACTCGAGCTCAGGGCACTTACAAAAGATGGTATAACCAGATATCTCCTTGCAAGCGGGAGTGTGTTGCGAAGAGGTGGAAAAATCGAAGAGGTGCAGTATAATGCACAAGAGATTTCTTCTCTTAAAAGTGCACAACAAACTATTGAAGACCTCAAGAACCTCCTGAGCAGCATTTTTGAGTCAAGCCCGAACATGATCATATGCCTAGACTGTACGGGAAAGGTCCAGATGGCCAACCCCATTACGGAAAGGATCTACCATAAGCCGGTCTCAGCCATGATCGGGAATAGCCTATCATCCCTGAGCCCTCAGATGGCCACCTTTCAGAAGGTTATCCAGGAGGTTCAGAAGCAACGCACCCCGCTGTTTCTTCATGGGGAAACACTTTCTGAAAATTCAAATAATGTGTTTGATGTAAATATATATCCGCTGACAAATCCTTCCCTGGGTGGGGTTGTATTTACCGCTGTGGATATCACCGACAAAAAAAACATGGAGCTTCAGCTCATCCATGCACAGAAGATGGAGACCATTGGCGAACTGGCAGGTGGTGTGGCTCATGACTTCAACAACATCCTGACAGGGATTACCGGCAATATCTCCATGCTGAAATACACTACTGATGAAAAGAAGAGGCTCCATTACATCAATACCCTCGAAAATATTGCTGAACGTGCCCGGGATCTGACCCAGCAAATGCTTGTCTTCACCAAGAGGCATGATGGCAAACCTGAACATATCTCTCTGAACCAGGTGATCCGAGAAGTTATTGACATGTCAATAAAGTCAATACCCAAGAACATAAAAATCGATCGTAAGACAAATGGAAAGGATTATGCGGTATTTATAGACCACACACACCTTACTCAGGTGCTGCTCAATCTGATTGTAAATGCCAAGGATGCCATCGGCGATATTCAGGAGGGTCTGATTACGATATCTATGAACCAGATCCATGTAGATAAAGATTCCAAAAGACAGTTTCTCCTGGGTTCCATCGGCAAGTATGCACACATAGAAGTTAAAGATAATGGGATCGGCATGAATCACGAGACACTCCCCAAAATCTTCGATCCCTTTTTCAGCACCAAACAGAAAGGCCCGGACAAGGGTACTGGGCTTGGCCTTTCCATCGCTTATAATATTATTAAAAATTCTGGAGGGGGCATCCAGGTGAGCTCTGCTGAGGGCAAGGGAACATCTTTCAGCGTCTTGTTGCCTGTATCCAATCAGAAAGAAAAGGCTTTTCCTGCAGCGTATAAGGTTTCCCAAGGCATATCCAAACACCAAGCGAGGATTTTGATTGTGGATGATGAGGAAATGCTCAGGGACATTGGAAAAGAAATGCTTAATCTATTAGGTCATTCTGTTGAGACTGCATGCAATGGGCATGAATGCATGGAGATCCTTAAAAATGACACAAAGGGATTTGACCTCATCATCCTTGATATGATTATGCCCGGGCTGGACGGTTATCACACACTTGTGGAAATGGAGAAGAACAAGATAGATACAAGGGTCGTCATCTCATCAGGTTTCTCTTTTGAGCATGAAAAACAAGATTTTTTATCAAACCCTTTGATTGTAGCGAAGCTGAACAAGCCCTTTAACTTAAACGAACTTTCCCAGATTCTCGAGGAAGCTCTTTCATAATATCTTATCTTCCCTCTGACCCATGCCGATATTATCATAAGGTCAAGATATGAGATAATCTTCCCGGAACTCCATTAACTGATTCGGGGGCATATGCACATGGCATACAACAGTGAATTTGGCGACACATTCTTCGAGGACCTGTTTGAGAACTCAACAGCCGTATCGGCTGTTACCGATGAAAACGGCATACTCAAGAAAGTGAATAAGAGATCACTTGAGATGTTCTTCGGCCAGGCTCCCGATAAGAATTCTGTGATTGGGAGAAATATCCTGGAATTCATACACAAGGATGACAGACTAAAGGTAATCGACCTCTGGAAGCAGAGTATATCGGAAAAAAAGGAAGTTAGATATGAGCTTCGCATGACCTCAAGTGAAGGTCATGTAATGTATTTCCTCATCAGCGGCCGGCCCATAATCAAAGATGGCAAGATTGTCATGTTCCATTACCAGGCCCTTAATATGATCGATCAAAAGGTCCAGGAGCAGAATATGCTGCATTCTGCAAGCAGTGAGATCCTTGCTCAGATTGCGGGTGGATTTGCCCATGACTTTAACAACCTGCTCACGGTTATAAATGGGTATTCTGAGATCATGAAGATGTCCATTGACGAACATAATCCTTTGCACCACAAAGTCAGCCAGATATGCTTAGCAGGCAAACAGGCATCGGTCCTTACCAACAGGATGCTGGATTTCAGCAGGAGGAATAAAGCTGAGGCAAAGCCTCTTGATATCAATACTGAAATCACCAACCAGGAGAGCATTATTAAGCATGTACTTGGTGAAAATATAACGGTGAATATTGAAAAATCTGCAGATCTTGCTCCGGTAACGATAGAACCTTCCAAGCTCACCAACCTGCTCATCAACCTGACCCTAAATGCCAAGGAGGCTATGCCAAAAGGTGGGGAAATAACTATCGGAACCGAGGGCATAAGTGTCAATGCTGCAAATGAGAATGTATACTCTGGGGTGCCCCATGGGGATTACATGCTGCTGAGAGTTAAGGACACAGGAGAAGGGATGACAGAAGAGGTCAGACGTCAGATCTTCGCCCCCTTCTTCTCGACCCGTGAGAGTGGCAAGGGTATTGGTTTGTGGACAGCCCATAACATTGTCAGCGCAGCACGAGGGTTTATTATTGTAGACACTGAGCCTGGATCAGGCACCACCTTCTCGATACTGTTCCCCTTTTCTTCGCGTGAGACCGACAGCGTCGTTCATATTCAAACAAGTCAGACAAAACCTGAAGTACTCCCTTCAGAATTCAAGACGATTCTTATTGTCGAAGATGATGACACAGTTCGCGACCTCGTGTGTGAGATTCTCAAACAGCAAGGCCATGTAATCCTGACTGCCCGTAACGGTGGGGATGCACTCCAACTTGCACGCCAGTATGAAGGCCATATCGACCTCCTCATCACAGACATGGTCATGCGCAGGATTGATGGGAAAATGCTTTCCCGGAAGATAAGGTCCATCTGGCCTCTCATCAAGATCATGTTCATGTCCGGTTACGGAGGCGATGTGATCAGTGAGAGCGACCTCAAAGGGAATGTATTTCTCTCAAAGCCTTTCCTGCCACAGGACCTCATTGATAAGGTCAGGGCAGTATTTCAATTATGATATTAACGAGCAATGCATCTTCTAACCTGTTGACTAAGCTCGAAGATCAGATTTTCTATCTCTTTATCGGTAAAAGATGACTTCTTTATGTATGTCTGGTCCACATGCTTTGAAGAGACAAAATTTTGGAGTACATACAATTGCGCACCTTGAATCATCTTTGCTATGTTCATTACATCTCCCGGGCGGAGCAGAGAATTAACAATGGTTGTGCGGAACTCGTAAGCAATGCCTGAAGCCATAAGCAAAGCAATGCTTTTCTTTATATGTGTTATATTTACGAGAGACCCCGCAACAAGAGAATACTTGTCCCAAGGTGCTTTGATGTCCATTGCTATATAATCAAGAACGTTTTCGCTGAGCGCCTCTTGAATGACTTTCGGTCTTGAGCCGTTGGTATCAAGTTTTACCAGGTAACCCATGGATTTCACCTTTTGCAAGAAGGCGATAAGGCCTGGTTGTAAAGTCGGTTCTCCACCTGATATGACTACAGCATCGAGCTTTCCCCGCCTTTTTTCCAGAAAGGGGTAAACATCTCCCATGAAGATCGTATCACCGTAACGTCCCTTGTCGACAAGCTCAGGGTTGTGGCAGTAGGGGCACCGGAAATTACAGCCTTGAGTGAAGACGACAGCACTGATCTTACCCGGGTAGTCGATAAATGATGTCTTTTGCACGTAGCCAATCTTCATACAATACTCACATTATGATTTAGCGATACAAACCATTATTTATGATACAAAAGGGTAGCATATAAAACGTATGCCCTTGCATGTTTTAGTAAATAAATATACATTGATCATTCAAGATCTCCCTTCATAAGGACGACGCTATTCTCATGGCAAAGGCACGCATTTTAATAATGGATGATGAAGAGCTTATTCTTGATGTTGTGAGCAGCATGCTCGAGTATCTGGGATACGAGGTAGAGCTTTCAAGGAACGGGCAGGAGGCCCTTGAAAAATACCGTGCCGCCATACAGGGTGGAAAACCCTTCGGTGCCGTAATCATGGACCTCACCATACCAGGAAGCCGTGGGGGCAAAGATGTGATCCAGGATCTCATTAAACTTGACCCTGCGGTGAGGGCAATTGTGTCGAGCGGATACTCCAATGATCCGGTTATGTCAAACTGTAGTGAATATGGTTTCAAGGGTGTGATCAAGAAACCGTTTAAGATGGAAGAGCTCAGCGAAGTCATCGGGCAAACCCTAAATAACTAAATAATTAAGGATGATTTGAACTATCAGGCACTAGGCCTTAGGCGTAAGGCTTTTTCGTAATATATTTCCATCCATAACCGAGGGCCTAAGGCCTGGTGCCAACCCTTTATACCTGGCTTACAATATCCTTTTCGTTTTCAGGAAGAGTCCTCAAGGCTTCGCGTGCAGTATGCCCCCGGGCAGCTTGTATCTTATATACCTGGCTTGCCGCCAACTCTTCAGTATGGATAGCCTTATCGACCCGAAAAGACTTTCTTTGGAGGAACTCCTCTTTCTTGCCGTTATTCCACTGGACCACAGGCCTCAGATACCCCACAACACGTGAATAAACCTCGGTAGTCTCACCGCAGTCAGGACACACAGTGTGGTTGCCTGTAAGGTATCCATGGCCAGGGCAGACGCTGAAGGTCGGGCTGAAGGTGAAGTAGGGAATCTTGTAACCAAGACAGATCTTCTTTACAAGGAGCTTAATCACCTCAGGGTTATCCACGCGCTCACCTGCAAAAAGATGCATGACTGTTCCACCGGTATACTTGGTCTGGATCTCATCCTGGAGATCCAGTGCCTCGAATATGTCGTCGGTGTAATTCACCGGGAGCTGTGAAGAGTTCGTATAGTATGGTTCGTGGCCCTGTCTATAGGCATCTTCATTAGCACAGATGATGTCAGGAAAGGTCTTCTTGTCGAGCCGGGCCATTCGATATGATGTCCCTTCAGCCGGCGTTGCCTCAAAGTTGTAATTGTTGCCTGTCATCTCCTGCAGCAGGAGCAGCTTATGCCTGATAAAATCAGAAACCCTCAGCGCAAAGGTTCTACCCTGATCGGTACCGATATCTTTTCCGAAAAGATTCACACAGGCCTCGTTCATGCCCAGAATGCCGATTGTTGAGAAATGGTTTTTCCAGTAATCACCAAATTTCTGTTTCATCCCTATAAGATAATATTTTGTATACGGGTATAGATTACTCTGTGTAAAGCTCTCCAATACCTTTCGTTTGATTTCAAGGCTAGCGCTGGCGATATCGATAAGCGCCTCGAGTCTGCTCATGAACTCTGTCTCGCTTGTACTAAGATATCCGAGTCTCGGCAGGTTGATAGTTACAACCCCGATGGAGCCGGTGAGCGGGTTTGATCCGAAAAGGCCGCCTCCCCTCTTGACCAGTTCCCGATTGTCGATCCTGAGCCTGCAGCACATACTCCTTGCATCGCCCGGGTCCATGTCGGAATTGATGAAGTTGGAGAAATAGGGAACCCCGTATTTTGCAGTCATTTCCCACAGACCGGCAATGTTCGGATTATCCCAGTTGAAATCAGAAGTAATATTATAGGTGGGAATAGGGAACGTGAACACCCTGCCCTTGGCATCACCGTCAGCCATTACCTCAACAAAGGCACGGTTGAACATGTCCATTTCCGGCTTGAATTCTCCGTATGTTGCTTCCTGTATCTTGCCGCCGATTACCACACCCTGGTCCTTGTAGTGTGCCGGCACATCAAGGTCCAGTGTCACGTTCGTGAACGGGGTCTGGAAGCCTACCCTTGTGGGCACATTGATGTTAAAGATGAATTCCTGGAGGGCCTGCTTGACCTGAATATAATCGAGTCCATCAAATCTGATAAAGGGGGAGAGCAGGGTGTCGAAGTTGGAAAAGGCCTGTGCCCCTGCAGCCTCGCCCTGGAGGGTGTAGAAAAAGTTTACGATCTGCCCTAAAGCGGTGCGAAAATGCTTGGCCGGTTTGCTTTCAACCTTGCCTGCTGCACCCTTGAAGCCCTGGATGAGGAGATCGTAGAGGTCCCATCCAACGCAATAGACGCTGATGATGTTGAGGTCGTGTATATGGAAGTCTCCTCCGGAGTGGGCATTTCTTACTTCAGGAGGATAGATCTTGTTAAGCCAGTAAATCTTGCTGATCTCAGAGGATAGGTAGTTGTTCAGACCCTGGAGAGAAAACGCCATGTTGCTGTTTTCGTTCACCTGCCAGTCGAGCTTATCAAGATACTGGTCGATAAGATCCACCCCCATACCGTCCTTGATCTCGCGAATTTTTGCGTGCTGGTCACGGTAGATTATATATGCCTTGGCAGTTTTTTTGAGCATCGACTGGAGAAGCACCTCCTCCACGATGTCTTGTAACTCCTCCACTGTGGGTATATCGGCTACGGTCTGCTCTGCAATGGACAGGACCTTGACCATAAGCTTGTGTGCCGTGCTGTCGTCAAACTCTCCGGTGGCACTGCCGGCCTTGGTTATGGCTGCTGTGATCTTGGAAGCGTCAAAGGTGACTATCCGGCCATTTCTCTTCTTGATGGTGGTGAACATACTAATCTCCCCCTTGGATTGTAAAACTCATAGAGTTGCATTTGCTAATGACAAATTCCGCCTTAAGTTCCCCCTCAACCTTAAAAATCTCTTGCCAATACTGACATTGCCGTCATCTACTTGCATCAAGTTGTTTACTCGTAGAATACTATATATAGTGTTTTTAGATTAACAGCATACTATATATAGGACATTAGTTGGGAAATGCAAGGGGAAAATTAATCACTATCTTTGTACATCCCCTCGATCTCATGAGCAAAGTTCTGAGAGACTACCTTTCGTTTGATCTTGAGTGTGGGAGTGAGTTCGCCGGTCTCAATGCTGAATTCTTTCGGAAGAATTGTGAACCTGCGGATCTGTTCCACCCTGGAATAATCCTTCATGAGCATCTTAAGCTTATCATTATAGAAAGAAACGATCTCAGGCTTTTTAACGAGGTCTTCAGGTGAGTCGAAAGAAATACCATGTTTATTAGAATAGTTACTCAGTTCCGTGAAGTTCGGCACAATCAAAGCGCTTAGGTACTTCTTGCCTTCACCAATTACGACTGACTGTTCGATAAAGATGTCCGATACAAGGGTGTTCTCGATATTCTGGGGGGCGATGTTTTTTCCGCCTGCCGTGACTATGATGTCTTTCTTGCGGTCGGTAATATGCAGACACCCGCGTTCATCAATTTCTCCTATATCACCGGTCATGAACCAACCGTCTTGTGTAAAGACCGACTGGGTATCGTCGGGTTTGTTGTAGTATCCCTTCATAACCTGGGGACCTTTGATGAGGATCTCCCCGTCCTGAGCGATCATGACCCGGGTATCCGGCAAGGCAGGACCAACTGAACCGAATTCAAAAACATCAAACCGGTTCACATTGGTGACAGGTGTCGTTTCTGTTAGTCCATAGCCATTGTGTACCGGAACACCTATCCCGTTGAAGAATCGGTCGATCTCGGTAGTAAGGGCTCCTCCCCCGCTTATGAATACCTTTATACGGTCTAGACCAAGCGTTGAGCGCAGTTTTGAAAAGACCACGGCCTCGGCGACGTCATACTGTATTTTGATGGTGGGAGGCAAGGGCTTGTGCTGTACCAGGTAATCCACAGCCCGGTCTGAGACCGTTACGGCCCATTCAAAGAGCTTTTTTTTCAGAGGTGCGGCCTTGTCGGTTTTTGTCTTTATACCGGAGTAGAGTTTTTCGAAGAGTCTGGGAACACTTGCCATCAAGGTAGGCCTGGTTTCCTGCATGTTCTCGAGCACAGTGGCAAAACTCTCGGCAAGATTGATGAGAGCACCTATGTGAAGCATGAGATAGAGTGAAACAGTCCTGCCAAGGGAATGGCTCATGGGTATCAAAGCAAGAGACTGATCCTGGTGGTTGATCATAGGGTGTGATGCATAGGCTTGAAGCACATTAGCATGGAAGTTACTGTGGGTGAGCATAACCCCCTTCGGTTGGCCGGTTGTTCCGGATGTATAGATTAAGGTGGCGAGATTATCCGGATTGATGGCGTTCATCCGTTTCTCGAAGATTGATTTGTCTTTTACCGCCTCGCCTCGATGCATAAGATCATCAAGGCTGATGATATCATCACCTCGTGTTTTGATTGGATCGAAGGTAATGATATATTTAAGATGAGAAATCATATTTTTAATGGAGAGGATACTGTCCAGGTGCTCTTTGTCCGACACAAAGACCACCTTGGCCCCTGAATCGTTGATTATGTAAGCAGCCTCTGCG
>Ga0209048_10002830_pt1 | contig 16993 bp, 15 predicted proteins | sample FrelakmetCRP12CR_FD_187146 | JGI IMG/M metagenome (GOLD analysis project Ga0209048, IMG submission 187146) | Freshwater lake sediment microbial communities from the University of Notre Dame, USA, for methane emissions studies - CRP12 CR (SPAdes)... | ecosystem: Environmental > Aquatic >... | reverse complement strand
GGTGTCGACGCTGAAGCGGTCGGGCATGACGACCGCGCTGCCAGGGTTTCGGACCGCGGGCGAACTCGATCCGACACCGCTCGTCGAGCTCGCTCTGGGCGGCGGTGAAGAACGGCGCCCCGAAACCCAGGGCCACCGAGCCCGCCACGACGGCGAGCCGCAGGTCGAGCAGGGCGGCCACGCTGGCCACGGCGCGACCCACGAGACGGCCGCTGCGACGGCGGAGGTCGGCGCCCGCCTCGCTGGCCGGGCGCCCGGTCATGGCGGCGATCGCCGTGCCCGACACCTCGGCCTCCAGGCAGCCCCGGCCGCCGCAGGCGCACGGCCGTCCCTCGTCGACCACGATGACGTGGCCGACGTGGCCGGCGTTGGACCCCTCACCGTCGAGGAGACGGCCGTCGAGCACGATCCCGCCACCGACGCCGGTGGACACGACCATGGCGACGAAGTGGCGCTCGCCGGTTGCCGCGCCCAGCCAACCCTCGGCCAGTGCCAGGGCCTTGGCGTCGTTGTCGACGTGCACCTCCAGCCCGGTGAGCTCGGCGAGACGGCTCCGCAGGGGGAAGCCGCGCCAGCCGACGATGTTGAGGGGCGACACCTCCTCACCCCCGGGACGCATGGGGCCGCCGCAGCCGACGCCGACCACGGCCGGTGGACTCGGCGCCTCGACGAGGGCCCGCCCGACGAGGCCGGCCAACGCCGGCCAGGGGTCGTCGACGCTGGTCGGGGCCCGCCACTGCCCGGCGATCCGGCCGCCCTCGTCGACGAGTCCGACCGAGAGCTTCGTGCCTCCGACATCGACGGCGATGGCGACGCTCATGGGACGAAGGTAGTTGCGTAGGCTCTCGCTCCATGTCGTCACCCGAGCCGAGCGGCGCAACCGAGACGTTCGCCGGCCTGTTCGGCGCCATCAGCGACAACGTCCAGAAGGTGATCCAGGGCAAGCCCGACGTGATCGAGCTGGCCTTGATCTGCCTCGTCGCCGAGGGCCACGCGCTCATCGAGGACGTGCCCGGCGTGGGCAAGACGAGCCTGGCCAAGGCCATCGCCGCCTCGATCGACTGCCGCTGGGGCCGTGTCCAGTTCACCCCGGACCTGCTTCCCAGCGACGTCGTCGGTGTGACGGTGTGGAACCGCGGTCGCGACGTGTTCGAGTTCCGCCACGGCCCCATCTTCGCCAACATCGTCCTGGCGGACGAGATCAACCGCGCCTCGCCCAAGACCCAGTCGGCGCTCCTCGAGGCGATGGAGGAACGCCAGGTCACCGTCGACGGAACCACCTACCCGCTCGCCGCGCCCTTCATGGTGATCGCGACCCAGAACCCCATCGAGCACGAGGGCACCTACCCGTTGCCCGAGAGCCAGCTCGACCGCTTCCTGATGCGGATCTCGGTCGGCTACCCCTCACGCGACAGCGAGCTCGAGATCCTCGAGACCCACGGCGAGGGCAGCCGGCTGTCCTCGCTCGAGCCGGTGGCGACGGCCCTCGACGTGCGCCGGATGGCGGCGGCGGTGCGCACCGTGCACGTCGCCCCCGGCATCCGCCACTACCTCGTCGACCTCGCCGAGGCCAGCCGCCGCCACCGCGGCCTGGGGTTGGGGATGTCGCCGCGGGCCACGCTCGCCCTCCAGCGGGCGGCGCGAGCCCGGGCCGCCGCGAACGGACGCAACTACGTGACTCCCGACGACGTCAAGGCGGTGGCCGCCCCCGTGCTCTCCCACCGCTTCCTGCTCACGCCCGAGGCCCAGCTGACCGGCGCCGACGCCGGCCGGGTCGTCGCGGAGCTGCTCGCGGTCGTGCCGGTCCCGACCGGTCGCGTGGTCGGGTAACCCGTGCCGACCCGACGAGGGGTGGCCGTCGGGGGTGTCGGCGCGGCGGTCGTGGCCATGGGGAGGGCCTTCGGCATCCTCGAGTTGTTCGTGATCGGGGTCGGGATGCTGGCGCTCGCCGTCGGGGCGTGGATCTACGTCCGCCTGCTGCAGCTTCGCCTCGAGGTCGTGCGTGAGGTGACGCCCCTGCGCGTCCATGCCGGGGCGGCGGCCCGTGTCGAGCTGCGGGTCGGCAACCTCGCACGCGCCCGCACGCCGCTGCTCGAGCTCACCGACCCGGTCGCCGGCACCCGGGGCGCCCGGTTGAACGTGGCGCCGCTCCCCCGCGCCGCCTCGGCCAGGGCCGCCTACCGGCTGCCGACCGATCAGCGCGGCCTGATCTCGATCGGGCCGCTCGCCGTCAAGGTCCAGGACGCGTTCGGTCTCGCCGCGATCCAGGCCGTCGCCGCGCCACGCGTCGAGCTCACCGTCTACCCCCACGTCGACGAGCTCACCACCCGTCCCGGTGCCGGGAACCGCGATCCTCACGCCGGTGCCGATCACCCGAACGCCCTGAGCCGCGAAGGCGAGGACTTCTACGCGCTGCGCTCCTACGTCCAGGGCGACGACCTGCGCCGTGTGCACTGGCCGAGCACGGCGCGCCACGACGACCTGATGGTCCGCCAGGACGAGCTGCCCTGGCAGGGCCGGACCACGGTCCTGCTCGACACCCGAGCCGCCGGCTTCAACGACGAGACGTTCGAGGCCGCCGTGTCCGCCGCGGCCAGCCTGGTCATGTCGGGTTGGCATCGGCGCGACCTCGTCCGGTTGATCACGACCGACGGCACCGACAGTGGCGCCGCCGGTGGACAGGCCCACATCGACGCGACGATGGAGCACCTCGCCGTGGTGGACACGACGGTCGGCGGATCGCTCGTGGCCCTCCTGGCCGCCCTCGGCCGGGCGAGCGGCGGCGCGCTCATCGTCGTGCTCGGTCGGACGACGACGGGTGAGCTCGAGGCCCTGGCGCGGGCCGGACGGCGCTTCGGCTCCTGCACGGTGGTCAGCACCGACCCGAACCCCGTGACCGTGCCGCCGGGGCTCTCGCGGGTCGTGCAGACGACGTCGGGAAGGTCGTTCAAGGACGCCTGGGACAGCTCCGGTGACCACCGCCGGGCGGTACCGGCGTGAGCACCGTCGGGCGCACGGGATCGGACGCGAGTGGCGGCGAAGCGTTCCTCGTGGCTGCCGAGCTCGCCCTGGCCGGCGTCACCGCGGCCGTCGTCGTCGGCTTCGGCCGCATCTTCACCGGGTGGGGGTTCCTCGGGCCCCTGGCGCTGGCCGCGGTGGCGTCCCACGCCATCTCCGTGGCGGCACGCCGTCTCGGCCTGGGGGTCCTCACGGCGCAGCTGCTTTCGGTCGTCGGCCTCGCGGTCGTCGGCTCGATCGTGTTCTACTCGTCGACGACCAACCACGGGGTGCCCACAGGACGCACCTGGGACGCCTTCACCACCGAGTTGAGCGACGCCTGGCAGCGCTTCGACCAGGTGGTGGCGCCGGTGGCGTCGCGCGGCGGCTACCTCGTCGCCGCCTTCGTGGCGATCTGGCTGTCGGCTCACCTCGCCGACTCGTTCGCGTTCCGGGCCCGGGCGTTGGTCGAGTCCCTGGTGCCACCCGGGCTCGTCTTCGTCTTCTGTTCGGCGCTCGCCACCCACCGCCTCCGGCTCGTCTCGGCCGGGCTCTTCCTGGCGAGTGCGCTCGCCTACGCGCTGGTGTTCACCGCCTACCGCCGCCAGGGGACGGGGACGTGGCTGTCGAGCCACCGTCAGGGAACCGCCGGCGCGCTGCTGGCGGGCGGCTCCGTGCTCGGCCTGGCCGCCGTCGTGATCGGGCTCGTGCTCGGTCCGGCTCTTCCCGGGGCCCGGGCGAGCGGGCTCGTGCACCTGCAGGGCGCCGGCGGCGGGGCCACCCGCATCACCCCGTCACCGCTGGTCGACATCCGGGGCCGCCTGACCAACACCGGCACCGTCGAGGTGTTCTCGGTGAAGGCGGCCCGACCGTCCTACTGGCGCCTCACCTCCCTCGACATCTTCAACGGCACCATCTGGTACTCCGAGAACAGCTACTCGTCCACGAGCGGACATCTCGCCGACCCGGCGCCGGGCGTGAAGGTCGACCAGCTGGACCAGGAGTACACGATCGCCGCGCTCGGCTCCGTGTGGCTCCCTGCCGCCTTCAGCCCGGCCTACGTCAGCGGCGCCAAGCACGTCGCGTTCGACGCCGGGTCGGCCACCCTGCTCACCAACGACCCGACGACGGACGGCCAGCGCTACAAGGTGGCCTCGGCCCTCCCGAGCCTGTCACCTGAGGTCCTGCGCACCGGCACCCCGGCGCCCGACGCGATCGCCAAGCGCTACCTGCAGCTGCCGCCCGACTTCCCCCCCGACCTGCAGACTCGGGCCGAGGCGATCACCGCCGGCGCGGTGACGACCTACGACAAGGCCCGAGCCCTGCAGGACTGGTTCCGCTCGAACTTCACCTACGACCTGTCGGTCCGGCTCGGCCACTCCACGTCGGCCATCGAGGAGTTCCTGGCCGTGCGGCGCGGGTACTGCGAGCAGTTCGCCGGCGCGTACGCCGCTCTGGCCCGCTCGATCGGGATCCCGGCTCGCGTCGCGGTCGGCTACACGCCGGGCGACCACGACGCCACGACCGGTGTGTTCCACGTCCTGGGCAAGTACGCCCACGCCTGGCCCGAGGTCTACATCGGTGGCATCGGATGGGTGCCCTTCGAACCGACGCCCGGGCGGGGGGAACCCGGGGCCGAGGGCTACACCGGCGTGACCGCCCAGCAGGCCGGGGCCGACAACTCCTCGCCCGAGACGGTGCCGACGGTCGCGACCACCACGTCGCCGACGACCGCGGCCGGCAGCACCAAGCGCACGGCGCCCAACGAGACCGATCCGCTGCCCAACCTGAGCGGCTCGGGCAGCCTCACCGGCCGTGGGTCCGGCGCCTCGTCGTGGCCCAGGCGACTCCTCACGGCGTTGGCCGTCCTGGCCGCCGCCGCTGCGGCGTGGCCCGTCGTGATGGCCGGGGCCTGGTCGCTGCGGCGCCGGCGGCGCTGGCGCCACGCCCACAACGACACGGCCCGGGTGGTGGCCACCTGGGACGAGGCGCTCGACACGGTCGCCCTCGCGGGCGTCCAAGCGGCGCGCGGCGAGACGAGGTCGGAGTTCGCCGGCCGGGCCACGGCCCGCCTCGGCGACACGGTGGTCGGTCTGGTCGCCTTGGCCGGCTCGGCCGACCAGGCCGCGTTCGCCGGTGAGGGCTCGCAGCCGGGAGCCGTGGACCGGGCCCGGGCCGCACTCGTCGAGGTGCGCCACGGCGTGCGCACGACGGTCGCGCGACGAAGCCGCTGGCGTCGTTACCTCGACCCGCGGACGCTGAACCGCGACCACCCCCGCCACAGCCTGCTCGCGACTCGACCGGCGGCGCGACCGGCCAGATGACCGGCCCGGCCCGGGCCCGCCGACCCGCTGACGCCGGTGCTAGTCCCCGCCGTCGCGGCGGAAGCGGTTGCGCATCCGCTCACCGGCGCCGCCGAGGCGCTCGCCGAGGCGCGCCGACCGCATCGTGCTCGTCACGTGGCCCAGCCCCGCCCGGCCCATCGCCCGGGCGTTGCGCTCGATCACCAGGGCGCTGCCCAACATGATGAGGAAGCCGACGAAGGCGAGCAGGACGTGGATCTGGAGGGTGAGGAGCAGGAACACGAGCCCGGCGACCAGGCCGAGCACGGCCCACTTGATGTTGCGGAAGGCGTGGCGGTACAGCGTCGTCTGGCTGACGCTGTACGCGAAATCGGGATCGCTCTCGTAGAACTGCTGCTCGATCTGGTGGAGGATGCGCTGTTCGTCCTCACTGAGCGGCATGCCCAACTCCCTTGACCACGCCGCGGCCCTCGGCCGAGGCAGGCTCATCTTCGCACAGCGTGACGCAGGCGACAACGCGGTAGCGCGCCTCACGGATCGTCATCGGGCCCCCACTGTTGGGCGCCGGGGCGCACCGCCCGGACCCGACCGTCCTGCACCCGGGCCGCAGGACCGATCGCCTCGTCGCCGAAGCGGCGTCGGATGTCATCCACGGTCCGGCTGGCCTCGTCCCAGCTCGTCGGGTCGGGACCACCCGTGACGCCGTCGAGGGTCAGCTGGCGGACCGGGCGCCCGGCCAGCGCGGTGAGCGAGACCCCGAGGAGCCGCACGCCGGGCGCCGGGTCGATGCCGGCGAGCAGCTCTCGGGCGACCGCGGCGATCGCCGGCCCGTTGCTGACGGGTTCGGGCAGGGTGGTCGCCCGGGTGATCGTGTGGAAGTCACCGAAGCGCACCTTGACGGTCACCGTGCGGCCCGACAGCTCCTGGGCGCGGAGGCGGCCGGCGACCGCATCGGCCAGGCGGGCGACCTCGCGCTCGAGGACGCCACGCTCCTCGACGTCGCGGGCGAAGGTCTCCTCGTGGCCGATCGACTTCGGAGCCCGGCCGGCGACCACCGGGCGGTCGTCCCGACCGCTCGCCAGCTCGTGGAGGTGGACGCCGTTGGCCCGCCCGAGCACCGCGACGAGGGCGTCGCCGGGCACGGCGGCGAGATCGCCCACCGTCACGACGCCGAGGCGGCGCAGGCGGGCCAGGGTGGACGGCCCGACGCCCCAGAGCGCCTGGACCGGCAGTGGGTGCACGAAGGCGAGCTCCTCCCCCGGGAGCACCTCGACCACCCCTTCGCCCTCGGTCACCCCGCCTGGGCCGGCCACCGGTTTGGCCGCCTCCGAGGCGAGCTTGGCCACGAGCTTGCTCGACGCCACGCCCACCGAGCAGGCCAGGCCCAGCTCGGCGGCCACCCGGACCCGGATGGTCCAGGCGATCTCCCGTCCCGGTCCGAACAACCGCCCGGCCCCGGTCACGTCGAGGAAGGCCTCGTCGAGGGCGATCGGCTCGATGAGCGGGGTGTAGTCGGCCAGCACGGCGTGCACGGCCCGGCTCGTCTCGGCGTAGTAGGCGTGATCGCCCGGGAGCACGACCGCGTGGGGGCACAGCCGGCGGGCCCGCGCCGACGGCATGGCCGAGTGGATGCCGTAGCGACGGGCCTCGTACGACGCGGCGGCGACGACCCCCCGGTTCCCGGTCCCGCCGACGATCACCGCCCGGCCGGCGAGCTCGGGACGGCGCAGGACCTCGCAGGCCACGTAGAAGGCGTCCATGTCGACGTGCACGATGGTGCGGGCCCGCCCCGGCCCGGGGGCCCCGGCGACGTCCCGGGGGGACCTCACATCCGCTCGACCACCATCGTGTGCCGGTCGGCACCCTCGACGCGGTAGCGGAAGCTCCGCAGGGCGTCCCAGCGCTGCGAGAGCCACTCCCCGACCGGCTCGTGCACCCAGCGCGAGCTCGTGCGGAGGGGCACGTGAGCCTCGTGCCAGGGAACGAACCGGGCCTCGATGACGATGCCGTCGGGGTCGGTCACCCTCAGCTCCCCGCTGAACGACACCGCTCGAAAGACCTCCACCCGCAGCCGCCAGCCCATGTCCGGCGCCAGGATCTCGACCTCGTAGAGCGGCCCGTCCCAGGTCGTGACCATGAGGCCGGTCTCCTCTTCGACCTCACGGGTGAGGCCGCCGAGAACGGTCTCACCCTCGTCGATCACGCCACCGGGGGGACTCCAGTCGAGGCTGTCGTCATGGCGCCGGTTGCACACGAGCAGCACCGCACCGTCCGCCTCGATGAGGCCCCCGGCGACGAGCCAGTCACGCACCGGACAAGTCTCCCATTCCCGGAAGCGGGGCGCACCGACGGCTCAGGCGGCCCGGTGGCGGTGCAGGAACCGGTCGCGCACCGCCCACCAGGTGACCAGGCCGAGGGCCTCGACCACGATCCGGCCGCTCATCTTCGAGCTCCCCCTGACCCGGTCCGTGAACGAGATCGGCACCTCCACGACGCGGCCACCGCGCCGGACGATCTCATAGGCCATCTCGATCTGGAAGCCGTAGCCGTCGGCCCGTATCGTGTCGAGGTCGAGGCGCCGGAGCATGTCGGACCGGTAGGCACGGTAGCCCGAGGTGGCGTCGTTGACGGCCAGTCCGAGCACGCCCGCGGCGTAGCGGTTTCCCCAGCGCGACAGCGCCCGGCGTCGCCACGTCCAATGAGGGATGGCGCCTCCGGGGACGTAGCGCGACCCGATCACGAGGTCGGCGCCGTGGGCGATCGCCCCGAGCAGGGCGGGAAGGGCGGCGGGGTCGTGCGAGAGATCGGCGTCCATCTCGACGAGGACGTCGTAGCCCTGCGCGAGGCCCTTCGCGAACCCGTCCCGATACGCCGAACCGAGCCCGCTCTTGCCCGGGCGGCGCAGCAGGTCGACCTGGCCGAGCCGTGATCCCTCGCGTTCGGCGATGTCCGCGGTGCCGTCCGGGCTGGCATCGTCGACCACCAGGACGTCGACCTCGGGCGCAGCGGTCCTGATCCGAGCGAGGACCTCGACGATGTTGTCCGCTTCGTCGAAGGTCGGCACGACGACCAGGGAGCGCACGGGCGGCGACTCTACGATGCCTCCGATGCCGGGACCCGATTCCGCCGACGGTGGGCAGCGTCCGCTCTCCGCGCTCCCGTCACCGATGGCCCGCGTCATCGCTTTCATCGCCATCCTTGTCGGCGGGCTGAGCGGCGGGTTGATCGGTTTCGGCTTCACGAACCTGCAGTGCAGCGGGAGCTGCACGACGCCCTCGGCGATCGGGGCCCTGGTCGGGGCGGTGCTCGCCGCGACCGGGACGGCGGTCGTGGCGGTGCTGGCGCTACGGGCCATGGGCGAGTGGAGCCAGCTCCAGGGCCCGCCCTCCTGACCGACCGGCTAGGGCGAGCCGGCGAGGGCCCACTGGGCCCGCTCGAGGCCGTCGTCGTCGACGTCGAGGTGGGTCACGAGACGCATCAGCCCGGGGGCGAGGGTCCCGGCCAGCACGCCCTCGGCGCGCAGGTGGGCGAGCAGCTCGCCCGGCCGGTCGTGGGGGAACACCACGATGTTCGTCGCCACCCGGTCGGGGTCGAGCCCACAGGCCGGCCAGCGCTCAGCGACGGCACGGGCGAGGATCTTGGCCCGGTGGTGATCGTCGGCCAGGCGTTCGACGTGGTGGCGCAGGCCCACGAGCCCCGGTGCGGCGAGGACCCCGGCCTGGCGCATGGCGCCACCGAACCGCTTGCGCTCGCCACGGGCGGCGAGCACGAGGTCCACCGGCCCGGCCAGCAGCGAGCCGACCGGAGCGCCGAGCCCCTTCGACAAGCAGCACATCACCGTGGTGGCCCGAGCCGCGTACGCAGCCGCCGGCGTCCCGGTCGCGACCTCGGCGTTGAACAGGCGGGCGCCGTCCATGTGCACCGGCAGCCCGACGGCGGCCAGCTCGTCGAGCGCGGCGAGCGGCCAGGGCACGCCACCTGCGGGCATGTGGGTGTTCTCGACGAACACCGCGCTGACGGGGAGCCAGTGGTGCTCGGCGGCCTCGACGGCGAAGCGGACGTCGGCGGCGCGCACGACCCCGCCCTCGTCGTCGACGGCGTGGAACTGGACAGGGGCGTTCATGCCCGCCGCGCCCTGCTCGTAGGTCACGACGTGCTGTCGGCGTCCGACGACCACCGACGAACCGGGCCGCCCGAGCAGGCGAAGAGCGATCTGGTTCCCCATGGTCCCCGACGGCACGAACACCGCCGCCGGCTTCCCGACCCGCTCGGCGAACTCCGCCTCGAGCTCGTTCACCGTCGGATCCTCGCCGCTGCCGTCGTCGCCGACGCGGGCCTCGGCCATCGCCTTGCGCATCGCGGGGCTCGGCGCCGTGACGGTGTCGGAGCGCAGATCGACGAAGTCGCCCATGACTGCGGGACCCTACCGGCACACGCCCCGGCGGGGGCTCCCCGCGCCTACCGTGACGAGATGGTCGACCTCGCCGAGCTCCTCGCCCTCGCCGATCGTCTCGCCACCGAGGCGGCCGCGCTGGTCGTGGCGGCCAGACGCCAGGGCCTGGCCGGCATCGAGACCAAGACCACGGCGACCGACCTCGTCACCGACATGGACCGCGCGGCCGAGGCGCTCATCACGGCAGGCCTGCGCCGAGCCCGACCGGGTGACGCCGTGGTCGGCGAGGAAGGCGCGGCGAGCCGCGGCTCGACCGGCATCACCTGGTTCGTCGACCCGATCGACGGCACGACGAACTACGTGTACGGCCTGGCCGGCTTCGCCGTCTCGTTGGCGGCACACGACGAAGAGGGTCCGCTGGTCGGCGTGGTGGTCGACCCCCTGCGCGGCGACACCTACCGCGCCGAGCGCGGTGCGGGCTCGACGTGCAACGGGCGGATGCTGCGGTGCTCGGATCGAGACGACCTCGCCGGCGCGCTCGTCGCCACGGGGTTCAGCTACGAGAGCGCTCGGCGGCGGCGCCAGGCCGAGGTGCTGACCAAGGTGCTCCCGGCGGTGCGCGACATCCGCCGGCTCGGCGCGGCGTCGGTCGATCTGTGCCTCGTGGGGGCGGGACGGGTCGACGCGTACTACGAGCGGGGCCTGCAGCCCTGGGACAAGGCCGCCGGCCTGCTCGTGGCGGCCGAGGCCGGGGCGAGGTTCGAGGACCGCTCGAGCGGTCTCGTGATCGTGGCCGCCCCCGGCCTCTTCGATCCCCTGCGTGCCCTGCTCGTGGCGAGCGGGGCCGACGACGCCTGAGGGGTCAGCCGGGCGCTTCGCCGACCCAGGCCATCGACCACACGAGGTCCGGGGCTTCGGCCAGCGCGGCCAGGGCCGCAGCGACCTCGGGGTCGCGCTGCGGGGGGAGGCACAACCGCCGCCGAGCGAGCGCGACCTGCGTGGACCGGTCCCGCCCGTGCACACGACGGCGCGGCCACCGCACGACCTCGGGCTCCACGCCGAGCTCCCGAAGGACGGCCACGGCGTCCTCGGCCGTCGGGCCGGCGGGACGCTCGAGCCCCCAGAACCGACGCCAGAGGGGGACCAGGAACGTCAGCGGGTGGCGTGCCCCGAGCTCCACGACGATCCGCCCGCGGGCGTGGGCGCTCAGTGCCCGCACGAAGGTCGGGAGATCGGCGACGTTGTAGAGGACGTGGTGGCACACCACCACGTCGGCCGGGCCGGCGGCGCCGGCGACCTCGGGCCAGGTCCCAGCCACGGCCCGGTGGTCGACACCTCGGACCCGGCAGGCCGTCTCGAGCTCCCCGAGCGCGTCGACCCGCTCGTCGACCCCGATGACCATCGCGGCCGGTGGGACGAGGGCCAGCGACGCGGCCCCTGCGCCGCAGCCCACGTCGAGGACCGATCCGCCGGGAGCGAGGGCCTCGAGAGCCAGCGAGCGCGAGGGGGTGTCGGGAACGAGGTCGGGCACCGGGAACCACCCCGGAGGGAACCCCCAGGGCGACTCCGGCGCCTGCGCCAGGATCTCGGCTGGGATCGCCCACGCAGCGAGCTCGGCGCGCCAGCGCTCGGCCGCGGAGGTCATCGGCGAAGGCTACGGCGCAAGGCGGTGGGTGCGGCGCAGGAGGGATGCGTACCGAAACAGCCCGGTCATGGGGAATGATGGTGGATGTGGGAACCCGCATCCTGGCCGTCGAGGACGACGAACGCATCCGCACCGCCGTCAAGATGGCCTTGGAGGACGAGGGCTGGTCGGTGGAGGAGGCGGCGACCGGCGAGGACGCCATCGACGCCTTCGCCCGGTCCCCGGCCGACGTGGTGCTGATCGACATCATGCTGCCCGGCATCGACGGGTTCGAGCTGTGCCGGACGCTGCGCAGGAGCAGCGACGTCCCGATCGTGATGGTCACGGCGCGGGCAGACACGCACGACGTCGTGGCCGGCCTCGAGGCCGGCGCCGACGACTACCTCACCAAGCCGTTCGCGCCCAAGGAGCTCTCGGCGCGGATCCGGGCGCTGCTGCGCCGGGCCCGGCCCGGCCAACCCGGCCACCAGCGCCTCGCGTTCGGCGATCTCGAGATCATCCCCGAGGAGGGCAAGGTCACCCTGGCCGGTCGCGAGATCCACCTGACCAAGACCGAGTTCCGACTGCTGTGCGAGCTCGGTTCCAACCCCGGACGCGTGTTCTCGCGCGAGATGCTGCTCGACCGGGTGTGGGGCTACGGCTACTTCGGCGACGGCCGCCTCGTGGACGTCCACGTCCGTCGCCTGCGCACCAAGGTCGAGATCGACCCGGCCAACCCGCGCCACGTCGTGACGGTTCGGGGGCTGGGTTACCGCCTGCAGGGCTGACGTGCCCCGTTCCCGCACGAGAGGTCTCGCCCGCTTCCGACCCCGCCGCCTCGGTCTGCGGGCCCGGATCACCCTCCTGTTCGCCCTCGGCGCCCTCCTGCTGTCGGTCGTGCTCGCCGGAACGACCTACGTCACGACCCGGGGGGCCCTGCTCCGTCAGCGCGAGAGCGCCATCGTGCGCCAGACCTTCATCGACGCGAAGGTGATGCGCGAGGGCCTCAAGGTCGCCAACGCGAACCCGGCCGAGCTCATGGCCAGCGTCCAGTCGGTCGGAACGGTGCAGATCACGGTCGTGAACGGCAAGATCGTGCCGTCGAACCCTCTCGTGGGCAACAACGTCCTGCCCGAGTCCCTCGTGGAGCGGGTGAACGTCGGCGTCCCGGCGCGGATGCGCTTCGACTTCGACGGCCAGACCCAGCTCGGGGTGGGCATCCCCCTCGTCGGCGTGGGAGCGGCCTACTACGAGATCGTCTCGTTGAAGGAGCTCACGAACACGTTGCGCTCGGTGGCGGTGGCGCTGATCGGTGCGGCGGCCCTGACGACCGTGCTCGGGGCGCTGCTCGGCATCTGGGCGTCGCGCCGGGTCGTGCGCCCGCTGGCCGAGGCCGCCAACGCCGCCGAGGCCATCGCCGGTGGTCGTCTCGACACCCGCCTCGAGGCCGTCGACGACCGGGACCTCGACCTCCTGATCACGGCCTTCAACGAGATGGCATCGGCCCTCCAGTCCAGGGTCGAGCGAGACGCACGGTTCGCCTCCGATGTCAGCCACGAGCTGCGCTCACCGCTCATGACACTGTCGGCCGCCGTGGAGGTGCTCCAGGGCCGGCGCGAGGATCTGGCCGAGCGGGCCCAGGCGGCCCTCGACCTGCTGTCGTCGGAGGTGACGCGGTTCTCGGGACTGGTGGAGGACCTGCTCGAGATCAGCCGCTTCGACGCAGGGGCCGTGAAGCTCGACCTCGAACGGGTCAACGTCGGAGAGCTGGTGCACGCCGCCGTCGCCGTCTCCGGCTACGAGCACGATGTTCCGGTGCTGGTCCTCGACGAGTCGGCCGGCGATGCCGTCATCCGAGCCGACAAGCGCCGCCTGGCCCGCGTCATCGCCAACCTGCTCGACAACGCCCGCAACTACGCCGGCGGGGCCACACGGGTCACGATCGAGCGACCCGACGGCGCCGACGGCGACGGGGTCGTGATCGCCGTCGAGGATGCCGGGCCCGGTGTCGGTCCTGATGACCGGCTCCACATCTTCGAGCGGTTCAACCGGGGCACCGGGGCCGGCAACCGGGGCCTGTCGGAAGGCAGCGGCCTCGGGCTGGCCCTGGTCCAGGAGCACGTGAAGCTGCACCGGGGCCGGGTGTGGGTCGAGGACCGCCCCGACGGGGCCGAAGGAGCGCGCTTCGTGGTCGAGCTGCCGGTCGTGACCCCGTGAGCGCCCGCGCCCGATGGCTCGTCGGCGCCCTGTCGGGCGCCGCACTGGTGGTGCTCTGCGGCTGCGGGATCAGCAACGACAAGGGCCCGCGCGACATCGCCGCGCGTGACCAGCCCTTCCCCCTGGTCTCGAACCCGCAGTCGCCGGACACCACCGCCGCGTCCGGTGGTCCGAAGGTGTACCTCGTCAGCACCGACGACTCCCACCTCATCGGCTCGGCCCGCGACGCCGCCAACCGCGACGACCTGGTGCGTGCACTGCTGCAGGGCCCGACCCAGCAGGACCAGCAGCGCGGGCTGCGCTCGTTCGTGCCGATCGGCACCACCCTGGTGCGCACCGAGCTCGACGCCGCCGGGGTGCTCACGATCCGCCTGAAGCTGGCCGCGGACTCCCTGGGCTTCCGGGGGGCCGATGCGGCCAAGGGGTTCGCCCAGCTCGTCTTCACCGTCACCGACAACCCCGGGGTGCTCGGTGTCCGCTTCGTCGTGGACGACCAACCGATCCAGCCGTTGAACGGCGACGGCACCCGGGTCGACACGCCGGTGACGCGAGCCGACTACGCGAAGCTGGCACCGATCAGCTTCCCCGACGTGCACACCCCGGGGGCCGTCGCGTCGACGACCACCGAGGCGCCCACGACGTTCGCCACGACCCCCCCGCCCACGACGGGCCCGCCCACGACGGGTCCGCCCGCGACGGGCCCGCCCACGACGCCGAGGCCCCCGGCAGGCGGCCCACCGACCACGCGCCGCTAGAGGACGAGCCGGCAGGCGCAGTCCGGCCACGCACGCCGCTCAGCCGAAGAAGAGCTCGGCCACCTCGTAGATCCCGGAGTCCACGAAGCGCGTCCGGCCGGCCACGGCGGCCAGCGGGACCCGGGACATGCGCCCTTCGCACAAGGCCACCATCTGGCCCCAGGCATGCTGGTGGACGGCGTCGATCGCCTCGAGGCCGTAGCGGGTCGAGAGCACGCGGTCGTAGGCGACGGGAGTGCCGCCGCGCTGCACGTGACCGAGCGAGGTGACCCGCGTCTCGAACCCGGTGCGGCGCTCGATCTCGGGCGCGATCTCGGCCGCGATGCCCCCGTAGCGGACGCGGCCGAGCCGGTCGTGGGGCGAGTCCGGGAGGTCCATCGTCCCGGCCCTCGGCCGGGCGCCCTCGGCCACGACGACGATCGACGCGTAGCGGCCACGCTCGTGGCGACGACGCAGGATGTGGCAGATGTCGTCGAGCTCGAAAGGCTGCTCGGGGACCAGGATCACGGTGGCCCCCCCGGCGATGCCGGCGTAGGTGGCGATCCAGCCGGCGTCGCGACCCATCACCTCGACCAGCATCACCCGGTCGTGGGACTCCGCCGTGGTGTGCAGCCGGTCGATGGCGTCGGTGGCGATCTGCACCGCGGTGTGGAACCCGAAGGTGACGTCGGTGCCCACGATGTCGTTGTCGATGGTCTTGGGCACACCCACGATCGGCAACCCCAGATCCTCGACGAGCCGCTTGGCCACCGTGAGCGAGCCGTTGCCACCGATGACGATGAGGCCGTCGATGCCCATGTCGCGCATCGTGTTCTGCACGGCCTCGACCCCCCCGGGCCGGTCGTAGGGGCCGCCGCGGGTCGTGCCCAGCAGCGTGCCGCCCTTGGGCAGCATGCCCCGCAGGGTCCGCACGTTCAGCTCCATCGTCCGCCGCTCGAAGACCCCGTCCCAGGCGTCGAGGAAGCCGACCAGCTCGTCGCCGTAGTGGCTCTCGCCCTTGCGCACGATGGCCCGGATCACGGCGTTCAACCCCGGGCAGTCGCCTCCCCCGGTCAGCATCGCCACGCGCATCGTCCACAACCTAGAGGGCGCGCCGGGGCCCGGCCGTGAGCGGACCGCTGGCTACGGTGGCGCCTCCATGGGGGTCGTGATCGCCATCGATGCCGGGACGACCGGGGTGCGCAGCCTCGCCATCGACGAGCGCGGCACGCCGGTCGGCTGGCGTTACCGGGAGTTCACCCAGTATTTCCCTTCACCGGGCTGGGTGGAGCACGACCCGGCCGAGATCTGGGACGCCGCCCGCTCCACGCTCGTCGAGTTGATCGCCGACCTGCAGGCCGGCGGGCGCACGGTCGCCGCGATCGGGATCACCAACCAGCGCGAGACCGTGGTGGCCTGGGACCGGCGCGACGGCCGCCCGCTCCACCGGGCCATCGTGTGGCAGGACCGACGCACCGCCCGGCGCTGCGAGGAGCTGACCGAGCACGGCCATCTCCCCCTGGTGCGCGAACGGACCGGGCTCGTGCTCGACCCGTACTTCTCGGCGACGAAGATGGAGTGGCTGCTCGGGCCGGGCGGCGTCGACGTCGCCACCCCCGGCCTCGCTCTCGGGACCGTGGACGCCTGGCTCATCTGGAACCTGACCGGCGGCGTGCTGGCCACCGACCCGTCGAACGCCAGCCGGACGATGCTGTTCGACATCGCCACGTTGTCGTGGAGCGCGCCGTTGTGCGACCTGTTCGGCGTCCCCCTGCGCGCCCTGCCCGAGGTCCGGCCCTCGAGCGGTCGGTTCGGTGTGACGGTCGAGGCGGCCGGCGTGCCGGCGGGGATCCCGGTCAGCGGCGCGGCCGGCGACCAACAGGCCGCCCTCTTCGGTCAGGCCTGCTTCCAGCCGGGGATGACGAAGAACACCTACGGCACGGGTTCGTTCGTGCTCATGAACGTCGGACCGACCTGCCCGACCCCGAGCGAGGGGCTGCTGACCACCGTGGCCTGGACGCTGGCCGACGGCACGACCGCCTACGCGCTCGAAGGCTCGATCTTCGTCACCGGAGCGGCCATCCAGTGGCTGCGCGACCAGCTCGGCATCATCGAGAGCGCGAACGAGATGGGCGCCCTCGCCGCCGGCGTGAGCGACAGCGGCGGCGTCTACGTCGTCCCGGCGTTCACGGGGTTGGGCAGCCCGTGGTGGGATCCCCACGCCCGGGGGACGATCGTGGGGATCACCCGGGGCACCGGGCGCGCCCACCTCGCCCGGGCCGTGGTCGAGGCGATGGCCTACCAGACCCGCGACGTCGTCGATGCCATGGCCACTTCCGCGGGACGGGCCGTGCAGGTGCTGCGCGCCGACGGCGGGGCGTCAGTGATGGACCTGCTCCTGCAGCTCCAGGCCGACCAGCTCCAGGTCCCCGTCGCCCGCCCGACCGTGCAGGAGACCACGGCGCTCGGCGCCGCCTACCTGGCCGGGCTGGCCGAAGGGATCTGGGGGTCGCTGGAGGAGATCGGCATCCACTGGCAGCTCGACCTCGAGTGCCTGCCGACCCCCGGGCTCGCACCGATCGCCGACCTGCTCCACGAGCAGTGGCGGCGGGCCGTGGACCGCTCCCGGAACTGGGCCGGGGCGTGAACGTCAGGCGCTGCGGCGACGGTCGGTCGCGCCCAGGTCCCGCCAGCGGACCGCGCTGACCCGGGCGATCTCCTCGGC
>Ga0209048_10002829_pt1 | contig 17001 bp, 14 predicted proteins | sample FrelakmetCRP12CR_FD_187146 | JGI IMG/M metagenome (GOLD analysis project Ga0209048, IMG submission 187146) | Freshwater lake sediment microbial communities from the University of Notre Dame, USA, for methane emissions studies - CRP12 CR (SPAdes)... | ecosystem: Environmental > Aquatic >... | reverse complement strand
AAGAACATAAAAAATAGTTGTTCAGGTTATTCCTGAACGATTATTGATTTTAACTCACTTTGTGTAGACAATAATTTGTCCAGCTTGTTTTGGTTGCCAGGTAGTTGTGTAATCGTAGGTACCCGCTTTGTCAAAGGTTGCTTCAAAGGTCTTCCCAAAGGGAATGGTTTCCATTGATCCAAAAGTTGCGGACAGTAAACCATGTGGAGCGTTCATGTCGTTGTTCTTCCAAATCACTTTGCTGCCAACGGGTACGTATACCATGGTGCCTGGGGTAATTGTCCAGTCTGGATTAAAGGTGATGGTGGTAGTTGGCCGCGGTGTAGGTGTCGGGGTTGGAGTTGCTGTTTGTACCGCAACTGGGGGAATAATGACCCGGTTAATAACATGGATTACCCCGTTGCTGCAGACAATATCGGTCTTGGTAACCTTGGCACCGCCAATGGTCACGCCATCAGCTGTGTTATTGATCTTAACGACGGCTCCCTGCATGGTTTTCGCTTCACCAATCTTCACAACATCAACGGCTAACAATGTCTTATTGGCAATGACATGATCGAGAAGAATCTGCGTTAACTGGCCCTGGGGATCTTTGAGCAGTGTTTCAACCGTTCCGTTCGGTAAACTCTTGAAGGCGGCATCATTCGGTGCAAGGATAGTAAATGGTCCGTTACCATTGAGTGCTGCGTCAAGTTTTGAGGCCTTGAGTGCTGCTGTCAGAACTGAGAATTGGGGGTCGTCAGCAATAATGGCATAACAAGTCCGTAGTTGGGGGGTGGTTGGAACCGGTGTCGGGACCGGCGTCGGCGTAGGTGTGACAACAGGTGCAGGCGGCTGAGATGTACAACCCGCGAGAAGAATCCCGATGAACAGGATCGCGAGAACAACAAAAATTTTCTTCATGCATCATTTTTTGCTATTTCGGTATATAAGGATATTCAATTAAATTGTATTGTACAACGCTTGATGGTAAAGAATATTTTAGTGATATATTAAAAAATCGTTTTTTTAAAAACAGAATATTTTGGGTAATGTATACCGTATTCACTTCAGATAATGGCTAAGCGGTTCGAGCGTGACTTTTTCCCGCTTGATCGCATCGATCGCAAGTGCTGCCGCACGCGCTCCCTGAAGAGTAGTGATATATGGGATCCCAAAATCGACTGCCGAGCGCATGATCTGGTAATGATCCTGCCGGGACTGCTTGTCCTGAGGAGTATTTATAATCAGGCGGATCTCGTCATGCCGCATCATATCAAGAACATTCGGGGAACCTTCCTGTAATTTCCTTACCAGATGCGCCTCAACCCCTGCTTCATACAGGTAATCGACCGTCCCTTCGGTTCCATATAATACGAGCCCGAGATCCCGCAGCTTCCGGGCAATAGGGATAACCTCGTCCTTCTGCTCGATATTGACCGAGATGAAGATATTTCCTTTAAGCGGAAGTTCATTATCGGCTGAAATGCACGCTTTGTAAAATGCAAGCCCGAAATCGTAATCAATTCCCATCACTTCCCCGGTGCTTTTCATTTCCGGGCCGAGCATCGTATCGACACCGGCGAGTTTATTGAAGGGAAGCAGCACCTCTTTGACGGCGACATGTTTTATTTCCCGCTCCTTATAGCCAAGATCGCGCAGTTTCTTTCCTATCATTACTTTTGCTGCAATTTTGGCAACAGGTATTCCGGTGGCTTTTGATACAAACGGCACAGTGCGGCTTGCACGCGGATTTGCTTCAAGCACATACACAACATTATCCTTGACTGCCAGCTGGAGGTTGACGAGTCCAATCACCCCAAGCCCGAGTGCGATCTTTTTGGTATACTCCCGTATGGTATCCAAAACTTCCGATGAGAGGGACTGGGTTGGTATAACACAGGCAGAATCCCCGGAGTGAATACCGGCCTGCTCAATGTGCTCCATGATACCCCCGATGAGGACCTCTTCACCATCACAAACTGCATCAACATCAAGTTCGATGGCATTCTGGAGATACGAATCGATAAGTACCGGGTGGTGTTTGCTTACACGGACTGCTTCTTTCATGTAGGTTTCGAGTTCGCTCTCATCGTGAACGATCTCCATTGCCCTGCCGCCAAGGACATACGATGGCCTGACAAGTACCGGATAGCCGATTTTCTCTGCCATTGCTTTGGCATCCCCTTCAGAATATGCAGAGCTGTTCTCCGGGCTGGGAATATTGAGTTTATCAAGGAGCACGCTGAAACGGTCGCGATCTTCTGCAATATCCATCGCGTCAGGACTGGTCCCAAGAATTTTTGTCGGCAGTTTTAGTCGTTTGATCTCCTCTTCGATCGGAACAGCAAGATTTACCGCATTCTGCCCGCCGAACTGCACCATCACGCCATAATAATAATCCTTTATTAAGATGTTTACAACGTCTTCGAGCTGCATCGGTTCAAAGAAGAGCCGGTCTGAAGTGTCAAAGTCCGTAGAAACTGTTTCGGGGTTATTGTTGACAATATGTACTTCGACACCCTCTTCGCGCAGTGCCTTGACGGCGTGGACGGTGCAATAATCAAACTCGATCCCCTGCCCGATGCGGATAGGACCGGAACCAAGTATCAGGACTTTCTGATGGTCACTGGGAATAATTTCACAAACCGCTTCCCTTGTTGAGTAAAAATAGGGAGTGCTGGCAGGAAATTCTGCGGCACAGGTATCTACCATTTTGTAGGAAGGGAGACCGGCAATTCTCTCGATCTCCTCAAAGGGTTTTTGGGTTATCCTTGAAATATCAGAATTTGAAAAACCATATTTTTTTGCTTTGAGAATGTCTTGTACATCACTATGTTCTGTGAGATGTTTTTCAAGGTCAACAATGTTTTTGATCTTCTCTAAAAAGAACGGAAGGATAGAGGTAAGCTGGGCGACTTCATCAAGGGAAAAGTTCTGGCGGAAGGCATCAAACAGGCAATGGAACCGCTCATCGGTCGGCCGCGTGAGGATCATACGGATCTCGCTGGGACTTGTATGCGGGATGACATCCGTGTCGATCGAGCGTTTTGCCTTCATAAACGCTTCTTCTAGTGTCCTTCCAATCGCCATGACTTCCCCCGTGCTCTTCATCGATGTTGTGAGCGTCCTGTCTGCACCCTTGAACTTGTCAAAAGGCCAGCGGGGTACTTTGGCAACAATATAATCAATAGTCGGTTCAAAGGATGCTGGTGTGCAACCGGTAACAGTATTTGTGATCTCATCAAGGTGAAGCCCGATTGCTATCTTTGCTGCTACCCGGGCGATTGGATACCCGGTTGCTTTTGATGCAAGGGCCGAAGATCGTGAAACCCGCGGATTTACTTCGATAACCCGGTAATCCCCGTCACGGAACGCGAATTGCACATTGCAGCCACCCTGTACATCGAGTGCCCTGATGATACGGATTGCAGCGCTTCGCATCATCTGGAACTCATCGTCGCGGAGGGTGAGGATTGGCGCAACCACTACGCTCTCACCGGTATGGATACCCATTGGGTCCACATTCTCCATCCCGCAGACAATAATGCACGTATCCGCAGCGTCCCGCATTACTTCGAATTCAATCTCTTTCCACCCGAGAACACTCTCTTCGATGAGAACCTGGTGGATCCGTGAGCGGGCTAGTCCGAGTTCGATGATGCGAATCAACTCTTCTTTTGTCTTTCCAATCCCGCCACCTGCTCCTCCAAGGGTATATGCCGGGCGAACGACTGCCGGCAACCCGATCGTTTTAATAGCCTCATCGACCTGGCTTAATGAATGAAGGACGATACTTTTTGGGACAGGTTCACCAATCTCCGTCATCAGGTCGCGGAATTTCTCCCGGTCTTCACCCTTATAGATCGCCTCCAGGGGTGTTCCCAGGATCTCCACACCTTCAAGGGCTCCCATCTCGGCAAGCTCAACGGTAAGGTTAAGGCCGGTCTGCCCACCCATGCCGGAAAGGATACCATCCGGTTTTTCTTTTTCGATGATTTTTGCAATTACATCTGCCCTGAGAGGTTCGATATAGATCTCATCTGCCATCTCAGGATCGGTCATGATCGTTGCGGGATTTGAATTTACTAAGACGACGTTGATTCCCTCTTCGCGGAGTGCCCTGCAAGCCTGGGATCCGGAAAAATCAAATTCTGCTGCCTGACCAATCTGAATTGGACCTGAACCGATCATGAGGACTTTTTTAATTTCCGGTCTTTTTGGCATCAGGAGATCCTCCTGAACAAATCATCGAAGAAATGAGCTTCTGTGTCCCGGGGACCACCGAATGCTTCCGGGTGGAACTGGACTGTCGTGAGGTTGAGGTCACGGTTTTCAAATCCTTCCACTGTCCCGTCATTCACGTTCGTGTAAGAAACACTGCAGCCTTCTGGTAATGACTGCGCATCTACTGCAAAACCGTGGTTCTGGGTTGTGATAAATATCCTGCCGTCATTAAACCGCACGGGCTGGTTTGCACCGCGGTGCCCGAATTTGAGCTTGTAGGTATCTCCCCCAAGTGCCAGTGCACAGACCTGGTTGCCCATGCATATCCCAAAAACAGGCAGTTGTCCAAGAAGATCCCTGATACACCGGATTGCATCAGTCGCCTGTTTGGGATCACCGGGCCCGTTACTGATGAAGAGTGCATCGGGTTTGCATGCAAGGACTTGATCAGCGGAGGTATCATAAGGAAAAACATAGAGATCCCCTTGCCGTTTTGAGAGGCTGGTGATCATATTCTTTTTTATGCCAAGGTCGATTACCGCAATTCGTTTCCCGTTGCCATGAACCTGGTATGGCTCTTTACAGGAGACCTCTGGAATGGGGACAATATCTGAAATTAACGGTGTCCTGCGAGCGAGTTGTATTGCATACTCACCGTCATCACTTCCCACCACAAGAGCCGCCCGCATTGTCCCGTGAACACGGGTCTTGATGGTCAGGGCACGGGTATCGACACCACTCATACCAAGCAGATTATTATCTTCAAAAAAAGAGCGGATCGAAGGTTGTGCAGAGGGTTTCTCGCAGATCTCTTTTGTTATACAACCGAGTGCGCATACATGAGGGTTCTGGAAATTCTGAATATCCACGCCATAATTACCGATGAGGGGAAACGTGAACATCAGGATCTGACCGAAATAACTTGGATCGGTCAGGGATTCCATATACCCGGTCATCTGCGTATTGAATACAAGTTCACCGGAACACTCACCTTCAGCACCAAACCCCTCACCAATGACAAATTGTCCATCTTCGAGACCCAGAACTGCCTTCATGATTTCCATATCTTATGTGCCTGAATAGATATTAACGATAGTGCAGTAACAAAGAATTTACCGGAGATTTTAAAAAAAAGTATGAGAACTCCGGTAAAAACCTGCTTTTTTTATCATATAATGGTGAAATGAGAGTACAAAAAACCAGAAGCCTCCCACGGATACGCATAAAAAGGACAAGTGCCGATATACACATGTCGCTAAGACTCTGTGAGGTAAAAACAAATGGGAACATTTGGAAGAAAGATTGTTGATACCGATGTTGAAGACCTCGTGAAGCTCCTCAACAAGGCATTTTCTGATGAATGGCTCGCATACTACCAGTACTGGATCGGTTCAAAGATCGTCCGCGGGCCCAACAAGGAGGCAGTTATCGCTGAACTCACCCTTCATGCCACAGAAGAACTTGGGCATGCTGTCCTGCTTACAACAAGGATCATCCAGCTTGGCGGGACACCGGTGACAAAACCGCAGGACTGGTATAAACTCACGAACTGCGGTTATGATGCACCTGATGACCCGTACGTGATCAAGGTGCTCGAACAGAATATCAAAGGAGAGCAATGCGCAATCAAGAGTTACAACAGCTTGCTGAAAAAGACCAGGGATAAAGACCCGGTCACCTATAATATCGTGCTGGGGATTCTCCAGATGGAAGTTGAACATGAGGAGGACCTACAGGCGCTCCTCGAAGATATATCCGTCATGATGAAGAACCGTTGAAATCCTTCTCCATTTTTTCTTTTAAAAAATTTGCTGAACTTCGGTTTATTTTACCATGAGGGAAAGAATCCAAAAAGTCCTCCATTTCGTAACAAATACGGGATGATATGTTACGTGAATCAAGCGCACATTTTTTATCCAATACCCTACTTCATGTGTTTCTCTCACATTTCACTTTATAAATTCGTCTTTGTAATCCCAAAAAAACACCTCTATTTTAAATAGTATTTATCGCAATCTCCTTGAACGGGATGTGTGAGTGTTTTTTATGGTTGTCGAACATGTGAACGGGAAAAAGAAAGGGAACATCATGCTTTATGCGCTGAGTACCTGCGGATGGTGTGCAAAGACAAAAGAATTATTGCGGACACTCGGTGTAGAATTTAATTATGTCTTTGTAGATCTACTTGAAGGAAAAGAGCAGGATGATACAATGGATGAGGTCGAGAGATGGAACCCGAAAGGCTCATTTCCGACCCTGGTCATCAGGGATTCGATCTGTATAGTCGGATTCCGCGAAGATGAAATCCGGGAGGCCCTGAAATAATGAGTCCGGTATTGATTGAGGAAAAAGATATCGACCGGACATACTTGATCATTAAAAAAGAGGCAGAAAGCGGGGGGTATTTCCTGAATCCTGATGTTGACTTTTCAAAAAATCTCGTGCGGGGACTGTTGAAAAATGAGCAGCGCTACGGTTACCGTGCCTGCCCCTGCCGTCTTGCATCGGGAAAGAAAGTTGAAGACCTTGATATTATCTGCCCCTGTATCTACCGGGATCCGGATCTCACTGATTATGGCGCCTGCTACTGTGCACTCTATGTCACAAAAGTGATTGCCAATGGCAAATCATTGGAAGCCCCTGTTCCTGAACGACGGCCACCACGTGCAGAACGCGGCGATAAGACAGCGATTCATATTACACCGGTTGCACCGGTAGGATCCCTGCGATTCCCGGTATGGCGGTGTGGCGTCTGCGGGTATCTCTGCGCCCGCGATCAACCGCCGGAAATCTGCCCGATCTGCAAGGTGACCAAGGAGCGCTTTGAACGGTTCATGTAACTATTTTTTTTTATTATTTTGCAGACTCACGTGAGATAACGGTGAGATATATCTGTACAGTGTCCCAGGAACAGGGGAAAATTGCATGGAATATTTGAGAATTTTATATCTCGAATACCGGCTGCCATGAATCCTTTGAAGACAAAATATCCAAACTCTGCTGGCATGTTCCCAATCCTGATATAATACGGATTCCCAATTGTACGGGTATGGCAGGTACCGTCAAAATCGAGATCATCGGCCTGAAAAATGCTGAGTGTAGCCCGTTTCCCTGTGATGAGAACCGGTCCTGCGGGCTCATTGCATGTTACCCAACGGGAAAACTCACATCAGCGTTTGAGGCACTGGCTGCAGAATTAAAAAAAGAGTATGGTGAACGGGTGGACACAACGCTCACGCTGATTGATGACGATGTACCGGATTATGTAAAAGTTCTTATCGAAACGGAATATCCCCCACTGCCCATCGTGCTGGTGAATAAAAAACTCACCCGGATCGGGCGTATCCATCTGGACCGGATAAAAAAAGAAATTGAACGGGAACTTTAATTTCACGCAATTTTTGTCAGGGCTCCCGTCTCAAGATCGTAATACATACCGTGAACCTCTATTGATTTTTCTTTGAGGGCGGTTTTTACCAGGGGATAAGTTTTTAAATGTTCAATCTGGAGACGAACATTCTCCTGCTCGATCATTCGTGAACGCTGCTTTGTCTCTTCGGGAGTGGCAGGTTTTTTTATTTTACTGTCCACCCTGATTTTTGCCTCAATGGCATTATTCAGCCAGAGCGGGATGTAAACGTCGTCGAGTTCTTTATCAAGTGCTTTTATGGCACCGCAATCAGAATGGCCGCAGATCACAATATCCTTGACCTTCAGATGCTTGATTGCGTACTCCAGTACTGTTGCAAAATTCCAGTCATGGATTGGGGCAACATTTCCAATATTCCGCTGGATGAAGAGGTGTCCGGGTTTCATCTGGGTAATGTGCCCGGTCTGGATCCGGGAATCAGAACACCCAATCCAGAGGACTGGGGGGCTCTGTCCTTTTGTGAGTTCCTGATAATGATCAATATTCTGTTTGAATATCGTGTCACGGAATTTTTTATTTCCTTGAAGTAACTGGTCGATCATGATTGTACTCCTGCAGGCATCTGCTCAGGTCACGGGTGTCCAAGGCATATGCGTTAGCTGATACTGGAAATAAGATTCCATGAACCTATCGAAATGTTCCTGAGATGATACAATCGGATTGTGTTCATCTCTAAAAAATTGACGACACCACAGGCAATTAAAAAGCAATCAGAGATTTGAATTAATATGGTACCATTGCTCCAGACGACATCGATAAACCGTGCCCATTTTATCTCCCTTTATTTAATCCAGACCCGCAGCATTTTTATTCAGGACATCGTTAAAAGGCACTCAAACGCGTTCCAGCAGCATTTCCCAATCTGATGACCCTCTCGGCCAGATCTATCCATAACCTCGAAATTTGACCCACCTTTTAGGGATCTATATAATCGTCCGTTTGGTCAAAATATGCCCGTTTGAGAGACTTTACGAATCGGAGCACGTACAGGGCTCCATTTAGCATACAAGATACCAATCGGGACCCGTAATAAATCCGGATTGACATCACCTTTTTTACCGAATCGGTATTCATATTCCCTATCCTCTTTTACAATCAAATTAACCTAAATTTCCCCTCCTTATGAGGAGAAAGTATTCAGGAGTATCTTTTTTACCACTCTGTTGGGGAGAGCAGCAGTCAGGGCTTTTGAAAAAAAACAAATCAAAGATTTAACCACATAGGCCCTATAAAGAGTGTAATCAGGGTTGCCGTCCATGGATGATATCTACCTCATTGAGATCCGCCTCGCAAGGACAAAATGGCGGATACGTGAAACCATCATAACTATCGGGCAGATATTTTCACTTGAACCATACCTCGAACGACATCCCCATGTCACCCTGTTTGGTCCCCTGACCCTCAATGAAGGTGTCACTCCCCGCCAGATGCTGGATACCATCGCAAATATTGCAGCTGATTATGATCCCCTCTCGTTCACTCTCGACAGCTGGGAGATGCGGGAGGGAATGCATGGCAGTGTAATTGCAATTCCGGTCAGACCATCAGATCCCTTAAAAAAACTCACCTCTTCTCTGGCTGATGTACTGTCTCTGCTTGTGCAAAGCCACAATGTCTGGGATGCCCAACCTTACAATAAATGGTTTCATGTGACGGTAGCAAATCACCTCAACCCGCAGACTGCTGTATCAGTTTTTTCCCGGCTCGCAGGAAACGGGGAGGTAGCACAAGTGCAAAACAGATCATCCGGCAGAATCCTTTCATCTCTGAAAAACCTGTTGCTACGTTTATTTACCGCAGAAGGAAGGGATGCGGTACGGCCAATTAAGCTGGATGAAAGCGGGCTCAGGATTACCGTTATGCAGGGAGAAGCAATCCTTGCCGAATACGATCTTCTCACAAAACGATGGATCACGGGTGATCACCGTCATTCTAATAAATCATGGCAATCAACACTCGCGCTCTTCCGGCAGCATGCCGGGTTTGAACGAACAGATCCCCTGTCCCCGCATCCTGACGACATATTCCTGATTGCTGATCTGCATCTGGGCCATGCAAATATTATCCGCTATTGTTCCCGACCGTTCCTCGTCTCCGATGTGCGGGAAATGGACCATGTCCTGATAAAAAACTGGAACTACACTATTTCGTCTCTGAACCGCATTTATTGCCTGGGAGATTTGCGGTACGGAAAAGATGCATTATCTGCCCTTCAGTACAGGAGAAAACTCAAAGGCCGAATCACCTTTATTCAAGGGAACCATGATGATCAGGAACTAGGGGCAGTTCCATCAGTGACCTTGAACTACCAGGGTTTTACATTCCTCCTGATCCATGATCCAGCCTCAGCTCCAAGAGAATTTGATGGCTGGATTATCCACGGTCATCATCACAATAATGATCTCCGCCACTACCCGTTTATCGATTTTGAGCACCGGAGGATTAACGTGTGTGCAGAAGTGATCGGGTATGTCCCCCTAAGCTTAACCGCACTCTGCAGTATTCTTCAGGGTCACCAGTCACGTGGTGACAATACACCCATCCTCCTGAACTATCCCCATGTCCCGTGAAACAGGGAATTTTCACTTTTATTCCTTTATTCTACCATTTCATAACCTATTTACGAAATGAGCGTACAGTTCCACGTTAAAGGGGAAGGTACATTGTTGTTCGAACGCATTGTTTCTGACGGTATCGCACATAATTCCTATCTTCTCGGGTCGGGGGGGAAGGCTGCGGTGATCGATCCGCGACGGGACTGTGATATTTATCTTGAAATTGCCGGTCGGAATGAACTGCTTATTACCCATATCTTCGAAACGCACCGGAATGAAGATTATGCCATAGGGTCGCTTGACCTCCAAAAGAGGTGCGGAGCAGAGATCTTTCATGGGGCACGGATGGCGTTTACCTATGGGAAAGCGGTTCAGGAGGGGGATTCATTTACCCTGGGATCGCTGGTTATATCGGTTCTTGAGACCCCGGGTCATACGGAAGAGAGTATTTCCCTTGTTGTGCGGGATACCGAGGTTTCGGATCAACCCTACATGGTATTTTCCGGTGACACCCTCTTTGCCGGAGATATTGCGAGGACAGATTTATTCGGGGAGGGGAGAAAAGGGGAGATGGCAATAAAAATCTATGACAGCATTGAAAATAAACTCCTGCCGCTGGGTGATGGCGTGATCCTCTGCCCGGCTCACGGTGCCGGGTCGGTTTGCGGAGGCGAGATTGCGGATCACCCGTTTACAACTATAGGGTATGAAAAAGCGACCAACCCGCAACTGGCGCTTGGACGTGAACAGTTTATTAAGCAGCGTATCACCGAATCCCCGTATACTCCCCCGTATTTCCGACAGATGGAACTTTTCAACCTGAACGGTGCACCGGTCCTGCACCGCCTTCCGGATGTGAGGTATCTATCCATCACGGAAATCAACCAGTTCAGAAAAAGCGGTTGCCAGATAGTTGATATCCGCTCACCCACCAGTTTTGGCGCAGGTCACATATCCGGCAGCATATCTGTCTGGAGGGAAGGACTTGCTGCATTTATCGGCTGGTTTATCGATTACAAAAGACCGATTATCATTGTCGATGATTTCAACCTTGATCTTGACCATGTGATTCGCCATTTTATCCGACTTGGATATGACAATGTTGCAGGTGTACTCTCGGGAGGATTTCCTGCATGGACCAAAGGTGCACAGGAACTGCAAACTGTGCCAACCTGTTCAGTCCGGCAATTAAAAGAAATGTTAGAAAAAGAACATCCCTTTATCCTTGACGTACGGGACGTAAAGAACTGGCGCGTTGTCGGGCATATTCATGGTGCCCATCACATCTATATCGGGGAACTGCCCCGGCATCTGGATGAAATCCCCAGGGATGAACACATAGTAATCTATTGTGATGCCGGCTACAAGGGGAGCCTTGCAGCAAGCATACTTCTTTCTCTCCATTTCCATGACATGACCAACGTCTTAGGAGGTATGACTGCATGGAAAAAAGCAGGATTCGAAATAGAAAAATAATTCTTTCTTTTTTATTTCTTTAAAAAAAATTAAAAAAGTTTATCAGGTCATGTTGGGTATTCCAATGGTGTGATTGTATGGAGATCCTGAAAATCCCGCGGATGGAAAAACAGGAATACGATCGGCTTATTGAAAAGGGATATATCTGCCGGATAGCATTCCAGGGTGAAAAATATCCCTATATAGCTCCTTTCCTTTACGTCTTTGATGGATCATTTCTCTATTTCCTCTCGACAAAATATGGGAAAAAGATGGATTATTTCCGGAAGAGTCCCTATGTATCTGTTGAAATTGAGAAATACACAAAAGACCTCTCGTCATACATGTTCGTGACTCTCCAGGGCTACCTGGAAGAAGTCCATGACTCGATCGAGAAGAAGATTATCCGGGAAAAATTTGTGGATTTAGTTGTTGAAAGAAACCTTTCCTGTAACATCCTTGCTGCTCTTGGGCATTCCCCCCACGATCCCCCGGCTGCCATCGCTGAAGAAGAACGTTCGCTGGTCTGGAAACTGGTCGGGGTCAAGGATCTCGTTGCACTGAAAAATCTCTGAATATCTTTTTTGTCTGGAGAAATCCAAATGGATTCAATTTTTTTAACGATGTTATGAGGGTACCTCATCACTCGCCCAAAGAGGGAGGCAATTGAGAGGGGCGTCCGAGAACGTTCAGAAGCAGGTGAAGGTCTGTAACCGGTACTGCACAGGCATGGCCGCTGCAGATGTATGCAGTTGCTTTTCCTCCTGGTGAATCCAGGTCCTGGGTGAAGGGTGCCAGTCTTGTAAGGAGAGGGTCATCATCATTGAGTTGTTTGAAGACAATCAGTACGTGAGGAAGATACTGTTCCCAGAGTCCATTGATCAATCCTTTTGTGTCTTTGCCGTCCCGATCACCAACTATTACCACGTCATGAACAGGCCCGATCGCGCTATCGAGAGAGCACAGGAACCATGCATGTGCTGAAGGTGACTGGTAAACGGGTGCAGCAAAGGTGCGTGAAAGTTCTGAAGCCTGTTGATCGTATACGGCATCTCCCGTGAGATGGGCCAACCTGACCAGATTTTCAAAGGCGATCGAGTTACAGGAAGGGATTGCTCCGTCATAGAACTCCTTTTTTTTCACCAGTAGGATTTCGGCTGAATCTGATGTCGTGAAAAAACCTCCCCGTGTCTTATCATGGAAATGCGCTACAAACCAGGAATTCAGTTCAATTGCAGTCGAGAGGTAACCCGCTTCAAAGGTGGATTCGTAGAGTTCGATTAAGGCTTTGATAGTGAATGCATAATCATCACCAAATGCAGGGATCGCAGGTTCACCATCGCGGTACCGATGCAGGAGACCGCCGTCGGGAGCACGCATCCGGGTTACGATAAACTGCATAGCCCGCCTTGCGGCTGAAAGGTAGTGCTCATTACCAAAAGCCCGTGCTGCCAGTGCAAGGGCTGCGATAAAAAGGCCGTTCCAGTCAGTAAGGATTTTATCATCGAGTGCCGGGTGGGATCGATGTTCTCGTGCAGCAAAGAGCCTGGCCATGATGGATGCGAGTTTGATCTCAAAATCAGCTTTTGATAGACCAGTAGATGATGCCGCCTCTGCAATGCTCTTTTTGCAGGTAAGAATATTTTGAGACGGGTCGCTTCCCGTCTCCTGATAATTACCGGCAGGTGTTATGCCAAACACACGCGAAGCAACGATCGCATCTTCCTTTCCCAGCAGCTTTTCGACCTCTTCTGGTGTCCAGAGATAAAAAGCGCCTTCACCTCCCGGGCTGTCTGCATCTTCTGCGGAGAAAAAGGCGCCATCAGGAGACGTGAGGCTGAAAAATACATAAGAGATAATATCTTCAGTGGTTTTCTTAAAATCCGGATTACCTGTTGCCTGGTATGCTTCGGTGCATGCCATGACAAGGAGTGCCTGGTCATATAACATCTTTTCAAAGTGCGGTACCAGCCATTGTGCATCTGTTGAATACCGGTGAAATCCCCCTCCAATCTGGTCATAGATACCTCCACCACGCATTGCACGAAGCGTCTTTTCCACCATCGCAAGCGCCCGTTTATTTCCCGTCCTCTTCCAGAACCGTAGCAGGAAAAGAAGTGTGTGGGGAGAGGGGAATTTTGGTGCACTACCAAACCCCCCGTATTCTGCATCGAATCTCTGTACCAGTTCTTCATACCCTGCTGTGAGGAATGAAATGTCCGGAATGTGCTCGTGAGATGGTTCCTGTTCCTTGTGAAGGGCAGCAGCGATTTCTTCTGCTGATCTTAAAATATCGCCGTGGTTTTCCTGCCATACCTGGATGATACGGCGCAACAGGTCAGAAAGTCCGGACATGCCAAAGCGGCTCTCTTTAGGCACGTACGTTCCGGCAAAGAATGGCTTTTTTTCCGGTGTTAAAAACACCGTAAGGGGCCACCCGCCCTTTCCGGTCATCATCTGGCAGACTGACATATACACGCTGTCAATATCCGGGCGTTCTTCGCGGTCCACCTTGATGGAGATAAAATGAGTATTTAATATCGTGGCAATGCCGGTGTCCTCAAACGATTCATGTGCCATGACATGACACCAGTGACAGGTAGCATAACCGATGGAAAGAAAAACCGGTTTATTCTCCCGTGCTGCACGTACAAAGGCTTCGTCACCCCAGGGAAACCAGTCAACCGGGTTGTGTGCGTGCTGGAGGAGATAAGGACTCTTTTCAAGGATGAGCCGGTTACCATATTTTTCGGCGTCTGGAGGATCATTAAGCATGTGCTGGTCCGGCTTCATACCTGCTCATAGGAAGTCCGATATTATGAGACTTGTTAAAAATCGGCTGAAAAACGATGTAATTATGTGTGATCTGATGCAAAATGAGCACAGGTACTTTTTCAATGGATATACAAACTGAACCCTTTCTCCTGGTAGTCTTACTGGGAACCGCTGTCATAGCCATTTCATTCGCGCTTGACATTCTCTGGGTTCATGTAATCCCCCGGAGATCGTTTTATTATGCGATACGTGCTCCCGGTGTTATTGTTCACGAATGTTCCCATATTCTTGGATGTATCGTCACCGGTGCAAAAATTAAAAAAGTCGTCTTTTTTTCAGAAGAAGGGGGATCGGTAACCTATACTTCTTCAAAAATTCCGTATATCGGTGATGTTGTCATCAGTACTGCCCCTCTTGTATGTATCCCGATAGTTCTTGCAGGACTTACATGGGTATTTTCGCAATATCTTGGCTGTGTTTTCCCCCCTATGCCGATAGCCATGAATTCAATGGATACACTTCTTGGACTGGTTGTCACCATCACGATACTCTTTACCCGGAATCTTATCGTCAGGTTCAATCCCTGGTTTATTGTCTATCTTTACCTCACGGTTACGCTTGTACTATCCCTTGCCCCGAGTACGCAGGATATGAAAAACGCAGCGGTCGGTATTGGCATCATACTCCTTGTGTGTATTCTGATTCTTTTGAGTTCTCTGCCTTCTCCGGTCAGCATCCTGGAAAGAATTATCCGTCTTATCGGGATCGGTTTTACCTTCGGCCTTATGTTTGAAATTATCGCACTGGTGATCTCAACTCCGCTTATGGTCTGGTATCTCCACAAGCGTTTCTGATCCAGTGCGGGTGTTGTTGTAAGATCGGTATTAATTGATCCAAAAGGTAATTTTCTACATATATGAAAAATGATTCTCCCGTCGACTTTTCAGACGTTGCTGAAAATGGAAGCCGTCTCACACCCGTAATGCGGCAGTACCGGGAGATCAAGGAAAAGCACCCGGATACCATCCTTTTTTTCCGTATCGGTGATTTTTATGAAACGTTTGAAAGCGATGCGGAACTTATCTCACGGGAACTTGAGATTGTGCTTACCTCACGATCAAAAAGCGGTGATAACCGTATCCCCCTTGCAGGAGTACCGTATCATGCCGCTGACGGGTATATTGCCAAACTGGTCGGTAAGGGCTACAAGGTAGCCGTGGTAGACCAGGTTGGAGATCCAAAAAAGACAAAAGGAATAGTGAAACGCGAGCTGGTTCGCATCATCACTCCGGGCACCGTGATTGACTCTTCCATGCTTTCTGCCTCAGCATCGTCCTGCCTCCTCGCGCTCTGTCCCGACCTTAAAAATGATCTGTGGGGAATTGCACTTCTGGATATATCGACCGGGGAATTTTTTGTTGCCTCTGTTAATCGCGATCCCGGTTTTGAGAATATTCTTTCAGAAATAGCCCGTTACCGCCCGGCAGAATGTATCGTTTCGTCCTTAGTTCCTGATGAGCTGAAAGAACATGTCCGTGAACGGGGAGTGGTTGTTACCCTGTATAATGATGAGGATTTTTCCGAACAGCGGGCACGCCGTACCCTTATGGAACAATTCGGGGTATCCTCACTCGCCGGTTATGGGTGTGACAGTCTCCCTGCATCAATCGGTGCGGCTGGTGCAGCGCTGGCATACGCAAAATCAACACAGAACTCTCCTCTTTCCCAAATCAACACTCTTTTTCTGCGCTCATCTGCGCAGGGCATGATGCTTGACGCAATCACGTTGAGAAACCTTGAAGTGAAAGAAAGTATACGGGGTGACATAAAAGGAGCGACACTCTTCTCCTGCCTTGACGTAACAAAAACCCCGATTGGGAGCCGTATGCTCAACCGTCACCTTTCCCGTCCGCTTACCGGGATCGAAGAGATCAACAAACGACTGGACGCAATTGATTTTTTCATCGTACATACACCTGCACGACTTTCACTCAGGAACCTGCTTTCCCGTTATGCAGATATCGAAAGGATTGCGGCAAGGATTGCCTATGGCAATGCCGGACCCCGCGATCTCATCGCGCTTGCAGACTCGCTTTCAACCCTTCCTTCTATCAGGAGCACGATAACGGATACCGGCACGGGAGATATCCCCGGGTTAATTACCGATGCCCTCAAAAATCTTCACGATTTACCGGATTGCATCAACTTCATAGAAAACGCCATTGTAAAAGACCCGCCTGTTATTGCGCGTAACGGGGGTGTAATCCGTCCTGGCTATTCAAAAGAACTCGACTCAATAAAAGGAGTACTCCATTCAGGAAAGGACTGGATCATCGAGCTCCAGAAAAAAGAGCGTGACCTGACGGGAATCAAATCCTTAAAGATAGGGTATAACAGGATCTTTGGCTACTATATTGATATCACAAAACCAAATCTCCACCTCGTACCTCCCCATTACCAGCGCCGCCAGACCACCGCGACGAACCGACCCTCGAACACCCGCTCGACCATCCGCACGTTACAATTCACCTCATTGTCACCGAACACGCTCAGTTGCCGGACAGCATTGGGCCGAGCACC
>Ga0209048_10002828_pt1 | contig 17004 bp, 14 predicted proteins | sample FrelakmetCRP12CR_FD_187146 | JGI IMG/M metagenome (GOLD analysis project Ga0209048, IMG submission 187146) | Freshwater lake sediment microbial communities from the University of Notre Dame, USA, for methane emissions studies - CRP12 CR (SPAdes)... | ecosystem: Environmental > Aquatic >... | reverse complement strand
GCCCAGCGGCACCGACACAGCTGGAACGATCGTTCCAGCTGTGTCGGTGCCGCTGGGCGGGAAAATTCCGGTGGACACCGCAACGATCGCGGCCGCTGCGGCGATGCCGGCGCCGATCCAGATCTTGCGCTTGCCCGCGGAACTGTTGTTCTGTTCGCTCATGTTCTTACCCCTGGAAAGTGGTCCGTGCTGCGAAATCGGATGGACCGTTGCCGACATCCCCGGATTGGCACCCGGAGCTTCGTTGGAACTTGCTCCAATTACACGTGGCCGCGAGAAAAGTTGGAATACACGGCCCAAGCCGGCTGGGCGCTGCCCCACCGGTCGATCTGAAACCTGCAGCGGAAGGCTCGCCATGACCGAGGAAACCAATCCCTCGGGCGGAAACGCCTTGGGCACGTCCCTCAATCCGTCGAAAAGGCGTTGCAACTCGTCGAACTCGGCGCGGGCGGCAGGGTTGGCGGCCAACTGGCGGTCGAGTTCCGCCACCTCGGCGGGCGTCGCCTCGCGGTCCAAGACCGCATGCATCAGTTGCGTATGTTCGGAGAATTTCATGTCAATTCCCGCGGAGATCCTTCAACAGTTCGGCCAAACGGTGCCGCGCCTCGAATAAGCGGGACTTCACCGTCTTTTCGTCCAAGTCCAGAATCTGTCCGATCTCCTGGTAGCTGCATTCGGAAAAGTGCCTTAGAGTCAATACCATACGATCGTTTGTCGCCATGCCCAGCAAGGCCGCCTGTATTCGCCTGGATACCTCGGCCTTGCCGACCTGCCATTCGGGGTTGGCGGTGTCACCCCCCGGAACGTCGATCTCGTCATCCAGCGCGTCTTCCCGTCCGTTGCGGCGCAACAAGTTGAGTGACTCGTTGACCGCGATGCGATAGATCCAACTGAAAAACTTGTATTTCGGGTCGTATTCGTCCAGCCGCTCTGCAACCTTGAGGAACACGATCTGGGTAATGTCGTTTGCGTCCTCGGCCTTGCGCAACACCCAGAACGCGGCGTTGTAGATGGGCCTCTGGTAGCGAATCACCAACTCGGTGAAGGCGGCCCGATCCCCATTCCGGTAGCGTTCCAGCAATATTTGATCGGTGTCTCTGTCCACAATTACACGCGGCGGCCGCTAAAGTTGGCGAGACTACCGCGCCGGCTCGATTTCGAAGATCTGGTCGAAGCCGGAATACCGGAAAATGTCCTGCAAGTGCCGGTTCACCCCGGTAAGCCGCAGCTTGCCGCCCGAGGAAAGCAGCCGCTTCTGGGTCTTGAGGAGCACGCCCAAACCGGCGCTGGAGATGTACTCGAGGCCGCCGCAGTCGAGCGTGACCGTTCCCTGGGCAGCGTCGAGGAACGACTGCGCGGCCGCGGCCTCAGCGGCATCCAGCCGGCCCGATATGACGACCACTCCCTCTGCACCAAAATCAATCGCCAGCATCCTCTTAGCCCTCTGTTTTCGGTGCATCACGGGACTGCGCCTGTCCCGCCACGGTCTTGCGGAACGTAATCCGGCTTTGCCGGCGTTCCGGCGAATACTCGTAAGCAATCGAATCCACCAGCCTCCGGATCAGATGCAGCCCCAATCCACCAGGCTTGCGCTGCTCGATCGGCATGTTGATGTCCACGTCGGGAGCCCGGGTGACGTCGAACTGCTCGACATCATAGTCTGTCAGCACGGTTTCTACGCCCCCGGCGATGACGGCCATGTCGATCCGGACCTGGGCGTCGCCGGCAGGACTGTACTTGACCATGTTCGTGAACAACTCCTCCACCGTCAGGTCGATGACTGGCAGCAGATCGGGGTCGATGCGATGACTGGCGAAGAAGGCGCTGGTGAACGCAAAGATCTCCTGGAGCGAGTCGAAGCTGCGGCGGAACATTTTGTGCGCTGCGGCAAGCGCCTCCCGTTTCACCAGCACCACGGTCATGTCGTCCTCCTGTGGCGCGCCCTGCGCAAACGCATGGACGGCATCGAACAGGGCCGCCGAAAGCTCGGCCACGGGCTTCCCATGGTGTACGCGGAGAATTTCCTCGACCCGCTGCTCGCCAAACTCTTCACCCCCGGCATTGGCGTATTCGAAAATTCCATCCGAGAGCAGGACGAGCATATCGCCGGGTTCAAGCACGAGATCGACCGCCGGCCGCAGCGAGGTGAGCCGCATGGCCGCCAGCGGAAAGCTGGTGGGGTTGTGGCGCACGCAATCCCCGCTCGCCGCCTGGAAATGCAGGATCGGGGCCTGGCCCCCGCTGTGAAAGCGCATCCGGTGGGTCGCAACGTCGAGGAGCCCGATGAACGCCGTGATGAAGCGATCATCGGCGAGCGTGGCGGCGAGCTGGTTGTTCACCTGCATGTACGCGGTCTCGAGATCGGCCCCCAGCCTAAACGCCATGCGCAGCATCGCGTGCATCTGCGTCACCGACAACGCCGGGGCGATGCCGTGCCCAGTGGCATCGCCCAGCACGGTCAGCATGCCCTGGTCGATCACCGAAAGGTCGAAGGTGTCGCCGCCGGTCTGGCTCGCCGGCCGGGACGTTCCGAACAGGTCGTACCCCGGGACCGCGGGCATGATGGCCGGCAGGGTGCTCATCTGCACCGCCCGCGCCATTTCCAGTTCCTGGCGCATCTTCTCGCCTTCGATCACGGCCGCAGTCATGCGCACGCGCTGCAGCGCCACCGCGCACTGCGCCGCCAGAACCGTCGCCAGCGCCTCGTCGCTTTCGTCGAAGACGCCATTCGCCTTGTTCAGGACCTGCATCACGCCCACGAGGACGTCGTTGTGATCGACCAGCGGCAGGGTCAGCATGCAGCGCGTGCGGTAGTTCGATTGCCGGTCCACGTCCGGATTGAAACGCGAGTCCGCATAACAGTCGGGCACGTTGATGATGCGACGCGTACGTGCGCAGGCGCCCGCCAGGCCCGTGCTCGCCGGCACCCGCACCGGCGCGATGCCGGTCGCGATCTCCAGGATCAATTGGTCCGCCGCGGCATCGTAGAGCCACACCGATCCGCGCTCCGCCTTGAGGACCTGCTTCGCCGCGCTCACCACTTCGGAGAGCATGTTCATGAGGCCGAACGGAGCCGCCAGCTTGGAGGTGACCGCGAGGATCGCCTCCATGTCCGGAACCGAAAGGTGACGCTGGGTTGGCGGTCCGCCCATGCCGCCAGAATGTAACAGAGCATTGGGCAAACTGCGCCTGCTGGTCGTCGTTTACATTTGTACCTGCCCGCGGTCCCAAGGGCTACGTCCGTTCATCCTATCCCCCAACAAGATGGAGGGCCGGCGTATTATCCGGCCCAAAGAGAACGATACTGTCAGCATTGAGGGGGAGGCCGCCATGTTTGCCATCGCGTATGTGGTTACCGGACTGGGCCGCGGCTCCCCTAACGACCGATGACGGCCACCGACCAGCGACAACTCCTGGAAGCGCTGCACACCTTCGAGCATGGCAAGGTGGTCAGCGCGCACGAGGCCGTGGCGCTGATTCGCGATGGCGACACGGTCGCCACCGGCGGTTTCGTCGGCATCGGCTTTGCGGAGAACATCGCCGTCGCGCTGGAAGAACGCTACGTCGAGGCGGCGCGCGACGATCCGCAGGCTCTCGGCAGTCCGCGCAACCTGACGCTCGTCTACGCCGCCGGGCAAGGGGATGGCAAGGATCGCGGGCTCAATCACTTCGGACACAAGGGACTCGTCAAGCGCGTGATCGGCGGCCACTGGGGCCTCGTGCCCAAGCTGCAGACCCTCGCCGTCGCCAACCAGATCGAGGCCTACAATCTTCCGCAGGGCATCATCACGCACCTGTTCCGCGACATCGCGGCGGGCAAGCCGGGCCTCCTGTCGCGCGTCGGCATCGGCACGTTTGTCGATCCGCGCTTCGGCGGCGGCAAGGTCAACGAGAGCACAACCGAGGACATCGTCTCGCTGATGCAGATCGGCGACGAAGAGTACCTCTTCTATCGTACGTTCCCGATCAACGTCGGCATCTTTCGCGGCACCACCGCGGATCCGGACGGCAACATCACGATGGAACGCGAGGCGCTCACACTCGAGGCGCTGGCCATCGCCATGGCGGCCCACAACTCGGGCGGCATCGTGATCGCGCAGGTGGAACGCATTGCCGAGCGCGGCAGCCTCAATCCGCGGCAAGTGAAGGTGCCCGGCATCCTCGTCGACTGCGTCGTCGTCGCGGAGAAGCCCGAATACCACATGCAGACGTTCGCCGAACCCTACAGTGCGGCGTTCGCCGGCGAGATCCGTGTCCCCGCGTCGGTGGTCGCCGCCATGCCGATGTCGGAGCGCAAGATCATCGCCCGCCGCGCCGCGCTGGAATTGAAGCCCAACAGCGTCGTGAATCTCGGCATCGGCATGCCCGAGGGCGTCGCCGGCGTCGCCGCGGAAGAGGGGATCATCGATCTGCTGACGCTGACCGCCGAACCCGGCGTGATCGGCGGCATTCCGGCAGGCGGGATGAACTTCGGCGCAGCGATCAACACGCAGGCGGTGATCGATCAGCCCTACCAGTTCGATTTCTACGACGGCGGAGGTCTCGACCTCGCGTTCCTGGGGCTCGCGCAGGCCGACCGCGAAGGCAACCTCAATGTCTCGAAGTTCGGGCCGCGATTGGCTGGCGCGGGCGGCTTCATCAACATTTCGCAGAACGCCAAGGAAGTTGTCTACGTCGGCACGTTCACCGCCGGCAAGCTGGACCTCGAGGTGCGCGATGGCCAGCTCGCCATCGTGAACGAAGGCCACGTGAAGAAGTTCGTCCGCGATGTCGAGCACCGCACGTTTTCGGGCCGTTACGCGTGGAAGCGCGGGCAGCCGGTGCTGTACATCACCGAGCGCGCCGTGTTCCGCCTGTGCGCGGAAGGCATCGAGCTGATCGAGATTGCGCCGGGCGTGGACCTGGACCGCGATGTGCTCGCGCAGATGGACTTCCGGCCGGTGCTCAACGGAACGCCGAGACTCATGGAAGCCGCCATTTTCCGCGAGGGCAAGATGGGCCTGCGCGAGCGCATGCTCGCCATTCCGCTTTCGCGCCGCTTTGCTTTTGCGCCCGAACAGGACATCTTCTTCATCAATTTCGAGCGGCTCGACATCAGGAGTCCGCAGGACATCGCCGACGTCCTGGCGGAAGTGGAAAGGAATCTCGAGCCGATCGGCCGGAAGGTTTACGCGATCGTCAACTACGACGGCTTCACCATCGTGCCGGAGCTGGTCGACGCGTATTCGGCCATGGTGAAGCACCTGACGGAGCGCTATTACACGCGCGTCACCCGGTATACGACGTCGAATTTCCTGCGCATGAAGTTGGGCGACGCACTGTCGGGACGCGGCGTCGCACCGCACATCTACGAGTCGGCGCAGGAGGCGCTCGACCACCTCGACCGGCCGAAGGCGGGCTGAGCCGCCGTTGCAGCTTCCCCCGGGGCTCGCGGCGCCACGAACGGCGCGCTTGCGGCGTGCTTCATCGCGAGGTCGCGGGCATTGCAGGCGTCGAGCTGGCGCTGTACGACCTCCTCGGGTCTTCGCAACTACTGGTCCCTGGACTTCTCCCATCCTGCATCGGGATTGTAGACGGTCATCGCCGAGGCCGTGGTCACGGTGTCCTTGCCGAGATTCCGTTCGAACACGACGCCATCGTGGTTGCAGATGAACGTCATCACGCCGGACCCGCCCCAGCGCGCCGGATAGGCGACCAGCGCGAAGCCGCCGATCATCTTGCCGTCGACGATGTAGTCGTAGGCGCCGCCGGGCGCGTCCTTGCCCTGGCCGGTGAGGATCTTGTAGTAATAGCCATGGTAGGGGTCGCCCGGGCCATGCCGATCGTAGCCCTGGCCGCGGGCGTTGGCCGTCAGCGGTCCGAGCGGGCTCGGCGATTCGCCTGCGAGGGTTTGCCAATACAGCCCGTCATGAGTCCCCGGCGAGCTCGTCAGCTTCTGCGCATATTCGAGCAGGCCGTTGCCGTCGCGGTCCCGGTTCGCATACTCGCGCTGGGCATCGACGTACGCGAGGCACACCTTGATCGCGGCCAGCTCGTTGCGGCCGATCCGGCGGTCGAGCACCTGTTCGTTGCCCTGCTTGGCATCGAACTGCCAGCGCCCGTCCTTCAACACCAGCGGATAGGGAAACGGGAAATCGGTGGGCCCGATGAGCAATGTCGCCCTGGCGTTGCCGTCGCGTTCGAACTTGACCGACTTGTCGTACGCAGCCACGAATGCCTGGCGTGCGTCTTCGTCCTGCACCGGATCACCGGACCGGATGAACTTGCTGGCACCGGGGCCCAATACCCGCCAGATCTGTTTTCGTTCGTCCGAGCGTATCGCGTCAGCGAGCGCCTTGGCGGCAGCTTCCAGGGAGGCATAGGTGCTCTGCACGTAGGCCGGGCGGGCGCTTGCAGCAGGTGCCGGATCTGCGGCCCGCGCAAAAGGTGCCGTCAAAGCAATCACGGCCGCGAGTGCGCCCGCGATACGGATCAGGGATTTCGCGCGCGTGACTTTCATGATGTTCCCCATTATCGACCCCGCCCCTGTCCACCACCGCCGCCGCCACCACCGCCGCCGCCACCACCGCCACCGCGATCGACGTTCGGGGCCGTGCGGGTGCCGCCTGGCGCCGGGCGCTGCATTTCATGCGCAGGTCGCTGCGTGGACGCGCGGCTCTGCGCGCCGCGATTGGCGTCGCGCTGGACCTGCGGCCTCGATTCGGGCTGGAAGGCCGGTCGCGTTCCCGCACCCGGTGGCCGCGATGCCGGCAGGGTCGTCGGACGTGTCGGGTTGTTGTTCGTACCCGTACCGGGACGATCCACCGTACCCGGCAGCGGCCGCGCCAGGTTGTTGCCCGCACCGGGACCGGGACGATCCACCGTACCCGGCAACGGCCGCGCCAGGTTGTTGCCCGCACCGGGACCGGGACGATCCCCCGGTCCCGGCGCCGGCCGCGTCGCGTTGTCACGGCCGCGATAGTTCTCGCGCGACTGGACGCCTGCGTTGTTGCCCGGGCGGTAGCGCTCGCTGGTGGCGCTGTCGCGGTACGCCACGCCCCTGCGATTGTTGACGTCGTGACTCCAGTTGCCATCGCTCCGGACGCGGTCGCGATACGCGGGCCGGTTGATCCAGACATTGTTGCTGTTGTTGATGTTGATGTTGATGTTGTTGCCGCGCCAGTTGGGCTGGGCCCAGCCCCAGTTGTTGTGGCTGATTCCCCACGCAGTGCCCCAGAAGAACCCGGTGGCGAATCCCCAGTTGGGCGGCGGCGGTCCGAAGCCCCAGATCGGCGGCGGGAACCAGTACCAGGGACGATAGGCAGGCGCCCACCAGGGACCGAAGATCACGGTCGGGTTGTAGACGGGAACGAACAGGTACTGCGGCTGCGCAGGCTCGATGATGATCGTCTGCTGCTGCACGATGACCCTCTGCTGCTCGGTGCTCTGCAGGTTGCCTGCCTGCTGCGCCCGTACCCGCAAACCCTGCACGGTCTGCATCACCGCGGCTTCGTCGGCCAGGAAAGCATCCCCCAGCCGCTGCGTCCAGTCGAGCTTGTCGTTCATCATGTCGAGGACCTGCGGAAACGAGGCGAGCGACAGCACGCTCGGGTCCCACGGCATGGTCTTCAGCGCATCGTCCAGCGCCGGACCCTTAAGGTTCGGGTTCGCCTTGACGAAGCGCGCGGCTTGCACAACTTCCAGCGGATACGTGGATGCCATCAGCACCTGCGCCAGCAGCTCGTCCGGATAGAGGGCGATCGGCGCCAGCAGCGAGTCCAGGAAGTCCTGCGACAATGGCGCTGATGCACGCTGGACGCCGACCGGGGGCGGCGTATTGGGGGGCGGCACGCTCTGGGCGCTGACCGTTGCCGCAACGCCCATCAGGGCAGCTGCGACGATGGCCGCCACGCAACGGGGAAGTTTCATGAACGCTCCAGGGAAGGTACGCAGGGGGCCGTCTATGCGAGCCTCGCAGGCGCCAGTTTCCTACTAACGCGAGATCGCCGCCCCGGGTTGACCCGCACCCCGCAAACAGGGCCGCGGCTTGCTGCCGAAATCCGCTGCGCATCGCAAAGCGCTATCATCCCGCGTCATGCACGTGACGCTCAATGGATCAGCACGTCGCTTCGACCCGCCGCCCGCGACGGTTGCAGACGTTGTCCGCGCACTCAAGCTCGAGGGCAAGCGCATCGCCGTGGAGTTGAACGGCGAAATCGTCCCCAGGAGCCGCTACGGAGAAACCCGCGTTGCCCCGGGCGACCGGCTCGAGGTCGTGGCAGCGGTCGGCGGCGGATAGGGAACCTTGGGGCCGTCCTCGACGTCCGAATTCGCGCCTGTCCGCGCCGGGCGTAAAATAACCGGGATGAATGCCGCCGCCGAACTCGACATCCCGGTTGATCCGCTGGTCATTGCCGGTCGCGCATACCGCTCGCGCCTGCTGGTCGGGACGGGCAAGTACCGCGATTTCGCACAGACCCGCGAGGCCGTTGCCGCGTCGGGCGCGCAGATCGTCACCGTGGCCATTCGCCGCACGAACATCGGCCAGGACGCGGATGCGCCATCGCTGATCGACGCGCTGCCCCCTGCGGAATTCACTTACCTCCCCAATAGTGCCGGCTGTTATACGGCCGAAGACGCGGTGCGCACGTTGAAGCTCGCGCGGGAACTGCTCGATGGCCACGCGCTCACCAAGCTCGAGGTGCTGGGCGACCGGGAAACGCTTTATCCCAACGTTCGCGAAACGCTGAAAGCCGCCGAGAAGCTGGTGGCCGACGGCTTTGAGGTGATGGTATACACGTCCGACGACCCCATCGTCGCGCGCGAACTGGAGCAGATCGGCTGCGTGGCGATCATGCCGCTTGCCTCGCTGATCGGCTCCGGCATGGGCATCCTCAACCCGTGGAACCTGAAGCTGATCATCGCCCAGGCGAAGGTGCCGGTTCTGGTGGATGCCGGAGTCGGCACCGCCTCCGACGCGGCCATCGCGATGGAATTGGGTTGTTCCGGCGTGCTGATGAACACCGCGATCGCCCTGGCACGGGATCCGGTGCGCATGGCACGCGCGATGAAATTGGGCGTCGAGGCCGGCCGCGAAGCCTTTCTCGCCGGCCGGATGCCGCGGAAACTCTACGCAGGCAGCCCCAGTTCCCCGACCACCGGGCTCGTTTCCTGACCGTGCGCGCGCCGCTCGCAGTCAGTTGGGCCGTGACGCTCGTCACCTGCGTTGCCGTCCACGCGGCGCCGGTCACGCCGGCACGGATCACGGAGCTGTGCGCGCAGGCGGATGGTCCCGCGCACTGCGGGCGCCTGATCGAAGCGGACCAGTTGAAGGCGCTCCCGAACCTGGCTATCCGCGAGGGCGACATGCTGAAGGTGCTGCTGTATCCGTCGGGTACGCGCGAATTCGTCGATGTCGATTCCCTGCATGGCGCCACGACCTGGTCGCTGTGGGACTTCTGGAGCGCGGTCAACGTGGTGGTGCTGTTCACGACCGACCATGACCGCATCGGCTACGCGACGCTGCAGCGGGCGACCGGCCAGGTCGTGGCACTCCCGGCGGAGCCGTCGCTGTCGCCGGACCGGCAGCACCTGGTGGTTGCGGATTTCTGCCGCGCGAATTGCGACAACGAAGTCTCCGTGTGGCGCATCGCGCGCGACGGCATACGCAAGGAATACGGCTGGAAACCGGACGCGCAATGGTCCGACGTGACCGTGCAGTGGAAGGGCGACAATACGGTGGTGCTCGAGTTCACGCCGAAGGGCGAAGACAAGGCGCGAACCCTGGAGCGCCGCTTGACCGACCCTGGCTGGCAAGGTTACGGCCCGCGTCCCTCGCCATGACCGCCGCGGGATCCCTCAGCGCCGACCCGCCACACCGCCCTTTGCGCAGTTTCGTCCTGCGGCAGGGCCGGATGTCTGCAGCGCAGCAGCGGGCGCTCGATACACTGCTGCCCCGGTTGGGCATTGCGTATGTGCCGGAATCCCTCGACTTCGCCGCGTGGTTCGGACGCGTTGCGCCGGTCATTCTGGAAATCGGTTTCGGCATGGGCGAAACGACGGCGGCCATTGCCGCGGAGCGTCCCCAGCACGATTTTCTGGCACTCGAAGTCCACGGCCCCGGCGTGGGTGCGCTGCTGAATCGCGTCGACGCCGCGGGGCTGCGCAATGTGCGTGTGATCCAGCATGACGCCGTCGAGGTCATCGCGCACATGATTCCGGCCGGGTCGCTTGCGGGCATCCATGTGTTCTTTCCCGACCCCTGGCCCAAGAAGCGCCATCACAAGCGGCGATTGCTGCGGCCCGCGTTCGTGCACGCGCTCGCGCAGCGCCTGCGTCCTGGCGGCTACCTGCACGCGGCGACGGACTGGGACGAGTATGCGCAGGAAATCCTGGCGACGCTCGGAGCTGAGCCCCTGCTCGCGAATACCGTGCATGGATTTGCACCTCGGCCCGCCTGGCGGCCTCTGACCAAATTCGAAACGCGCGGCCTCAAACTCGGACACGGCGTGCGGGACATCGTGTTCCGTCGCTGCTGACGTCGCAGTTGCGGCTCTTCGCCGTGCCCGGCTACTTCGTCCCTTCCCCTCGCGCCAGCGCGATCAGGCGCGTGATCGTGGTGCGCGCGACTTCCCGCGAGAAATGCTTGCGGATATTGTCGCGCCCGCCGTCGGCGAGTTTCTGCCAGAGCACCTCGTCCTGGTAGACCCGGACAATCGCGGCCGCGAAGGCCGCCGGATCGTCGCCGATCAATACGTCGTCACCCGGACTGAGATGCATGCCTTCGATCGACGGAGTGGTCGCGATCACCGGCAAGCCATAGCTCATGGCAAGATTGATCTTGCCCTTGACGCCGGCACCGTAGCGAAGCGGCGCGATCGACGCGCGGCAGCCGGTGAAATACGGCGTGATGTCGGGGACATAGCCGGTGACGATGAAGTCCTCGGTGGCCAGCGCGCGCACATTGGCCGGCACCTTGCTGCCGACAATGTAGGTCTTGACGCCGGGCAGCGCCTCCCGGACGCGCGGCAGGATCTGCCGTGCATACCACAACACGGCGTCGGTGTTCGGCGGGTGCTGAAAGCCGCCGATGAACACCAGGCCTTCCCGTTCCGCAAATGGCTTGCCGCCCGGCAGCAGTTCGTGGATCGTCGACAGCACCATCACGCGCGCGTCCGGCACCAGTTCCGCAAGCAGCGCCTGTTCGAATGGCGACACGACCAGGGTGACGTCCGCCTTGCGGATCAGCGCCAGTTCCTCATCGCGTTTCGCGCGCGCCGCCGCCCGGGAAAGCGCGCTGCCCTCCAGTTCCGCCTGCCGTTCGGTGCGCAGGAAGTGCAGGTCGACCGTGTCGAAGACGACCAGCGCCCGTGGCGCAAACGAGCGCACTGCGTCGAGGTGCTTGACGGCAACGTAATGGCGGGACATCACCACGATGTCGAATTCGCTGCTGCGTTGGGCGAGAAGCGCCGCGATCGAACCGGCATAGGGATGGAACAGGACTTCGATCCCGCGCTGCTGGAGTTGCGCGACGTAAGGCTGCCGGTACTCGAGATTGTCCGCGACAAAGGTGACCTTGCAGCGCAGCGAGGTCAGGATTTCGAGGATCGCCTGCATTCGCAATGATCCTGCATCGTGGTCGGGCGTGAGCATGCACGCGTCCACGACGAGCACGCGCAGGTGCGCCGAGCGGTCGTGCTCGAGTTCCGGATGGACGCCGTTCGACCGATGCAGCGCCAGCACATTGCCCCATTTGCCGGCGAACGTCGCCTTGTTGACGACCTGGTGCCGCTTGACGCCCGAAGCCTCGTCAGTGCCGGACGTCTGGCCTTCGAAATGGACGACGGTGGCAAAGGGCTGGTAGAACACCTTGCGCCCCGCGGCGCGCACGGAGAACGCCAAATCCACATCCTCGTAATACGCCGGCGCATAGGCGGCATCGAAGCCGCCGACCGCGCGGAACAGCGCGCGGGGCACCGCAAGGCACGCGCCGGAGCAGTAGTCGGCTTCGCGCAGGTAGTTGTACTCCGGTTTGTCCGGGTCGTCGTTGCGCCCCCAGTTCCAGGCCGACCCGTCGCGCCAGACGATGCCACCCGCCTCCTGCAGCCTCCCGTCCGGATAGATGAGCCTGGCACCGACGAGCCCGGCATCCGGATGGTCGCGAAACACCGCCAGGAGCGCATCCAGCCAGCCGGGGGTCACGATCGTGTCGTTGTTGAGGAACACCAGGATTTCGCCGCGCGCGAGTCCCGCGCCATGGTTGCACGTGCCGATGAAGCCGAGGTTGACCTCGTTGCGCACGAAGCGCACGCCTGTCACCTCCTTCAGCTGCTCCGCCAACGGTTCAGGAGAGGCATCGTCGACCACGATGACCTCGAATTGCCCGGCCGGCGAATGCGCCTGGATGCTCTTGAGGCAGGTGAAAGTCAGCAGCGGATGTCCGTAGACCGGAATCACGATCGTTACCCGCGGCGCATCGGTCTCCGCAAACGCAAGGGGTCCGGCGTCCGCTTCGACGCCGAACATCGCCACACCCGGCGCCTTGAACCGCCCTTTTCCCCGGACCTTGTCCCAGGCGCGATTGAATGCCGCCGCAGGTCCGTCGCTGCGAAGAATCGACCACACCAGCGCGGCGAACTGCGGTGCACGACGGATCGCCGACCAGCGCGCACGCCCCCGCACGAGCAGCACCTTCGTGCGATGGCCGGCGCCGCGAATCGGCGCAGTCAGGCGCCAGGTCGTCGATGACTCGAGCTCGTCGATGCGATGCCGTGCGATGGCGAGCGATGTTTCGTAGTTTCCCGTAGGAATCTGCATCGTGTACAGCGCGCGCTGGGCGGCCAGCAGTTCGGCCGCAAGATGCTCGCGATCTCCCTGCGCACGTTCGCGAATCGCCCGAAATTCCTCGAGCTGCTGTTCCACGACCTCCACCCGCCGCTTGAGTTCGTTGCGCGCCTCGGTGTGGCCGCAATCCACTCCCGCGGAGAACAATTGGGTCAGCGTCAGCGGCGAGGTCTCGGTGTAGCCTTCGGCGAGATAGAAATGGCGTTCGCCCAATTCCGGGAAATTGCCGGCCGGCCGGGGGCCACGCGGCCCCTCGTGCACGGCGGCCAGGTACAAGCCGACGTATTGCCCGGAATCCATCAGTCTGCAGCCTTCACGGGAGACGCCGGCACCGGAGCGGACTCTCGCACGGGCAATCCGGCCGCCGCGAGCAGCGCCTCGTTCCACTCCGCGGCGGACGCATTCCAGGGAACCATCGCCGCACGGGGGTGACCGACCAGGCGCTCCGGAAACGCGCCGAGGGCAGACGCGACGATCGGCAGGCCGGAGGCCAACGCGACCGACAGCGTATACGCGTAGGTTTCGGGCACCTGGGCGGGGAACAGGATCACGTCGGGTTTTTCGGCGCCGATCAGCAGCGGCAACTCGGCATCGATGTATTGACCATGAATCGTCAACGGCAAATCGGGTGACTGCGGAATGGGTTCCGTGGTGGAACCCAGCAGGCGAAACACCAGGGGAAGCCCCGACGCGCGCGCGTCACGCGCGCAGGCCGCCACCACGTGCAGGCCCTTTTCCGGCGACAGGTTGCCCAATACCGCGACACGCGCTATGCGCGGCGGGGGGTCGGGTGCTACCTCCGGGTGCGGCCAGACATGGATCGCAAGGTCGTGAAAATAGTGCCCAATGCGCCTTTCCACGTCATGCGAAGGCGCGATGACCCGCTCGGCCCCGCGCAGCAGCTGCCCGAAGGCGCCCCGCCACGCGGTGATATCGAGCCCCCACTGACCCGGGCGACGCGTAAGACATGCCGCGCATCCGGTCGCATCGGGCTCGCCACAGTATCGTCCGTCTTCGGTTACCAGGTGGTATTGCGGGCAGATCGGAAAGTAGTCGTGCAACGTGCAGTCGTACGGAACGCCCACCGCCGAGGGGAGCTCGAGTATGCCGCGAGGCAGCAGATGCACATGGTGAAAGTGCAGGCGCTCGACGCCTACGGCCCGCAGCAGAGCGGCGAGGTCGGGAAGTTCCTGCGGGAGCGTGAAATATACGGAGAAGCCTTCGCCGGCACGCGGCCAGTACAGCTTGACGGTGTCGCCGGTGGCCGGTTCGAGATAAAGCACTTCACAGCGGCCGGAGACAAGTGCCGCGAGATCGTTCATGTGGCGGCGAATGCCTCCACCCCAGGGATGGGAGATGAACAGCAACGGGCGCTCCGGCGCTTCGGCAAGGCGCAGCAGATCGACGCGCCGCGCGAACGGCCGGTAAGGTTCGCGCGCCAGTGCTTCCGCCTTCTGGCTGGCGTAGTTCGGATACAGCTTGGTGAGTGCCAGCTCCGTGCGGCCGGCCATTTCGTCCGCCTCACGCGCACCGAAGGTCGCATGGCCGGCATGGCCGACGAACACATCGCAGGCAAGTACGTTGCGAAACCCCGCACTGCCGGCGCGCAGGCAGAAATCGACCTCCACGCCGTAGTCGCTCCCCAGCGGCGCCGCGTCGAAGGCACCGACCACGTCGAGACAATCCCGGCGAAAATACAGGCAAGGCCCGTTCAGCGCAGGCAGGACGACCGAGCCCCCCGGACTGGCACGGGCAAACAGCGCATCGAGCATGGCCACGGTAAATCCCGCCGGCAGTGGATTGTCGCTGCGTGCGAGCGGATAGGTCGCCGTCCCGGCATTGTTGGTGAAGGTACCGACAACGCCTATCGCGCGCACGTCGCCGCGTGGCACGAGACGGTCGAGCCAGTCGTTGGCCACCTCTGCATCGGATTGCAGCACGACCACGTCCCGATCGCGATGCAGCGCAAACGCCCGATTCACTGCCGCGGCATAACCCTGCCGCGACGGCTGCTCGATCAGGGTCGCGTGGCCACGCTCGCCCAAATCCCGCAGGAATCGCGCCAGCTCGGGCTCCGGCGTGCCGTCGTTGACCAGCACCAATTCATGGGGAGTGCGGCAGGAGGAGCCGAGAATGCTTTCGATGCACCGCCGCACGGCCTCCAGGTTGCGGTACACGGGAACGATGACGTCGACGGTCGGCATCAGCGCAGACCCGCCAGTCGCCGCTTCAGCAAAGAGAACGGCAGGCGCAGCCAGCCTCGCGCCGATTCCCGGTAGATCAGTTGTTCGCGCGTCGCCGCATGGGCCGCGACCTCCCCGGCAAATGCGGCCTGCGCCGCGGCCTGCGCGGCGATGCGGAGATCCTTCGCCATCCCGGCCTCCCGCTCGCTGGCCAGCGCGTTGACGACCGTCACCAATTCGGACAACCGTGCCTGCGCAATTGCGCGCGCATCGAGCTCATCCCACGCGAGCTGGCGTTCGCGAACCAGCGCGCGGCCATAGTCGCGCCAGAGAGCGAGGGCGCCGTCGTCGAACAACGAAAGGGCAGTGCAGGCCGGCAGCGACACGCCGGCGGCGGCACAGATGACGACAAAATACATCGGCGACGCAGGCGCAGCCATGACATGCGTGGAATCGTCCGGGAGGGTCAGGAATTGCGGGAGTTGGCGGTCTCCGCCTTCCGCCCACAACGCCGATTGGGCAAGTACGCGCTGGCCGTACCAGGCCTGCTCCGGAAACGCGGGATCGAGCAGCGCCTTCAATTCGGCGCGATCGAGTTCGCCGACGTGAAAATGATTCTCGATCTCCCCCGCCTCGTTGTACACCGGCCGATTGGGCGAGGAGATCACCAGCACGCCCGAAGGCGTCAACACCCGGCGGAATTCCGCGAGCATTTCGCGCTGGGGGGTGAGATGCTCGATCGTTTCGAAGGACACGACGATATCCACACAGCTGTCCGGCAGCGGCAGCGCCGTCACGGAGGCCTGGACGAACGCGAGGTTGCCCGATCGGTAGCGTTCGCGCGCATGCGCCACCGCATCGGCGGAGATGTCGATGCCCGTCACCTGGCTTGCCCCGCGCGCGAGCAGGAAACTTCCGTAGCCTTCGCCACAGGCAGCGTCGAGCATGCGCAGGCCACGGAAATTCGCCGCGACGAACGCATAGCGATGCCAATGCTCGTACCAGATCGGCCCGCGCACTTCGGGCGTGAAACGCTCGCCGGTAAAGGTGAGCGCGGGGGAAGCGGAGGGAGCAGGGGCCAAGATATTCGCGACAGGGGAAAAGGGGCGGCGGCGCCCGCGCGCAACTTGGAATTGTAACCGCCCGGGGATCCTGTCGGGCTCAGTCCAGCGTCAGGACGACCGGCTGGTGATCGGAGGCCTGCAGCTGCGCGTCGACGGTCACCGCACGGACCCGCGGCTTGAGATCCTCGCTGCAGAAGATGAAGTCGCAGCAATAGCCTGGCGCCTCGGGATTGATTTTCTGGTAGAGGCACATCGTCGGCGCATGCGGGACGCCGGGATGCGCGTGCTCCCACGCATCGGACAGGGGTGGCGTGCCGTCCGGGAACGGCGCCAGCATCTGCGCGTGCCCGGGATCGGCCGGTTCCATGTTGAAATCACCGGTGATGATCGTCGCCGCCGGGCGAGGATAGGTCTGGAACGGTCCGCCGTCGGTGCCGGTGACGCGCAGGCCGCGGGAGTAGGCGTAGCCCTGGGCGTAAATCGTGCGCAGCGCGTCGATCTGTGCAGTGCGCTTGGCAACCGAGTAGTACTCGAGGTGCGTGGTGATCACGCGCACGTCGCCAAAGGGCGCCGTGACCACGGCCTCCAGCGCCATACGCGGCATGCCGAGGAAATCCGGGTCGGCCGGATACGGCAGCAGATGCCGGAATACCTGCTGCACCGGCAGCCGCGAGAAGATCATGTTGCCGAAGCGGCGGCGGCGCCTTTCCTCCGCCGGATGATCGACCGCGATGCCCGGAATGGCGACGTAGCCCGGAAGCAGCGAGGACAGTAGCGCGAACTGGTCCTCGCCTTCGCTTCCGGCAAAGAACTCCGGCTGCCGCTGGAACGGCATCTGGCCGATCCGGTCTTTGGCGCCAGTGTCAACCGCATTCCCGAAGACGGCCGGTACCGCATCGAGTATCGCGGCAAAACCACGCAGGATTATCGCATCT
>Ga0209048_10002827_pt1 | contig 17006 bp, 17 predicted proteins | sample FrelakmetCRP12CR_FD_187146 | JGI IMG/M metagenome (GOLD analysis project Ga0209048, IMG submission 187146) | Freshwater lake sediment microbial communities from the University of Notre Dame, USA, for methane emissions studies - CRP12 CR (SPAdes)... | ecosystem: Environmental > Aquatic >... | reverse complement strand
AGCACGGGACTGCTCGTTGATGACTTCGGTGCCGGTCACGTACTCGCCGAACTCGGCATTGTTGGAAATCGAGTAGTTCATGTTGGCGATGCCGCCTTCGTACATCAGGTCGACGATCAGCTTCAGTTCGTGCAGGCACTCGAAATAAGCCATTTCCGGCGCGTAGCCGGCTTCGGTCAGGGTTTCGAAACCCATCTTGACCAGTTCGACAGCGCCACCGCACAGCACGGCCTGTTCGCCGAAGAGATCGGTCTCGGTTTCTTCACGGAAGTTGGTTTCGATAACCCCGCCCTTGGTCCCACCATTGGCAGCAGCGTAGGAGAGGGCGATGTCCTTGGCCTTGCCGGACTTGTCCTGGTACACGGCGATCAGGGACGGCACGCCGCCACCCTTGAGGTACTCGGAACGCACGGTGTGACCGGGGCCCTTGGGAGCGACCATGATCACGTCCACATCTTCACGCGGCACGACCTGATTGTAGTGAACGTTGAAGCCATGGGCGAACGCCAGTGCGGAGCCCTTCTTCAGGTTCGGCCCGACTTCCTCGTTGTATACCTGTGGAATGTTCTCGTCCGGCAACAGCATCATGACTACATCGGCGCCCTTGACGGCCTTGGCAATTTCCTCGACCTTCAGACCAGCCGCTTCGGCCTTCTTCCAGGAAGCGCCACCCTTGCGCAGGCCAACAGTAACCTTGCAACCGGAATCCTTCAGGTTCTGGGCGTGGGCATGGCCCTGCGAGCCGTAGCCAACGATGGTGACCTTCTTGCCCATGATGAGGGAGAGATCGGCGTCCTTGTCGTAATAAACTTTCATGAAATCCTCTTTGGTTACAGATATTTAGACTTTAAGAACACGATCGCCGCGACCGATGCCACAGACACCGGTACGGACGGTTTCGAGAATCAGGCCGGCATCGAGTGCGGCGATGAAGGAGTCGAGCTTGGCGCTTGCTCCGGTCAACTCGATCACATAGGTCGATTCCGTGACGTCGATGATGCGGCCACGGAAAATATCGGCCATCCGCTTCATCTCCTCGCGGTCCTTGCCGGTGGCGCGAACCTTGATCAGCATCAGTTCGCGCTCGACGTGCGCGGCTTCGGAGAGATCGACCACCTTGACCACATCAACCAGCTTGTTGAGCTGCTTGGTGATCTGCTCGAGCACCTCGTCGGAGCCCCGGGTCAGGATGGTCATCCGGGACAACGAGGGATCTTCCGTCGGTGCCACGGTCAGCGATTCGATATTGTATCCACGTGCCGAGAACAGTCCGGCCACACGGGAAAGCGCCCCCGATTCGTTTTCGATCAGGATGGAAATGATGTGTCGCATAGTATTTTCTCCCCCCACTTACAGATCTTCAGCGAGGATCATTTCGGTCAGTCCCTTGCCGGCCGCCACCATCGGGAAGACGTTGGCTACGGGATCGATGATGAAATCCATGAAGACCAGATCGTCCTTGTGCTCGGTGAAGGCCTTGCGCAGTGCTGGCTCGACATCTTCCGGCTTTTCGATACGCATGCCGACGTGACCATAGGCCTCGGCCAGCTTGACGAAATCGGGCAGCGAGGTGACGTAGGACTGCGAGTAGCGCTTGGAATAGAACATTTCCTGCCACTGACGGACCATGCCCAGCATGCCATTGTTGAGATTGATGATCTTGATCGGTAGCCCATACTGTTTGCAGGTAGACAATTCCTGAATGCACATCTGGATCGAACCCTCACCCGTCACGCATGCAACCGGCGCGCCCGGGTGGGCCAGCAGCACGCCCATGCCGTAGGGCAGGCCGACGCCCATGGTGCCCAAGCCGCCGGAATTGATCCAGCGGCGCGGCTTGTCGAATTTGTAATACTGCGCGGCAAACATCTGGTGTTGACCAACGTCCGAAGTGATGAAGGCATCGCCACCGGTCACCTCATAAAGCTTTTCGATGACGTATTGCGGCATGATCAGCTGATCCTGCTTGTAGCGCAGACTGTCGCGATCGCGCCATTGGTCGATCTGTTTCCACCAGCTGGTCACTTCCGGATCTGCCGTGAAGCCGCCAGCGACCAGTTTGAGCATTTCCTCGAGTACGTCGGCCACACTCCCGACGATGGGCACATCGACCTTGACGCGCTTCGAAATCGACGACGGATCGATATCGATGTGGATGACGCGGCGCTTCTCCTCGCCGAAATGCTCCGGGTTGCCGATCACACGATCATCGAAACGGGCGCCGACCGCGAGGATCACATCCGCGTAGTGCATCGCATTGTTGGCTTCATAGGTGCCATGCATGCCGAGCATGCCGACAAACTGCCGATCGGTGGCCGGGTAGCCGCCAAGGCCCATCAGTGTATTGGTGACCGGAAAATTCAGCTTGCGCGCGAGTTCGGTCAACTGCGGCGCCGCGTCAGAGAGAATGACGCCGCCGCCGCTGTAGATAATCGGGCGCTTCGCCTCCTGAAGCATTTGCACGGCCTTCTTGATCTGGCCGAGATGCCCCTTGACCACGGGGTTGTACGAGCGCATCTGGATGCTATTCGGATACTCGAACTCGCACATCTGGGCGGTGACATCCTTCGGAATATCGACCACGACCGGACCGGGACGACCGGTTGCCGCAATGTGGAATGCTTTCTTGAACGTCAGCGCCAGATCCTTGACGTCCTTGACCAGGAAGTTGTGCTTGACACAGGGTCGGGTAATACCAACCGTGTCGCACTCCTGGAAGGCATCCTGACCGATGTACTGGGTCGGCACCTGGCCGGTGATGACCACCATCGGAATGGAGTCCATGTGGGCAGTGGCAATGCCGGTCACCGTATTGGTCACGCCGGGACCCGAAGTCACGAGGGCGACCCCCACCCGTTGCGAGGAGCGCGAGTAGGCATCCGCCGCATGAACTGCCGCCTGCTCGTGGCGGACCAGCACATGCTTGACTTGATCCTGCTTGAAGAGTGCGTCATAAATGTGTAGAACGGACCCGCCGGGGTAACCGAAAACACACTCGACCTTTTCTTCCTGCAGGCACCTGATTACAATTTCTGCACCGCTGATCATCATTCTTGAGCCCAATAAAGCTGTTGCCTGAAAAGCGTGTAACCTTAAAGCAGTGACCCTGTTCGGTCAAGGCGTTACAGCATAACCACAGGCTTTCCAAGGCCTTTTTACCGAAAGAGACAACCCTGGCTTCACCCAACGAACTGGCCCACTTTCTTGAATCCGTTGAGCGCCGGGCGTTCAAGCAGGCCATGTTTGCCGTGCGCGAGGAGGAAGGGGCGCTCGACATCGTTCAGGACAGCATGCTCAAGCTGGCGGAAAAATATGGTGACCGCCCGGCCGACGAGTTCCCCATGCTTTTCCAGCGCATCCTGCAGAACACGATTCGCGATTTTTATCGGCGCAGCAAGGTCCGTTCGATGTGGACAACCGTGCTGTCCGCCTTCTCGCCTGATAGCGATGAAGACTACGACCCGCTGGAAACCCTTGCCGCCGACGAGGGACCGAATGGTCCTCACACACCGGAAAGCAAACTTCTGCAGGCCCAGACCTTGACTGCGATCGACAATGAAATAAAAAAACTGCCGGCACGTCAACGGGAAGCCTTCCTTATGCGTTATTGGGAAGACATGGACGTCGCTGAGACCGCAGCGGCGATGGGCTGCTCAGAAGGCAGCGTCAAGACCCATTGTTCGCGCGCCACCCACGCGCTTGCAGCCGCCCTGTCGGCAAGAGGTATAGAGCTATGAACGAAGAACGTTATGCATCGCGAGTTCGGCAGGCGCTGAACCATGGACTGAAAGACATTCCACCGGCCTCGGCGCGGCGGCTGGAGGCTGCCCGCCATCTGGCGCTGTCACGCCAGAAGCAAGCCTTACCGCAGATGGTGCTGGCAGGCCACAACACATCCCCGTTCCGTTTCGCAACGGACAACCGCTACCTGCGGCAGATACTTGCCGTCCTCGCGTTGTTACTCGGAATGTGGATTTCTTTCTACATGGATAGCGTAAAGTACGTCACGGCACTTGAAGAAGTGGACAGCGCGCTACTTTCCGATGACCTGCCTCCCGAAGCCTTTCTGGATAACGACTTCTTCGAATGGTTAAAAGACGATACATCGGCGGAGTAATTCTCAGCCTGGCCCTGGCCGGGCCGCTTGCTGCCCAGCCGCCCACCACCGCAGTCATCGGCACCCCGCCGCAACCCGGCTGGAGCCTGCTCAGCACGCAGCAAAAAGCTGTCCTGACGCCGCTCGCTATGGAATGGGACAAACTCGACAACATTCACCGCAAGAAGTGGCTGGGCATCGCCGAGCGTTACCCGACCATGAACCCGGATGAACAGCGGCGCGTCCAGGATCGCATGCGCGAGTGGGCGACTCTGACCCCCGAACAGCGTGCCAAGGTCAGGGACAGTTACAAGGAATTCAACCAGCTCCCGTCCGAGCAGAAGCAGACAGTCAAGCAGAAGTGGGAAGTCTATTCCAACCTGCCGCCCGAGGAAAAGCAGCGGGTGCGGCAGGAGGGCAAGTCATCGCAGCTTCTGGCGCCACCGGTTGTCGAGCCGCCGCCGGCCGCCGTATCTCAGGAACAAGCTGCCGCGAACATCGATAACGCGCCAGCAACGCCGCCAACGACCGAGCCTGGCAGGAATTGATGCCGGAAGAAACTCCGGGCATGGCGCGGCGCCTCGCGAGCATCCTCTATGAAAGCCTGGTCGTGTTCGCCGTGCTGCTAATCGGCTTTCTCCTGCCACAGATCGTGATCAACGCGTTCGGGCTAGGCATCCCAGGCAAATTGCTGTGGCTGCACGTGCTGGCGTTGCTGATGCTTTATTTCGTCTGGTTCTGGCTGAACGGCGGTCAGACGCTGCCGATGAAGACGTGGAAGCTGCGTCTGGTCGGTGAGGACGGCGGGGGCCTGCGTCCGCTGCAGGCAGTCCTGCGCTACTTGGCGGCGTGGCCGAGCATTCTTTTGTGCGGAATCGGCATCTTCTGGGCGCTTTTCGACAAGGACCGACAATTCCTGCATGACCGGATCGCCGGCACCCGTATCGTTTACGCCGACAAGATATGAACGACGCGTCGCCTCAGCGACGCTCCACCCACCACAGCATCCCGATTGCCGCCAGCAAAAACAGTGCGGATGGCGCCGTGGCGCTGGCAAAGGGCGGCCACGAGTTGATCACGCCAAGATTCGAGAAAAGCCCGTTCAGCATGTAAAACAGGATGCCGAACATGACACCTGCGAAGATCTTGAGACTCACGCCGCCCACCCGATTGTGCGAGTAGCCGAACGGTAGGGCCAGCGCCACCATGACGAATGCCGCCAGCGGATAGACCAGTTTTTTCCAGATCGCAATCTCGTAACGCTCTGTTTTCTGACGATTGTCGGACAGGTGCTGCGTGTAATTGACCAGCCCGAGCAAGGACATGCGCTCCGGCGAAACCATCAAAACCGACAGCAAATCCGGGGTGACCGCAGACCGCCATTCAGATGTTTCGGCGCGCTCGACCCGCGCCGTGTCGCCTTCGAGCACGGTGCGCACGACGCCCTTGAGCAGCCAGCGCTCCGGTGGCTGAAACTCGGCTTCCTCGACATCCGTCACCGATTCCAGCGCGTTCGCGTGATCAAACTTGTAGATGCGCATGCCATGAAGCCGGGCGTCGGGCGTGGCCTTGCGAATATTGATGAAACTGCGCCCGTCCTTGACCCAAAGCCCCGTCTCAAAACCCTGGGCGATCACGTTACTCAATGCCTTTGTTCTCAGCTCCTGAGCAATGCGTTCGGAAAACGGCACCAAGCCCTCGCCAACCAGCATGGTCAGCAAGGCGAGCAGGCCGGCAACCCGGAACAGGGTCATCAGCAGGTCACGCGTTGCCAGCCCGGAAGCCCGAAGAACGGTAATCTCGGAGTGCCGGGCCAGTGTCGACAGCGCATACAGGCTGCCGATCAGCGCCGCAATGGGGATTAGTTCATAGATCATGCCCGGCAGGCTCAAGGCCACGAAAGCCACGGCATGGCCCAGTTGATACCCACCCTTGCCGACGCTGCGCAGTTCGTTGATCAGGTCGAAAAAGCTGAAAAGTGCAATGAATGCCGCGAGCACAAGGAAAACGGCTGCGAACGTCTCGCGCATGATGTAGCGTTGGTAGAGGCGCAGGCTGAACATCAGGCACGCCCCCGCTGCCAGGGCATGCGCACGACGATCCGCTTGTAGAAAAGCAGCAGTAGCGGGATCAGCATCAACGCGTGGGCCGCCCAGACGCCTACCCCGAACGACAGCTTGCCTTGCGCCACCCATGCCTGGCTGACCGAGATCATGTTGCTGTAGATCGCGTAGACAAGGATGGCGATCAGCATGTTGGCCGAGCGCCCGGCACGCGGATTGACGTAGGACAAGGGGATCGCCATCAGGGCCAGAATGATTGCCGAGATCGGCATGCCGATCCGCCACAACAGCTCGCCGCGCGCCTGGTTGCTCGTTTCCAACACCAGTTCGGGATCGGCAGGCGGCTCGGCGAACGGTCCGATGGCTTGGCCTGAGCATCCTCCGTGCGAACCTTGTAGCGTTCGAACTCCATGACCTTGAATTGCGGCGTTCCCGGCTCGACTTCGTAGCGCCGGCCGTTTTCCAGGACCACGAACTTGTCACCATTGGGTGCAATTTCCTGGTAACCGGTGTCGGACATCACGACACCCAGCTTGCCTTCCTGCATCGACGCCACGAAGACATTTCCGACGTGAGTGGCGTCGTCGGCGACAGACTCGACAAAAAAGACGCGCTGCCCGCGCTTGCCTTCGCGAAATGCCCCGGGCGACACCTGCGACACGTCACTGCGCGCCGAGAGCTGCTGCTTGTATTCAGCCGTGTTGTAATTGGCCCAAGGCGACAGAAAACCGGACAGCACCGCGATTGCCAGTACGATCGGCAGGGCAAAGACGAGTACTGGACGAATCCACGCCGTCAGCGGCTGGCCGCAGGAGGACCAGACCACCATCTCCGAATCGCGGTAAACGCGTGAAAGCGTCAGCAGGATCGAGACAAACAGGGTCAGGGAAAGCAGGATCGGCATGAAGTTCAACGCCGCGAAACCGAGCAGCGACGCCACTGCTTCGGGTGCGATGCGGCCGCCGGCTGCGTCCTTGAGCAGGCGAATCAACTGCGTGGAGGTCAGGATAGCCAGCAAGGCGACACTGATGCCGGCGGCTGCCTGAGCGAACTCGCGCCGGGCGGCGCGCTCGAATATCATGCTTTGACGAAACCAAAAAAATGCGTGGATAATCCCACGGATACTGATATTTCCATGAACTGGAGCAGCCTGTGGAATTTAGCATAAAAAGTGGTAGCCCGGAGAAGCAGCGTAGCGCCTGCGTCGTGGTCGGGGTTTTCGAGACGAGAAAGCTCACGCTTGCCGCCGAACTGCTGGACAAGGCCGCCAAAGGCTACATTTCCGACATCGTCCGGCGTGGCGACATGGAAGGCAAGGCCGGGAACACACTGCTTCTGCACAACGTCCCGGGTACCCTCTGCGACCGCGTCCTGCTGATCGGTCTCGGCAAGGAAAAAGAGTTTCACGAGAAAGCGTTCGGCGCTGCGGTGCGCTCCGCCGTCAAGACGTTGAACGACACCGGCGCCTTCGACGCCTCGATCTTTCTGACCGAAATTCCGGTGAGAAGACGCAGCGTTGCCTGGCGGGTGCGCCAGGCGGCGATGATTGCGCTGGATGCCACCTACCGTTTCGACCAGTTCAAGAGCAAGAAGGACGAAGTTCGCCGCCCCTTGCGCAAGCTGACCCTTGGCGTCGAGCGGCGCAATGAACTGGCGCAGGCCGAAGAGGCGCTCGCCCAGGGCATCGCAATTGCCGAGGGAACCGCGCTGACCAAGGATCTCGGCAATCTGCCGCCCAACGTCTGCCACCCCACCTATCTCGCCGAGCAAGCACAGACGCTGGCCAAGGAATTCAAGCTGGGCTGCGAAATCCTCGACCGCCCGCAAATGGAAGAGTTGGGCATGCACTCGCTACTGTCGGTCGCGCGCGGCGCCCATCAACCGCCCAAACTGATCGTACTGACCTACAAGGGCGCCAAGACCGGCGAAAAACCGATCATTCTGGTCGGCAAGGGCGTCACTTTCGACACCGGCGGCATTTCGCTCAAGCCCTCGGCCGAAATGGACGAGATGAAATACGACATGTGCGGCGCCGCGAGTGTTCTCGGCACCATGAAGGCCGTTGCCCGCATGGCTTTGCCGATCAACCTGACGGTCATCGTCCCCGCCACCGAGAACATGCCGGGCGGCAACGCCAGCCGGCCCGGCGACATCGTCACCTCGATGTCCGGCCAGACCATCGAGATTCTCAATACCGATGCCGAGGGTCGCCTGATCCTCTGCGATGCGCTGACTTACGCCGAACGCTTCGAACCCGATACCGTGATCGACGTGGCGACCCTCACCGGCGCCTGCGTCGTCGCCCTCGGCGCCGTCGCCAGCGGTCTGTTCGCCAACAAGGACGGGCTGGCGCGCGATCTCCTGGAAGCAGGCAACGAAGCGCACGACCGCGCGTGGCACATGCCGCTGTGGGAAGATTATCAGGAACAGTTGAAGAGTCCGTTTGCCGACATGGGTAATATCGGCGGGCGCATGGCTGGCGCCATCACGGCCGCCTGTTTCCTGTCGCGCTTCACCAAGAAATTCAACTGGGCGCATCTCGACATTGCCGGCACCGCCTGGAAGTCGGGGGCCGACAAGGGGGCAACCGGCCGACCCGTGCCACTGCTCACGCACTACCTGCTGCACCGCGCGGGCAAACTCAATTGACCCAGGTTTTCTTCTACCACGGCGCCTCGGACAAGATTGCCGCCGCCTGCGCGCTGCTCGGCGGGGCCTACGCCAAGAACAAGCCGATGCTGGTTTACGCCCCCGAAAATGACGTCGCCAGCGGAGTCGACCGCATGCTATGGACGCACCCGGCCCTCGGATTCGTTCCGCATTGCCGCGGCGATTCCCCGCTCGCCGGCGAGACGCCGATCCTGATTACCGATAATCTCGACACCTTGCCGCAGGATGATCGCCTGATGAATCTCAGCCAGGTCGTCCCGCCGGGTTTCTCCCGCTTCCACAGCCTGATCGAAGTCGTCGGCCATGAAGAAGCGGATCGCAACAGCGCGCGCGAACGCGTCAAGTTTTACAAGGATCGCGGCTACGAGGTCAGCTATTTCGACCTCGGCAAGCGTTAGGAAGAACACCATGCCCAGCACCATTCTTGCCCGTGCCGACGCCCTGATGAGACGGCGGCGTCAGAGCAGCAGCGAACCCGACGACGTTCCGCTTCTGACCGACGCCATCGACCCCGATACGGAGATCCCGGTCCTGCTGGATGCCGAGCCGCCGGTCGCGGTCGCCGAACCGCGACACGAAACCGAACCGCTGGCGGAACCGGGCGTCGGCGCCGCCATCGACGAAGCGATGCTCGATCTCATTGCCCATGAACTGTCGCGACGGGTTCACGAACGGCTCGCCGCGGAACTCCCGGCCATCGTCGAGACCACCATCCGTGACTTTCTCGCCGAGCCGGAGATGCTCGCGCTGCTCCGTTCGCACGACTGAGATCGCGGCGAAGCCGGGGCTGCGCTCCGGTATAATTGCGGGTTTTCCCCTTTTCCGACAAGCTCATGGAACTCGCCAAAGCCTTTGAACCGGCGGATATTGAACGCCGCTGGTACCCCGAGTGGGAAACCCAAAATTACTTCGCGGCCGGCGTTGACCGCAACAAACCAAACAATTTCTGCATTCTGCTGCCGCCGCCCAATGTCACCGGCACGCTGCACATGGGCCACGGCTTCAACCAGACGCTGATGGACGCCCTGACCCGCTACTACCGGATGCGCGGCCACAACACGCTGTGGCAACCGGGCACCGACCATGCCGGCATCGCCACACAGATCGTCGTCGAGCGCCAGCTGGATGCGCAGGGCATCTCCCGCCACGACCTCGGCCGCGAGAAATTCCTGGAAAAGGTCTGGGAATGGAAGGAATACTCCGGCAACACCATCACCAAACAGATGCGCCGCATGGGCACCAGCCCGGACTGGAAGCGCGAGCGCTTCACGATGGATGCCGGCCTCAACAAAGTCGTCACCGAAACCTTCGTCCGCCTGTTCAACGAAGGCCTGATCTACCGCGGCAAGCGCCTGGTTAACTGGGACCCGAAGCTGAACACCGCCGTTTCCGACCTTGAAGTGGTGCAGGAAGAAGAAGACGGCTTCATGTGGCACATCCGCTACCCGCTGGCCGACGGCTCGGGTAGCCTGGTCGTCGCCACGACCCGTCCTGAAACCATGCTCGGCGACACCGCCGTGATGGTTCACCCGGAAGACGAGCGCTACAAGGCCATGATCGGCAAGATGGTGAAATTGCCGCTGACCGATAGAGAAATTCCGATCATCGCCGACAGCTATGTCGATCTCGAATTTGGTACTGGCTGCGTCAAGGTCACGCCGGCACATGACTTCAACGACTACGCGGTCGGCCAGCGCCACGGCCTGCCGATGATTTCCATCCTGACGCTGGATGCGAAGATCAACGAGAACGCCCCCGAGAAGTACCAGGGCCTCGACCGTTTCGACGCCCGCAAAGCCGTCGTTGCCGACCTCGAAGCGCTCGGCATCCTCGAAAAGACCGACAAGCACAAACTGAAGGTGCCGCGCGGTGACCGGACCAATGTGGTCATCGAACCCATGCTCACCGACCAGTGGTTCGTCGCGATGAGCAAGCCGGGTGATGACGGCAAGTCGATCACCGAAAAGGCACTCGACGTCGTTCATTCCGGCGAGATCAAGTTCTATCCGGAAAACTGGGTCAATACCTACAACCAGTGGCTGAACAACATTCAGGACTGGTGTATCTCGCGCCAACTGTGGTGGGGTCACCAGATTCCGGCCTGGTACGGCGACAACGGTCAGATTTTCGTTGCTCACAGCGAGACAGAAGCCAAGGCCGAAGCCGCCAAGCAGGGTTACACCGGCACCCTAAGCCGCGACGAGGATGTCCTCGACACCTGGTTCTCGTCCGCCCTGTGGCCGTTCTCGACGCTGGACTGGACCGGCGACGAGGCGATTGATGCGGTCAACCCGATTTTGCAGCAATATTTGCCGTCGACCGTACTGGTCACTGGCTTCGACATCATCTTTTTCTGGGTCGCCCGCATGGTCATGATGACCAAGCAGATCACCGGCCATATCCCCTTCAAGCACGTCTATGTGCATGGCCTGATCCGCGACGGCGAAGGCCAGAAGATGTCGAAGTCGAAGGGCAACGTGCTTGACCCGATCGACCTGATCGACGGCATCGGCCTCGAAGCGCTGATCGAAAAGCGCACCACTGGCCTGATGAACCCGAAGCAAGCCGAGAGCATCGCCAAGAAAACGAAGAAGGAGTTCCCGGAAGGCATCCCGGCCTTCGGCACCGATGCGCTGCGCTTCACCTTCGCCAGCCTTGCCTCGCCCGGCCGCGACATAAAATTCGACCTGAACCGCTGCGACGGCTACCGCAATTTCTGCAACAAGCTGTGGAATGCCACGCGCTTCGTGCTGATGAACGTCGAAGGCCATGACCTGGCGCTCGACCATGAACAGAAACAAGGCGGCATCTGTGTCGTGCCGGAAGGCGAAGCCCGCCTCAAGTTCAGCTTCGCCGACCGCTGGATCGTCAGCCAGTTGCAGCGCGTCGAGCAGGAGGTCGAGCAGCACTTCGTCGACTATCGCTTCGACCTGCTCGCGCAGGCCATCTACAAGTTCATCTGGGATGAATTTTGCGACTGGTATCTTGAAATTGCCAAGGTCGAGATCCAGAACGGCGACGAAGCACAACGGCGTGGCGCCCGCCGCACTCTGGTCCGCGTCCTCGAAACCGTGCTTCGCCTGGCCCACCCGCTTATCCCGTTCGTCACCGAAGAACTTTGGCAAACCGTCGCGCCGATCGCCGGGCACAAGACGCACGACTCGATCATGCTCACCGCCTACCCGCGTGCCGATCTGACACGCATCGATGAAGCTTCGGAAGGCAAGGTCGAACGCCTCAAGGCGCTAGTCTCAGCCTGTCGCAACCTGCGCGGCGAAATGAACGTCTCTCCGGCCCAGCGCATGCCGCTACTGGTCGCCGGTGGCGGCGCCGAGATGGCCGAATTCGCCCTCATCCTGCAAGCACTCGGCAAGCTCTCCGAGGTACTAATCGTCGTCGACATGCCGACCGACGCCATGGCGCCGGTCGCCGTGGTCGGCGAAACCCGCATGATGCTCAAGGTGGAAATCGACGTCGCCGCCGAACGCGAGCGGCTGGCCAAGGAAATCGACAAGCTCGAAAAGCAGATTTCCATCGCCCGGAACAAGCTGAACAACGAGGGTTTCGTCGCCCGCGCGCCGGTCGCCGTGGTCGAACAGGAAAAGCAGCGCGTTGCCGACTTCTCCGCCACACTCGAAAAACTCAAACCCCAACTGGCCAAGCTCGGCTGAACGAAGGAAAGCAATGTCTCTAGACAAACGTGGCTTTTTTGCCAAGATATTCCTCGCCATGATGATCTTCACCGGCTTGGTCTGGGTATGGACGGTCGCCTTCATCATCTCCTGGCCGTGGGAAAAGAACGACATCTGGAAACCCGAGTTCCGCGTGGTCGCGGTCTGTGCCAATAACGAGCACTGCGGATTTGCCTATGGCGACCTGGCCGCTGCCAAGGCCAAGGGACTCTTCACCTCGCTGAACCCCGCCGAGCCGGCCGGCGATATCGAGGAAGAGCGTAACTGGCTGAAATGGAAGGTCGAGAATGGCATCATCGAAGCCAAGGCGTCTTCCTGGCACTTCCAGACCACCATCCGCTACAAGGTGGAAAACGAGACCCCGATTCTGATCGAGTACCAGGATGTCGGCGCCAAGGCTTTCTACTATGGCATTGCGGCAGGCCTGTTCTCGCTGATCGGCCTCTACCTGCGCCGACTGCGCGGCTGATTGTCGCGGTCGACACCTGAAAATGGCCAATTTTCAGGGCGCAGGCAATTCAAGGCGCACCTGAATCAAGCCACGTAACGCGTTGCCGAGCCAGAAACCCTGTTTCAGGTCCTCGGGCAGCAGAACGGCTTCCCGAGCCCTTCCGGCAACCATTAACTCGGCACGCAGAACACCAGGTAGCGCACCGCTGGCCAGCGGCGGTGTCAGCAAAACACCATCCCGTTCAACGAAAACATTGCTGCGCGCTCCCTCGGCGACTTCTCCGCGCTCGTTCAGGAACACCACGTCGAAGACCGGCAAATCAGGCTCCAGGCAACCCAGAGCCGCATCGTATAGCTGCCGCGCGGTGGTCTTGTGCCGCCGCAGTGGGTCGCCGGACACGATCCTGACCGTCGCCAGACGCGCCAGCCAATGCGGATGTCGCGCGGCTGCCAGCGGGAAGAATTGCAGTTCGATTTCACCCGTCTTGGCGAGCGTCAGGCGAACCCGCCAGACACCACTGCCTGGAAGGCCATCTAGACGCTGCCGCAATGCTATTTCGTCGAATGGAAACCCGAACCAGTCCGCCGACTGTCGGAGTCGCTCCAGATGCCCCGCCAGCCGGGGGTAGCTTCCATCATCGCGGCGCAGGGTTTCGATCAGCTTCAACCCGGGATCGCAGTCGCGCAGGAACCTCGCTTTCAACTGGCATTCCTGCCATTCGGCAGCCGCCTCCGAATCAGCAACGATCCCGCTGCCGATGCCCAGCCGGCCACTATGGTCGGCAGCCAGTTCCAAGGTGCGAATAGCCACATTGAGCTTGAAATCGCCATTCGGCTCGATCCAGCCGAAAGCACCGGTATATAGACCGCGTGGTTCGCTTTCGAGCATTGCCAGGAGCTGCGTGGCACGAATCTTCGGCGCCCCGGTAATCGAGCCACAGGGAAATAGCGCGCGCAGGATTGCGGCCAACCGAACCCCGGGAATCCTGGCCGACACTTCCGAGACCATCTGCCAGACGGTCGGATAATCCTCGATCGCGAACAGTTCGTCGACCTTCACGCTGCCATTCGCCGCCACGCGACCGAGGTCATTGCGCAGCAGATCGACAATCATCAGGTTCTCGGCTCTATCCTTGGCCGAAGCCAGGAGGCGTGCGGCGGACTCCTGGCGCGACAGGGTTCCCTTCATCGGCCGGGTGACCAGATGCTCGCCCTCCTTCGCCAGAAAAAGCTCCGGCGAGAGCGAGACAATTCCGCCGTCGGCATTGCCCAGAAAACCGCCGTAGCGCACCGGCTGGCGCTCGCGTAGTCTGGCGTACAAGGCTAAAGGATGGCCAAACCATTCAAAAGTCAGCGGAAAGGTGAAATTGGCCTGGTAACAGTCACCGGCGGAAATGTATTCACGGATGCGGTCGACCGCGGCAGCGTGCTGATTTTCATCAACCACAGACCTGATCCCGCCAACCCCGGCCGGCTGCTCGACCCCCTGCGCCACAAGCCACGCCTGAGCCGCGCTGGCATCCATGGCGATTCGACGCTGAAAGCGCCAGAAGCGGGCAAGCGGCCGCTCAGGACGCGCTGACCAGCCGGCAGGCGCGGTCGCCGGTTCCAGCAGGTAACCCAGCTCGAACTCAAGTGCCGCGACACACCACAGGTCGCCGCCTTCGACAGCCGCAAGCACGGCATCAACTTCTTCGGCCCGGGCGATGGTCAGGCAATCGACCAGCCCCTCAAAACGCCAAGCGGCGGGCGCTCCCCGCGGAGCCCGCCGATCTTCGAAAAGTGCGTGGAACGCCGAGTTTATTTGCGCTTCAGGTAATACTCGAAGACGCCGTTCACTTCCTGCTGCTCGACCAGCTCATTCGCCGTCTGTTTGGAAAAAGCAGCAAAATCCTTGACGGAACCGGGATCGGTCGCCTGCACCCGAAGCACCTGGCCGGGCTCCATTTCAGACAGCATCTTCTTGGTACGCAGAATCGGAAGCGGGCAGTTGAGGCCCTTTGCATCGAGGTCGCGATCAAATTCCATGGTGTGTCACCCGCTATGAGAGCCTTGAATTCTACCCCTAATTCCGCCGCTCCTTCATCTCCTCGAACTGGCGCTTCTTCATTTCGCGCAGGCGCCCGTCGATCTCCGACATCTCGTAGAAATTGGCGTCGCCCGCCTGCTGGGCCAGTTGCAACTGCTCGATCGCACCCGCGGTCTGCCCCTTGAGCAGGGACATTTCCGCCAGCGCAAGATGCTGTTGCGACCGGCGTCCCAGGCCCGCATTGGCCTCGGCGCGCATCTTGTAGAAACGCGCATCCCGGGAATAACTCTGCAACTGCGTGTCGGAGAACTTGAGCACCTCGGCAAACCGCTTCTCGGCAACCAAGGCGTTGCCGTAACCATAGAGCACGGAAAGATTGAGCGGGTAACGCGCCATCGCATCGCGGTAAATCATCAGACCGGCGTCCTTTTCACCGCGCGCAATCTTCACCTCGCCAAGCAAGCGCTCGACCATCGCCGACGACACTTTCAACTTGCGTACCGCCAGCAGTTCCTGCTCGGCGGCAGGCCAATTGGCGCTGCGGGCGAACGCCACGGCCAGGCCATAACGCGCGCTGCCTTCCGAGACATACTTCTTGTCGCGCAACAGGGTTTCAAAATCCCTGACTGCATCCACTGGACGCCCCTGCAAAGCGCGAACCCGGGCGCGAACCAGCAGGAAGTCCTGGCTGTCGGCAACCTGGCGATAGGCGACCGCCTGCTGCCGGTTCTGCATGTCCGACAGACGCTCGACGGTCAGCGGGTGCGTTCGCAGGTAGGCGGTCGCATTGTTTTCGTAAAGACGCGACGAATTCTGCAACCGCTCGAAAAATCCTGGCATCCCGCCAGGATCGAAGCCTGCCGAGCGCAGCGTATCGAAGCCGAGGCGGTCGGACTCCCGTTCAAAGTCCCGCGAATAAGCCAGTTGCGCCGAAATTGCCCCGGCCTGCGAAGCGGAAATTCCGGCCATCGCCGCCTGCGGACTGGAACGGGCCGCCAGCAGCGCCAGCCCCATGGCGACCATCGAGGCCATCGACAGTTTTTTCGACTGAAAAATCTGACGCGCGATATGGCGCTGCGTCACGTGCGAAATTTCGTGCGCCAGCACCCCGGCCAGCTCGGACTCGGTCTGTGCAGTCAGGATCAGTCCGGTATGAACGCCGATGAAGCCACCAGGCATCGCGAAAGCGTTGATGGTGGGATCGTCGATCGGGAAAAAATAGAAGCCCATGCCCGGATCGCTGCTCATCGCAACCAGACGACCGCCCAGCTGATTGAGATAAGTCTCGACATCCGGATCGTCAAGGTAGCTCGGCTCGCGCCAGCGAATTTCATCCATGATCTGCTGGCCGATCTTCTTTTCGGCCGCCAGCGACAGCTCCTCGCTCGCGACATCGCCCAGTTCCGGCAGCTCGTCGGCGCGCAAGGGCTGCGCAATCAAGGTACAGGCCAATAGGCCAGCGAGGAAACGTCGGACAAAGTGCATGATGCTATGATACCGCAGGCGATCGCAGCACCCGGCGTGCTGGTCGTAACCAAGCGTAACAAATCGTGACTGATCAAACCCTTACCCATTTTGACGCAGCCGGCCAGGCCCACATGGTCGACGTGGGCAGCAAGGCCGAAACCGCGCGCGTCGCCCGTGCCGCAGGCAGCATTTTCATGAAACCGGAAACCCTGGCGCTGATTCAGTCAGGGTCGGCAAAAAAGGGGGATGTTCTGGGCATCGCCCGGATTGCCGCAATCCAGGCCGCGAAGCGCACCGGCGAACTGATCCCGCTGTGTCACCCCATCGCGCTGACCCGTGTCACTGCGGATTTCGTTATCGACATTGCAGAAAATGCCGTTCACTGCCTGGTAACCGCCGAATGCCATGGCCGGACCGGCGTCGAGATGGAGGCCCTGACCGCAACCTCAGTCGGTCTGCTGACCATTTACGACATGTGCAAGGCGGTCGACCGCGCCATGCGCATCGAAAACCTTCGTTTACTCGAGAAATCGGGCGGA
>Ga0209048_10002826_pt1 | contig 17007 bp, 15 predicted proteins | sample FrelakmetCRP12CR_FD_187146 | JGI IMG/M metagenome (GOLD analysis project Ga0209048, IMG submission 187146) | Freshwater lake sediment microbial communities from the University of Notre Dame, USA, for methane emissions studies - CRP12 CR (SPAdes)... | ecosystem: Environmental > Aquatic >... | reverse complement strand
ATAATCGTGGAAAAGATTTATATGAAGATCTAATCGATTTCATGTTGACTTAGTTTATATTGGGGGCAGTTTTTACATAATTACCTTTTTTTATTACGCATCGGATTTCTACCGAGCCCTTTTTCCCTCAACCGGCAGCATAATAAGAGCGGGAAAGGTCAACCCGATGGTCGCAATTAATAGCCATCAGGGAGATATCAGTGATGATTCACATACATCTTAGGAATTACCAATGCTGTACCGGACTGTTCCAAAGACCGGCGATACCTTATCAATCCTTGGCTTTGGCTGTATGCGCCTGCCTTTGACCCGGACTCATACGATAGACGAGAAGCGGGCAATCCACCAGATACGGTACGCTATTGATAACGGGGTCAATTACCTTGATACTGCACCGGCATATCACCTGGGCCGGAGTGAACCCCTGCTTGGTCGTGCACTTGCGGACGGGTACCGGGAAAAAGTCCGGATTGCGACCAAGTTACCACCATGGTCAGTCAAAACCAGGGAGGATATGGACTATATCCTTGATGGCCAGCTGGTGAAACTTAAAACGGGTCATATTGATTATTACCTCCTTCACAGCCTTGCCAAAGAGAGCTGGGACACCATGCTCCACCTTGGAGTCCTTGAATTCCTCGACTCTGCAAAGTCATCTGGTAAAATTATCAATGCCGGATTTTCATTTCATGGGGATCTTGTTACCTTCCGAAAAATTGTCGATGCGTATGACTGGGAATTCTGCCAGATCCAGTATAATTTCCTTGATGAGCTGAACCAGGCCGGGACCGAAGGGCTGAGCTATGCAGCATCGAAACACCTTGCAGTAATTGTCATGGAACCTCTCCGCGGCGGCAGTCTTGCAGGGCTGGTCCCCACCCAGGTAGAGGAGATCTGGAAAGAAGCACCTGTACGGCGGACTCCGGCAGAATGGGGGCTCAGGTTTGTCTGGGACCACCCGGAGGTGACCGTTGTCCTTTCGGGAATGAACCACGAGTCCCATATTAAGGAAAATCTGAAGATTGCTGGAGAGGCAGAACCTGGCTCTCTGTCCCTTGGAGAACATGCCCTCATCGCAAGAGTACGGGATACGTATACCAGCCTGATGCAAGTGGGATGCACCGGTTGCGGTTATTGCATGCCATGCCCTGCAGGTGTGAATATACCTGAATGTTTTGCCCTTTACAACGGGGCATCAATGTTTGGAAACCGTCGTGAATACGCTTTTCATTATCTCACCCGCCATGGCGGGATAACAGGGGACAGGTCATATGCAGGGCTCTGCAGGAATTGCGGAAAATGTGAAAAAATCTGCCCACAGCACCTGCCGATCCCTGCATGCCTGAAGGAAGTTTCAGCTAAGATGGAAGGAAGGACAATGGGCATAAAAGTGGCAGTATTAAAAAGCGGCCTCGGGATGCTGGGTTGTGCGGGAAGATTTATCAGGATTTTTTCCCCTGATAAGATAACACGGAGAGACACAAACCGGGAAAAAAACTAAGGATTAAGGCTTTATTGAACTACACATGAACGGAACGTTCATGTATGTTACTACAGGGCCAGGGTCAATTCTTTTCACGGGGCTCCAGGACATATATCGGACGTGCAGGACTCCGATACCTGTTAATGAAGAGAGTTTTAGTGCTGGAATACAGGGTCCCGGTGCTGATTGCCAATGTATCCACCACCTATCAGGGCCATATTTTTCCGCCTATTTCAGATGACTGACCCCTGAACAGGCTTACCGCGGATCCGTTGGTAAAAACTACCGAATTGTTAATATACGCAAAAAAAGATACGTATTTTTTTAAGAGGATGTGAAAAAAGCATGGGTTTTATGTCAGAATTTATGGAATTTCTTCAGGAATATAAGATCATCGGCCTCGCGATCGCCTTCATAATCGGTGTCGCTGCATCAGCCCTCGTAAAGTCTTTTGTTGATAACCTGGTTATGCCTGTTATAGCGGTATTAATTCCCGGAGGTGCCTGGAAAACCGCAACAGTTATCATTGGTCCAATGGTAATCGGCTGGGGCCCGTTCCTTTCAGATCTGATTTACTTTATTATTGTAGCACTGGTCGTCTTCATTGTCGCAAAGAAAGTGCTGAAAATGGATAAAGTCACCAAAATGTAATTTTTTCCGGATTTATTCTAATCCTGCGTGTTTGGAAAAAAGAAGAGAACATACATAGACAGGGGGGGTTTTATTTCCTCCCTGTCCCACCCCGATAAGATATCCTACGGGCCGGGTTCATCTGCAGAGTTCCAAAAAATTTCAGGGATTCAAAGACCATCCCTTACCCCAGCCAGAACCCTTTTTAATTGTTAGAAATCTTGGGGCACGTTCCTGGGATAGTAAGACCTGATACCCACATAATGGGTTTTGTTGAAACCCTCTCAATCTATTTTGGTCATCCGGTTATTCTAAAATTTAGTCACGCTCCCAGGGCTCCGCCCCGCCGCTTTGGCGGCCCGGATTGGGATAGGGTATGATCTCAAAATCTCTGAAATTTTTCTTTGAATACCCCAATTGAACCCTGAAAAAGGGTATCTTGACGGGGGTGGGACAGGGATGGGTTGAAACCCCCTCCTGTCTGAGCAGTTCTGTTAATTTTTTTTATTACGCGTAGGATTTCTACAGAGTCCATAATGGATTTACTTCCGGATTTATTTTTTATTTGCACCGGTTTTCTTTTTAGAATTGCAGGGTTTCAAAGAATAGTGTGTGGTCCCTGGAAATCATGGGAAAGCCAGGTGGATACCTGCACCGATTGCCAGCCCGAGAATCAACGTGTACGTCGTCACCAGGACAACCGTCTTTAACCCCATCTGCCGGTATAGGACGGCAATCGTGGATATACACGGGACAAACAGTACACTGATGATAGCCCAGGTATACAACTGGACCTGGGTCATTACTGTATTCAGTGCAGGCGTACCGGCAAGGACCACCAATGCCCCGAGTGCCATCTCCTTCCGGAGGATCCCGAACATAAGGGCCGTTGTTGCGTAGGCAGGAAGACCGAGCACCATTGTTGAAAATGGCGCGATAAAATTCGTAAATGCTGTTATTATCCCATAATACTGCAGTAACCCGAGTATAACACTGCTGAGTATCAGCAGGGGCATCGCAATGATGAGAAATTCAGAAATTTTTCTCCACGATTTTTTCACTACATTACCGGCCTGCGGTGCCCGGAGCGGCGCCATCTCCATGATCATACCAAACCGTTCTCCCGGTGTTATCCGTGAGAGAAACAGCCCGGTAAGTACGACAAGAATGAACACGATAAGGTAAATTGAAAGTGCCCACCAGATACCAACAAAGGTTGCGACAACCCCGGCGATAATCACCGTCCGGGCAGAGCACGGGATCATGGTCACGAGAAATGAGGCAATAAAACGCTCACGGCGCGATGCGAGGAGCCTGATGCTCATCACCGCAGGCACGGTACAGCCGAATCCAAGTATGAGCGGAATTATTGCCTGGCCATGCATGCCTATCCTGTGCATCGCCTGGTCTGCCAGGAAGGCTGCCCGTGTCAGGTAGCCTGAGTCCTCTAAAATTGATATAAAGATATAGAATGTAAAAATAAAAGGAAATGCGATGCCAATCCCTGCCTGAAGTCCAAGGAGCACAGAAATTGAAACCTGCTGGAGGAGTGGTGGCAGGCTGAGCGAAAGGAGCGGTGCAACCAGGAAGGTAGTAAAGAAAGCAACAATAATCCCTTCGAGCCATGAACCTATGGTAAATACCACGAGCAGGATCCCGATAAGTATGGCCGCCATAATGGGGATGCCGGGTATACTCTTTGTAAGAAGCCGGTCCAGGTCGAACGCTGGTTTTTTCTGCCTGGTAGTGATTACGCGGTCTGCCAGCTGTTCGGCAAAATGGTGACGGTTTGCTGAAATAATCTGGCGCGGGGACATCTTGTGCCGGTTTTCAATCTCGCCCGCGATTGCGGCAGACGAATCAAGTATTTCCTGGTCTGCCCCAATCCCTTCGAGTGAAAGGATAGCAACCGGTCTTGAGACCGGGAAGTTACCCATAATGCTTCTGACAGCAGCCTCGATGTGGTGGTCATACGCCACGGCAACGGTTGCAGGACTGGCAGAACTGAGCGCAGAAGGGAGAATCTGGCCGGTCCCCCTTCCATGGATCGCTGCTGTCATAATGACGGGGCAACCAAGAATTTTCGATAATTCTGTTGAGTCGACAGATATACCAAATTTTTCTGCCTCGTCCGCCATATTCAGGACAACAAGCAGGGGCAGGCCATATTCCGCCACCTGGAGAAACAGGTACAGGTTTCTTTCAAGGTGAACTGCATCCAGTATCGCGATTACCAGGTCAAGTTCATGGCGTTCCAGCATGCCATTGACTAGTTTCTCTTCATCTGAATCCCCATCAAGCGAATAAATGCCGGGGAGGTCGCAGATTTCAAATTTTTCACGCTGGTAGCAGACATGTCCTTTTTCAAGTCCGACCGTTGTACCGGGATAATTGCTTACCTCCACACCGAGCCCTGTCAACTGGTTGAAGATCAGCGATTTCCCGACATTCGGATTTCCGATAAGCCCGATCTTCATTTACCTTTTCTCCACAAGAATAGTCCCTGCGATCTCAGGTGATAACGCGATGTCACATTCCTTAACCTGGAGAACTACTGCGTTGTTATGAAGTTTTCTCTTTAAAATAACCACTTCCCCGGGAATTACCCCGAGGTCGATTAACCTGTGAAGATACTCACCACCCGTGATCCCCATGACGGTCAGGGGAATGGATTCCGTCGCATCGATGAGAGAACGAAATGTCGGGCCGGTAGATGGTCCCGCATGGGGGGCCTTTTTTTCTCCCGGCGTTATGCCTGGATCGGGGGGTTTCGGAGTACTATTGTTCATTGGCCGGCAAAGGGGGGTATTCCCCCGGTGCCGGCCTCTTCTGGACCCGGCTTTATTCACGTAGCTGCCTATCCGGTTGATGGCACTATCGGATATGGAATGCTCCAGCACACACGCCTCGTCCGAGGCTGCACGCTCTTCCATCCCAAGGATCTCGCCAAGAAAGCATTGCAGGACACGATGTTTTTTCAGTACACGTTCTGCTGTACTATGTCCCTGGACCGTGAGGCTGATAGCCCCATTTTCATCGAAAACAAGGTCCCCCTGATTTTCAAGGCTTTTTAAGTCCGCTGATACGGTATCCTCCCCAATTGACAGGTCTTCCGCGACATCTTTTGCAGAAGGTGTGGCCTGGGCAGCAAGATGCCTCACCAGTACTGCTTCAAGATAATCTTCCCGTTCAGAGGATTCCATACCAATCGTATGATTCCGTTCTATTTTATGGATTTGTTACGGTCACCACACTATTGCCTTCGGGTACTATAGCAGGAATGACCCATTCCTGCTCCGGATTTAGATGGGTAAGAAATAAGAAAGAGATCTTGCAGGAAACTGTTCCAGAGGTCCTGCAACAATATAACGACTTGCAATAACGGTTTATTTTACCCGTTCCTTTTCTTTTTATCAGCAAATTCGATCAATTTTATTGCCATTTCCTTTACCGCTTCCCTCGCAGGACTCCCTTCCGGGACCAGGGACACCGGTGTCGCCGCAAGGTCCGCAGCTTCCACGGCAGGATCATAGGGGACTACTGCGAGGGGGGCATCCTCAAAAACCCCTGCAGGGGCTATACCGCTTTTATACCGGTTAAAAACCAGGTGCATAGCTGAACGGTCGATGCCAAGGTCAAGAGCAATATCGATGATCCGGGAGGCTGTACGAAGACCGCGTGCACCGGGGTCACTCACAATCAGGAGGAGGTCAGGTATGCCTATAGTGCCCCTGCTGATATGTTCCATCCCCGCTTCTGAATCAATAATGATAAACTGGTAATCACGCTCAAGCAGACGCATGCAGGTTTTAAGAAGATCGTTTGCAAAACAATAACACCCGGTCCCTTCAGGCCTGCCCATCGCTATCAGGTCAAAGCCGTCGTCCTCAACGAGCACCTGGTAAAACCGGAACCTGATATATTCAGTGCGTGTCATCCCGGCAGGAATACTCTTCGTGAATGCATCTTCGCGCATACCGCCAAGGTTTTCCCGTACCTCCACGCCAAGTGCCTCATGAAAATTTGCATTCGGGTCAGCATCTACCGCAAGCACCGGTGCTTTCCCAAGACCGATTAGGGCCCGCACCAGCAGGGAACTAATTGTCGTTTTTCCTGTACCCCCCTTACCTGCAACGGCAATGGTATACGGGACAATCATAGTTCAGACCACCCGCCTATATCAGGGCAGGCTGAAAAAAATATATTTCTACGGCCTTTCATTAATTTTATTCCCCCTCACACGGGCTGATATCATAGCGGCTGTTTCCATAATGTTACATGATTCTGTTTCGGTGGCGAATCGTATTCCACAGCTTGGGCTTATTATTGATTGGGCATCAAATAATTTTTCCGGGATATATGAGGTCACTTCTTTCCTGATGCTCATGTAGCGTTCATACAGTGATTCCGGGGTTTCCCCGGAAAAAACACGGTTATCAGCAGGCACAACACCCCATGCGACAACACCGCCCCGTTCAAGGTAGGTAAAAAGATCATCCCTGTACAGGAGAAATTCCTTCGTCGTCGCATAAGCATCAAATGATACCACACCCGGTTCAAGGGAAAATATAAAACTCCAGTCGGTATTACTGCAGCAATGAATGCCTATGCTCCCCTGGAGCAGATCTGCGATATCATGCCAGCCTGATTTGACGGTATCCATGTCTATCGGGACTACCGATGACCCAAGGGCAGCCAGGTACGGTTCGTTCAACATCACCAGGGTATTCGTGCCCCCTGCGTTCCCGGTAAGTGTCTGTTCGAGCCAGCGGGCCCGGAGGGCAATCAGCTTCGAGAGGACGTCAGCGTACTGGCTGTCATAATATATCGGCCTTTTCTCTGCATCCACAACCTGCATACCAAACGTTACCGGTCCCGTGACCTGGCATTTCAGTGCGAATGGAGAGAGAAATTTCCTTTTTATAAATTCGTGAAAGCCTGAGGCATATTCCGTTGCAATTGCATAGGGTGAATAATTCCCTTCGATATAATCGAGATATATCTGTTCCATTAGTCCCGAAAGATCCGCTTCACGGTCAACAAGCAGCCTTTCCTCCCTGATTACCCTTCCAGGGAGGCATTCTGAATCACAAAATACAATATTTTCCAGAATTCCCCTGTTGGGGAGTGAGGGTGCATACGGTAACTGCGGGAATATCCTGATCACCTCATCACATGCTTTTACAGGGTCTGTATGCGGAAGGCTCCCTATGCCGGTCGCAAGGCTCCCGGGGGATGCCAGGTGAACCGCCATTATGGTACTCCCGGGGGAATTTTTTTCAACCGGCACTCATCGAGCATTTTCTGGACCCCGGGGAATAACGAGAGGTCTGTGTGTGGAAGGAACGAACTGCCGGTATACTCATCCATAAAGGACGACTCGGCATTCAGTTCGATATAGGCGATATTCTTTGCAATTTCATCAAGTGTTTTTCTCTTTTTCCGGTTGATCAATGCCATATTCGCTCCCTCAACGGCCCCGTTCCCAATATTTCTTATCTGTTCAATGGGGACTTCAGGAATAAGCCCGATCATGATCGCATTTTCCTTGTGAATATAATTTCCAAATGCCCCAGAAAAATAGATGGTTGATAGTTCGTTTCGTGTAATCCCGGCCTGTTTCATAAGAGTTATGCAGGCAGCGAGAACTGAGGCCTTGCTCATGATCAGGTTCTTGATATCATTCTCGGTAATTACAATATCCTTGTTATTTCCACTTTCCTGTTTCCATGCAATGACGTATTCGGGGAAATGGACCCCCTGCCTGATACGCGGATGGATGATTTCAGTGTTGATCCGCCCTGTCCTGTCCACGACGCAGGCCCTGAGAAGGTCGGCAAGAAGGTCGATAAGCCCGGAACCACAAATCCCCATCGGTTTTATGCTGTTTATGGTCTGGTATTGGGGTTCCAGTGTTACCGGATCTATCGTGATGCGTTCAATTGCACCGGGGTTCGCTCTCATCCCAAAGAGGACCTCCCCACCTTCAAGGGCAGGCCCTGCAGCACCGGCACACGAGAACATCCAGTCACGGTTCCCAAGTACCACCTCAAAATTTGTTCCGATATCTACAAGAAGTGATATCTCATCCCGTTCACCCATACCGGACGCAAGGATGTCAGCAATAATATCACCACCAATGAAATCAGAAACGGCAGGGAATAAGAAGACCGAAGCATCCTTCGCAACCTCAATCCCAAGCCTCGGTGCTGCGGTGGTCAGATAACGCCGCACTACCGGGACATAGGGCTCCTCGATCATGTACGCCGGGTCAATACCAAGGAGGATGTGGGTCATGATTGTGTTCCCGGCAACGACAACCTCATAGATATCCTCCCTGTCGATCCCGGCACCATTCGCGGCAGTGGTGATTGCAAGGTTGATACTCTCGGCTGCAAGCCCCTGTAACTTGGGGAGCCCGTTCTTTCTTGCGAAATTCACCCTCGATAGGATGTCCTCTCCGCAGCTGATCTGGCGGTTATAATTTGATGCAATACCAACAACATGCCCATCAACAAGACTTCGAATATATGCAACGACCGTGGTAGTGCCGAGATCTATGGCAACCCCGTAGAGTTCTTTCCTGGTGTCCCCCTTCTCAATATCAATAATCCGGTACCCGCCAGGTACAAGTGCGAGGGTTGCGGTAACCCTCCACCCGCTGTCACGGAGGACACGGGGCATCCCCCGGAGGACATCAAGGGGGGCATACATTTTCTCTGCCAGGGGACCACCCTGTTTCTGGATCCCCCATACAAGCCTTGTAAGGTCAGGGGACGGGTCTTCAAGTGTCGGGGGTGAGAGCTCGACGTAATATTTCCATACGGACGGCTGAAAGGGGGTCTCGATACCAAGAGATTCCATCAGGATTTTCTGCTGCTGGATAAGTGAACTATCAGGGATCATGACATGGAGGTCATCCCTGACAAACGCCTGGCAGGCGAGACATGCACCCTGGCCAAGTTCATCGGCAGTAAAAAATTTTCCGAACTTTTCACGGTCAAATTCCACTGAACCGTTTTTTATGTAGACAATGCATTTTCCGCACTTGCCCTGCCCACCACAGACAACATTCATCTGGATTTGGGCACGCTGGATTGCATCAAGAATAGTACTCCCCGGTTCCACGGTGATCTTCCGGTAACTGGGAAGGAACGTGATGGAAGGCATCTAGATTTTCCACTCCTTTAGAAGGTAATCGCCTATTTCTGCGGCATCTCGGGGCCCTACAAGGACCTTCCAGCCGGTCTCCTCTTCGATCTTGCCGGAAAGCGGCGAGGCATAGCCTGGGATAATAATACGACGGTGCGAAACGAGATTTTCGAGGTCGAATTTTTTGATGGAGTCCCTGACAAGTGTCTCATTCAGCTTTCCCGCTGCAACCGCAGTAAGTACAGACAACCCCTCGGTGTCAACGATGAACATGTAACAGGGGACCCGGCTTGACTCGAGGTACCCCTGAACGGTGAAGTAGGTCAGTGAGAAGTTTACGGTAAGCAGTACCGGTGACTCTTTTCCCGGGTTACCAACAGGATATATCCCCGGGTTCATCTGGATCGGTTTCTGGGGGTCAGTATAGATGTTCTGGCGGAGGGTAAGTGTCGCTACTGATGATGCAGGCCCAAGTGCCGGGGTCACGATCACTCCTGCGTATTTGTCGATTCCCAGAACGAGCGCCGTGTCCTGCATCTCGTAACGTGTTGTATCAAGGAAGATTGGATAACCAAGTTCTGGTGCTGACCGGGAGATAGATTTCTGCCGGATTTCGGTTGCTGCAGGGACATAGTCCCGGAGTGAAGGGAACGACAGGTCAAGAAGCAGGTCAGTAATACCTTCTGCATTGCAAAGTTTTGTCATCTCGCCCAGCGATTCAAGGTCTTTTGCACTTACAACAAGCGGTGACCCGAATTTTTTAGCAAGGGCACACATTGGTTTGTACGTGTCTTTTGTGGCTGAGTAAATGAGAGGGCGGAAATTTCCGCATTTTTTAAGGCCTTCTTCCTGTACCACGGGGTCCGCCGCCATTAATACTTCGGGAATATGCGTCCCTGTAGCCTCTACAACACCCACTGCCTTTGAAAATACATCCGGATCCCCGCTTTCATTCGTTATTGCAACCCCGGAGAAGGTTAAATCGGTCCCTACCCTGACAAAATGTTCTGATCCTACTCTCCGGGTCACAGATTCAATTTTTTCAGCAGGCCAGAGGTCAGATACCTGGAACATGATGCCTGGCGGGTGATAGAACGTTTTTTCATGGCGGAAGACTACGAATTCCTCTCCAACTGCAAACCTCCGTTCTCCAACCCCGATCTTCACCAGCTGGATCGGAGGGCGTGTGGACGCACCAAGAATGTTTTTCGCATTGAGGTCGAGATAGGGACATTTATCTATGTCACCCTTACCACTGGCGAGTTTCATTGCGAAGGTCAGGCAGGTCGGGTCCCCGCACTCTTTGCAGTTCTTTTTAGGCAGTAACTTGTAAATATCAAGGGCTTTCAGTGCCATGATTTCAGAACTCCCCGGGCTTTTTTCCCGCCCATAATTCACGGAAGGCCAGTTTCAGCAGGGGAACCGTCTTTGGGTGCCGTACACAAACAATGGAAGCCCCGGCAACTGCCGAGGAGAGCGCTGCATAAAATTCCCATGCAACGGCTATATCGTCCCTGATAACGGGATCTGCTTCCCTGACTTCTTTTACGCTGAGGGAGTCCATGGCCGAGGCAATCATCGGCATGGCAAGGTCAGTATCCCCCTTTAACGCAGCATAGCGTATCCGTTCCATTACTGAATAGGAATACTCAAACCCATATCCAAGCGACCCCGTATACGGGTCAATCATAATATGGTCCGCCTTCACACCGATTTCACGGAGGAGGATATTGAGCTGTTTCGCGAGGTTGATGTCAATTGGTGATTGTGCGACCACGGAATGATTGTAGGCCATCGCTGCAGCGGCAACACTGCGGTACCTCCCTGCCTCGGCAGTACCAAGGAGCAGGCGTTCACCCTGCCCTGCTTCACCGCACCGCTGGAATATCTCTGAGTCGATTGCCGGTTCATTACTCCCTTCTACGACCAGTGGAAGCCCCGTGCCGGATAGTACCTCTTCCGTTACCTTAGTAATTGAAGGGAAGTCGTCGAATCCACGGCGTTTCGTACTGGTCAGGTATAGCCGGACAAGGTCTGCTCCGTATTGTTGTTCAGCTGCAGTTGCCCATTCCGGTGTATCAGACACGAGATCACCGGTATACGAAGTTACTATCGGGGACCAGTATGAAGGGTCATCACAGATTTCAAACGCCACAAGCGGGATCGAACCTAGTGATGTTTTCATCCCGATGAAGGGTAGATCTGATTCACCACCGAGGCGGTATGAAACAGACCTCGTACCGTCTTCTGCCTTTGTTGCTCCAAGGACAACGTAACCAATTTTTCCACCCAGATCCGGGCTGTTTTCTGCCATCAGCAATCACCTCATAGTAACGGTTTCATTGCGAGGGCCGGGTGCTGGACTTCGTCGAGAAATGCAACCAGTTCCTCTAAGGTTGTTGCCTTCGTCTCATCGGCAATTTTTTCAAACAGGTCCGGGTGACCAAGTTCATTCAGTTTCTTAACGAGCCGTTCTTTCAGCTCCTCTTTTACCAGTGAGGGGAGCCAGACAAGTCGTTCAATTCCCCCTTCATCCTGAAGAAACCGGTCAGAAAGGATATAATTTTTAGAGATCCCGGCGAAACCAGGTGTCTGGGCTCCACCACCGATTGTCCCTGCAAGCGTGGAAAAAGACATACCGGAGGGTGTGTCCCCCTTGTATTCGCGGTTCACGACCATGATACCGTTCACTTCAGGGAGCATCAGGGCAATGCATTCAAAGCACCCACAGCAGGTCATCGGGTACTCCATGATGCTGTAAAGGGAACACCGTTCAACCTCCCCATGCGAGGCTTTCTTTACAAAGCGGTTTACACCTTCGAATTCTCCCTTATCACGGTCAATCACTACCCCTTTCTCAACAGGCTGATTTGCTCCTGAAGGGGATATTTCATATGCAATTTTACCATCCAGCCAGGAGATTGCGCCGCACAATGCAGGTCTTTCGGGTGTGATAATACAGACATGGTTTGGTGCAAAGGTCTGGCAGAGTGTGCAGGAATAAAACAAATCAACATCGGTATCTTTCATTCCCTGGATGCGCCTGTCGCGTTCCTCGTAAATCCCCTCAGCTTCCTTTTTCCCTGCCAGGACCGCCTGGAGGTCAGTCACCATTGTTACCTGGACGGCGTCCAGGAGGTCAGGGAAATCAATCCTGAACTTGGTCGCGATCAGCTTGCCGATATGCTCAATTTTTATTCCGTTTTTTACTGCATCTTTTGATATTCGTACCCAAATGAGGTCACGTTGTGCAACATGCCATGATCCTTCACCATAATTGACGAAATTATGGATCCTCCGCTCTAAAACAGGTTCAAAATCCTTTCTCATTGATTTTCCTGCGACATCAACGATAATTCCAAGCGGGACTGCTGATCCCTCCTTAACAGACTCAATTTCAGGACCCATAACGCGGATAAGGCCATCTGTTACTTCTGATGCAGGTTTCACGCGGAGCAGCTCAAATGCAGGAGAACGGCCCCCGCCGAATTCCACGTACATCTCTTCCTTTCTTATACTCTTACCTTCGAATGCCGGGGAACATGACATTGGGATCGGGATAGCCGTGACCGTGACCTTGATCCCTTTTCGTTCCATCCCTTCCCTGACCGCGTCCTGCGGGAGCGTAGTGGTCCACTCACCACCCTCGTATCCACCGAGAGAGATAATAGGGATACCGAGAAGCCGTAGAGCGTCAACCAATGCAATGCCTTCATTATCGAGACCTGGAAATACGATGGCAATCGCCTTTGCACGCTGGTTTGCATAGGCAAGCAGCCTACCCGGGTCACCCGGGACAACCCCGCCGAACATCAGGGCAACCCGGGTGATAATATCAACAAAATGCACACCATGGATGGATGTTGAACCGAGAGGGATAAGCCGGTACTCAAGTCCCAGTTTGACCGATGCTGACGAGAGAGAGGGTACCACGTCTCCGGCAAGGAAGGTGAGCATGTATTTTTCCTGAAGTTCCCGGCAGATCCGGGAGGCCGTATCGGAGTTCCCGGGGGTGCCAATTACAAGCGCGAGTCCGAGGATACTCCCATCAACAAGGGAATACCCGAGTTTTCTGAGGACAGCATCCCCGATAAACCCGGTATACGGGGCAGGTTCACGACCTGGACCCTGTTCAGAAAAAGCAAGCACTGACTCACACGCAACAAAGGGGTTTTCGTTGGTGAGATTGTACACCTCGATCGCCTCCTGTGCTGTATGTACCGGGCGACCGGTGAGGGCATAGGCAACAGGCAGGTGATAGGCAGTCTCTTCATACGCAAAGGGTCCCTCTATAGCGTTCAACTTCTTCTTCAGGCTTGCATTGCCAAGCGTTATTGCGGTCTTCATCTCGGTCATCGGCAGATACCTCTGTTACAAGTATTCCATCGCCATATGGTAAATGATTTCGGATAATCCCAATCATTTGTGAGGGTTTATAATCCGGGTAAACCAGTTTATCACAGTTTACCCGCATTATAACCTGTGCGAAATTGCACTATGATCCGGGACCCGAAAGAACCCGGATAATCGGGTAATAAATTAACACTGTAAACGTGATTGTGTCACCATGAGGTAGAAAACGGTAATAACGATCACTCAATGAACCCTTAAATACTACCCCTCTCAATGCTAATTGGCAAAGAAAACCTCATGGCCTGGAGGGTACTATGAAAATGGAACATGTAGATGGAAAAAATGAAGGGAAGGTCGTACTGTTTGCACTCTCTACCTGTGGGTGGTGTAGTAAGACCAAGGAATTATTAAAAGAACTCGGAATTGCCTTTGATTTTGTCTATGTCGATCTCCTGCCACCTGAAGAGATGGACGATGCAATTGGACTCATTGAGAAGTGGAACCCGGCCGGATCCTTTCCTACGCTCATCTTCGATGATCGGAAAGCGGTAATCGGATTCCGGGAAGAAGAGATCAGGGGTGCATTCAGCAAATGAACGCGGGGGATATCAGCCCGGATGACGTGGAGAAAAAATACCAGGTACTTGACCGCGAGGCCAGAGAAGGCGGCTACCACCTTGGCCCGGACAACGAGTTTACAAAAAAACTTGTCCGTGGATTGCTAATCAATGAAGGCCGGTATGGATATCCTGCGTGTCCCTGCCGCTTCTCAAGGGGGATAAAAGCTGAAGACCTCGATATCATATGTCCATGTGATTACCGGGACCCGGATCTTGACCAGTATGGTGCCTGTTACTGCGCTTTGTATGTTTCTGATGCTATCCTGTCGAATAAACAGTCCCTTTCCCCCGTGCCTGAGCGAAGGCCCCCGAGGTGTGAAAGAAACAGCAGGAAAACTATTCATACAACCCAGACAGGATCCCTGTCGTACCCGGTCTGGCGCTGCAGGGTTTGCGGCTATCTCTGCGCGAGGGATGAAGCCCCCCTTGTCTGCCCGGTTTGTAAGGCTAAAAAAGACCGTTTTGAAAGATTTATGTGAAACTCCATTCCGGGGGATTTTTAACACATTGCCGGAATAAATGGTTCCCCGACTAAATTTTCTTCATTATCTCTGATTTGAACGGGAAAAATGGTCTTGCAACCAGGTTAAAAAAAAAATATACGGTGTCCCGGTTTTTCCGGGTTTTTTGTTTTTTGAGGGGTGTAATTGGATGGTACGGATGAGGTATCGATCGATTCCTTTTGTGTGGATTATCCGGTACCCGATTGGTGCAATAATAATTAAATGAAATAGCGCTGCCGAAAAGAGAAAATATGACGTTTTTCTCCGGACCTGTTATATCCAACTTCGGACTATAATAATTTTAACTACTAACATATATACTTATATTACAAACCAATGCCGGAATTTTTGCAGAGTTGAGATGAATATTTCCAGATTTGAGTTACATTTGAAATTTAAATGATAATATCCGGGTCATTTCATGTCCGATAAAAAAATCTGTGAGAATCATCTTGTCTGATAGTCCTTTTATTGAAATATTAGAAATTCCAAGGATAATTGATTGTAATTACGGGATACCTGGAATTATCGAGTATTCCATCGTATTGTCAGCAATTATTCTCTGTGCGCGTTATGCTTTCTACCTTGGGACCATTTTTCACTATTTTGCGGGTATATGAACCATCAAATACTCCCACTTCAATGATTTATTATGGCAAATACTATCACCATCGAGGTTATTGGACTCCGTGACTCGTACTGTTCACCTTTTGCATGTGATGAAGAGAGGAGTTGCGGCCTTTCAGACTGTTACCCGATGGGGACTCTGATCAGGGCATTTGAAGTACTTGAAAAAACACTTAAGAAAGAATACGGGGATGCCCTGTCATTGAAACTGACCCTTATTGACGATGAAGTCCCCCCACATATCGAAACAATTATTTCAGAACACTTCCCCCCGATCCCAATTATTCTCGTGAACGGGAAGATTACACCAATCGGACGGGTTTCATTGCCCTTAATAAAAAAAGAGATAGAAAAGTGTCAGCCCTGATTATACAATTTTTGTGAGCAACCCGGTGTCGAGATCATAATAAAGGCCGTGGACCTGGATACTCTTCGTGTGGATAGCGTCCCTGACAAGGGGATATGTCTTTAAATGTTCGATTTGCAGCCTGACATTCTCCTGCTCGATCATCGTTGAACGTTCTTTTAATTCTGCTGGTGTGGCTGGCTTTGGGATCTTCGCATCAACACGCTTTTTTGCATCCATTGCGTTGTTGAGCCAGTTTGGTATATACGCATCATTGAGGTCCTTGTCCAGGGCTTTGATTGCACCGCAATCCGAATGCCCGCAGATCACGATATGTTTGACTTTAAGATGTTTGATCCCGTATTCAAGCACGGTCGAAAGATTCCAGTCATTGAGGGCCGCCATATTCCCGATATTCCTGTGAATAAACAGGGTCCCGGGCATTGAATCCGTGATATGCCCTGTCTGGAGACGTGAATCCGAGCACCCAATCCAGAGTATCTCTGGTTTCTGTCCTTTGGCCAGCTCATTGTACACGCTGATATTTTTCTTAAACTGTACACTCCGAAACTGCTCATTCCCGGATAGTAGTTCTTCAATCGTCATTCAAATCCCCGGATAGCTAATTAAGTTCATTATTAAAAAAATCCTATTTATATCATTTGATTTGCCCAGCAGATGAATTGTCAATTGGGTGAGGTGTATATGCAGTCTGGCAGGAAAAAAAGACGAGAGGAAACGTATCAGCAAATTCAAGTTACCATAACAAAAAATGCATCTGAATAAAGACCAGTTCCGAGGTTATTATGCCAGAAAATTTCCCGAGAGGACGATTCGTAGAAATAGACCTCATGAGAGGCCTTGCAGTTATCATGATGGTCCTCTATCATGTTCTCTTTGATATTTCATTTTTCAACATATATCCGTTAGACGTCACAACGGGGTTCTGGAAGATCTTCGCCATGATCACCGCATCACTTTTCCTGCTGTTAGTGGGGATTTCATTTACAATCAGTGCTGCAAAAGCAGAAGTGACAATGGACAGGCGAAATTTTTTAATGAAATACCTTAAAAGAGGACTATCAATACTGCTAATTGCGGTCCTGATAACCATCGTAACATGGTGGTATCTTGGAGAGGGCTATATTATTTTTGGAATTCTTCACCTCATCGGTTTTTCCATTATTATCGCCCCCTTTTTTTTCCACCGTAAGTTGATAGCGTTGTATGGCGGTATTCTATTCATAATTGGGGGAATCCTGCTACAGGCAGTCAGGGGACCATTTATCCTGC
>Ga0209048_10002825_pt1 | contig 17007 bp, 12 predicted proteins | sample FrelakmetCRP12CR_FD_187146 | JGI IMG/M metagenome (GOLD analysis project Ga0209048, IMG submission 187146) | Freshwater lake sediment microbial communities from the University of Notre Dame, USA, for methane emissions studies - CRP12 CR (SPAdes)... | ecosystem: Environmental > Aquatic >... | reverse complement strand
GGCCTGGCCGGTCTGGCCGCCGCCGCACGGATCGCCGACCAGGAGCAGGGGAGCGATGCCGCCGGACCGGTCTCCACCGTGCCGACTGCCGACATCGACGAGGCGGACGAGCCCCGGGGCCGGCGCCAGAGGCGCAGGTCCTCCTCCGAGAGCCGCCCGCCCCGGTCGAGCAGCAACTACGTGCCCGACGTGACCGGCGGCGGACCGCCTCCACCGGTACCCGAAGTCCGGGTCCGACGTGAGCGGGAGACCGCCGGAGGCAGCACCGGGCTCCGGGTGGGCACGGGCATCGCCGTCGCCGTCATCGCACTGCTCGCCTTCAAGCTCGGCACGGTGACCGCGCTCATCCTCTGCCTCCTCGTGGCCACGTTCGCCGCCGGCGAGGCCTTCGCCGTACTCCGCAAGGCGGGCTGGCGCCCAGCGACCCTGCTCGGCTTGGTCGGGACCATCTCTCTGATGATCGGCGCCTACGACAAGGGCATCGCCGCCCTGCCGCTGGTGCTGGTGCTGATCACCGCGTTCACCCTCCTCTGGTACCTCTTCGGCGTCGAGCGGGGATCGGCCGTGGCCGGCACGGCCTCGACCCTGCTGGTCGTCGGATGGGTGGCGCTGCTGGGCTCGTTCGCCGGGCTCCTGCTCTCCCCGTCCACCTTCCCGAACCGGCACGGCATCGCCTTCCTGATGGGTGCCATCATCGCCACGGTGGCCAACGACGTCGGCGCCCTGGTGGTGGGCCGCTGGGTAGGGAGCAGGCAGTTGGCCCCGAACGTCAGTCCCAACAAGACCTGGGAGGGCCTGGCCGGTGGCGCCCTCGCCTCGATCCTGGTCTCGACGGTCGTCGTCGGGGCCATCCATCCGTGGTCGGCCGCCAACGCAGCCCTCCTCGGTGTGGTCGTCGCGGTCGTCGCCCCCCTGGGCGACCTGTGCGAGTCCCTGCTCAAGCGCGACCTGCGCCTGAAGGACATGGGGACGATGCTCCCCGGCCACGGCGGGGTCCTCGACCGGGTCGACGCCCTCATCTTCGTGCTGCCCGCCACGTACTACCTGGTCCGCGCGCTCAACATCGCTTGATCTTCGGGCAGGCTGGTGGGATGACGCCACCGACCGCCGGCCCCCAGGCGCCCCCGACCGCCGGCGCCGGGTCGGGAGCCGGACCGGTGACGGTGAGCGTGGTCGGCTCGACCGGATCCATCGGCACCCAGACGCTCGACGTGGTGTCGCAGGACCCCGCCCGGTTTCCTGTGGTGGCCATCGGTGCCCAGCGGTCGGTCGACGCCCTGGTGGCCCAGGCGCTCGAGTTCCGGCCCCGGGTGGTGGTCATCGGCGACGCCTCCCTGGCCGGAGACCTGGCCGCACGGCTGCCGGCCGGCATTGAGGTGCTGGCGGGTGTCGACGGCCTGGCCTCCATCGCCACGATGGCCGACGTGGTGGTCAACGGGGTCGTCGGGTTCGCCGGACTGACGGTGACCCTGGCTGCACTCGAAGCCGGGAGCCGCCTGGCCCTGGCCAACAAGGAGTCGATCATCGCCGGGGCACCGGTCGTGGCCCGGGTGCGGCGGACACCGGGTGCCGAGATCATCCCGGTCGACTCCGAGCACTGCGCCGTGCACCAGTGCCTCCGGTCCGGCCGTGCCGACGACGTGGCCCGGCTGCTGCTCACCGCGTCGGGCGGCCCGTTCCGGGGTAGGAAGGCTGACGAGCTCGCCGGAGTCGGCGTGGCCGAATCGCTGGCCCATCCGACCTGGAGCATGGGCCCCAAGATCACGGTGGACTCCTCCACGCTGATGAACAAGGGGCTCGAGGTCATCGAGGCCCACGAGCTGTTCGGGGTCGACTACGACGACATCGACGTGGTGGTGCACCCCCAGTCGGTGGTCCACTCGATGGTGGAGTTCGTCGACGGCGCCGTGGTGGCCCAGCTGTCGATGCCCGACATGCGCCTTCCCATCGGCTACGCCCTGGCCTATCCGGACCGCCTGGGGACCCCGTTCGGCGCCATCGACTGGGCGTCGCTGTCGCTGCTCGAGTTCGAGCCGCCGGACCGGGCCACCTTCCCGTGCCTCGACCTGGCCTATCGGGCCGGTCGCACCGGCGACCTGGCGCCCGCCTGGCTGAATGCCGCCAACGAGGTGGCCGTCGGCGCCTTCCTCGACGGGCGCATCACCTGGTCGGCCATCGCCCACGTGGTCGAGGCCACCCTCGACCGCTACGAGGCGGTCGGGAGCGGCGACCGGACCGTGGAGGACGTGCTCGACGCCGACACCACCGCCCGTCGGCTGGCCGACGGAGTGGTGGGGGAGCGGAGCAGGTCATGAGCGCGCTGGATCTGCGGCCGCCCGAGGCCCCCGACGACCGGACCGGGGATGAGGACGTGGTGGGGGGCAAGACCGCCGCCCGGTCGCTGGTCGAGCTGGGCCTGGCGATGGCGGCGATCGTGGCCGTCTCGGTCGCCACGGGCCAGGTCGACCTCCTGATCGTCATCGTCTGCCTGATCGTCATGATCATGATCCACGAGCTCGGCCACTTACTGGCCGCCAAGCGCGGGAACATGAAGGTCACCCAGTACTTCCTCGGCTTCGGGCCCCGCCTGTGGTCGTTCCGCAAGGGCGAGACCGAATACGGGGTGAAGGCGATCCCACTGGGCGGCTACGTGAAGATCCCGGGGATGACCAACCTCGAGGAGGTCGACCCGGCCGACGAGGCCCGCACCTACCGCGAACAGCCATTCCACTCCCGTCTGCTGGTGGCCGTGGCGGGCTCGGCCATGCACTTCCTGATGGCCTTCGTGCTGCTGTGGGCGCTGGTCACCTTGGTCGGTGTGCCGAACGGCGACAAGGTGAGCGTGGACCACGTGGTGACGGTGGGCGGCCACCCGGGGCCCGCCCAGTCCGCCGGCCTGCGGCCGGGCGACGTGGTGGTGAAGGCCGGCGGCCGCACCGTCCGGGGCGACGACAGCGCGCTGGTCTCGGTCATCCGTGACCACCCGGGCGTGCCCATCACCCTGGTTGTCGAGCGGGCGGGGGCACTGCACACACTGACGGTCACCCCGGTCGACGGGCGCCTGGTCCATGAATCGGGCGTGACCCAGCCGGCGGGAACCCGGCCCTATGGACTCATCGGGGTCAGCCTCGGCTCCCCGGTGGAGCGGGTCGGCCCGGTGGTGGGTCTGGCCCGGACCGGTTCCGACATGGTCCGGTTCTCCTGGGCGTCGATCGTCGGCGTAGCCCACCTGTTCTCGCCGACGGCGACGGTCCAGCGGTTCGGTGAGATCACCAGCGCCAAAGCCGCCGATCAGGCCACGGCGAACGGCACCCGGGTCCAGTCCATCGTCGGCGCCGTCCAGACGGCCAAGGACGCCGTCCACGCCGGCATCGGCGACCTCCTGATCATCTTGATCTCGATCAACCTGTTCGTTGGCATCTTCAACTTGTTCCCGATGCTCCCGCTCGACGGCGGCCACGTCGCCATCGCCGCCTACGAGAGGATCCGGACCGGCCGCTCCCGGAAGCTGTACCACGCCGACGTGTCGAAGCTGCTCCCGTTCACCTATGCGATGCTGGTGTTCCTGGGCATCCTCTTCGCCACCACGCTGCTGACCGACCTGCTCCACCCGATGGCCAACCCGTTCGGGTAGCGGGAGCTGCCGCGTCGCCACAGCCGGCGTTCGACGGGGCACCGTCAGCCCTAGCATGGGGTCATGGCACGCACGGCAGGGAACCTGGACGACAGGCGGCCGACCCGACAGATCCACGTGGGCGACGTGGCCGTCGGGGGTGGAGCCCCGGTGACCGTCCAGTCGATGACGACCACCAAGACGGCTGACGTCGACGGGACGCTGACCCAGATCTACGCACTGGCCGCGGCCGGTGCGGACATTGTCCGGTGCACCTGCAACGAGGAGGCCGCCGCCGAGGGGCTGGCCCGGATCATCCCCCGGTCCCCGGTGCCGATCATCGCCGACGTCCATTTCCACGTGGAGATGGCCCTGGCCGCGCTCGAGGCCGGCGTCCAGGGGCTCCGACTGAATCCGGGGAACCTGCGCAAGCCCCATGAGATCAAGCTGGTGGCGGCCGAGGCCAAGGACCGCGGCGTGCCCATACGGATCGGGGTCAATGCCGGCTCCCTCCATCCCGACCTCTATGCGAAGTACGGCGGGGCCACTCCCGAGGCGCTGGTCGAGTCGGCCCAGATGGAGCTGGCCTACTTCGCCGAAGTCGGATTCGAGGACGTGAAGATCTCGGTCAAGGCGTCATCGGTCCCGCTCATGATCGAGTCCTACCGGCTCGCCTCGGAAACGTTCGACTACCCGCTGCACCTGGGGGTCACCGAGGCCGGTCCCCCTCCCGGGGGACTGCTGAAGGGCACCGCCGGGATCGCCACCCTCCTGGCCGAGGGGATCGGCGACACCATCCGGTACTCGCTGACCGCCGACCCGGTCGAGGAGGCCCGGGCCGGCCGGCAGCTGCTCGAGGCCCTCGGCCTGCGCGAGCGCAAGGGGCTCGACCTGATCGCCTGTCCGAGCTGCGGGCGCTCCGAGATCGACGTCATCGCCGTGGCCAAGGCCGCCCAGGAGGCGCTGGAGAACCGCAACCTCCCCATCCAGGTGGCAGTCATGGGCTGCGTGGTCAACGGACCGGGTGAGGCCCGCGAGGCCGACATCGGTATCGCCGCGGGCCGCAAGCGGGGCCACCTGTTCATCAAGGGGAAGATCGTCCGGGTCGTTCCCGAGGAGGACATGGTCGAGGCACTGGTGGCCGAGGCCGAGCGGCTGGTGTCCGAAGGTGTCGAGGCCCGGCTGGCCGCGGCCGACGCCGGGGCCGAGGCCGAGGCGGAGGCCGACCGGCGGGAGCTGCTGGAGTCCAAGGGTGCTGACGCCAACGCCTCCGAGACCAGGGTCGACCTGATCCGCAAGCGCTTCGGCGAGGATGCGCCGACCGCCTGAGCGGACCGCCGCCCCGGACCCCCGGGTGTCGAAGGGGGCGGACGGGGACGGGCGGGGGAGACCCACCGATCCGGGCTCCGGAGGGTGGGGGGCAGGACGGTAGGCTCTGCGCCCATGCGCATGTCCCGCCTCCTGGTCCGTACCCTGCGAGAGGCCCCGGCCGACGCCGAGGTGGCCAGCCATCAGCTGTTGGTCCGGGGCGGGTTCATCCGGCGGCTGGCCTCGGGGGTCTACACCTTCCTGCCCCTGGGACTCCGGGTGCTCCACAACATCGAGGCCGTGATCCGTGAGGAACTCGACGCCGCCGGATGCCAGGAGCTGCTTCTGCCCGCCCTCCACCCCCGCGAGCTGTGGGAGCAGAGCGGCCGGGCCGAGCTGTTCGGGAGCGACGCCCTGCCGGCCATGACCCTCGAAGGACGGGGCGGTTCCTTCGTGCTCGGGCCGACCCACGAGGAGGTCGTGACGGTCACGGTCGGGGCCGAGGTCGACTCCTACCGCCAGCTACCCCTCACCGTGTACCAGATCCAGGTGAAGTTCCGCGACGAGGCCCGGCCGCGGTTCGGCCTGCTCCGGACCCGTGAGCTGATCATGTGCGACGGCTACTCCTTCGACGTCGACAAGGACGCCATGCAGGAGTCGTACCGGGTCGTCTACGACGCCTACCTGCGGATCTTCGCCCGCATGGGGCTCGACGTTTCCCCGGTCGAGGCCGAGTCGGGCGCCATCGGAGGCGACGTGAACCACGAGTTCATGGTCCCCTCCGCCGTCGGCGAGGATCACTTCGTCCGCTGCGTGGCCTGCGGCTACGCCGCCAACGTCGAGGCGGCCACCCGGGGCGGCTTCGACGACCCGGTGGCCCCCGACGCCGACGCCCCCGCCGTGGTGGATCACCACACGCCCGACTGCCCGGGCATCGACCAAGTGGTGGCCTTCTTCGACGACGCCTCGATCACCGGGGCCGACCTGCTGAAGAGCCTGGCCGTGATCGACGGCACCGGCCGGCCCGTGCTGGTGCTGCTGTCCGGCGACCGCGAGGCACGCCTGCCCGGTGGGTGGCGGATGTTCGAGGACGAGGACTTTGCCAGCCATCCGTCCCTGGTCAAGGGGTACATCGGGCCCATGGGCCAGCAGGACGCCGGGGTCACCGTGGTGGCCGACCTGGGGGTGGCCCGGCCCGGGCCCTGGATCACCGGCGCCAACCAGGCCGACCACCACGTCAGCGGGGCCGTGCTCGGACGGGACTTCACCGTCGATGAGTGGGGCTCCTACGCCCAGGTGGTGACGGGCGACGCTTGCCCCCGCTGCAGGCAGGAGGTGGACCTGGTCCGCTCGGTGGAGGCGGCCCACACGTTCCAGCTGGGTACCAAGTACTCGAGCGTCATGTCCGGATCGTCCTTCGTGGCCGAGGACGGGGACGAGGCCATCTTCTCCATGGGCTGCTACGGCATGGGCGTCTCCCGGCTGCTGGCCGTGGTCTCGGAGGAGCACCACGACGACAAGGGCCTGGTGTGGCCGACCGAGCTCGCCCCCTTCCAGGTCCACCTGGCTGCCCTGGGCGCCGGCCGGGCCCCCGAGGTGGCCGAAGCGGCCGATGCCCTCCACGAGCGCCTGGTGGCTTCCGGGATCGACGTCCTCTACGACGACCGGGACGTGTCCCCCGGGGTGAAGTTCGCCGATGCCGACCTCCTCGGGATCCCGGTGCGGCTGGTCCTGGGCGCCAAGGGCGTGGCCCGGGGCATCGTCGAATGGCGGTCCCGGGCGACCGGCGAGGAGCGGGAGGCCGAGCTGGCCGGCCCGGTCGAGACCCTCCTGGCGGGCTGACCAGGGCCCGGGCCCCCTCGGCCCGGTGGCCGGATGACGGGCGGAGGAGTGGCGGAAGGCCAGTTCAGGGGTCCCGCGCCCCCCCGCTCACTGCTATACTTTTCATTCTGCCGGTCGGTTGGGGTGTAGTGACGCTGACGAAGCGTGGGCGGCCAGCCCACGCTTTTGTTTTGGTCGGAAACACTTCCTGCGGGTGGGCAGCGCCGGTCGGGACCCCGAGGTCGCCGGCTGCAGGACGAGTCGTACCAGCAGCGAGCAGTTGTACCAGCAGCGAGCAGTTGTACCAGCAGTACAGCGGCCGACGACAGACGCACAACCGGACAGGAGGCAGCGCAGATGGTCGAGGATCTCTTCGCCGTGCTCCGGCCGGCGGTGGTCGGCGCCGGTCTCGAACTGGTCGACGTCGAGTTCAAGTCGGGCGTGCTCCGGGTGTCCGTCGACCGCGAGGGAGGCGTGGACCTCGAGGCCCTCACCGACGCCAACCGGGCGGTGTCCACCCTGCTGGACGAGCTCGACCCCATTCCTGGCCAGTACTCCCTCGAGGTCTCCAGTCCCGGGATCGAGCGGCCACTGCGCACCCCCGCCCACTTCGCCAAGGCGATCGGGGCCACGGTGACGGTCAAGACCCGGCCCCAGGTCCCCGGGGACCGCCGCCTGCGCGGCATCCTCACGGCCTCCGACGAGGACGGGTTCACGCTCGCCGTCGAGGCCTCGGACGACGAGCCGGTGCGGCTCGCCTACAGCGACGTCGACACCGTCCGCACGGTGTTCGTGTGGGGCGGACAGGACGCACCCGGTGGACGGGCCCCGACCGAGCCGGGCCGGAAGAAGAGCGCCGACAAGCAGACGGCGCAGCAGAAGACGCAGAAGAGGAAGCAGGTCGTTACCCCATGAGCAAGACGAATTTCGAGTTCCTCGACGCACTGGGCCAGATCGCGCGGGACAAGGGAATCTCCGTCGAGACGTTGCTCGATGCCCTGGCGAACGCCCTGGTGGCCGCCTACAAGCGCCGTCCGGACGCAGCCGAGGAGGCCGTGGTCACCATCGACCCGGACTCCGGGGAGATCCGCGTGTACGGCCAGGAGCTCGACGAGGACGGCAATGTGGTCCGCGAGTGGGACGACACCCCGGACGACTTCGGCCGCATCGCCGCCCAGACGGCCAAGCAGGTCATCCTCCAGCGCATCCGCGAGGTCGAGCGCGACCTCAAGTACGAGGAGTACGCCGGCCGTGAGGGCGACATCGTCACCGGCATTGTGCAGCAGACCGACAACCGCTACACCCTGCTCGACCTGGGCAAGGTCGAGGCACTGCTGCCCCAGGCCGAGCAGGTCTCCTACGAGCGATACGAGCACGGCGCCCGACTGAAGGCGTACATCGTCGAGGTGCGCAAGACGACCAAGGGCCCCCAGATCGTTGTCAGCCGGAGCCACCCCGGCCTCATCAAGCGCCTGTTCGAGCTCGAGGTCCCCGAGATCTCCTCCGGTGCGGTGGAGATCAAGGCCGCAGCCCGCGAACCGGGCCACCGGACCAAGATCGCCGTGTGGTCGAACGACCCCAACGTCGACCCGGTCGGTGCCTGCGTGGGTGCCCGCGGCTCCCGCGTCCGCATGGTGACCAACGAACTCCGTGGCGAGCGGGTCGACGTGGTCCCGTACTCGGACGACCCGGTCGAGCTCATCCAGTCCGCCCTGGCCCCCGCCCGGGTGCGTGAGGTCCGGCTCGACGACGAGACGGGCACCGCCACCGTCATCGTGAGCGACTACCAGCTGTCGCTGGCCATCGGCAAGGAGGGCCAGAATGCCCGCCTCGCCGCCCGCCTCACCGGCTGGAGGATCGACATTAAGAGCGAGACCCAGCTGGCCGAGGAGGAGTCGGGGTACGCCGGCGAGGAGTGGGCCGAGGGTGAGTGGATCCAGAACGAGGCCGGCGAGATGGTGTGGCAGCCGGCCGAGGGCGGGTCGGCCGTGTCGGCCACCGAGTGGGCCGAGGGTGCCGACGGCGCGGACGAGGGGGGAGTTGCCGAGGGTGACGCCACTTCAGGAACCGTCGCCACCGAGGAGGCTGCAGCGGTCGACGAGGCGGTCGCCGTCGAGGAAGCTGCCGACGTGATCGAGGAAGCCGCCGGCGACGTGCCGGAGGCTGCCGCTGGCGCCACGGCGTCCACCGACGACGGGTCACCGGCCGAGGAGGGTCCGGCATAGCCCCTCAGCGGACCTGCATCGGGTGCCGGCGGACAGGTCCGGCGGACACCATGGTGCGGGTGGTGCGTCTCGGGGACGGGACCCTGGCCACGGGGCGGACGCTCCCGGGTCGAGGGGCCTGGTTGTGCCGGGACGCCCCGGCGTGCGTCGACACGGCGCAGAAGCGCCGGGCGTTCGAACGGGCCCTCCGGGCACCGGTCGACGCAGGAGCGGTCGACGAGCTGAAGCGGGTGCTCAGCGGATCCACCGGGGCTCCGGACCGGACCGGTGGGGAGAGTCCGGCGTTGTGATGTGCGAGGATGGAGGGTCGTGTGTGCGCTTTGGCACCTACGACATCGAAGGAAGGGCAGTAACAGCCGTTGCCGAAGAAGATCCGGGTATACGAGCTCGCTCATGAGCTCGGCCTGACCAATAAGGAGGCCCTTGACCTCTGCCTGTCCCTCGGGATGGGTGTCAAGAGCCACTCGTCGTCCATCGAGGACGCGCAGGCAGACCGCGCCCGTCGGAAGGCCGACCGGGAGGGCCTCCGCCGCGACGTGCAGCCCGAGGAGCCGGAAGCCCCGGCCAAGAAGGCCCCGGCCAAGAAGGCCGCAGCCAATAGGGCCGCGCCCGCCGGCGAGCCGACCACCCCGTCCGCCACCGGCGACGGGTCGGCCGACGACACTGCGACGGCACCGGTCTCGACGCCGATCAAGCGGACCGGTGCGCGCCTGGTGACCAGTCGACCTGCGTCCGAGCTGCCCAGCGCCACTCCACCCGCCCCCCGTCCGGCGCCGGTGGCGGCAGCACCTGCACCGACCCCGCCTCCGCCTGCCGCCCCGATGGCCCCGGTGGCACCTGTACCCGCACCTGCGCCGGTCGCTCCGGCGGCAGCCCCGGCTGCGGCACCTGCACCTGCACCGGCACCCGCCCCGGCTCCGGTCGCTCCTGCGGCCGCCGCTGCCCCGGCACCCGCCCCGGCTCCGACGGCGCCTATGGCACCCGCCGCTTCCGCTCCCGTGGTGACGCCTGCCGCCGCGGCACCCTCGGCTCCGATCGCTGCCGATACGGCGGCACCAGCTGCCGCTGTCGATGCCGCTGCAGCCCCAGTCACCCCCGGATCCGCCCCGGCAAGGCCCCCGACCGGTGCGTCGGGACGCCCGATCCCGCCGCCGCCCGGTGGACCCCCCCGCTCGGTCACCGGCAAGCCCATCCCGCCGCCCCCCGGCGCCGGCGGACGGCGTCCCCCTCCCGGAGCCCAGCGTCCCGGCGGCTTCGCCGGCCGCCCCGGCGGCCCCGGTGCCGGTGCCGGTGCCGGTCGCCCCGGTGCACCTCGGACCGGTGGCCCCCCGGGTGTCACCGGTGGTGGCTACGGAGGACGCCCCGGTGGCTCGACGGGTGGCTACGGAGGCGGTCGCCCAGGCGGTGGCCCCGGTGGCCCCGGCGGTGGCCCTGGCGGACGTGGCGGACCCGGTGTCGGCCGCGGCCGTCCCAACCAGCGTCGCCCCCGTCGGCGTCGTCGCAACCTCGAAGAGCTGGAGCCGACCACCCTCACCGCCTACGCGCCCTCGACGGCCCCGGTGCCCGACACCGAGGTCATCATCGAGCGCGGCTCGACGGCGCGCGACCTCGGCCCCAAGCTGAACCGGTCCGCCGGTGACGTCGTCCGCTTCCTGCTCCTGCAGGGGGAGATGGTCACGGCCACCCAGTCCCTGACCGACGACATGATCGAGCTGTTCGCCGCCGAACTCGGCGCCGAGGTCCGCCTGGTCGACCCGGGTGAGGAGCGCGAGGCCGAGCTGCTGGCCAAGTTCTTCGACGAGGAGGACGAGGAGGAGGACGAGGCAGATCTGCGTACCCGCCCGCCGGTCGTCACCGTCATGGGCCACGTCGACCACGGCAAGACGCTCCTGCTCGACAGGATCCGCTCCTCCAACGTGGTCGCCGGCGAGGCCGGTGGCATCACCCAGCACATCGGTGCCTACCAGGTCGACTGGGAAGGTCACCCGATCACGTTCATCGACACCCCCGGCCACGAGGCCTTTACGGCCATGCGCGCCCGTGGTGCCGAGGTGACCGACATCGTGATCCTGGTGGTCGCGGCCGACGACGGCGTCATGCCGCAGACGATCGAGGCCATCGACCACGCCAAGGCGGCTGACGTCCCGATCATCGTGGCCGTCAACAAGATCGACCGCGACGAGGCCGACCCGAACCGGGTGCTGCAGCAGCTGTCGGAGCACGGACTGGTGCCCGAGGCCTGGGGCGGCGACACCATCGCCGTCGAGGTCTCGGCCCTCCAGAACCTCGGCATCGAGGACCTGCTGGAGCAGGTCGTCCTGGTCGCCGAGATCGAGGAGCTCGTGGCATCGCCCGAGGGACGGGCCCGGGGCGTCGTCCTCGAGGCCGAGCTCGAGATCGGTCGGGGCCCGGTGGCCTCGGTCATCGTGGAGCGTGGCACCCTGCGTGTCGGCGACCCGATCGTGGCCGGCGCCGCCTGGGGCAAGGTCAAGGCCCTGGTCGACGACCACGGGAACCAGATCAAGGAGGCCCCGCCGTCGACGCCGGTGCAGGTGCTCGGGTTCTCCGAGCCGCCGGAGGCCGGCGACGAGTTCCGGGTCACCCCCGAACTGGCCCAGGCCCGCACCATCGGCGAGGCCCGTGCCCACCGCTACCGGGTGGCCAGCCATGTTCCTGCCGCCGCCTCGGCGTTGGGTGGAGCCAAGCTCGAGGACCTGTTCGAGCAGATCCAGCGGGGCGAGACGGCCACGCTGAACCTGATCCTCAAGGCCGACGTGCGCGGCTCGCTCGAAGCGGTCACCGAGAGCCTCCGCAAGCTCGAGCGTGACGACGTCAAGCTCAGCTTCGTCCACCGTGGCGTGGGTGGGATCACCGAGTCCGACGTGGAGCTGGCCCAGGCTTCGGCCGCCACCATCATCGGGTTCAACGTCCGTCCCGACCGCCGGTCGCGGGAGATGGCGGTCAAGGCCGACGTGGAGATCCGGACCTACGAGATCATCTACAAGCTGCTCGAGGACCTCGAGGCGGCCATGCTCGGCATGCTCTCCCCGGTCTACGAGGAGATCGTCACCGGTGAGGCCGAGGTCCGCCAGGTGTTCCGCGTCCCGAAGATCGGCGCCATCGCCGGTTGCTACGTCCGGGAGGGCCAGATCACCCGCGGCTCCAAGGTGCGGTTCCTCCGCGAGGGCGTGGTCATCTGGAAGGGCGCCATCACCTCGCTGCGTCGCTTCAAGGACGACGCCCGTGAGGTGGCCGCCGGGTTCGAGTGCGGTATCGGGCTCTCGGACTACCAGGACCTGAAGGACGGGGACATCATCGAGACCTACGACGAGCGGGAGATCCCCCGCACCTGATCGTGCCCGCCGTCCCCCTGCATGGGGCGGCACGCACAGGTGGTCGTGGACGGATCGGAGGACCAGTGGCACGTCGTCAGGACAACCGGGGCGTCGCCCCCTATTCGCGCTCCCTCCGGGTGAACCAGGTCCTGCGTCAGGTGGTAGCCGATGAGCTCGAGCGGCTGGCCGACGCCGACGAGCGCCTGCGGATGGTCACCGTCACCTCGGTGGACTCCACCTCGGACCTCCGCCAGGCCACCGTCTACCTGAGCTCGCTGTCCGACGACGCGGCGGCCGCACTCGACCAGCGCCGGGTCCAGGTCCAGAAGGCCGTCGCCCGGCAGACCAGCTTGCGGCGCACCCCCCAGCTGTCGTTCGCTCAGGACCCGGCCGTGGTCGCCGGCAACCGGGTGGAGGACCTGCTCCAGAAGATCCACGAGGACGACGCCCGGCGGGGTGACGGGACGCGGTGAGCCCGCCAGTGGTGGACCAGGTCAACGGCCTGGTCGTGGTGGACAAGGAGGCAGGCTGGACCTCCCATGACGTCGTCGCCCGGTGCCGCCGGATCTTCGGGCAGAAGCGGGTCGGACACGCCGGGACGCTGGACCCCGATGCCACCGGCGTGCTCCTGGTCGGGCTCGGCCGGACCACCCGGCTCTTGCGCTTCCTGACCGCCCTGCCCAAGACCTACGAGGCCGAGGTGGTCCTCGGCACGGCGACCTCCACCCTCGACGCCTCCGGCGACGTCACCGGAACCTGGGACATGGAGGACGTCTCGCTGGCCGCCGTCCGCGAGGCGGCCCTCACCCTCACCGGTGACATCCTGCAGGTCCCGCCGATGGTGTCGGCGCTGAAGGTCGGCGGGAAGCGCCTGCACGCCCTGGCCCGCGAGGGGATCGAGGTGGAGCGGGCGGCACGCCCGGTCACCGTCCACCGCTACGACGTGACCCCGGGCATGACGCCGGGCGTGTTCCGCATCGAGGTCGTGTGCTCGTCGGGCACCTATGTCCGAGCGCTGGCTGCCGACCTCGGGATCGCCCTCGGCGGGGGCGCCCATCTCCGCAACCTGCGCCGGACCCGGATCGGCTCGTTCACCACCGAGGACGCCCGGTTGGTCGACGAGCTCACCCCGGACGTCGTCCTCACCCCGGCCCAGACCATGCGCGACCTCGACCAGGTCGTGGTGCCGCTGGATGCCCAGAAGCTGGTCGCCCGGGGCCTCCCGCTCGACCGGGTGCCCCTCGGCGTGTCCGGTGACGGCCCGTGGGGCCTGGTGGACGACGCCCACCGCCTGCTGGCCGTCTACGAGGCCACCGAGACCGACCGGATCAAGCCCGCCGTGGTCGTCGAGTCGGCCGGCTGAGGGTCGGCAACGTCCAGCGCCGGCCGGATGCTGACTCGGCGGTAACCTGCACGGTTGTGGAGATCGTCACCGATAGCGCACCGCTCGGGCCGCCCGTCGGCGGTTCGGCTGTGACCATCGGCGCCTACGACGGCGTCCACCTCGGCCACCGTGCGCTGCTGGCCGAACTGAAGGCCCGGGCCGACGAGCGCGGGATGGCCACCGTGGTCGTGACCTTCGACCGCCACCCGGCCTCGGTGGTCCGCCCCGAGTCCGCCCCCTTGCTGCTGTGCGACCTCGACCAGAAGCTCGAGCTGCTGGCGTCCGCCGGGGTCGACCGGACCGTCATCATCCGTTTCGACGAGGAGCGGGCCAACGAGACGGCCGAGGAGTTCGTGACCCGTGATCTGGTCGACGGGCTGGGTGCGCGGCTGGTGGTGGTGGGGGAGGACTTCCACTTCGGCCACGGTCGCAAGGGCAACGTCGCCCTCCTCACCGAGATGGGAGCGGTGGCCGGATTCGAAGTCGACGGCGTGGCCCTGGCGTCGGCCGGCACCGACGAGGGCAACGGGTCGCATGCGGTGTCGTCCACCAGAGTCCGGACCCTGGTCGGTGAAGGCAACGTCGAGGCGGCCGCCGCGCTCCTCGGGCGCCCCCACCAGATCCGGGGCCCGGTCGTCACCGGTGACCGGCGGGGCGGGGCCGAGCTGGGGTTCCCGACGGCCAACCTGTCGGTCCCCGAGGAGATCTGCCTGCCCGCGCCCGGCATCTACGCCGGGTGGTACGAGCGTCCCGACGGCTCCCGGCTCATGGCGGCGGTGTCGGTGGGCCGGCGTCCCACCTTCTACGGGGCCGACGGCGAGCTGCTGGTCGAGGCGTATCTCCTGGACTTCACCGGTGACCTGTACGGCGAGTCGGCCCGACTGTCGTTCGTCCACCGTCTCCGGGACGAGCTGGCCTTTGACTCGGTCGACGCGCTGGTGGCCCAGATGGGCAAGGACGTGGAGCGCACCCGGGACCTGCTGGCCCAGGCATAGGGGCGTGGTCTAGGGGTTCGGCTTGCGTCCCAGGAGCTTGAGCACCCAGGCGCCGAACCCGGTGGGCTTGGCATAGGGGCCGTGGTGGTCCGACCCGTGACCGTCCCGTCCGAAGCTGACGCCGCCCTGGGCGCCTTCCAGGCGGTTGGCCTCCTCGTACTTCGGCACCTTCGGGAGGTGCTGCGACTTCTTGCGGGGCTTGCTGCCGTCGGATCCCATGGGACCATCTTGGCAGAGTGGCCATCCGGGGCCGGCACAGCCGGCAGGCTCAGAAGATGGGGGCGTCCCCGAGGAGCTCGGTGCGCAGCTCGCGTTTGAGGATCTTGCCGGCCGGGTTGCGGGGCAGGGCCTCGGCCCGGAACCAGTAGCGGGAGGGCACGTTGAACGCCGCCAACCGCTCGCGCACGTGGCGGGACAGCTCGTCGGCGGCCACGTCCATCCCCGGACGCAGCACGATGACCGCCCCGACCTCCTCGCTCAGTACCGGATGGGGCACGCCGATGACGGCGCAGTCGGCCACCGCCGGATGCTCGTGGAGGGCGGCCTCAATCTCGACGCAGTAGACGTTCTCGCCGCCTCGGATGATCATGTCCTTCGCCCGGTCCACGATGTGCACGAAGCCCTCCTCGTCGATCCGGGCCACGTCGCCGGTGTGGAGCCAGCCACGGGTGAACGCCGACGCCGTAGCGTCGGGACGGTTCCAGTAGCCGCGGACCACGTTCGGGCCCTTGATCCACAGCTCGCCGGTGCGGGCCGGGTCGGGCGGCTGGTCGGCCGGTGGCTCCTCGCCTTCCCAGTCCTCGGGGACCACGGCCACGTCGCAGATCGGGGCGGGGGGGCCGACGCTGTCCGGCTTGCGGACGTAGTCGTCGCCGGAGTTCATGGTGGTCATGGCCGACGTCTCGGTCAGGCCGTAGCCGTTGCCGGGCGCCCCGGTGGGGAAGTGCTCCTTGATGCGGCGGACCAGGTCGGGCGGGCACGGGGCGCCGCCGTAGGAGATGGACTGCACCGACGAGGTGTCGCGCTCGGCGAAGTCCGGCGAGTCGATGACCTGCATGACCATGGCCGGCACGCCGCCGAAGACGGTGATCCGCTCCCGTTCGATGAGCTCGAGGGCCCGCTCCGGATCGAAGTGGTGCATCATCACGATCTTTCCTCCGGCCGCCGTGTTGGTGACCAGCAGGGCGTGGCACCCGGTGGCGTGGAAGAGCGGCACCGACAGCAGGTTGGCGTTCTGTCCGCCCGGCGAATCGGCGATCTGGGCGGCGGTGCGCCGCATGCTGCCCATCGTCGATACGAAGAACAGGTTCATCAGGTTGGAGACGCTGTTGCGGTGGGTGCCGACGGCACCCTTCGGCCGGCCCGTCGTGCCCGACGTGTAGAAGATGGTGGCGTCGGCGTCGGCGTCGACGGTGACCTCGGGCAGGGTGGCGTCGTCGGCCGGGGTGCCCACCACGTCGGCGAAGGGAATCACGGGCAGCGGGTCGCGGCCCACCCGGTCGAGGTGGGAGCCCACCGCCGGGCGCCGGCCGCCGCTGTCGGGGTCGTGCTCCTCGCAGGTGACGATCATGGCCCCGAGCCCGGGGACCTCGGCCAGGTGGTGCATGATCCGGCCCTGACGCTCCTCGTCCACGAAGGCGATCTTGGTGCCGGAGTCGGACAGCCCGTAGGCGAGCTCCTCACCCGTCCACCAGGCGTTGAGGGGCACGGCGACGGCGCCGACGGTGATGACGGCCCAGAAGGCCATGACCCACTCGGGCAGGTTGCGCATGGCGATGGCCACCCGGTCGCCGGGCTGCACGCCGAACTGCTCGACCAGCTGGCGGCCGAGGGTGGCCACGATCCGGTAGTTCTCCTCGAAGGTGACCCGCTCGTCCTCATAGACCAGGAAGTCCTGGTCGCCGTGCAGGGCGGACAGCTCGAAGACGGCCCGCAGACTGGCCGGCGCCGTCTTCCAGGCCCGGAGCGGAACCCCCCGGACCACGATCTCCTCCATTTCGAAGGGTGCCCCCGGACCGGTCAGGGTGGCGACCGCCTCGGCCCGTTCCCGGCCGGGGATCCCGTCCAGCAAGGACCGGACGCCGCCCTGGCCCGCAGCAACCCCCAATACCTGTTCACCCGGCTCAGCGCCAACCCCGAGTTCCGGATCCGGGTCGCTGACCACGTCCAGCGCCAGTTCTTCAACGGGGGACCGCTGACCACCGAGGCTTGCCGCGCCCGGTTCTTCGCTCGCAGCAACGAGATCTTCCACGCCATCGCCGCCGAGTCGGCTCGGTGGGGCGATGCCCAGCGCGAACCGCCCTACACCCGCGATCTGGCTTGGAGC
>Ga0209048_10002824_pt1 | contig 17018 bp, 17 predicted proteins | sample FrelakmetCRP12CR_FD_187146 | JGI IMG/M metagenome (GOLD analysis project Ga0209048, IMG submission 187146) | Freshwater lake sediment microbial communities from the University of Notre Dame, USA, for methane emissions studies - CRP12 CR (SPAdes)... | ecosystem: Environmental > Aquatic >... | reverse complement strand
GCCGCCGGCGCCGGGAAGGGGACGCCATGAACGACCCGGTTCGGATCGACCGGCGGCGGTTCTTCCAGCTCACGGGCGGCGGCATCGCCGTTTTCGTCAGCCTGGGCCCTTCGGCGCTCCTCTCGCAGGAGAATCGGGCCGGGTATCCCGAGGACTTCAACGCGTACCTGCTCATCGGCAAGGACGGGCGCGTGACCGTGTTCTCGGGAAAGATCGAGATGGGACAGGGCGTGATGACCTCGCAGGCCCAGATGGTGGCCGAGGAGCTCGGTGTCGCCCTCGCGTCGATCGACATGGTCCTCGGAGACACGGACCGCTGCCCGTTCGACCGCGGAACGTTCGGTTCCCTGACCACCCGCATGTTCGGCCCGGCCCTGCGCGCGGCGGCGGCCGAGGCCCGGCTCGTCCTGCTGCGGCTGGCCTCGAAGAAGCTCGGCGCGGCGCCGGGAAAGCTCGCCGTCGAGAACGGCGTCGTCTCGGTCATCGGTGAGCCGTCGCGCCGCGTGACCTACGGCGAGCTCGCCGAGGGCAAGCAAATCGCGCGGCTGGTGGACGAGAAGGCCGTCCTGCGCGCCGTCGGGCAGTTCCAGGTGATGGGCAGCTCCCCGCGCAGGATCGACGCCCCCGACAAGGTGACGGGGCGCGCGAAGTACTCCGGCGACATCCGGCCGGCCGGGATGCTGTACGCGCGGATCCTCCGCCCTCCCGCGCACGGCGCGAAGCTCGGCAAGCTCGACACGGCCGACGCCGAGAAGCGGGAAGGGGTCACGCTCGTGAATCGCGACGACCTCGTCGCCGTCCTGCACGCCGATCCCGAGGCCGCGGCCGAGGCGCTGGCGAGCATTCGCGCCGAGTGGCAGTCGCCCGACGCGACCGTGGACAACGAGACCATCTTCGAGCACCTCGTCAAGGCGGGAGGCACGCCGCAGGTCAAGGAGACCCGTGGCGACGTTGCCGCCGGACGGGCGGTGGCGACGCGCATATTCGAGACGACGTACCGCAAGGGATACGTTGCCCATGCTCCGATCGAGCCGCACACCGCGGTGGCCGAGCTCCGCGACGGAAAGCTCACGGTCTGGGCCTCGACCCAGACCCCCTTCCCGACGCGCGACCGGATCGCCCAGGCGGTCGGTCTCGACTCGAAGAAGGTCCGCGTCATCACGCCGTTCGTCGGAGGCGGCTTCGGGGGCAAGAGCGCCGACCGGCAGGCCGTCGAAGCCGGGCGCCTGGCCCACATCGTCGGAAAGCCGGTCCAGGTCGCCTGGACGCGCGAGGAGGAGTTCTTCTACGACCGGTTCGACCCGGCCGCGGTCGTCGAGATCGTCTCCACCCTCGATGGAAACGGAAAGATCGCGGTCTGGGACTGCACGGTCCACGCGGCGGGCGAACGCGGAGCCATGCCGACCTACGACATCCCGAACCTCCGCTTGCGATCGTCGGGCCGGATGACCTACGGCGACGGGACCGGCGCCGCGAGCCTGCACCCGTTCGAGGTGGGGCCGTGGCGCGCCCCCGGCGCGAACATGAATGCTTTCGCGATGGAGTCGCAGATCGACGTCATGGCCGCCGCCGCGGGCGCCGACCCGCTGGAGTTTCGCCTGCGCAACCTCAAGGATCCGCGGATGCGAAAGGTGCTGCAGGCGGCCGCCGATGCTTTCGGCTGGAAGAGCGGCGCGGCTCCGACCGGGAAGGGGCGCGGTGTGGCCTGCAGCGTGGACGCCGGCTCATACGACGCCCTCATGGCCGAGGTTCGCGTCGACCCGGCCGACGGGACGGTTCGCGTGGACCGGATCGTGTGCGCACAGGACATGGGAATCGTGGTCAACCCCGACGGCGCGAAGATGCAGATGGAAGGTTCGATCGCGATGGGCCTCGGCTACACGTTCTCGGAGGAGCTGCGCTTTCGCGGCGGCGACATCCTCGACCGCAATTTCAAGACCTACCGGATCCCCCGCTTCTCCTGGATGCCGCGCATAGAAACCGTGCTCGTGAAGAACGACGACCTGGCCCCGCAAGGGGGCGGCGAGCCCGCGATCGTCGCGACCGGTGCGGTGATCGCCAACGCCGTCTTCGACGCGACGGGGGCGCGCATCCTCCGCCTGCCCCTGACCCCCGAGCGGGTGCGCGAGGGCGTCGCGACCGTGAAGGCGGACCGGAAGGCCGGCCGGTAGCGATCGACTGCGCGCCGCGGGACAGCCGGCGGCCCTTGGGCAGCGGTACCGCTACCAGAAAGCCGAATGACGCACGATGCCCATCGTGGCAAGCCCGCGGAGCATCAGAAGCACCCCGACGGCCGCGATCAGCAGACCCGCCCACCGCCAGCCGCGGACACGGCGCAGCAGCGTGGGCGACAGCGACGAGAGCGCGAAGATCGCGGGGACCGTGCCGAGGCCGAAGACGAGCATGACTCCAGCGCCGGCGCCCGCCGAACCGGCCACGGCCGCCCGCGCGGCCGCGCCGTAGACGAGCGCGCAGGGGAAAGCACCCTGCAGCGCTCCGAGCAGGATCGGTGACAGAAAGCGAGGTGCGCGGAAGGCCTCGCGGGCTCCCCCGCGTATCAGCACATCGATGCCCAGCCGGTTGAGGATCGCTGCCGGGTCTCGGATCCAGCCGGCGAGCGAAACGCCGAAGACGACCGCAACGGTGCCCGCCGCCAGAGCCACGATGCCTCCCAGCTGTGCACGCGCGCCAGCCGCGAGTGCGATCTGACCGAAGGCTCCGACGAACGTCCCGATCGCGACGTACGTCGCCAGGCGCCCGGCGTTGAAGAGAAGCCGCGCTCCCACGCCCGGGCTCGCGCCCGCAGGAGTCGGAGCGAGGCGGGCGGCGCAGAGCGCTACATAGGGACCGCACATCCCGACACAGTGAGCGCTGCCGAGAAAGGACGCGAAGAAGAGCAGAATCAGGTCGCCCGATGCCGGGAGCGCGTGATGGTGCAAGCCGGACTAACGGCTGTCCGCGGGCTTCGGGGCGCTGGACTCCGAGGCCGAGGCCTCGACGCCGGGATCTCCCGACGGTTCGCCGAGGGCGGGCCAGACCTGGTACTTGATGTCCTCGACGTCGCGAAACTGCCCGGTCCGGATGGCCCACAGAAAGATGCACCAGCCCGCGAGAGAGACGAGGAGGGCGATGAAGAACTGGTAGAAGGTGATGTCCATCATAAGGATCGGCTCCCCACGGTCATATCCCTTCCTGGACTGCCGTCAACCCCGGCACCTTCAGATGGTAGACCACTCCCATGATCCGATATAGAACCGCGAACGCGCAGGCCGTCCCTACCGGTTGAACGAGTATCGCCGAGAGCAACCGCACGAAGAGCCGATCTCGCGAGTCCCCTTCGGGAAGGTCGCCGTACCCGGCCGTAAAGCGCACCAGCAGCCAGGCGAGGCCGAAATTCAGGAACCCGTAGGCGATCCAGAAGATGGCGCCGGCCACCCGTCCGCCCCTTTCGAACGGAACTCCGAGAACGAGTGCGACCCAGGCGCCCACCCAGGCCAGCAGGACGATCCCGTACGCGGCAACGGCCCTGTTCAGCCCGTCCGCAGTCTCGCGGGTGCCGGAGCGATGTCCCCGGAACAGCCGACGCACCAGCCACACCAGGGGAACCAGAAGGGCCGGCACGGCATACGCCGTGAAGATCAGCTCGACGAGGCGGAAGAACCGGTCTGCCATGAGCCTTCCGCTACTTGGCTACGCGGAAGCCGGCGGTCGAAGGCACCGGGGGGGCTCCCGTGTTCTGCGCGAGCGAGAGCGCGTAGTAGACCAGGGCCCACCGGCGATGATCCGCGAAGGCTGCCCGATCCGCCTCGCTCATCTTGCCAAGCTCCGCTGCGGTCGGGAGGCTGGCGATGTATTCCCCAATCTCTTTCACATCCGCGTCGGAAAAGACCGGCTTGCCGCTGTCGGACTGCTGCCACGGCTTCAAGTCCGGAAAAGCCTCCTTCGGATAGAGGATCGTGTCGTAGAAGGACGGCATCGGCGTGCCGTTCAAACCCGTGTTGAACGTCCGGTACACGTCCGGCGGAGAGTCGCCGAACTTGAATTCTCCGGTCGTGAAGTCGAAGGGACGGATCGGAACCTCGTAGTCGTCGACCAGGCCGGCGGAAGAAGGCCCGTCGCCCCGGCCGCCCATTCCGTGGCAGCTCCAGCACTGCAGGACCCGGTAGACGAGCTTGCCCTCGCGGAGCAGGTCGGCAGGCGCCGCCTGGGCGGAGGCGAAGGGAGGAACCGGAATGTCGATCGGCGGCGGCACCTCCTCCTTCTTGAAGCGGTCGGAGAAGGTCTTCACGTAGTCCACCAGATCCCATCGGTCCTGCTGGGTCAGCGTGTGCCCGTTCGCGGCGTTGCCCCAGGCCGGCATGATCTGGCCCTTCCGAATGCCCCGCGTGATGGTGCGATAGAGGTCCTCGTCCCGCGGCAGGGCCCCGGACGGAGTCGTACGGCTCTTGAAAGCGCCGAGCGTGAAATTGCGGGGCTGCGGATTGAGGAAGTGGTACGCGTCGTTGAAGTTGTCGGAAACCTTGTCGTTCGACGTCAGGCGCCCGTTGCCGAACGTCCCGTGGCAACCGGCGCACTTGTTCTCGAAGACGGCCTTGCCCCGGGCCAGGCGCAGCGCAAGCGCCTCGGTCGGCGCCGGCCGATGGTTCGTCGGCCAGGGTTCCCACACGCGCCAGTCGCCGATCGCCGTGCCGATCTTCTGGAGATAAGCCTCGACCGCCTGCATCTCACGGGTCGGCACAGGGCCGTAGTCGTGCATGTCGACCACCCCGTCGCCCACGGTCCCGTCGGCGTTGACCGGCCAGACATCGAGCTCCCTCCAGTCCGGCGGCAGCTCGTCCGGCGTCACGACCCCGTCGCCGTTCTTGTCGAGCTCGCTCTTGGTCACGCGGCCGTCGTGATTCGTGTCGTACTTGGCGAGGAAGGCCGCGACCTTCCGGTCGTGCGCCGGGTCGTCCGCGAAGAGCCAGCCGAAGGACGGCATGATGGACTCAGGCTCGGTCGAGCGCGGATTCCAATGGTGCGCGTAGTGCCACTCGTTGGAGCGGCGGCCGCCCTCGCGCGACAACTCCGGTCCGATGCGCCGGGTTCCGAACATCTGGGGGAGATCCTCGCTGATCTCCCCTGCCTGCGTGACGGGGCCCCACTTGTCCGTATCCCGATTGACCGGGCGAATGTACTGCGAGTGGCAGTACCAGCAGCCCTCCCGGATGTAAATCTTGCGCCCCTCCGCCTCGAGCTCGTCTCTCCTGGGGGTGGACACCGTCTTGCCGTAGATCGTCTTCAACGTCTTCGGCCGGGTGACGTCCCTTTGCAGCAGCGGCAGGATCCCCTGACTCGTCATCGCGAGAGCGTAGAAGCCCACCGCGGCAATCAGAATGATCGGCTCGATCCGCTTCATCGTGCCCCCCGATCGATCTTCCCGCTCACGTCCACAGCGGCTCGGGCGCCGCCGCCCCGGAGGCCGGCGCTTCGATCCGTCGCCCGTGCACGACCGTCATGTAGAAGTTCCACATCCCCAACAGCGCGCCGATGTCCATCGTGGCGCCGGCGAGCGTCCGCGTGAACCAGTACGGCTTCATCACCACCATCGAGTCCACGAAGTCCGCCCCGACTTCGAGCATCGTCCCTTGCATGAGGCCCTGAAGCGTCAGGACCGCCGCCATCAGCGAGAATCCCGTCAGGGTGAGCCAGTAGTGCCACTGAGCGAGCGCCTTCGAATAGAGCTCGTGTCCGGACACCCTCGGAATCACGTAGTACATACCGGCGGTCACCCACAGGATAAAAGTCCCGAAGACCGTCAGGTGGGAGTGCGCGATCACGAAGTCCGTGAAATGGGTCAGCCGCTGCACGCCGCGAAGCGCCTCGGTCGAGCCCTGGAAACAGCCGATCAGGTAATAGAGCGCCCCGATGATCAGGAACTTCGCGGTGTAGGACTCCTGGAAACGCTTCCAGTTACCCACGAACGTGCCGTAGAAATTCTGGAGGACGGTCCAGACCGGAATGATCAGCATCATCGACGCCACGATGGCGATCGTTTGCGTCCAGTACGGAATGGGACTGTAAATGTAGTGGTGGGTTCCGACAAACGGGTAGAAGAAGGCCAGCGACCAGAAACCGACGAGCGACAGCTTGTGGCTATAAAGCGGGCGTTGGGCCGAGAGCGGCAAAAAGTAGTAGATGACCGCCAGCCCCGCCGGCGTGATCCACAGGCCCACCACGTAGTGGATGTAAAGGCCGTGCATCGCGGCGTTGTTCACCCCCGGCATCGAGTACGGCAGGATGAAGTGACCGAACGCGTAGTTGAAGACCGTCCACACGTAGGCCGCCGTCAGGTACCAGAGCGTGACGTAGATGCGCGGCTCCTTGCGCCGTACCACCGTCACGATGACCTGGATCGTGATCAGGATGAGGGCGATCTCGATGATCACGTTCGCCCAGAGGGGAAACTCGCCGGCCTCGATGCCGATGTTCTGGCCGAGCGGCAGCGACACGAGCGCGGCCGTCAGCGCGATGTTCCAGATCCAGACGAGCGCGCGGCTCCAATTCTCCTTGTACATGCGGACACCACAGAGGCGCGGCACCATGTAGTACGTCAATCCGACGATCGCGCTCGAGAAGGCGCCAAAGACGACGCCCATCACGTGCACGGGGCGCAGCCGCCCCCACGTCAGCCAGGAGACATTGCCGAGAAAATCGTAGTAGTTGAACTTGACCGACAGGATGACCCCGATCGTCGGCGCGAAGACGAGCCAGAAGGCGGCCGACAGGAGAAAGCGCAGAACGACCTCGCGGTCGACGAGATCGTCGCGGTCGACGGGAGCGGCCACCGAGCTCATGGATTCACCCCTTGTCGGTCCAGAAACGGACCAGGTAGTAGACCATCCAGATCAGCATCACGACGTAGACGAACCCGAGCCACCTCGGGATCCTCCCGTGCCGCTCGTCGATCCCGGAAAACTCGTAGTGGCTGATCTCTCCCGGGTCCTCTTTGTGCTCGTGCTGCACCATCGCCTCCGTTCGCGCGTTCCGGCTACTTTGCCGCGGTCTCGAGGTTCTTCGGATAGAGCGGAGACAAGCTCTGGATGTAGTGCACCAGGTCCCAGGCCTCCGATTCCGAGATCGAGTCGGCGAAGGAGGGCATCGGCGTTCCGTTCAAGCCCGTGATGAACACACGGTAGATGTCCTGGCCTTTGTCGCCGCATTTGATGTGCCCCCCCGTCAGGTCGTACGGGACGATCGAATTGCCCCAGTCGTCCTTCAGCTCGTGCGCGGAGGGGCCGTCGCCGAGCGCGTCCTGGCCGTGGCACTGCGAACAATTCGATTTTTCGTAAACCGCGCGGCCGCGCTTGACGGATGCGTCGGTGTACGCAGGCTCCGGGGGAATCGTGATCGCCGGTTGGGGCTTCTCGGTCTTCCACCGGGCCGAAAAGGTCTTGATATATGCGATGACGTCGCGCCGGCTGTGCTCGCCGATCGCAAACCAGGGCGGCATGTAGGTGCCGTAGATCCCGTCGCGGATCGTCTTGTCCAGGTCGGAGTCGAGCGGCAGAGAGCCCGACGGCGTCGACCGCCACTTGAACGTGCCCTGGCGGTAGTCCCGCGGCTTGGTCGTGATCCATTCGGCGGATTCCCCGGCGCCGTTGCCGAGATCGCCGTGGCAGGAGACGCAGTACCGCGTGTAGACGACCTTGCCTTTCACGGGATCGCCCGCCGGCGGATCCTGCGCCCCGACGCCGGCGGCCAGGACGAGGAGGGGGAGAACCAATATGGCGACGTAGAGCTTCTTCATGGCGCCCTCCCTTTCAGTAGGCGAAGTCGATGCCGACCAGATACTGATTGACCCGCGAGTTGAGCCCATCGGCGCCCGCCCCGATCGTCTGGAGGCTCGAGTACTCGACGTGCAGGGCGTACTCGGAACGAGTGCTGAACTGGAACGTATGCCGGTAGCCGGCCGTGATGGCGTTCACGTCGTTGAGGTTCTGCGCAACGCCCACGACGCCCTGCTGGGAGTTCTTGCAGAGGTCGTACCGCGCGAAGATGAGGTTCTTCAGCGTGAACGTCCAGCCGAACTCGGCGTAGCCGCCGTTGAAGGTCCCGTTTCGGGTCGCGTCCGGGATCAGGGCCTTGTTGTCCTCGCCGTGCGCGAAGACGAAGACGAGGTGGAACGGCGTGGCACGCGGGCCGAACCAGATCTGGCCCTCCCCGCCGATCTTCGTCGACGGCTCGAGATTGCCTCCCTCCCCCGGTATCGGCTCTCCGCCGCTCGTCAGGAAGGTCGTCGGCCACGTCGTGTAGGAACCGAAAGCGCCGAGCTTGACCGCGGAGACCGCGCCGTCGTCGAACACCCATTCGTGCGTGGCGTGGGCGTAGACGCCCGGGGTGCTCCAGGCGTTGCGGCTACCGGGCGAATTCTGGACGTTGAAGACCGAAACGGCGACGCGGTTCAGGCTTCCCCGGTCGTGCCCCATGTACTCCACGCCCCACTGGTTCTCTCCCATGTCGTAGTTCGACTGGGAGCCCGACGCGTGAAAGCTGTAGATCTGGTAGCCAACGCTCGTGAGGTTCCAGGGCCGGTGGGCCGAGAGCGGCAAGTCCACTTCGTGGCGACCGAGCTTGGCGTTCGCCCACGACGAGCCGAACAGGTTACTGAAGCGGATCCAGGCCGACTCCAGGACAACCGTCCCGTCCGGCGCGAATCCGGTCGGAACGACGAGAAAAGACACGTTCGGGAAGAGCACTCCACCCATCAGGAGGTCCATGCCGATCTGGCCGACACCGCCGGATCCGAGATTCTTTGTTCCCTGGTCGGTGGGCTGGTTGGTGACCTGGGTGTACAGATACTGCGGGGTGAGGCGAACCGACACCGGCCAGTAGCCCGGGGTCGAGAAGATCGTGTCGTCCTTGCCGGTGAGCATCTGATACCCGTTGTCCCGGAAGGCCCGGCCGAAGTCGTTCAACTTGGGCCACGATTCGTGGCAGGACGTGCATCTCAAACCGTACTTGCGCGCGAACGCAGGAAACGCCCGGGCGGGCGTTGGCGCGAGGAGCATCGCCGCGACCAGAGCGACCCACGCCGTGATGGCGACCTTGGCTCTCGATGTCATCGTGAGGCCTCCTCCTTGGCCCGACCGGGCCGCGATTCCTCTTACTTCTTCGGCGTGAAGCTGAAATCCACCGTCGCCGGCTTTCCCGCAGAAACCGTTGCAGATGCGTCTTTCTGCCCCATCGCCTCGTGCCAGGCGACCACCGTATAGGTTCCGGGCGGGACGTCCTTGATCTCGAAGTGTCCGCTGGCATCCGTCGTCGCGTAGTAGGGATGATCGAATTCCCAGATCCACGCGTGCATCCATTCGTGGGCGTCGCACTTGACCCGGATGAGCTCCGGTGTCGCCGGCAGGGGTTTCGTCACCGAGAAGCCCTTGAACGGCAGCGCGATGTTGTAGATCGTGGCGCTCGTGTCGTTGTTCTGGGGATGCGTGTTGTGGAGGATCGGATCGTCCGAAGCGATCTTGATCTGCTGACCGACGCTCGAGCCCTGCACGCGCGGATCAAACATGCAGTGATTGTTCGTGAGCGTGATCGTTCCGCCGGGATTCGCCTTGCCCTTCTCGACTCCCTTCAGGAACACTTGGACGTTCCCGAGGCCCCCATCCTTCCCGACGACGTAGAGCGGGTTCTCGATCGAAGCGCCGCAGTAGTCCTGATTCTTCGTCGTCTTGATCGCAGGCACCGTCGGGGCGGCCCCCGCCAGCTTGACGACACCCTGGATGGACCCTCCATTGGTCACCGTGATGACCTCGTAGGCCGCACCCCTCGCAGAAACGCCGAGCGAGAGGACACCGAAGATCAATGCCGGACAGAGAACCTTGCGCACGCAGCCTCCTTCTGTTTTGGCGAGTGGACTCAAAACCAGGGCACGACGAGTACGTCGGGGCCCACCGGAAAAGGTGTGAACCAAAAGGCACCGGAAACTTCGGAGGTCCGCATCGGGAGGTCCCACGCCGTGCCCGGCAGACCACTTCCATTCGGCACGCGAATCCGCAAAGTGACGCCATCGTAGAAACCGATGGCCTCGAGGTCTAATACCCCTTTCGTCGCTCGGTGAGACCAATTCCCTATCAACATGCCCAAATGAACGGCAGGTCAGCGCTCAAGACCGCTCGAGCGACATCACCGGCTGCCGTAGACAAAAATTAATATAGTCTTAATAACAGGGACCCGGCTTGGGGGGAACATAGATGGAACTGCGCCATTTGCGCTACTTCGTTGCGGTCGCCGACGAGCTTCACTTCGGGCGAGCCGCGGAGAAGCTCCACATCTCGCAGCCCCCCCTGTCTCAACAAATCCAGGATCTCGAGCGGGAGCTCGGCGTCGCTCTTTTCCACCGGACGCGACACTTCGTCGCGCTCACGGAGGCGGGCCGCGCTTTCCTCGAGGAAGTGCGCCGCATCCTCCAGGATACCGATCACGCCGCGGAAACGGCTCGCAAGGTGGGGCACGGAGAGGTCGGGCGCCTTTCGGTCGGCTTCGGCCTCGCTTCGGCCGCTGGCGTAATGGGGAAGATCCTCAACGCCTTCTTCTCGCGGCATGCGAACGTGGCGCTCGACCTTCAGACCCTCCACTCCCGGGCGCAGATCGAAGCGCTCGTCAACCGCCGGATTGACGTCGCCTTTCCAATCCTTCCCGTGTCCCACCGAGACATCACCGCCGAGGCCGTAGCGGCCGAGCCCCTGGTCGCGGCGCTCCCGGCCACCCACCCCCTGGCAAGCGCGGGCCGAGTCCGTCTCGCCGATCTCCGTTCGCATCCCTTCGTGCGCGTCTCGCCGGAAGCGGCGCCGACGTTCCACGATCACGTCCTCGCGGCGTGCGCCGAGGCGGGCTTCGCGCCCGCCGTCGCGCACGAAGCCGGCCACGTCCTGACCATTCTCGGTCTGGTTGGAGCCGGGCTCGGCGTGGCAATCTTGCCCAGCTCGCTCGGCAAGTCAGCCGAAGGCGTCGTATTTCGTCCGCTGACCGATGCGCCGCCGATCCAAATCGGCGTCGCGTACCGCCGGCACGAAACGTCGACGCTGCTTCTCTCCTTTCTCCACGTCGTGCGCGAGGTATCACGGAAGAAGCCCGCCCGGCCCCTGCGCGCCACCGCGAGCGCGTGACGCAAGCACCTGGACTGACAAGGAGGCTGCTGATGAAGGCTCCCCTGCTCGCCCGCGCGATCCTTTCGGGCTTTGTCTTTCTGTTCGCGTTCGCCGCGGCATACCTTCTCCTCGATTCGCTCGGGGTCTGGGCGAAGCTTCCCCCCGGCTTGACGCGCGGTGTGGAGACTCTGTCGGGGCTGATTCTCCTCGGGACACTCCTCGGCCACCTTCTCCTCGCCGGCGGCCGGCTCCCCCCGGAGACCGTCGGCCGGCGCTAGCGGGTCGGGGGCTGAGGCCGCTGAAGCCGCAGCGAGTTGCCCACGACAAACAGGCTCGAGAGCACCATGGCAGCGGCGGCCACGACGGGCCGAAGAAAACCGAAGGCCGCCATCAGGACGCCGACGGCGTTGTAGCCGAACGCCCAGACCAGGTTCTGCCGCACGATTCGCATGGTCCGCCGGGCGAGGACGACCAGCTCCGGGACCTCGCCCAGATCTTCGCGGAGAATCACCGCGTCGGCCGTCTGCCTTGCCAGACCCGAAGCCGCGCCGAAGGCAATGCCCACCGTCGCGGCGGCAAGGGCGGGAGCATCGTTGATGCCGTCTCCGATCATCAGGACGCCCCCGGCGTCGGCACGCCAGCGCCTCAAGGCTTCGAGCTTGGCCTGCGGGTCCAGGTCCGAGCGCGCCTGATCGATGCCCGCCTCCTTCGCCGCGCGGGAGACACTGGCCGCCCGATCGCCGGACAGGAGCGCAACCGCCATGCCGAGCGACTTCAAGTCCTCGATCGCGGTGCGCGCCTCCCGCCGCACCGGGTCCTCGAGCCATATCACTCCGACGAGCCGGCCGTCGATCGCAACGCCCACGGCGCTGTTCCCGGGGTTGGCATCGAATCGATCCAGATCCAGAATCCCTTCGCGGGCGAGCAGGGAACGGCTTCCGAGCAGCACTTGCTGCGAGGACACAACGCCGCCCGCTCCCCCGCCCGAAAACACATGGCCCTCCCGCGCCGCCGGAATCGCGATTCCCCGCGCCCGCGCGCGCGACACGATTGCCCGCGCAAACGGATGATCGACGGCCGCTTCGACCGCCGCCGCACGGCGCAGGATGTCCTCCTCCGACATCCCTGCCGCGGGATCCATCCACGTCGCGCGCACGGCGGCCTGCCCGCGAGTGATCGTTCCCGTCTTGTCGAAGGCCGCCAGCCGGATGCGGTCCAGGGCCTCGAGTACCGCGCCGCTGCGAAGCAGAGTCCCCCGCCCGGCCGCTCGGGTGATCGCGATGGTTGTGGCCATGGGGGTCGCAATTCCGAGCGCGCAGGGGCACGCGACGACGAGCACGGACAGAGCGGCCAGGCCGCCCCGGGCCCAATCGCCGCCGGCGAGGCCCCACGCGACAGCGCTCGCGACGGCGATCAGCGCCACGCCCGGAACGAACCGCGCCACGAAGCGGTCGGCCGCGATCTCCACCGGAGCGCGGCGGCTTCGCGCCTCCCGGGTCCACCGATCCACCCGGCTCACGAGGGTCTCCGACTCCCCCGCCGCCTCGAGCACCAGCGCGCCGTCGACGGCGACAGATCCCGCGAAGACGGCGTCGCCCGGGCCGACCAGCCGGGGCGCCGACTCGCCCGTGAGCGCCGGCTCGGAGACGTCGGAGGCGCCCTCGATCACGCGGCCGTCGACCGGGATCTCTTCTCCCGCACGCACGCGCACGCGATCGCCGCGGCCAACCGCTTCGGGGGCAACCTCCCGCTCGCCCGTCTCCTCGAGCACGCGGGCCCGCGGACGCGCGGTGTCGACGGCTGGGGCAAGCGTTGCGGTCGCTCTCTCCCGGGCACGCGCGTCCAGATACTGCCCGAGCACGACGAAGACCAGCACCATCGTGCCGGAGTCGTAGTAGAGATGACGGCCCCCGCGCACGGTCTCCACGGCCGACGCGCCGATCGCGGCGAGCGCACCCAGGGCGATGAGCGTCTCGAGGACGATGTGACCGCCGCGCGCCGCCCGAAAGGCCGCCCGGAGCATGGGAACGCCGAGCAGGAGGTAGACCGCCGCAGCGAGCGCGAGCATGAGCCAGGATGCGGTCCGGAGCACGTCGCCTCCGAGGGCGTCGAGCGATCCGAAGTAGAGAAGGCTCTGGAACATCATGATGTTGCCCGAGAGCACCGCAGCCAGCCCGAGCTTGGCGAGAAACCAGCCGGCCCGCCCCGCGTCCCCCGTCGCGCCAACCAGTCGAAAGACCGTGAGGCACCCGTAGCAGCAAAAGGCGAGCGGCTGCCCCTCGACATCCTCCCGGTAGCAGCGCGCGGGGAGCGGCAGGCGACAATGGGCACAAGAATCGGCCAGGGCCGCGCTCGCGGACCCCATCTATCGGGCGGCTGCTGTCATGTGATGGCCGGAGGCACGCGAGCTCGCCCGTCGATGGCGCAGATCCCGTAGTCCTCGCAAATCTGTTGAAGGCGAGGATGATCGATCCGCCCTTCGTACCTCCCGTCAGGTCGCCGGCAAGAAAGAGACCGGGCACGCTCGTCGCGAAGGACCGCCGTTCGTCTGGAGCCATGGAGCCGCGCGGAGACCACCCGGCGTTTCATGGCTTCGCGTCCTCCGAACACAGATACGACTCCCCGATGACGTCGCCGTCCTGGGTAGCGGCCACGATGTATCCAACGTTTCCACCCGCTCTCACCACGTCCTCTTGAAAGCGGGCCACCTTCTGGTACTCGACAAAGCTCTCCAAAAATTTGCACCCCTTGACGGCTTCCGGGTTGTTTGTGACCCGCGTCTTGGACGCGATCCTCTCCGCCTGCTCGGGAGCCTTGGCCTTAGCTTCAGCCCTCCTCGTGACGACTTCGGGTTTGGCCTCCAACGGTGCCGGCGCCGCCTTCGCCTCAGCGGAGGCCGATGTCCCCGCGATCGGCTTCGTCTCAACAGGAGTCGGAGTCGGTGCCTGCGCCTCTTGCTCGTCCTGGGGGGTCTTCTGGGGGCAGGAATAGAGCTCGTAGTTGCCCGAGCCGCCGAAAACTACCCATGAGACACCTGGTTGCGGTAACACGAGCGAAGCAGCCTGAGCCTCTGGAGTGCTGTGAAGCCCATCCGGTCTCAGCTTCATCATGAAGCTGCAACGTTTGACCGCCTCGGGGTCCGACGTTTTCCGAATGCTTCTCTCCAATTCCCGCTGCTCATCGATTTTCTGCGCCGCCGAGACGCAACCGCCTATTGACGTTGATACGAAGAGAACCGGAATGAGCAGCAGGAATCGTTTCATTCGCCCCACTTTCGCCTGACCATCGTCTGCCGACGTGGCCCCCTAGCCCTCTTTCCGAATCAGCTTCCACAGCGCCACCCGGTCCGGCGCGAGCAGCTCCTCGATGCGGGGGTGGTTGACGTCGGCGACGATGATCTGGCCGACCTCGGTCTGCACCTCGGAGAAAAGACCGTGCGATTTCATCTTCGCGGTCTGGTACTGGTTGTCTTCGCTGGGGCTGACGTAGTGCACGGAGTCGCTCTTGTAGCGGTGCACCAGCCAGAGATGGACGAGCGTCATCAGCCGCTTCTTGCGCAGCGGCTCCTCGAAGGTGTTCTGGTCGCGCACCGAGAGGATGTTGCGGCCACGGCGGTCCTGGATGGGAGCAAAAAAACCCATCTTGCCGAGCTTCTCGGGGAAGCTCTGCATCTTCGCGTCGCTCATCCCGGTCGAGTCCCAGTTGAAGGAGGGCGACAGGTTGTAGGCCAGCATCTTGTCGGGGAACACGGCGCTATGAGAGACCTGACCCCGGTTCTCCCGTGGCCAGGCCGGCCCTGTCTAACGCTTCTGCGCCCCGATCGTGATCTTGAACCCGTCGGGATCGGTCAGCGCGAAGTCGCGCATGCCCCAGGGCTGGTCGCGCGGCACCTGGTCGAGCTTGCCGCCCCGCGCCACGATCCTCTTTGCGAGGGCGTCGACGTCCTGCGTCGTCGTGCAGTAGAGCCGGAACCCCAATCCCTTTTTCCGGTTGCGGCCCTTCTTCCAGTCGTCCTGTCCGATCATGAAGCCGACGCTGCCGGCCTGGAGCGAGACCCCCATCAGCTTGCCTTCGTGCTCCCAGCGCTCTTCGACGGCAAACCCGAGGACGTCGCGGTACCACGCGAGGCTCTTCTTCAGGTCATTCACCGTGAAACCCGGCGACGCCGTGCTCATCTTCAAGGTTCCCGCTCCCCCGCGGGCCTTCGCTTTCCCGGGGGCCTTGCTCCTCGCGCGAGCTGTTTTCATTTTCTTCGCCGTCTTCTTCGCTGCCATTTTCGGACCTCCCACTTTCGTTGGAGACAGCCTATGACCCTGGCTCGTCCCGGTCAAACGCCTGACGCGGTCCCGAATGGATCTTTAGCGCGCGCGGGAGGATCTCGTAGGATCCGCCCCTTCGCGGGGTCTCCGACCCTTCCCCCGACCCGGGGCAAAGCGCGCAAGCCAGGATCCTCCTCGAGAGGGGCTGGCCGAAGCGATGGTTCTGAGGGATCCTGTTGTCGTGCCGGGCCGAAGTCCGCGGCTCGGACAGGACCATCGACCAGAGAAGGAGGCAAAATGAAAACGAAGCAAACGACCCTGGTGAGAGCGTCGGCCCTCCGTCTGTCTGCGCTCGTGGTGGCAATCGCGCTGGCCGGCGGTTCGAGTGCGTCCCCGAGCGCGGACCCGTGGCAGGCCAGCCAGCTCATCGCACCGGAAGACCTCGCAACGTCCCTTTCGAAGGCCGCGATCGACAGGCCGCTGGTGCTCTATGTCGGCTATCTGCCTCTCTACCAGGGCGGTCACATCGCGGGGGCAGCGTTCGCCGGCCCGGCGTCGAAGTCTGCCGGCATCCAGAAGCTGAACCAGGAAGTGAAGGACCTCCCCCGAGACAAGCAAATCGTCCTCTACTGTGGTTGCTGCCCCTGGAAGGACTGCCCCAACATCCGCCCGGCATTTCAGACCTTGAAAGACCTGGGGTTCACGAACGTCAAGGCCCTGTACGTGGCCAAGAACCTGCTGACCGACTGGACCGCCAAGGGATTCCCGACGCAGAAAGCAGACGATGCCAGATGAGGCTCGCATCGAATCCCGTCGCCCGGCAATCTGAGCGTTTGTGTGCCGAGAAACGCTCGCCAGTTTGCCTGGTGGCGGTCGTCGTGCTGGCAGCATTGACGGTCGTCTCCTGTCGCCAGGCCGTTGAAACCACGGGAGCGGATCGGCCGGCGTTGGTCGGAAGGACAGCGCCTGACTTTGCGTTGACCGACCTGTCGGGCAGAACGATGCGGCTGGCAGACTTCAAGGGCAAAGTCGTCCTGCTGGATTTCTGGGCAACCTGGTGCGCGCCATGCCGGGAGGAGATCCCCGCTTTCGTCGAGTTGCAGAAGCAATATGCGGAGCAGGGGTTCACCCTCCTGGGCATCTCGTTGGATGACGAAGGCGCGGCGGTCGTGAAACCGTTCGCACGACAATTCGGCATCAACTATCCGGTCGTGATCGGAAACACCGAGGTCAGTGCAGCCTACGGCGGGATGCAGGCCCTTCCGACCGCGTTCCTGATCGGTCGCGACGGCAGGATTCTCGAGGCGTTCGTCGGCGATCGCGCCAGACCCGACTTCGAGCGGGCCATCCGATCGGCATTGCGGCGAGACCGCACGGCGCCGAAGCCAGAACCATGACGGGCGCCGCCAGAGCAAGCGGCGCGACGTACCGACGTGCCGCTACTGCCCTGGCTCTCCAGAAATGGCAACAGCCGGGAGTTGTCTTCCGGCGTTCGAATGGTCTGAATGCGGGGGCCGGGTTGCCCCGGCCCGACGGCTACGGACACGAAGCGGGAAACGCCCCCGTGTCCTGGATCGGAGCGAACGCGGTGCCCTGCGGATTCCGCTTCGTATAGACCGAGCCA
>Ga0209048_10002823_pt1 | contig 17018 bp, 13 predicted proteins | sample FrelakmetCRP12CR_FD_187146 | JGI IMG/M metagenome (GOLD analysis project Ga0209048, IMG submission 187146) | Freshwater lake sediment microbial communities from the University of Notre Dame, USA, for methane emissions studies - CRP12 CR (SPAdes)... | ecosystem: Environmental > Aquatic >... | reverse complement strand
CACGAGCCGCTCGTCGAGGTCGCCGGGGACGACGCCCGTCAGTCGATCCCCACCCCGGACCACTACCTGCCGCTGCTCCCGGTCCTCGGGGCCAGCGGGCCGGACGATCCCTTCACCGTGCTCGTCGACGGGATCGAGGGTGGATCGCTCTCGATGCTGTCCTTCACGCTCGGCTGAAGGCCGGCCGCACGAACGAGGAGGTCGGCGAAGTCCTGGACGCCTCGGTCGCGGTCACCTCCCTCCCACGTTCAGATCGTCGGATGCCAGTCCGGGCCGTCCCACGTCGGACGTTGTCGAGCATTCCGCCCGCCGGCCCGACGACGCCGTCAGGCCTCGCGGGCCGCGACGACGTCGACTGCGATCTGGCGCAGCGTGGCCCGCATGACGACGCCGACGAACGGCGACACGAGGCGCCAGTAGCGCAGGAACCCGGCCCGGGACGCGGCATCGGTGGCCGCGGTGCGGGCCTCGTAGGCCACGATCGATCGTTCGGCCCCGAACGGGAGCACCGTGAACGAGGCGGCGATCCTGGCCCACCCTGGCTCGGCGAACGTCGCGAACGAGCCGGCCTCGATCCGACGCCACTCGATGGAGGGCGTCCAGAAGCGCCCGACCGCCCCGAAGACCAGCTCCCGCCCCGGCTCCTCCGCCAGGCCCATCCAGGCCTCGAGGGGACCCGGAGCCGGCGGGCCGTCGAACAGATCGGCCACCCGGAGCGGGGCGAGCGGGGCGGGAGCGGGCCCGCCGCGACGCCGAAGCCGGAGCTGGTCCGGAACGCCCCTGGCCCACATGGCGGCGTCCATCAGCGGCGTGTGGACCCGCAGCAGGTCGAGGTCGCGGGCGACCCGGTACGCGAGGTAGGCGGGCCCGGTCACGACCTCGAGCTCGAGGCGGGTGGCGTCGTGGTCCGCCAGCACGGCGTCGAGGTGGAGGCTGTCCGGGGCCGCTGCGAGGGAGGTGCTCATGGGGCCATTCCACGCTCCCCGGGGTGTGGGGACCAGGGGCCAAGGTCATGGGTTCGGCGCCCGAGTCGCTCCCGACCGCGACGATGACCGACGATGGAGGAAGCCGTCCCCGAGGAGCGATCCATGCCCAGACTGCGCCAGGTCCCCCGGGCCGAGGCGACGAGCCCACTCGTGGTCCAGATGTACGACCGCCTCTTCGGCGACCGCGACCCGGTGGCGTCGCCGGGCACGGCCACCGGCACCCCCGGTGACTGGTGGACCGTGTTCGCCCTCGTGCCCGACGTGTTCGAGCACGCGGTGCGGGGCTTCGGTCTCTACCGCAGCGAGCAACGTCGGCTCGCCCCCGAGCTGCGCGAGCTCGGCCAGACCCGGGCCGGCTGGGCGCGCGGCAGCCAGTTCGTGTTCTCCCAGCACTGCAAGTCGTGCCGGGCCCTGGGCATGGCCGAGGACAAGATCGCCGCCATCCCGGCGTGGGCCGTCGCGACGTGCTTCACGCCCGCCGAGCGTGCCGTCCTCGCCTACACCGACGCCCTCGTCCTCGACGGGGGCCGGGTGGCCGACGCCGTCTTCGATGCGCTGCGCCGGGAGCTGTCCGACGAGGAGATCCTCGAGCTGACCTACATCACCGCCATGTACGAGATGCACGCCACGATGTCGCGGGCACTGCGCCTGGAGTTCGACGACCGCGACGATCCGATCGTCGAGATCGCCGCGCCCGAGGGAGACTCGGCCCGCGACGTCGGCGCCGACATCAGCGTGACGGGCCCGAGCTGAGCCTGCTCACGGCCGGGCCGTGCGGCCTCCGGCGCCCTTGAGACCGGCGCCCTTGAGACCGGCGCCCTTGAGACCGGCCCGGCGGAACAGCGAGGCCTGCGCCTCGACGGCGGCGGCCGCCAGCGCCTCCTCGTCGACGGTGGTCGACGCGCCGTCTCGCACGACGACGCGGCCGTCCACGACCACGTCGCGCACGCTGCGGCCGTCGGTGCCCCACACGAGGTTCAGCACGGGGTCGCCCGGAGGTCGCCACGCGGGGTGACGCCCGTCGTGCACGACGAGATCGGCCTTCTTGCCCACCTGGAGCGACCCGATCCGCTCGGCCATCCCCACCGCCTCCGCACCGGCGATCGTGGCCAGCTCGAGCGCGGTTGCGGCACCGAAGGACTCCGGGTCGACCCGGGCGTCGCGGGCCAGGCCCACGGCCAGCGCCGCCGCCCGCAGCACGTCGGGGAGGTCGCCGGCGTTGGTGGCGTCGCAGCCCAGCGCGACCCGCCCGCCCCGCTCGATCACCTCCGCGTGGCGACCGGCCCTCGTGACGCCCTGGCCGAGGCGCAGGTAGGCCCAGGGGCAGTAGGCCAGCGCCGTGCGGGTCGACAGCACCAGCTCGACCTCCTCGTCGTCGAGCCAGACACCGTGGGCGAGGAGCAGGTGGGGGCCGAGGACGCCGAGGCGGTCCAGGTGGGCCAGGGGCCGGCGACCGGTCCGGGCCAGGTAGGCCTCGGGGTCCGAGCGGGTGGGCGACATGTGCATGGTGAGGCCGGTGCCGAGCGAACGGGCCAGGTCGGCGGCCCCCCCCAGCAGCTCGTCGGAGGCCAGGTCGTGGCCGACCAGGGTGACCCAGCCCTCGACCAGACCCCCGCGAGGGTGGGCCTCGACGACGGCCCGCTGGCGGGCCAGGACCTCGGCCGGCGGGGCGGTGAACGGTCCGACCTCGATGTCCCAGCCCCAGGTCCCGATGGTGCCCCGCAGGCCGGCGCGAGCCATCGCGGCGGCCACGGTGTCGGGGTGGGCGACCGTCCCGGCCTCGATGACCGTCGTCACTCCGTAGCGCAGGCTCTCGACCGCGGCGAGCAGAGCCGAGATCTCGTCGTCGCCGGCCGTGTGCGCTCCGTGGAGGGGCACCGACCACTCGAAGATCGACCGCCCCGGCGCAAGCAGGTCGGGGATGCAGCTGCGGGCCAGCGAGTCCCCGGTGAGGTGCTGGTGGGCGTTGACCAGGCCGGGCGTGACGACGCAGCCGGTGGCGTCGAGCAGCTCGGCGCCCGGGTGCGCGCGACGGACCGCGGCGTCGGGCCCGACGGCCACGATCCGGTCACCGGCGACGGCGACGGCACCGCCGGCGATCACCTCACGTGCAGGGTTCATCGTCACGAGGGTGCCGCCCCCCACCACCAGGGTCGCGTCGGGGCTCATGGCCGCACCCTAGGCCCGCTCCCGCCGCCCGGGCCTGGTGTCCGCGGGCGGGTCGGGTCAGGAGTTCACGAACCCGAAACAGCGTCGTGACCCCCGACGGCCACGACGGCGCGAAGGTCACTCGGCCCTCTGGGCACCCCGATCGAGGAGCGCGCCCCATGATCCTGCAACCCGGCACCGGTCCCGTCGACGGCCGCCACTACCTCGGCTCGAACCAGGACACCGTTCTCTGGGGTTGGCTGCCGAACGCCGTGACGCCGGCGGTGCTGGACGTGGCCGATGGCGACGTCGTCACGATCGACACGATGTCCCACGAGGGGATCCTCGAGGACTTCGGGTGCGACCCGCTCGGCTGGTTCGGTCGCCACGGCGTCGACCCCTCCGAGGTGCTCACCGACGCGGTCGAGATCGCGAAGACGGTCGCCCACGACGAGGTCCACGCCGGCCCCCACGTCGTCACCGGGCCGATCCGCGTCGCCGGTGCCAAGCCCGGCGACCTCCTGCGCATCGACGTCCTCGGCTTGCGAACCCGGGTGCCCTACGGCGTGATCTCCAACCGCCACGGGCTGGGCGCACTCCCGGGCGAGTACCCCCAGACCCCGCCACCGGACCCGGACGCGTCGGCCGAGCGGCCCGACGGCTACCACACGGTGAGCGTGTTCTCGCCGGTGGTCGAACGGGGCGGGCGTCTCGAAGCGGTGATCGAGTTCGGCGGCACCCGGGCGGCGCGCTACCCCCTCGCCCCGTTCCTGGGGGTGATGGGCGTGGCCGTGGCGACCGAGGAGCCGGTGCACTCCGTGCCCCCGGGCCGCCACGGGGGCAACCTCGACGTGAAGTGGCTCGGCGTCGGTTCGACGCTCTACCTGCCGGTGCAGGTGGAAGGCGCCGGCTTCAACGTCGGGGACCCCCACTTCGCCCAGGGCAACGGGGAGGTGGCCCTGACGGCGCTCGAAGGCTCGCTGCGCGCCGATCTGCGGCTCTGCGTCGTGAGCGGGGCCCAGGCCCGGGTTGCGGCCGGCCTCCTCGACGAACCCTTCGCCGAGACCGACGCCCACTGGATCCCCATCGGGCTGCACGTCGACCTCGACGAGGCCATGAAGCGGGCGGTCCGCAGCGCCATCGAGTTCCTGGCGCTCCACGAGGGCATGGAGCGCCACCTCGCCTACGCCTACCTGAGCGCCGCTGCCGACTTCGAGGTGACCCAGGTGGTCGACCAGGTCAAGGGGGTGCACTGCATGATCCGCAAGGCCGACTTCGGTGCTTGACCGTGCCCGGGTCGGCGCCTAGCGTCGCCTCGGTTGGTCTGACAACAGTCCGTTGGACAGTCTACGCGTCTGACCAGAACGGCCGGCCGCCCCAGGGGACGCGACAGGGGCAGTGCAGCGAGGGGAGCATGGCGATGGGGAAGGGCGGCCCGCGGTGACCGACATCCGGTTCGCGCCGGTCGAACGGCGCACCGTCGCCGAGGAGGTCCGCGAAGCGATCGCCGAGCGGGTGCGCACCGGTGAGCTCCCCCCGGGCTGCCAGCTGCCGTCCGAGCGCGAGCTGTGCGAGCAGTTCGGCGTCGCCCGCACCTCGGTGCGCGAGGCCATCCAGGGCCTCATCATGCTCGGCCTGCTCGAGAAGCGGGCCAACCGCTCCTACGTCACCGAGCACCTCCCCAACGTCACCCTGGACGGCTCCGACGGACGCAAGCGCCGGGTCCGGGAGCTGTTCGAGGTCCGCCAGGTCGTGGAGGTCCCGATCGCCCGCCTGGCCGCATGCCGGGCCACGGCGGCCCAGCGCGAGGAGATCACCGCGCTGGCTGCCCGCTTCCACGACGACATGACCCTCGAGGACTTCCGCGGGCTCGACCGCCAGTTCCACTGGGCGGTCGCCGCGGCCTGCGCCAACGCGACCCTCGCCGAGCTGTACGGCAAGGTGCTCGAGTCGCTGTTCCACTCGGGCGACTTCGAGGAGCTGCTGTGGTCGCGCTCCAACCGGAGGGCCGTGCGCGAGGTCATCCGCGACGCGGTGAGCGCCCACCAGGCGATCGCCCGGGCGATGGCCTCGGGCGACCCCGACGCCGTGGCCGACGCGGCCGCCCTCCACCTGGCCCGGGTCGAGGACCAGATGGTTTCCAGGATGGTCTAGCGAGGAGATGAGGCGACGATGAGCAACCCGAGGATCTGGCCCTTCGACGACGCCGGCTTCCAGGAGGCCCGCCCGGGCATGCGCCGGCGGATCTTCAACGGCGACAACATGAGCCTGTGCTTCTGGCGCATCGCCGACGGCTACGGCCCCACGCCCTACGACGGCCATCCCGACAACGAGCAGTTCGGGCTGATCATCGCCGGGCAGCTCGACTTCCGCCTGGGCTCAGACCAGCGCGAGCTGCTGAAGCCGGGCGACGTCTACTACGCGCCAAAGAACCTGCCCCACGGCGACAGCCGCTTCGTCGGTGACCCCGCCCACGGCGAGGTCTGGATCCTGGACATCTTCAGCCCGGTCCGCGAGGAGTACCGCAATGGCTGACTGGCGCCTCGCGGTCGACATCGGCGGGACCTTCACCGATGTCGTGCTGCTCGACGGTGACAGCGGCGCCGTGGTGGTCGACAAGACCCTGACCACCCCGGCCCGCCCCCTCGATGGGGTCAAGCGGGGCGTCACGAACGCGCTGGCCAGGGCCGCGATCTCCCCCACCGACGTGCAGGCGCCCGTCGTGCACGCGACGACGCTGGTGACCAACGCCCTCATCGAGGGCAAGACCGCCCGGGCGGCGCTCGTCACCAACGCCGGCTTCGGCGACACGCTGCTCATCCGCAACGAGCACCGCTACGACATGTACGACCTGCAGATCGAGTTCCCCGCACCGCCGATCCCCCGGTCGCTCACGTTCGAGATCGCCGAGCGCACGACGGCCGAGGGCCAGGTCCTGCTGGCACCGGACCGAGCGGAGGTCGAGGCCACGGCGCAGCGGTTGGCCGAGGCCGGCGTCGAGGCCGTCGCCGTCAGCCTGCTGCACGCCTACGCCAACCCCTCGAGCGAGCGCGCCGTGGCCGCGATCCTCGCCGGTCGCCTCGGCGTGCCGGTGTGCACCTCGAGCGAGGTGGCCCCCCAGATCCGCGAGTACCCCCGGACCGTGACCGCGGCGTGCAACGCCGCCACCATGCCGGTCATCGGCCCGTACCTGGCCGAGTTCACGGCCTGGCTCCACGAGCAGGGCTTCGGTGGCGGGCTCTTGATCATGCTGTCGAACGGGGGCGTGGTCTCGGCCGACGTCGCCGCCCGCAATCCCATCCGCATGGTCGAGTCGGGCCCGGCCGCCGGCGCGCTGGCCGGCACGTGGTACGCCCGCCGGCTCGGCCTCGAGCGCCTCTTGTGCTTCGACATGGGCGGCACGACGGCCAAGTCGTGCCTCATCGAGGGCTACGAGCCCGAGCTCACGACCGACTTCGAGATCGCCCGCATGTACCGCTTCAAGAAGGGCTCGGGGTTCCCGGTCACGATCCCTTCGGTCGACCTCGTCGAGATCGGGGCCGGGGGCGGCAGCATCGCCCGCGTGGACGACCTCGGGCTGCTCAAGGTCGGCCCGGACTCGGCCGGGGCCGAACCCGGGCCCGCCTGCTACGGGCGGGGGGGCACGCAGCCGACGGTGACCGACGCCGACGTGCTGCTCGGCAACCTGGACCCCGACTTCTTCCTGGGGGGCGAGATGCCCCTCGACACCGAGGCCGCGGCGCGGGCCGTGGGGAAGCTGGCGTCGACCCTCGACACCACGGTCGCCGACACCGCGGGCGGCATCCACGAGCTGGTGAACCAGAACATGGCGGCCGCGGCCCGCATGCACGCGATCGAGCGGGGCGCCGACCTGCGGGGCACACCGCTCGTCGCGTTCGGCGGGGCCGGACCGGTCCACGCGTGCGGCGTGGCCGAGCTGCTCGAATCGCCGAGCGTGGTGTTCCCCGCCAACGCCAGCGTGCTGTCGGCGTTCGGGGCGCTCGTCACCCCGGTGCGCATCGACCTGGCCCGCAGCCTCGTGCGCCGCCTCGACGCCATCGCCGTGTCCGAGCGGGAGGCGCTCCTCGACGAGATGCGCTCCGAGGGCCGGGCCGTGCTGGCCGCGGCGGGCGTCGCTGCGGGTGCCGTGACGTTCCGCTACGCGATCGACGCCCGCTACCACGGGCAGGGCAACGAGATCACGATCGCCCTCGGCGAGGGTGATGCCTGGCCGGTCGGCGACGACGAGATCGCGGCCCGCTTCGAGGTGCGCTACGAGGCCGTCTACGGCATGACCATCCCGGGCGTGCCCGTCGAGATCGTCACCTGGCGGGTCTCGGCCTACGCGCCGGCCCCCACCGTCACGCTCACGACCCGCGGCGCCGGCACGGGACCGCCGGTGGCCAAGGGGATCCGGCCGGTGCGCTTCGCCCGCGGCGCCGACCCGGTGCCCACCCCGGTGTACGACCGCACCACCTTGGGCGTGGGGGCCTCCATCGAGGGACCGGCGCTGCTCGAAGAGCGCGAGACCACGGCGGTGCTGCGCTCGGGATGGACCGCCGTCGTCACCGAGGACGGCTCCGTGATCGCTCGTCGCAGAGGGGACCGCTGATGGACGCCATCGAGCTCGAGGTGCTCTGGGGCAGCCTCGTCAGCACGGTCAACGAGCAGGCCAAGGCCCTCCAGCGCGCCGCCTTCAGCCCGATCGTGCGCGAGGCCGGCGACCTGGCCAACGCGCTGTTCGACCGTCGCGGACGCATGGTGGCCCAGGCGGTCACCGGGACCCCGGGTCACATCAACTCCCTGGCCGTCGCGGCCGGGGCCATGCTCGAGGAGTACCCGCTCGACGCCCTCGATCACGGCGACGTGCTGATCACGAACGACCCGTACAAGACGGCCGGTCAGCTCCTCGACGTCACCGTGCTCGTGCCGGCGTGGCGACGCGGCCGCATCATCGGGTTCTTCGGCTCCACGATCCACCACACCGACGTCGGCGGCTACGGCATCGGCGCCGGGGCCCGCGACGTGTTCGAAGAGGGCCTGTGGATCCCGATCACCAAGCTCATGGTCGCCGGCGAGCGCAACCGCGAGGCCTGGAAGTTCATCCTGGCCAACGTCCGCCAGCCCGACCACATGACCGGCGACCTCCACGCCCAGATGGCCTCCGGCGAGATCGGGGCGTCGCGGCTCGACCAGCTCCTGGACGCCCACGGGCTCGACGACGTCGAGGACCTGGCCGACGAGGTCATCCGCCGCTCCGAGGAGGCCACCCGCCGCGCCATCCGGGCCCTGCCGGCCGGGACCTACGAGGCCAGCTCGGTGCTCGACCTGGCCGACGGCTCCGAGATCACGATCGCGGTGGCGGTCACGGTGGACCCGGTGGCCGGCGAGATCCTGGTCGACTACGCAGGGTCCTCGGGCGCCAGCCCGGCCGGCATCAACGTGGTGAAGAACTACACCCACGCCTACACCACCTTCACGATCCGCAGCGTGTTGAACCCGGAGGTGCCCAACAACTACGGGAGCCTCCTTCCGATCAAGGTCGAAGCCCCCGAAGGCAGCATCGTCAACGCCGTCTCCCCCGCGCCGTGCACCGCTCGCCACGTCGTCGGGATGTTCCTGCCCATGCCGCTGCTGCGGGCGCTGTCGCAGTTCGTGCCCGACTCGGTCATGGCCGAGGGGGCGGGCGCGGTGTGGACGTGCCAGGTGAGCGGCACGCGATCGGACGGGCGGCCGTTCATCACCTCGATGTTCAACTACGCGGGAGGGGTGGGCGCCCGTGCCCGCAAGGAGGGCCTGTCGGCGACGGCCTACCCGACCGGGGTCGCCGCGGTGCCGATCGAGGTGGTCGAATCCACCGCCCCCTTGCTGTTCCGGCGCAAGGAGCTCCGCCCCGGCTCGGGCGGTCACGGCGGTCACGACGGCGGGCTCGGCCAGGTGATCGAGTTCACGGTGGAGAACGGGCGGGACTGGACGCTGAACGCGGTGACCAGCAGGCTGAGCCACGCCCCCGCCGGCCTGTTCGGCGGCGAGGCCGGCTCGACGGGCTCGTTCACGGTCAACGGCGAACCGGTGCGCACCCAGAAGCGCATCGACCTGCACTCCGGCGACGTCGTGCGCCTGGAGCTCCCCGGCGGTGGCGGGTACGGACCGCCGAACGAGGCGGTCGAGTCGAGGCCATGAGCGCAACGGACCGGGCCACCTTCGCCCGTCGCTGGGCCGACGCGGTCGCCGAGGACGGCGCCCGCGACTTCCTCGCGTTCGAGGACCCGGCGGGCACCGTCACGTCGTGGACCTACGCCGAGTTCGACGCCTTGGTCGCCCGGGTGGCGGGCGGCCTCGCCACGCGCGGCGTGGGCCACGGCAGCGCCGTGCACCTGGCGCTGGCCAACTCGCCGGCCTTCGTCGCCACGTGGCTCGCCGCGGCCCGCCTCGGGGCCTGGATCGTGCCCTCGGACCCGAAGGCGACGAGCTCGGAGCTGAGCGGCCACGCCGCCCGCACCTCCCCGGTGGTCGGGATCTGCTCGACCGAGCGGGTCGACGTCTATCGCGCCGGGGTGCGCTCGGGGCCCGAGGTCGTCGCGCTCGACGAGGCCGACCCGGACGTCTCGGCCCTCGTCGGGCCACCGCTCGCGGCGGGTGACGGCCACGAGCCCGGCCCACTCGACCGCCTCGCGGTGATGTTCACGTCCGGCACGACCGCGGCGCCCAAGGGCGTGGAGATCACCCAGGCCAACTACGCCTTCGCCGGCGACGTGATGGCCGCCGCCGCCGGGCTGGCCGCCGACGACCGCCAGCTCGTGGTCCTGCCCCTGTTCCACGCCAACGCCCAGTACTACTCGTTCGCCTCGGCGATCTCGGTCGGCGCCAGCGTCAGCCTGATCCACGGCTTCTCGGCCAGCGCGTTCCTCACCCAGGCGGCCCGCCACCGGGTCACCCACGCCAGCCTCTTCGCCGCCCCGATGCGCATGATCCTGGCCCGTGGGGCGACGCCGGTCGAGGGCCTCGCCCTGAAGCACCTCTGGTACGCGCAGAACGTCACCGACGACCAGTACGAGGCGCTGAGCACCCTGTTCGGTTGCCGGCCCCGCCAGCTCTACGGCATGACCGAGACCATCCCCGCGGTGCTCACGAACCGGGCGATCCGGCCCGTGCCGGCGAGCATGGGCGTGGCCACCCTCGGCTGCCGGGTCGGGTTGGCCGTCCCCGACGGCGCCGGTGCGGTGGCCGACGGCGAGACCGGCGAGGTCGTCGTGCGCGGCGAGCCGGGCATCACGTTGTTCGCGGGGTACCTCGACGACCCCGACACCACGGCCGGCTCGTTCCGCGAGGGCTGGTTCCGCACCGGAGACCTGGCCCATCGCGACCCCGAGGGACGCTTCTACTTCGACGGGAGGCGCAGTGACGTCTTGAAGGTGGCGGGCGAGAACGTCTCGGTCGTCGAGGTCGAGGCCGTCCTGTCCGCCCACCCCTCGGTGCTCGAGGCCGCGGTCGTCGGCGAGGCCGACCCGATCCGCGACGAGGTCCCGGTCGGCTTCGTCGTGCTGCGCCCAGGGGCGCCCGACACCGGGGCCGACGAGCTGCACGCCTGGTGCGAGGCCCGCCTGTCGAAGGTCAAGCGGCCGGTTCGCATCGAGTTCGTCGAAGAGCTCCCACGCACGTCGGTGGGCAAGATCCGGAAGTTCCTGCTGCGGAGGTGACGAGGTGACCGTGTTGACCCCAGCGCTCCTCGAGAGCTTCGGACCGTCCGTGCGCGACGTCTCCGAGGCCTGCCTGCTGCCACCGGTGATCTACACCTCCGAGGAGTTCTTCGCCTTCGAGAAGGAGGCGGTCTACGCCCACGACTGGCTCTGCGTCGGTCGGGTGGACCAGGTGCCCGAACCCGGAGACTGGTACGCCATCACCCTCGCCGACGAGCCGCTGCTCGTCGTGCGTGGTCGCGACGGTGAGATCCGCGTGCTGTCGGCCGTGTGCCAGCACCGGGGCATGGTGGTAGCCGAGGGCAAGGGCTCCTGCTCGAAGTTCACGTGCCCGTACCACCACTGGAGCTACGGCCTCGACGGCCGGCTGCTCGGCGCGCCGGCGATGGAGCGCACGATCGGGTTCGAGAAGTCCGACCACCCGCTGGCGTCGCTGAAGGTCGAGCTCTGGCAGGGGTTCGTCTTCGCGTCGATGGACCCCGCGGCGGCGCCGCTGGCACCCGGCCTGGCCGAGGTGACCCCCCTGCTCGAGCACTACCAGCTGCTCGAAGCCAAGACCATCGAGGGCAAGACGCTGCCCGACCTCCCGTGGAACTGGAAGGTCATGATGGAGAACTTCAACGACCCCTACCACGCCAGCCGGTTGCACGATCCGCTCCAGACGTTCGCCCCGAGCGGCATGAGCGACTTCTTCGACTGGCGGGAGGGCATGGGCCACATCTCGCGCGTGCAGCACTTCACCGAGATCGACGGCTCGTTCAACCCCACCATGAAGTGCCTGCTGCCGGTGTTCCCGCAGCTGACCATGGAGGAGCGCAAGCGGGGGATGTTCATCCTCGTCCCGCCGACCCTCGCCATCGCCGTCGTCCCCGACGAGGTCGCCTACTTCATCATCCGGCCCCAGGGCGCGGGGGCCATCACCATCGACATCGGCTACTGCTTCCACCCGAGCGCCCTCGAGGTGCCGCTGTTCGACCGGCTGTTCGAGGCGGCCCAGGCCGGCGTCGACAACTTCAACGTGCAAGACGTCTACGCCGACATGATGGTCCAGCGGGGCCTCAGGTCCAGGTTCGGTCCGCGAGGGCGGTACTCCTGGCAGGAGGGAACGCTCCCCCAGTTCAACCGCTGGCTCGTGGAGCGCTACGAGCGCCACTGGCCGGACCGGTCGGAGGGCTGATCGATGTTCCACGGGCCGACCGCTCCAACGGAAAGACACGACGTCGAAACAACGTCGAACGGCGACGTTCACACGGTTCGGCCACAGTGCGGTGGCCAGGTCTCGACGGCGATGACCGGCGCGCACCGGATGCCCGGAGGTTCCCTGCGGGTCATCGACCGGGATGCAGGTTCCAAGGCAAGCGAGAGTTCACAACCACAAGATGGGGAGGTACCCGTTCCATGAAGTACAAGCGCAGCGCGATCCTCGCGGTCGGAGCCGCGTTCGCGGTCACGGTGGCCGCGTGCGGTAGCAGCAGTAAGTCCAGCTCCTCGACAACGGCCGGGGCCACGACCACGGCGGGTGCGACCACCACGGCAGGGTCCAACACGACCGCCCCGCCGGCCACGACCGCGGGGGCCACGACCACGGCGGGCATCTCGGCCGGTCCGGCACCGTGGGGGTGGCCCGGTGACGCCACGAACGGCTACCTCGCCCCGGGTCAGCCCGACGTGAACGGCGACGGCAAGGTCGTCATCGGCGTCATCAGCCCCGGCGACACCCACGACCACGGCTACTACGAGAGCTTCGTCGACGAGGCGAACGCGTTCGCGAAGGCCAACAACTGGCAGGTCATCACCGTCGACAAGGTGCCCGACTCCCAGGCGGCGCAGGCGGCCCGCAACATCTGCCAGCAGCATCCCGACATGGTCGCCATCGCGGCCAGCGAGCTGAAGGACGCCATCCCCGTGGCATCCGAGGCGGTGTGCAAGGGCACGGTCTGGTACGTGGCCGGCGGCCAGGGCGTCAACCAGACGCCGTACTTCGTGCAGACCAACGACATCGGCAGCCAGAGCGGCTACGCCTCGGGCGTCGCCGCCGGTCTGCTGATGAGGGACGCCAACGCGACCAAGGCCGGCTTCATCACCGGACCGCAGGCCAGCTTCACGACGAACTTCGCCAAGGCATGGGAGGCCGGGATCAAGTCGGTCGTCCCGAACGAGCAGACGGTGGTCACCTACACCGGTGACTTCAACGACTCGGCCAAGGCCGTCGAGGCCTACAACGCCATGAAGTCCCAGGGCGTCGGGATCGTCTACCCGTACCTCGGCGGCGCGACGTTCGCCGTCGCCGGCGCGGCGAACAAGGACAAGATCCCCGTGCTGACCCCGGGCACCGACAACTGCGCGGTGCCGAGCCCGCAGTTCGCCATCTCGGTCATCTTCGACCCGGGCACCTACTTCGCCGCAGCCCTGCAGCCCTTCAAGGACGGCAAGCTGAAGGTCGGCGCCGCCCTGACGTTCCACATGGGCGTCGACCCCGTGCCGACCGTGAAGATCTGCTCCCCGCGGGGCAGCAACGCCGCCACGCTGGCCCAGACGATCAGGGACATCGGCACCGGCAAGATCCGGACCGACCAGCTGACGGGGCTGAACGACTACGGCAGCTTCAACCCTTCGGGCTCGTAGCCGGGGCTCGATGCAGCCGATGTCGCACAGTGCGGGTGGCGGGGGGCGACGCTCCTCGGCACCCGCACTGGAGGCCCGCTCCCTGACGAAACGGTTCGGTTCGGTGGTGGCCTGTCGCCACGTGGACCTGACCGTGCACCCCGGCGAGATCCACGGGATCCTCGGCCAGAACGGCGCCGGCAAGAGCACGCTCATGAACATGTTCCTGGGCCTCGTCGTCCCCGACGAGGGCCAGATCCTGGTCAACGGGCGACCGGTGTCCATCGGGGACCCGTTCAAGGCCGCCTCGCTCGGCCTCGCCATGGTGCACCAGCACTTCAGCCTCATCGGCCCGCTCACCGTGTGGGAGAACCTCACCCTCGGCGAGCAGGGCCCGGTCGACCGGAGGCGCACGGTGCGCCACATCGAGGAGCTCGCGGCGCGCTACGCCATGGACATCGACCCCCACGCCCGCGTCGACGACCTGACCACGGGGCAGCGCCAGCGGGTCGAGATCGTCAAGTGCCTCATGCGCAGCCCGGACGTCTTCATCCTCGACGAGCCGACGTCGGTGTTGACCGCCGCCGAGTCGCTCGAGTTGTTCGGCGTGCTGCGCCAGGTCGTGCAGACCGAGAACCGGGCCGTGCTGCTGATCAGCCACAAGCTCGACGAGGTCCTCCACGCCACCGACCGCGTCACGATCATGCGGGCCGGCCAGGTGGTGGCCGAGCGGGTGACGACCGAGACGAGTGCGGCCGAGATGGCCCGAGAGATGATCGGGCGCGAGGTGTCGCTGCGATCGGTGTCCGCGGCGATCGGTCACCTCGAGCTGACCGTCGATGCCACCGATGGGGCCGACGGCGACCGAGGCGGGTTCGCTGCCCGGACGGCTCTCGATCCGGAGGTGGTGCTGTCGGTGCGTGACGCCGTGGCCGTGGCCCCCGACGGGCGGCGGCTGCTCGACGGTCTGACGCTCGAGGTGCACCGGGGCGAGATCCTCGGGCTGGCCGGCGTGGAGGGCAACGGCCAGAAGGCCCTCGGTGACCTCCTGTCGAGCATCATCGATCTCACCGCCGGCTGGGTCGAGGTGGCCGGGCGTCGGGTCGCCGCCGGACGGGCGGGGGCGATGGCCGACGCCGGGATCGGCGTCGTGCCCGAGGATCGTCACGTCTCGGGCTGCGTCCTCGACATGTCCGTGGCCGAGAACCTCATGCTGGCCGACCTCGGCGCGGTGAGCCGGCGGGGCCTGCTGGATCGGCGACGCCTGCGGGCGATGGCGACACGGCTCGTCGCCGACTTCGACATCATGACGTCGTCGGTCGATGCACCGTTGCGGTCGCTGTCGGGGGGCAACCAGCAGCGCGTGGTGCTCGCCCGTGAGCTGTCGCGCGCGCCGGCCGTCCTCGTCGCCGCCCAACCGACCCGGGGGCTCGACGTCGGGGCCATCGAGTACATGAGCAACCGGCTGCGCGACGCGGCCCGCTCGGGCATGGCCGTGCTGCTCATCTCGACCGAGCTCGAAGAGATCATCGAGCTCGCCGACCGGATCGCCGTGATCCACCGTGGCCGCATCGTGGGCGAGATGGAGCGCCGGGCCGTCGACCTCGAACGTCTCGGCCTGATGATGGGAGGTCAGGCGGCATGACCGACGTGGCGGGAACCCGCCCACTCGTGACGACGCCGCCCGAGGCGCCCGCTCCCCCGTCAGCTGCACCGGGGTCGGGCCGGGCCCGTTCGATCGCCACGACGCTCTTGCTGTACGTCGCGTCGTTCGCGGTGGCGCTGGCGCTGTCCGCGCTCCTCGTGGAGGTCACGCACGGCTCGCCTTCGAAGGTGTTCAGCGCCCTCCTCGACGGCAGCGTGCGGGGCTGGGGGTCCTTCGGCTACACCCTGGACAACGCCACGCCGCTGCTCATCGTGGCCGTGGGCACCATCGTGTCGAGCCGCGCCGGGTTCTTCAACATCGGCCAGGAGGGGCAGTTGACCATCGGGGCCATGACCGCGGCGTTCGTGGCCCTGAAGGTCCAACCCGCCGGCCCGGCGGTGCTGATCCTGGCCCTCGTGGTCGGCGCCGTCGGTGGCGCGCTGTGGGCCGGCATCGCCGCCCTCTTGCGGTTCTGGCGCGGCGTCGACGTGGTCATCAGCTCGCTGCTGCTCACCTTCGTCGCCTTCCAGGTGCTGTCCTACGCCCTCAGCAACAACAGCCTGCTGCACGAGCACGCCGCCGGCGGGGCTTCGCTCACCGAGTCCGACCAGCTGTCCTCGCGCGTCCAGCTCCCCCACTTCGGCGAGTACCCGCACTTCAACTTCGGCAGCGGCCTGATCATCGCCCTGGTCCTGGCCGCGCTGATCGGTCTCGCCATGGCCCGCACGGTGTGGGGCTTGCGGCTGCGGATGCTCGGGCTCAACCCCGTCGCGGCGAAGCGGGCCGGCGTCCGGGCCGCCACGTTCGGCTCCCTGGCCATCATGGTGTCGGGGGCCTGCGCCGGTCTGGCCGGCGGCGTGATGCTGACCGGCCAGGCCTACCGCATCACCCCGACCATCTCGAACAACGCCGGGTGGAACGGCCTGCTCGTCGCGCTCGTGGCCCGCAACAACGCCTGGGTGGCCATCGGGGTGGCCATCTTCTTCGGTGGTCTCCAGGCCGGCGGCGGGTTCCTGGCCACGACCGGGGTCCCGACCGATCTCGTCAACATCATCGAGGCGCTCGTGGTGCTGGCCGCGGTGTTCCCGCCGGCCGTGCAGCAGCTGCGCAAGCTCCGGCGGGCCCGAGCCCTTGCCGCGGCCGCCGGGCGGGGAGCGGCGGCATGAGCCACGACATCGCCACCATCCTGGCCAGTGCCATCCGCCTCACCGTGCCGCTGCTGTTCGCGGCGTGCGGCGAGTACATCGCCGAGCGGGCCGGCACGCTCAACATCTCGGTCGAGGCGATGATGCTGTCGGGCGCCTACGGCGCCGCCGTCGGCTCCTCGGTCTGCCACAACGCGGGGATCGGCCTGCTCTGGGGCATGGCCGTAGGCCTGGTCGTCGGCGTGGTGCACGGCAACTTCAGCCACCGCCTGCAGGCCAACACCTTCGTCGTGGGGCTCACCTTGAACGTGCTCGCCCTCGGGCTGACGAACTACCTCCTCCAGACGATCGACATGACCCCGCGCCAGGTGGGCATCCTCACGATCCCGGTGCTGTCGCACATCCCCGTGGTCGGCAAGGCGCTGTTCTCCCAGCGCTGGCCGGCCTACCTGCTGCTCGGCCTGGTGCCTGGGGTGTGGTGGGTCATGCAGCACAGCCGCTGGGGCCTGGAGATGCGCTCCGTCGGCGAGAACCCGAAGGCGGCCGACGTCACCGGCATCCACGTCAACCGGCGACGCCGCCAGGGGCTCGTGATCTGCGGCCTGCTCGCCGGGCTCGGGGGCGCCTACCTGTCGGTCGGCGAGGTCGGCACGTTCAACTCGAACATGACGGCCGGGCGGGGCTTCATCGTCATCGCCGCGGTGATCTTCGGGGGCTGGACGCTGCGAGGGACGGTGGCCGGTTGCTTCCTGTTCGGAGGGGTGGACGCCCTGCGGCTCGCCCTGCCGGC
>Ga0209048_10002822_pt1 | contig 17019 bp, 17 predicted proteins | sample FrelakmetCRP12CR_FD_187146 | JGI IMG/M metagenome (GOLD analysis project Ga0209048, IMG submission 187146) | Freshwater lake sediment microbial communities from the University of Notre Dame, USA, for methane emissions studies - CRP12 CR (SPAdes)... | ecosystem: Environmental > Aquatic >... | reverse complement strand
GCCTCCCGCGCGGCAAGGGAGAGGACCTTCTTCCCGCCCCCGCCGACGACGATTGGCACTGGGCGCTGCACCGGCTTGGGCATCCCATCGAGCTCGGTGATCGTGTAGTGCTCGCCCGAGAACGAGAACGGGCCGTCGCCCATGAGCCCCTTGATGATGGTCAGCGCCTCGGCGAGGCGGGCGATGCGCACGCCGGGTGGGTCGAGTGGGATGCCCGCCTTCTCGTAGTCGACGGTCATCCACCCGGCGCCGACCCCGAGCTCGAGCCGGCCGTCGGAGAGCAGGTCGAGCGTCGCCGCGTCTCGCGCGAGGACGACGGGATGGCGGTAGTCGTTACCGAGGACCAGAGAACCGACGCGCAGCGTCGTGGTGGCTTCAGCCGCCATCGCCATCGCGGGGAACGGGCCCAACGGGTGGTCGACGAAGTGGTCGGGAACATAGAGCGTGGAGTAGCCGAGGCGCTCGGCCTTCCGGGCGACTTCGCGGTATGCGCGCCCGCTGTCGGCCGTCGGGGCCATCACGCCGAATCTGAACTTCCGAGGGTGCGCCATCGCCGCGCACCCTAGTAGTGCCAGACTTGCGGCTCTGAGCGCCGAACGCGACGGGCGAGGGACGCAGCCATTGCGGCGCGGCGGGCCGTCAGCGGCCGGTGGAGCCGAACCCGAAGGTGTCTCTCGCAGTCGGGTCGAGTTCGTCGACGACCTCCCACTCCACGTCGGACTCCACTGCGGTGATCAGCAGCTGAGCGATGCGGTCGCCACGGTGGACCGTGTAGTCATCCGCAGGGTCGGTGTTCACGAGCAGCACCTTGAGCTCGCCGCGATAGAGAGGATCGATGAGCCCCGGCGCGTTCAGACACGTCACGCCGTGCTTCAGGGCCAGCCCCGAGCGGGGCAACACCAGGCCGGCGCACCCGGGTGGGATCGCGATCGCGATGCCCGTCGCCACGAGCGCGCGCCCTCCTCCGGCGGTGAGCATCGCGTCCTCGCGCGCGTGAAGGTCGTAGCCGGCGTCGTGGGCGTGCTGGCGCGTTGGCAGCGCGAGGTCGGGATCGAGACGCAGGAGGGGGATGTGCACCAGCGAGTCCCGGTCAGGCCGCGAAGTCACCGACGAGCTCGTCGCGCTGCACCTCGTCGAGGGTGACGTCAACCGGGTACTCGGGATGGTCGATGAGCAAGCGAACGGGACCAGCGGTAAACGCGCGGATCTGCTCCGGAGTGAAGGCGAACTTCAGGTAGTGCACCGTCGAGGTGATGTCCTCACGCGTGAGACGCTCGGCATTGAGCTCCGCGGCCGGTACGACGGCGCCGCCCACCGCGAACTTGACGTGGTCCTCGATGCCCACCAGACGCGGCAGCCAGTACCGCAACGCCTCGGAATCATTGATCTCGATGAACAGGGTCGCTGACAGCTCGCCGTCGTCGGGGACGAGCTCGTTGTACGTCTCGATCTCGTGCGCGATCTGCTCGTCACGCAGCATCCGCTCGGCGTGCGCCATCTCCTGGATCTGGAAGCGCATCGTTGCCGCGTTCTCGAAAACGATCGTCATCATGTCACCGAGCGCGATGCGGCGCTTCTTCTTCATCGTGATGATCTCGGCTCGGAACGCGTCGCGCTCCCGCTCGTACTCGCGCAAGTCCTTGATGTCGGCGTTCGTGAGCTTGCGCACTTAGTCGTCCCTCTTTCCCTGGGTCTCGGGCTCCGCGCCGTCGAGGCCGTACGCACGGGCGAGAACCTGGATCGGATGCACGGGCACCTTGCCCGTCGCCTCGCGGATGGCGGTGTTCGACAGCTGACAGTCCCCGGCCACCAGCTCGGTCTCCGCCTTGCTCACCGCCTCCATCAACGGCTTTGCGATCTTGCGGGCCATCTCGACGTTCTCGGCCCGCAGGCCCCAGGTACCGTCGATCGCCGAGCACCGCTCGATCATCGTGACCTTGGCGCCCGTGAGCTCCATGAGTTGCTTGCTCTTCGGACCGATCTGCTGCGCACGGTAGTGGCACGCCGCCTGCCAGGTGATCGTGTCGTACGTCCGCCCGGTGAACTCCGTGAGCAAACCGCCGTCTGTGTGTCGGGCCATGAGGTACTCGGCCACGTCGAAGGTGTGCTCGGCCACCAGCCTGGCCTCGTCGGTGCCCAGGAAGTCGGGGTACTCCTGCTTGAGCACGTAGGCGCAGGTCGGCTGGGGCACGATGACCTCGGCGCCCGCCTTCACCGCAGCAATGAGTGCGGCCACGTTCTTCTCGGCGTGCTCCTCGAACTTGGCCACGTCACCGGCATCGAGCCATGGCATGCCACAACACACCTGCCCCTCGGGCAGCTCGCACGTGATGCCGTTGTGCTCGCACACCGCGACCGCGGCCCGACCGATCTCCGGATCCTGGTACTCGACCAAGCAGGTCGGGAACAGCGCGACCTGCGAACCGGGGATGTCGGAGCGCAGCGGCGAACGACGCTCTTGGCGAAACCACTGCGTGAACCGCACCTTCGCGAACGTCGGGAGGAGGCGGTCGCGCGCGATACCGGTGGTCTTCTCCATCAGGGTCCGCACGAACTTCACGTCGTTGGTGCGGTTCACCAGCCCGGAGAAGGTGGTCGCGACCTTGCCCTGCAGGTCGGTGCGGGCGAGGAGGCGGGCTCCGCGTTGAACGTCGCCGCGCTTGGCCTGGATCCCGAGCGACCGGAGCATCAGGCGGGGAAAATCGATCTTCCAGTCCTGGCCCTGCTGCGGCGTATAGGGACACACGACGTAGCAGAGCTTGCACTGATAGCACTCGTCGACGACCTGCTGATGCTGGCCATCGGAGAGGAACGTCACGTCGCGCGCGCCGTCGTCGCGCTCGTCGATGAAGCGGAACAGATCCTTGAACGACGGGCAGTACCGCACACAGATGCGGCAGTCGGAGCACACCTGGAACGTCCGGTCCCGCTCCGAGCGGGCATCGCCCTCGTCCCAGTACTCGAGACCGAGCGGGTCATAGAGATGCTCCGTCGTGGTCACAGCTCACCTTCCAAGCGCGGGCATTCCGAACGGGGGCATCGAGCGGATGAAACGGCCCCGGGACAAAGCCCCGGGGCCGTTCGAGTACGGGGCCGCTCGCCTAGGAGAGCGACTCGCGGCCCTGGGTGAAGCGGCCTGCGTGGCTCTTCTCGGCGCGTGCAAGCGTCTCGAGCCATTCGGCGATCTCGTCGAAGTTCTCGTCCCGTGCCGTCTTGGCAAAGCCGGGGTACATCTCGGTGTACTCGTAGGTCTCGCCGGTGATGGCCGAGTTCAGGTTGTCGCTCGTCGGCCCGACGGCAACGCCAGTCACCGGGTCGCCGACCTCTGCGAGGAAGTCGAAGTGGCCGAACGCGTGCCCGGTCTCACCTTCAGCGACCGAGCGGAACAGTGCCGCGACATCGGGGTAACCCTCGACGTCGGCCTTCTGCGCGAAGTACAGGTACCGGCGGTTCGCCTGGCTCTCGCCTGCGAACGCTTCTTTGAGGTTCTCCTCGGTCTTGCTTCCCTTCAGGTCGGGCATGTGTCGCTCCTTGATGCTCTTCGGACTTGCAGGACAGGATTACGTGGTCGGCGTCGAGGGATCTGCTTCGCAGTCGTCGCACGTGCCACGGAAATGCACTTCGACGTCGGCGACCGTGAAGCCGCGGCGCGAGCGCGAGGGCAGGGTGATCGAACCGACATCGACCATCACGTCGCGGACCTTGCCACAGCGCACGCAGATGAGATGGTGGTGCGGGTCCTCGACGTTCGGGTCGACACGGACGCTCCCCGTGCCGAGATCGAGCAGCGACACCTCACCCATCGACTCGAGGTCATGCACGGTCTGGTACACGGTCTTGCGCGAGATGGTGGGCATCTCGGTGCGGGCCGACTCGTAGAGCGACTCGACCGTGGGGTGCGAGTCGTTGCCGTGCAGGAGGCGGAAGATCGCCTGGCGCTGGGGGGTCACCCGCAGCCCCCGGTCACGGAATCGGGCGGTGAGCTGGGCGACGGGGACCACGGGCAGCACCTTATCGACAACTATTGTCGAATAGCAACTCGTGTCGGAAAGGCTCTGACGACCGGCACCCCGGATCGGCTGCTCCAGGGCCGCCTAGCGCTGGATCGCCCCCTGCCCGAGCTGGGTGCGGAGGGCCTGCTCGAACTCGGCGACCTTCGGGCCGGCGTGGCGCTCCCGGAGCTCGTTGAGGACCGGGTAGCCGGCGTCCCGCTCGGCATCCCACTCATCGGCGAAGCGTCCCGACGCAATGTCGTCGAGCAGCTCGCGCATCCGGGTACCGAGGTCGACCTCGGCGAACGCCTCCCGGCGCGTCAGCTGACCGTACTGGCTCGTCGGCGAGTGGAACCCGAACTGGTAGGCGTATCCGTGCTCACGCACGAGACGCATCGTGCGCTCCATCTCCCCCGACAGCAGTGTCTCCACGATGATCGCCTCGAGGGGGATGTCGTACTCGAGCAGGCACTGGATGTACGTGCTCATCAGCTGCGTCATGATCGGCGCACGCACCTGCTCCTCGGCGAGATCGAGGATCGCTTCCTGGCGAGGTGTCAGCTCGATCGCTCCCTGGCGCAACCCACCGATTGCCTTTGCGACCGCCAGCGTGCGGTTCTGGGCCGTGCCGGTGACGTCGCGGTGCACGCCGACCGCGGTGATGAAGCCGATGCCCTCCTCGTAGCAGCTGCGGACCTCGGGCCCGAGCATGCGCGGGGCGACCATCCCGATGTCGCCGTCGGGCGCGAAGCGGTCGAACGCGAGCGCATACCCGCTGGCGACGATGATCAACGTGTCCGCACGTCCGGGCAGCGGCAGCGATGGGATGATGTCGTCGGGAACCAGCACGCACACGACGTCGGCAGAGTTCGCATCCTCGAGCGGGCCCGGCGTGAACCCGTCGACCGCGGCTTGGTCGCGCGACGCGTCGGCCCGCACGCAGAGCCGCACGTCGAAGCCCGAGTCGCGGAGGTTCAGCGCCCAGGAACGACCCTGGTTGCCGTAGCCGACGACCGCGATCTCCAAGCCCTCGAGCGCAGCGAGGTCGGCGTCGTTGTCGTGGTAGATCGTCGTCATCGCGCAACTCCCAACGATGGCAGGTTATCGTGCGCGCATGCAGCCACGTACCCGCGGGTTCATCATGGTGATCACCGCGCTGGTCGGCCTCGGTGCCAACGTGGTCGACGTCGCCAATCGCGGTTCGTCGGCATGGAACTTCGTCGCGATCGGCTGCTTCACGGTGCTGCTCTTCGCCGGATTCGAGTCCGTCGCGAAGTCGCCGCCCCCGCCGCCGTAGAACCACGCCCGAGGGGCAGCCCGCTCCTACGGGAACTGAACCCTGAGCCACGCCACGCTGTCGGCGAGGAACTGCGAGGCGAACGTCGTGCCGTCGAGTTCACCAGGGTACTGCTCGGTCTGCCACGGGAACGCGTGTCCGGCCGGCTGCGGGTAGTAGCGCACCTCGGTGGCCCGTCGCGCGGCGACGAACGCCTCAGCCTGGGCCACCAGCGCGATTGGGTCGGCACGTGCGTGCACCACCAGCACCGGGCCCCTGATGCCGGTGACGTGATCCAGCGGGTACCGGTCCCCCTTTCGCAGGGCGCAACACGTCGGTTGCGAGGCGAGTGGTGTGCTCGCGGCGACGATCGGCTCGGTCGCACCCGTGTCGCTCGCGCGCATCAGAGCGACGGCGCCCCCGTAGGAATGCCCGACGATGGCGAGGCGCGAGAGGTCGACCTCGGGCAGGTGCCCGAGGGCCGCGACCAGCGCGTTGACGTCGTCGACCGCCACGGCCTCGGTGCCCTTGAATGTCGGCCCGCCGCTGCACGACACCGCGCCGTCGATCAGCGGCGCGTCCGGCTGGTCGAACCAGCAGCCCGCGATCCCGATGAAGCCGGCGTCGGCGTACGCGCGCGCGAGGTCTTCGTGCGCTCGACGTAACCCGTCCGCGCCGTGGAGCACCAACACCGTCGGCGTGGGGGTGCTGATCGGTGACTTGGGCAAGTACACCGCGAGCTCGACGGCATGGCCGTCGCCCGCGGGCGCGCGGTACCAATGGTCGGCACCCGAGTGCCCGTAGGCACCCGGCGGGCTGGGGATCTCGGTGAACGTCGCGGGCGGCGCCACGGCCGGAAACGTCGAGCCCCGGGTCGGCGTCGGCGGCTCCTCGGAACCGCACGCGACCAACAGGATCGAGGCTCCGAGCAGCGCGAACGACGCGTGTCGCACGCGCCGGGGGAAGCTGGCCATGACCGCCATTGTGGCTTGGGTCGCCTTGTGGCTTGGGTCGGCCCGACCGAAACACCAGCGTGATCCAGGCGGCGGTGTCGCCAGGAACGGGCTCGTTGCGCCACCCGTCCGGAAGCCCAGTTGCGACTCCCCCACCCGCCGTCGATGATTCCGCTGTGGGGCTCCTCATCGGTGACGTGATTCGGCACGCGGCCCGGGTAACGCCCGACGATCTCGCGGCCACCCTCGGCGACCATCAGCTCACCTTCGCCGAGGTCGACCAGCGGGCCAACCAGGTTGCCCACGCGTTCGCCGCGCTCGGCATCGGGCACCAGGACCGCGTCGCCTGGTGGAGCGAGACGACGCTCGACGCGATGGCGATCTTCGCGGCGTTGGCGAAGCTCGGCGCGATCTTCATGCCCGTGAACGTTCGGCTGGGCGAGAGCGAAGCAGCCGAGGTCCTCGGGTACGCCAAACCAAGGCTTCTCGTCGTCGACGCAGCACACGCCCCCCTCGTCGAGGACTGGGACGTTGCGACCGTGACGCACGCCGAGCTCTTCGGTGCCGCCGACGGTGCCGACACCGGTGACATCGTCGCGCGACAGCTCCACGAGCGGGACACGCACGTGATCTTCTTCACCAGCGGTAGCACCGGACGCTCCAAGGGTGTGGTGCTGTCGCACCGCACCAGCTTTCTGCGGTCGTTCCCGAACCTGCTGACCGATCACACCGGCGGCACCGTGTGCATGTTCCCGCTGTTCCACATGGCGGGCTGGTCGATGACACTCAACGCGTGGCAGCAGCGCTGCCCGGTGCACCTCGTCGCCACGCCCGACGCACACTCCCTGCTCTCGACTGCAGAGCGTCGCCACGCGAGCCGGCTGTACCACATCCCTGCGGTATGGAACCGCGTCCTCGAGCACGACCGTTCGCAGTACGACCTCTCCGCGGTGCGCGAGTGCGACACGGGAACGTCGGCCACGCCACCGGAGCTGCTCGCGGCAATCAAGGACGCGTTCCCCGGGACCGTCACCCGCGTGTACTACGGCTCGACCGAAGCAGGCCCTGCGACCCTGCTGGGCGACGACGACCTCGGGTGCAAGCAGGGTTCGGTCGGTCGCGCCGCGGTGACCGTCGACGTGCGCCTCGTCGACGGGGAGGTGTGTGTGCGCAGCGAGTTCCTGATGGACGGATACTTCGAACAACCCGATGCCACCGCCGCCGCGTTGACCCCGCTCGAGCCCGGCGGCCCACTCTGGTACCGGACCGGCGACCTCGGTGTGCTCGACGACGAGGGCTACCTGTCGATCGTCGGGCGCGCCCGCGATGTGCTGCGCACCGGCGGTGAGACCGTGGCCCCTGCCGAGGTGGAGGCAGTCGTGGGCGGGCACCACGCGGTCGCCGAGGTAGCGGTCATCGGGTTGCCCGACGCGGCGTGGGGCGAGGTGCTCTGTGCGGTGATCGTGGTGGCCGTCGGCACCGCGCCACCGACGCTCGAGGAGCTCCGGGTGCACTGCGAGGGCCGGCTCGCGGCCTTCAAGCACCCCCGGCGGCTCGAGGTGGTCGAGGCGCTCCCCCGCACGGCCGCGACCGGACAGGTCCAGCGGACGCTGCTCGTCGAGCGTCTGAGCGCCTCCTCCTGAGCCAGGGGATGGCGCACCCTGACGCTTGCGTCAGCAAAGCCGCTGGGTGATGCTGTCGCCGTTCATCAACCAAGGGGGGAACATGGCGACTCGCCGTTTGGGTGTCGTGCTCGGTGCACTGACGCTCACGCTCGGTGTCACATTCGGTACGGCCACGGTCGTGGGGGCCCAGACCGGCGGCAACCAGTTCAAGAACCTCAAGCCGATCAAGCCACCGAAGAGCTGTGCGAACGTCCCCGGCGTGAGCAACACCGAGATCAAGGTCGGGACCCTGCTTCCCACCTCGGGCGCAAGCGCCCAGTCGTTCGCCGCCGGTCTCGACGGCATCAACGCCCGCATCGAGAAGGCCAACGCCGACGGTGAGCTCGGGAAGCGCAAGATCGTGCTCGCGAACGCCGACGACGCGGGCGATGCGGCGCGGAACCTGACCGCGGCCCAGGATCTCGTCGAGCAGCAGACCGTGTTCGGCATCATCGAGAACAGCCCCTTCGGCTTCTCGAGCGCCAAGTACCTGAACGAGCAGAAGGTACCCGTCGTCGGCTGGCACCTCGGGCTCAAGGAGTTCGGCACCTACCCGAACATGTTCGGGTGGCGTAACAGCACCACCCCCGACCCCGAGAACGTCTACGTGACGCGCACCGCCGATGTGCTCAAGAAGCTCGGGGCGGCCAAGATCGCCCTGGTCGGCACCAACGTGGCGAACAGCGCCACCTTCATCGACCAGATCGACAACGTCATCAAGAAGACCAAGAACGGCCTGAAGGTCGTGTACAAGACCACCGACGTGCCCCAGACCCAGAAGGACTTCACCGCCGAGGCTCAGAAGATCAAGGACTCCGGCGCGGACGCCGTGTACACGGGGATGGACACGCTACAGAACACCGGACTGAGCGCAGCGCTCACGCAGGCCGGCGTGACCCCCAAGGTGATCGTCTTCCCGGGCGGCTACGACACGCGCGTCCTCGGACTGCCCGGCATCGACGGCGCGACCTTCGGCCTCGAGTTCAAGCCCTTTGAGCTCAACTCGCCGTCGTTCACCGAGTACAAGGCGGCGATGGACAAGGACGGCAAGTTCGCCACCGGCCAGATCCCCTACATCGGCTGGCTCGCGGCAGACGCGTTCATCGAGGGGATCAAGGCCGCCGGGGTGAGCTGTCCCACCCGTGAAGCATTCATCAACAACCTGCGGCTCGAGAAGAACTACACCTCCAACGGCGCGTTCACGCCGGTCGACTTCCGCAAGATCTACGGCCGTCCCTTCTACTGCGTCTACTACGTGAAGGTGCAGAACAAGGCGTTTGTCCCGCAGTTCAACGGACAGCCGTTCTGCGCCACGGGCATCATCAAGAACGGCAAGCTCACCAAGCTGACGAAAGCCCAGCAGGCCGAAGGCTGAGCGACCTTCGCTGCACGGTCACGGCAGCGGGCCGGGTCTTCGGATCCGGTCCGCTGCTCCGATCGGCGTCGCAAGCGGGAAGGGTTCGTTGGAAGCGTACGTACTCGCCGGACTCGTGTTCGGCTCGATCTACGCCATCTCCGCGCTCGGATTGGTGCTCACCTACACGTCGTCGCGCGTCCTGAACTTCGCGCACGGCGCGATCGCCTACTCGGCGGCGATCTTCTACTACTGGCTCAACCACCAGGAAGGCTGGTCGATCCCCGCGGCCGGTGTCATGACGGTCCTCGTCATGTGCCCCCTGCTCGGGCTGTTCCTGTGGGCCGTGCTGTTCCGTCGCCTCACCCACGCGCCACCGGAGGTGCGGTTCGTCTCGACCGTCGGCCTATGGGTCGCGCTCCCGGCCGCCACGAAGCTGCTCTTCCCGTTCTCCAAGTCGGAGATCTTCGACGCGCAGGGCCTCATCAAGAGTCCACCCGACATCTTCGACGTGCTCGGCATCAACGTGAACGAGAACCAGGCGGCAGTCCTCATCGCCGCCGTGGCCGTCGTGGTGATCCTGACCGTCGTGCTCCGCGCCACGCCGCTCGGCCTCGCGACGCGCGGCGCGGTCGACTCCCCCCGCACGGCGCGACTCTCGGGCATCAACACCTCCGGGATCACGGCCGGCTCCTGGATGGTCGGTACCGCGCTCGCGGGTTTCGCCGGCGTCCTGTTGACGCCGATCCTCGGGCTCGCCGAGGTGCAGTTCACCTTCCTGCTGGTCGCGTCGCTCGCGGCCGCGGTGGTGGGTCGGCTCACCAGCCTCCCGCTCACGTTCGCGGGCGCCATGCTCATCGGGCTCCTCCAGGGGATCTCGGTCGACATCCTGCCCGACCAGGGCGTGCTCTCGACCGGGGTGCGTCCCAGCATCCCGTTCATCGTCATGCTGGTCTCCCTCCTCGCGTACCAGGGGCTACGGCGCGAGCGGTTCGAGATCGACCTGCGGGCCGGACCGGCCGAGAGCGAAGTACCGGCGATCGAGCGCCCGAGGGGGTGGCGGGCCGCTGTCGGTCCGGGCCTGCTCGTCATCGCGTTGTTCTCCGTGCCCCTGTTGGTCGACGACTTCTGGATCGGTGTGGTGAGTCAGGGAGTTGCGCTCGCGGTTCTCTTCCTCACGTTCACCCTGGTCACCGGCGAAGGCGGCATGCTCTCGCTCTGCCAGGCCACCCTCGCGGGCGTGGGAGCGTTCAGTGCGGCGCAGCTCGCCCTCGACCACGGGTGGCCGGTCGGCATCGCGGTCCTCGCGGGCGCCCTGATCGCCATCCCGATCGGCCTCCTCATCGCCGCGCTGAGCCTTCGGCTCGGCGACGTCTATCTCGCGCTCGCAACACTCGCATTCGCGCTCCTCGTCGAGAACCTCGTCTTCGCGCGCGAGGACTACACCAACTTCGGGTCGGGCGTCGAGATCGCACGACCGGTGTTCCTCGGTATCGACTTCAACGACCGGACGAACTGGTATCTCGCGCTCGCAGTGATCTTCTGCGTCGCCGCACTCGCCGTGGTCACGCTTCGACGCGGGACGTCAGGCCTCGTCTTCGCCTCCATGCGCTCCAGCGAGACCGCGGCCGCGACGACCGGCATCGGGATCGTGCGCACCAAGCTCCTGCTCTTCGCCGCCAGCGCGTTCGTCGCCGGGATCGGCGGTGCGCTCTTCGCCATCACCATCGGTAGAGCAACCGTGACGTCGTTCAACGTCCTGGTCGGGATCGTGTGGCTCGCGATCGTCGTGACGTGGGGCGTCCGATCGGCACTCGGCGCCCTGCTCGCCGGAATCATCATCGCGGTGATCCCCCAGCAGCTCAACCTCCTCCTCGTCATGATCGTGCTCTTCACCGCGCTCGGGTTCCTCGCTCGGCTCGTGTTGACGCGCGAGATTCGGAAGTGGTGGGGAGCGTTGCTGTCGGTGGTGATCGTGGTGGTCGCGGTGCTGGGCATGAAGGCGCTTGCCGACGTCGAAGTCGACGACAGCTGGGCCGAGGTGCCGACCCTGCTGTTCGGTCTCGGTGCCGTCGGGCTCGCGCGCCAACCGCGCGGTGTGATCTTCGACGCGGTCAACCGAATCCGGCTCCGCGCGATGAAGCGCGAGGCGCCGGTTCCCTCATCGACCGCTGAGGTGGTCCCGTGACCGATGCCCGGACACCGATCGCGGGTGCGCCACCGGACGCGCCGGTCGCCGACGAGCTCCTCGGCACGACGGACGTGACCGTGCGCTTCGGCGGCGTCGTGGCCCTCGACACGGTGTCACTGTCGGTGCCGCCGCGATCGGTCGTCGGCCTCGTCGGACCGAACGGTGCCGGGAAGACGACGATGTTCGGGGTGCTGTCGGGCCTGCTCCAACCGCGCTCGGGCCGGGTCCGCCTCGCCGGCATCGACGTGACCCGATCGAGCCCGCAGAAACGGGCCCGCCTCGGCCTGGCCCGCACCTTCCAGCGACTCGAGCTCTTCGGCGAGCTGACGGTGCGCGAGCACCTCGTCGTCGCCCATCGGGTCCGCCAGGGTCGGGACCGCCAGTTCTGGCGCGACCTGGTCGGGCTCGGCCGGCAGCCGTCGCCCGGCGAGGACGATGCGGTCGACGCGCTCCTCGAGCTCCTCGGCCTCGGTGCCGTGGCGAACCGGCCGGTGGTGATGCTCCCTCTCGGGACGGGGCGACTGGTCGAGGTCGGCCGGGCGCTCGCCTCGGAGCCCCGGGTCGTGCTGCTCGACGAGCCGACGTCAGGACTCGGGTCCCACGAGACCGAGCAGCTCGCGGCCACGCTGCGCGCCGTGCGCGACGAGCGGGACGTGTCGATCGTGCTCGTCGAGCACGACGTAGAGCTCGTGCTCTCCCTCGCCGACTCCGTCACCGTGCTCGACTTCGGGAGGGTCATCGCATCGGGGCCGCCGCAGCACATCCGCAGCGATCCCGCGGTGCAGGCCGCCTACCTCGGCGGAGCCACCGAGACCCAGGAACCGGGCGACGCATGAGCACGCCGAACCCCGCACCCGGACCGGCACCACTCCTCGCGGTGCGCGAGGTCGAGGTCGCGTACGGCGACGCGCGAGCGCTCTTCGGTGTGAGCCTCGAGGTCCGACCCGGCGACGTGCTCGCGATCCTGGGCCGCAACGGCGCCGGCAAGAGCTCGCTCGGCGCGGTGATCGGGGGTGCGGTACCGCCGGCCTCGGGCAGCATCGTGTTCGACGGTCGTGACATCACCGCGCTTCGAGCACACCGCATCGGGCGTCTCGGGATCGCCTACATCCCCGAGGAGCGGGCGATCTTCCCGCACCTCTCGGTGCACGACAACCTCCGGCTCCGGCTACGTCGCGCCGTCCCCCGGGCCGAACGTGCTCCCGCCCTCGAGCGCGCCTTCGAGACCTTCCCGGTGCTCGCGGAGCGCCGCCGTCAGAACGCCGGGACGTTGTCGGGCGGCGAGCAGCAGATGCTGAGCCTCGCGCGCGTCCTCGCCGCGCCGCCACGGCTCCTGATCGCCGACGAGATGTCGCTCGGCCTCGCCCCGAAGATGGTCGATCTCGTGTTCGACTCCCTCACCCGCGCCCGGGCCGAAGGCGTGACGGTCGTGATGATCGAGCAGTACGTCGAGCGGGCCCTCGAGTTCGCCGACGACGCGCTGATCCTCAGCCGGGGGCGCATCGCCTGGCAGGGCCCGGCTTCCGAAGCGAAGGCCGAGCTCGTCACCGAGTACCTGGGCGACGCCGCGCCGAGCACCTGACGGGGCGCTACTCCTCCCGGAGGCGCCGGCGAAGCACGAACTTCTGGATCTTCCCCGAGGGTGTCCGCGGGAACTCGTCGATCGGTCGGAGCTCTTCGGGCCACTTCTGCTTGGCGAGTCCTGCGGCCGCGAGGTGCGCGCGCATCTCCTCGAGCTCGGGGGTGGCACCACGGCCGGGCTGCATGCGAACGAACGCGCAGCCGTGCTCACCGAGGCGCGGGTCCGGTGCAGCGACGACGGCGACCTCCGCGATCCCCGGCATCCGGATGAGGAGCTCCTCCACCTCGGCCGCGCTCACGTTCTCGCCCCCGCGGATGATGATGTCCTTCTTGCGATCGACGATCGTCACGAAGCCCTGATCGTCGACGACCCCGACATCGCCCGTCCCGAACCACCAATCGTCGTCGAACGCCGCCTCGGTCGCGACGGGATCCGTGTAGCCGATGAAGCAGTCGGGACCCTTGCTCCAGATCTCCCCCGGCTCGCCGACGCCGACGGTCTTGCCGTCCTCGTCGCGCAGCTGCACCTCGACGCCGCGCATCGGCCGACCGTCGGTCGTGAGCCGCTTCTCCTTCGGGTCCGCGTGCCGGCAACCGGTGATCGACGGATGCTCGGTCGATCCGAAGCTACGGATGGTCGAGATCCCGAGTGCCGCGGCGCGCTCGCCGACCGCCGCCGGCACCGGCGACCCGCCGAGTCCGATGTGGGTCATGAGCGCGGCGTGCTCGGCGGTGAAGCCAGGGTGGTCGAGCAGGCTCGTGAGGAAGAAGGTCGAGCCGCTGCCCGCCGACACGTGATCCTCGATCATCGCGTCGAGCACGCGGCCCGGGTCCCACTGGTCGATCAGGAACACCCCGTCTCGCTTGCGCACCGGGATCAGCAACGCGGCGAGCATGCCGATCCCGTGCCCGACGGGGGCACCGACGAGCGTCGGGAGCCCCGCGTTCGCGTTGAGGTCGGTGAGCTGCTTGACCTCGAACCCGATCGTCCGGTGCGAGTGCACGACGCCCTTGGGGTCGGCCGTCGTCCCCGACGTGTACGCGATCAGCGCCGGCGCCATCGGGTCCGTCTGCACCGGTCCGTCGATCGCCGGTCCGTCGAGCAGCTTCGAGAACGGGGTGGCGTACGTTGGGACGTCATCACCGATCACGTAGACCTGCTCGACGTCCGGCGTGCTCGGTCGCACGTCGTCGAGGTTGGCCAGGAAGTCGATGTGACCGAAGCTGCCCGCGGTGACGAGGATGCGCGCCCCTGACTGACGCAGGATGAACCCCACCTCTTTCGGCCCGTAGAAGTGAACGATCGGCACCGGCACCGCGCCGAGGAATGCGAGCGCCCAGAACGTCGCGGCGGCCTCGAGCCAGTTCGGCGCCTGGAACGCGACCGGATCGCCCGCCTCGACGCCCGCGGCGCGCAGCCCACCCGCCACCCGGCGGGCGACCTCGGATGCCTCGGCGTAGGTGCCCCGCCACGGCCGCGCGTCGGACCGGAACGACACGACCTGCCCGGGCGCCTCGGCGAAGCCGTCGCCGAGGATCGACCCGAGGGTCTCGTCGGTCCAGGAGCCGTCGGCCGTGTAACGGGTCGCTCGCGCCCCGTCGTCGGCGCGGGGCGTGAACTCGAGCGGCATCCGTCCCCCTTCGTGCCCGTGGGTACCGGCACCTGCAGCACCGTCAACCCGACGCTATCCGTTGTGGGACAAGGCCGTGCTTGCCGTCCGGCCATGGCTGGAATAGCGTTCCGAAGATGCAGAACGTCGTTCCCAGCGTTGCGAGCGAGTTCGCCGCCCGGGCGACGCGCAACCGGGCGGCCGCCGACGCCGACGAGGTCCGCCGGCTGCTCGACGCCGCCTGTGCGGTCCTGCGCCGCACCGGGGACCTCGAGCCGCGCGTCGGCGACGTCGTCCGCGAGGCCGGCCTGTCGAACCAGGCCTTCTACCGGCACTTCCACAGCAAGGACGAGCTGCTCCTCGCGCTGCTCGACGACGGTCAGCGTCGCCTGCTCGCGACCCTGGAGGCCCGGATGCGCCGGGCTGATCCGGGGGAAGCGCAGATCCGCGCGTGGGTCGCCGGGGTGCTCGAGCAGGCCCGCCGAGCGGAGGCTGCCGACAACACCCGCCCGTTCGTGATCAACGGCCTGCGCCTCGCGGACCGCTTCCCCAGCGAGTGGTCTCGCTCGCGCGACCTGCTGCTCGCCCCGCTGCGGGAAGCGATCGACGCCCTCGCCGGCGATCCCGGACGCGACGCGCCCGCGGTCTACCACATCACGTTCGGCGCCATGCAGGACGCGCTCGTCCGGCGCGAGCGCCCGACGGACGCCGACGTCGAGCACGTCGTGCAACAGGCACTCGCGCTCGTCGGCAGCCGAGCGGAAGCGGAGCGGAAGCGGAGCAAGGGTGACCATGCGGAGCGAGCGCAGCGGATGAGGCAACGTCGAAGTAGCGGAGCGGAAGCGGAGCAACGGTGATGGAACGGGAGCTGCTGATCACCGGGATCGGTGGGCAGGGCGTGCAGCTCGCGGCCCAGGTGATCGCGAAGGCCGCGGCGCTCGAGGACCGCGACGTGATGTTCTTCGGGATCTACGGCGGCATGATGCGCGGTGGGAACACCGACAGCACGGTCGTCGTCGGCGACGGTCCCATCACCACGCCTCCGGTCGTCGCTCGTGCGTGGTCCGCGATCGCGATGCACGACGAGTTCTGGGCACCACTCGAGGCTCGTCTGCGCCCCGGCGGCTTCGTGCTCGTCAACGACTCGACGTTCACCCACGAGATCCGCGCGCCCGTGACCGTGCATCGTGTCGGCGCGACCGAACTCGCCGTCGAGCTCGGCAACCCCCTCGGCGGGTCGATGGTGATGGTCGGCGCGTATGGCGGGCTGACCGGCATCGTGGGCCTCGACACCCTCGTCGAGGCGATGCGGCAGTCCGTTCCCTCCTACCGGCGTCAGCACGTCGTCGCGAACGAGCGGACGATCCGGGCGGGCTGGGATGTCGTGCCCGCGAACGAGCAACCGGCGTGGGACGTGACTGCCGCGAGCCCTGCCGGAGGTACCCGGTGAGCGACACGCGAGTGGTGCGCAGCCGCGGGACCGTGACGATCGAGGCCGAACGTTGCAAGGGCTGCGAGCTGTGCGTCCCGGCCTGCCCGCCGGCCGTGCTCACGATGTCGGTCCCCGTCAATGGCATGGGCTATCGCTACCCCGAGCTCCATGCCGGATGCACCGGCTGTGCGGCCTGCCTCCTCGTCTGCCCCGACTTCGTGTTCGAGGTCTTCCGCTTCGACACACCGGTCGAGCACACCATGGAGGCACCGTGACCGGGCGCGAGCTCATGGAGGGCAGCGAGGCCATCGTGCGGGCCGCGATCGCCGCGGGCTGCCGCTTCTTCGCGGGCTACCCGATGACGCCGTTCACGGAGGTTCTCGAGCACTCGGCTCGCCTCCTGCCCGAGGTCGGCGGCGTCTGCATGAACGCGGAGTCCGAGCTCGAGGCCGTGGGCATGGCGTGGGGGGCCGCCGCGACCGGGGCACGCGCCGCGACCGGCTCGACCGGACAGGGCCTGTCGCTCATGCAGGAGTCCCTCTCCGAGCTGACCATGGCCGAGGTGCCGCTCGTGGTGTTCAACATGGCACGCAGCCAGGGGGACTACTTCCAGGCCACGCGTGGCGGCGGCCACGGCGACTACCGCCACATCGTGCTCGCGCCCCAGGACGTGCGGGAGGCGATCGAGCTCACGCAGCTCGCGTTCCACCTCGCCGACAAGTGGCGCAACCCCGTGCTCGTGTACGGCGACTACCTCCTCGCGCACACCCAGGAGGCTGTCACGATCGAGCCGCGCGTGTTCGGTGCCCTCCCCGAGAAGGATTGGGCGGTCGACGGCTCCCGTAGCGGTTCGGGGTGGTCGGCGACCGTCACGCCGCTCGGGGTCGCCAAGTTGGGCCAACGCCAGTACGGCCAGGAGGGCAAGGCCCAGTACATCGCGACGAAGCTCCCGCTCCTCGAACGCGA
>Ga0209048_10002821_pt1 | contig 17023 bp, 15 predicted proteins | sample FrelakmetCRP12CR_FD_187146 | JGI IMG/M metagenome (GOLD analysis project Ga0209048, IMG submission 187146) | Freshwater lake sediment microbial communities from the University of Notre Dame, USA, for methane emissions studies - CRP12 CR (SPAdes)... | ecosystem: Environmental > Aquatic >... | reverse complement strand
CTCCGGAAGGGGCGCTCGCACTCGCGGCCTGGGTGGCTACGATGGGCATGGCTCTGTAGCAGAGATGTGGTCACCTTCGACCTGCTGCCTCTTGGCATTCGCGCCCGCCCGAGGCCAACCTTCCCTGCGCGTTGAACGGAGTGAACCATGATGATCGTCAAGACGGCCGACGTCCCGTGGGCCGAGGCGCTCAGCCGCGGCGTCTTCGGGCAGCGGCGAAAGGCGCTCGGAGGGGAGAAGCTCGCCTGCGGACTGTGGGAGCTTGCGCCCGGCAAGCGCTCCTTCCCCCTGCACGCGCACCTGGTCACGGAGGAGGCGATGTTCGTCGTCTCGGGGCGCGGCAAGGTCCGGACGCCCGACGGCCTCACCGAGATTGGCCCGGGCGACTATGTGTCGTTCCCGGCTGGAGGGCCGGCGCACCAGGTCGTGAACGACGGCGCCGAGCCGCTCGTCTATCTCGGGATGGCGGCGGTTTCCGGCGTCGATGTGGTCGAGTATCCGGACTCGGGCAAGGTTGCTGCATCGGTCGGCGCGTGGCCGACGGCGAAGCGATTCATCTTCAAGAACGCCGATCAGGTCGACTACTTCGCGGGCGAACCGGGCGTCTGACCCGCCGCGCCGCTTCCGACCGGCGAGTCTGCCCGCACGGGAAGATCCGCTGCGGACTCGTCGTCGGCACATCCGCGGCCGTGGCGAGGGGCCATGGCCGCACCGTTCCCGGCGACGCCTGCGAAGTCCGCGGCGCCTCTCCCCTCGGAGAAGAGCAGACGACGCGGCGAGGAGTGGGCTGGCCGGACGGGGCGCGGACGACGGGGCGCTACTGCCCGTTCCGGACGCAGTTGTAGGTGAGGTTGATCGTCGGTCCGGTGTCCACGACCTCGAAATCGGTGACCTTCAGCGCTCCCAGCGCGTGGGAGTCGATCCCGACGTCAGCCCACTTGTGCTTGGTGAAGAGGTCGTCGGCAGCGGTGAGCGCGATGGTCCCGCCGTCGGCGAGGATCATGCCGTACTTCTGCATCGCCCGCAGGACGACCTGGGTTCCGGTCGGAAGGCCGGTGAGCGGGTAGGCGGCCTTCAGCCGCAGGTGAGACCCATATGGCGGAAGCGCCGATGAGCCGCCCGGACTGCCGGCATGTGTGGCGGGACGGACGTACACGCCCTTCGCCATCCGGGAATTCGGCAGGATGAAGCGGATCGCGTGGTCGATCGAGCCGGCCGCGACCTCATCGGCCGTGAAGAGGAGCGCCGCGACCGGCAAGCCGGCCGCATCCGTGGACGTGCACTGGTCGCCGCGGAGGTCGGGCGGATAGCTCTTCGTGAGGTCCCACCTCACCGCGCACATGGAATGGAGGGCGCCGCCGGAGAGGTCCGCCTGGTACATCTCGTAGAGCTTCTTCTGCTGGCCGTCGAGGACCAGGAGATGGCAGTCGCCCCCACCGGTGCAGGCGTAGCCCGTCTCGCCTTCCACCGCGCCGCCGTTCGGTAGCGGAAACTTGAAGCCCACGTCGCAGTCGGGAGTGTAGTACCCCGCGGCCGGGACGAAGTCGACGAGCGGGGTCGTCCCGTCGGCGGCGAGGATCTTCATCGAGAAGTCGATCTGCATCCGCCCGTTGCCCCATCCGCCTGCCGCATCAAGGGCGGCGATGATGGCGTTCGAGCTCGCGCTGAGCGGAGCCGTATCGACCGGCGTGTTCCACGCGTTCGAAGCCTCGAAGAGGCCTCCCGTACCGGTGCCAGATGGCTCGGGCTTCCAGGCGAAGACGTCCCGCCACACGCCAGGGCGAGGAGGCTCATCAGTGTCACTACTCGCAGTTGCATGGCTTGCTCCGTGAGAGTGTCCTCGAGGCGGACCGGCCTCCAAGGAGTCGACTCTACCGCGCGAGCCCGGGTCGCCTGCCACCACACATCCGCAGCGAAGGTCCCACGTACGCGGCCCCTCGACGGCGCTGGGCTTCCAAGTCGTGCGGTTCCCCGCAAAGGGACTACGCCCGCCGTGCCGGTGGGGCGGAATCAGGAGGCGTCCGCGAAGGACCGCTCAAGCCCGGACACGGCTTCCTGCACCGAGTTGAGAAGCTCACGCATCTCGTCCAGCGACTTGGCCTGGGACTTCCCGGCCGACGAGGCGGCCGAGACCGCTTCGCGAACCTGGCCGATGGCGGTGCGGAGCTCGCCCAACCGTCTCTCGATGGTCTTGGCAGTCGCTCCGGTCTGGTCCGCGAGCTGGGTCACGTCGCGGGCCACGACCGCGAAGGACTTGCCGTGATCGCCGGCGCGGGTCGCCTCGATCGCCCCGTTGATGGAGAGGATCCGGCTCTGCTGCGCGATTTCCTGAACGGTCAGCACGACGCTTGCCGCGTCGTCGATACGGGCCGCCGCCTCGAGCGAGGCCCTGGCCAGGATCTCGGTCGCCCTGGCACCGGCCGTCTGTGCCGCCAGCACCCGCTCGGAGAGCGCCCTGCTGCCCTCCATCGCTTGTCGGGAGGCGGCGCGCAGGAGCCCCTGCTGGCGCGTTTCCTTCACCCACGCGGCCAGGACCGCCGAGGCGATGCGCGCCACGGGCCGGACCTGATCGAGCGGTCCTGCGATGCCGAAGGTGCCGACCCGCTGGCCTTCGACGGCGATCGGGCAGTTGTAGCCTTCCTTCACCAGCGGGTTCGCTTCTGCCTCCGCTGCCGTCACCGCGGCTTCCTCGACCTCGCCGAGAAGGATGCGCTGCGCACCGGCGTGCGTCGTCCCGATGCGCGAGCGGACGGTCGCCCGGATGATCGTGCCGGTCTCGTCGCAGACGATGACCGGATAGCCCGTCTCCTGGTTGACGAAGCGCAGGAAGCGCTCGGCAGTCGGGAGGAAGGCCTTGTCGAAGGGCATGAGCGGCTCGCAAGTGCAGCCAGAAGTGACGATCATAGCCGCGCGCGCGGGGTGCTCAAATCTTCCGCCCAATGCACCGTTCCCCGAGCCTCCGGGCACTCATCGCGGGCGCGAGGCTGCGCCCCGGCGCTCGGGCCCGTCGTCCTTCCTGGCTAGCATCAAGGTGGCCCCCCTCGTCCGGCGCTGCGCCCGCTCCGGCGCGCATTGGCGAATCCATCCACTATCGGGCAACATTGAAGCCCTGGCGCAGTGCCGGCGGATGAAGTCGGCTGAAGGGGTCGCAACTGGATGGCGCAACTCAAAGGGTCGTGGTGCAGGGGCACGAGATCGCCTATCGCCGCGCTGGGCAAGGCGAGCCGGTGCTCCTCGTCCACGGCATCACGACCTCCTCCTTCATGTGGGACGGCGTCCTCGATCGCCTCGCGGCGGATCACGACGTCGTGGCCGTCGACCTTCTCGGGTGCGGCCGGTCGGCCAAGCCCCTCGACACGCCCTACACGCTGAAGGACCAGGCCAGGAGGCTCGCCGCCCTGGCAGACGCCCTCGAGCTCGGGGCGGTCCACTACGTCGGCCACGACCTCGGCGGCGGGATCGGGCAGATCCTGGCCACCCGCCATCCACGCTCCTTGCGCTCCCTGACTATGGTGAACGCCGTCGCGTTCGACTTCTGGCCCGTTCAGCCCATCCTCGCCTTGAGAACACCCATCATTCGGCAGCTCCTCCTCGCCACGTTCGACGCCGGGACGTTTCGGCTCCTCATCCGACGCGGCCTCTTCCACAAGGAGCTCCTCACCCCCCAGCTCTTCGAGCGCTTCAAGGAGCCGCTGTCGAACGAGGCGGGGCGAAAGGCGTTCCTGCACTTCGCGAAGTGCCTCGACAGCGCCGACCTCACATCCATCTCCGGCGATCTGGCGCGGCTCACCATCCCGACGGCCGTCGTCTGGGGGATGGGAGACGTTTACCTTCCGTATGCCATCGCCGAGAAGCTCGTGGCGCACATCCCGGCGTGTCGCCTGGTGAGGATCGAGACCGCGGGCCACTTCTCCCCCATCGACGAGCCCGACATCGTGGCCGGCGCCGTCCTCCAGGTCGCGCATGGCCGGGCCTGACCCCTTCGCGGACCTCCGCGAGCGCGCGCTCGAGCTCGAGCGTCGAGTCCAGCTGCTCGAGGAGGAGAACGCAGCCCTGCTCGAGGGTCACGAGGACGCGGTCCTCCTGGGTCTCGTGGCCGAACAGATCCACGAGCAGCCCGATCCGGACGGGATCCTTCGAGCCGGCCTCGAACGGATCTCGGTGCTGAAGGACGTCCCGCTCTGCCTCTGCCTCTCGCTTCGGGATCGGCAAGCGACGATCGTCCAGCACTACGCGAACTTCACGGACGAACCGCCGGCCTGCCCCTCGCTCACCCTCTCTGCCGGCCTTGCAGGGCGACTCCGGGTGGACAGCCAGTTCCTCACGGCCGAGGAGTGCGCCCAGGCCGGCCTCGGCCCCAACGCCCCCTTCCCCATGGTCGCGCTGGGAGCGCTCCTCATCCCGTTCCGGTCCCGAGCCATCCCGGAGGGGTTATTTCTCTTCGCGGACGATCGAGGGGGCAAGCGAATCGAGCGAAGCACGGCGTTCCTGCACCGCCTTGCCGATGCCATGGTCGCGCGGATCGACAACGTCTCCCTGCTCGGAGACTTGCGGGTCCTCGCGGCGACCCTGGACCGGAAGGTGCGGGAGCGCACGCAGGACCTTGCCAAGCGGAACCTCGAGCTCACCGGTGAGGTGCAGGAGCGCCGGCGGGCCGAGGAAGCGCTCCGCGAGAGCGAGGAGAAGTTCCGGACCGCGTTCACCACGAGCCCGGACTCGATCAACATCAACCGGCTCGCGGATGGGGTCTATCTCGCCGTCAACGAGGGCTTCACGCGGCTCACCGGGTGGACCGAAGCGGACGTGCTCGGCCGCTCCTCGCTCGAGCTCAACATCTGGGACGACCCCTCCGACCGGGCCAGGCTGGTCGCCGCCCTGCAGGCCGGGCCGGTCGAGAACCTCGAAGCCCGTTTCCGCTTCAAGGACGGAACGTTCTGCGACGGACTCATGTCCGCTCGCATCGTCCGCCTGCGGGGGGAGACCTGCATCCTTTCGGTGACGAGAGATGTGACTGCCCTGAAGAGGGCGCAGGCCGACCGGGATCGCCTCGCTGCCCAGCTGGGGCAGGCACAGAAGATGGAGGCGGTCGGGCGCCTGGCCGGCGGCGTGGCGCACGATTTCAACAACCTCCTCACCGTGATCCTGAGCTGTGCCGAGGTCCTGAAGCGAGACATCGAGGGCGGCGGCCTTCCTCTGGTGGAGGACGTCGAGGAGATCCTCGGCTCTGGCGAGCGCGCTCGCGACCTGACGCGCCAACTGCTTGCCTTCGCCCGGAAGCAGGTCATCGCACCCGTGGTGCTGGATCTCAACGCCGTGGTGACGCGCAACGAGCGGTTGCTTCGGCGAGTGCTGGGCGAGGACGTGGACCTGGTCGTCGAGGTCGCTCCGGATCTCTGGCCGGTCCGCTGCGATCCGGGCCAGATGGACCAGGTGCTCCTCAATCTGGCGGTGAACGCTCGGGACGCCATGCCGGACGGTGGGACCCTCACCGTCGAGACCCGCAACGTTGCTAGACCTGCTGGCGAGGCCAGCTCGGTTCCCCAGGAGCCGGCCGGCGAATGGGTGCAGCTCTGCGTGCGGGACACGGGAACCGGCATGTCGCCGGACGTGATGACCCACATCTTCGAGCCCTTCTACACGACGAAGGAGCAAGGCCACGGAACCGGGCTCGGGCTCGCCACGGTGCACGGGATCGTCACCCAGAGCTCCGGGCACGTCCACGTCCGGAGCGAGAAGGGCAGGGGCTCCATCTTCGAGATCTGCCTCCCGCGCGCTCCCGGCGAGGTGCGGCCGTCGAGCGGCCGCGACCTGGCCCCGGGCAACGGCGTGCTGGGGGGCAGCGAGACCGTCCTGGTGGTGGAGGACGACGCACGCGTCCGGAGGGTCACGACCCGTTCCCTGGAAGAAGCCGGATACAAGGTCCTCGCCGCCTCCGACGGGGCGGAGGCGCTGCGGGTCGCGAAGGAAGAGGCGGGGCCCTTGCACCTGGTGGTGACCGACGTGGTGATGCCCGGGCTCGGAGGAAAGGCGGTCGCCGAGGAGCTGCGCCTCCGCTACCCGAAGGTCCGCGTCCTGTTCGTGTCCGGCTACCCGCAGGAGTCCATTGCGCCCCAGGACCTGGTCGAGAACGGCGTCGTGTTCTTGCCGAAGCCGTTCACGCCGATGACGCTCCTGGCTCGGGTACGGGCGCTCCTGGATGCTCCGTGAGGGCGGCCGGGCCGGCGAGGCTCGGCAATGCGAGGTCCTCGATGAAGCTCCGCTCGTCGACGAGCGCGGAAGTTCCACGTGAACCGGGTACTCCTTCCGTCGCCAGAGGTTCCTGGGGCAGGCGGGCCAGGCCGGAGCGCGATGGCCGGGCGGGCCCGCAAGAGCCGCTGTGGCCCGCCTGGACGAACGCCCGGAAGCCGGGTAATCGAAGCGAGATGTCGTCCGCCCTCGCGGCCCTGGTGACGCATCCGGCGTGCAGCAGGCACGACAACGGACCGGCGCACCCGGAAGGCCCCGAGCGACTCACGGCGCTGCTCGACGCGTTGCGTGCGGACGCCGAACTCGGGTCGCGCATCGCCGAGACGCGCGGAAGCCCGGCGACGGAAGAGGACCTCCTGCGCGTGCACACGCCGGGCCACCTGCGGATGCTCCGGGACTCGGCCGAGGAGGCGAGGCGGGAGGGCCGCCTGGTGTGGGTCGATGCCGATACGCCGGTATCCCCGTCCTCCTTCGAGGCCGCAGCCGCCGCGGCAGGGTGCGCGATCACGGCCGCCGAGACGGTCCTGGACGGCAAGTTCCGGGCTGCGTTCGCGCTTTCTCGGCCGCCCGGTCACCACGCGAGCGCCGAACGCGCGATGGGGTTCTGCCTCCTCAACAACGTGGCCATCGCGGCACGCCGGGTCCAGGCGAATGGTCGCGCCGCAAATGTCTTCATCCTCGACCTGGACGCCCACCACGGGAACGGGACCCAGGAGATCTTCTACGCCGACGACACGGTCTATGTGCTCTCGGTCCACCTCGGCTCGGATTTCCCGGGTACCGGGGCCGCGTCCGAGCGGGGTGAGGGAAGGGGGAGGGGGACGACGCTCAACGTCCCGCTGCCCCGCGGTCTATCCGCGGGCGACTACCGCAGCCGGTACCTCTCGGCCCTCGAGTCCGCCTTCGACGCGTTCAAGCCCGACGTGGCGTTCCTCTCTGCGGGGTTCGACTGCCTCTCGGGGGACCCGGAGAGCGACCTGCCGCTCGAGGCACGTGACCTCCACCAGCTGGTCAGGGACTTGCTCGACCGGATGCCGTCGAGCGCGCGGGGTCGGGTGGTCGGAGTGCTCGAGGGCGGGTATGCCCTTGACCGGATGGGGAGTGGATTTGTGAACGTCCTTCGAGCTCTCACTGGCCTGCCCACTCGCCCCTGATATCGGTTGAGCGGGAGAGCCTCTCGCCCCGACTTCCAATAAAACGTAAGTAAATACAATAACTTAATATGTTCAGACGCCGCGCAGGCCCCAACTGGGCCTGGACGCGAAGGGCCTCTGGTGCTCTGTTTATGGGGTGCCTCCTCCCCATAAGGGGGGCGGCATGAACTTTAGAAGAGGCCCTGACGATGCCGACCAGCGCAGCAGCAGAAGAGCCGCCAAGTACTGTCACCCGACCCGCACAGGGTCGGGCTGTCCCGACCGTCGTCTCTCTCCATCCTCAGCACCCCGCCGTTCGCGCTGTCCTTGAGGCCTGGGCGCGCTCCGTATCCGTTCTCGCGGGCCGCCCGCTTTCCGGCCTGACGCGGCGGCGGCTAGCGGATTGCCACAGGATTAGTGAGGAATTACGTGCAGTTCTTGAAGGCACCGAGCCTGGCGAGGGGACATCGTCCGAACGGGTCCTGAGGGCTGCGCTCGCCTATGGCCGCGTGCAGGGCCTCTGCTCGGCGTTCGGTTGCCCCGGCGGCGTCTTCGTCGAACTGCTCGTCACGGCGCCCTGGAACCTCCTTGGTCCCGAGGACCCGCCCGATCCCAGGACGGTCCGAGGTGCTGGGTCGGCGCTCATCGCCGACGTCGTGGCGTGGAGCGAGCGAAGCGGGCGCTCGGGACGGGTCGCATTGCAGGCCGAGAATCCCCGGACCCTCGGTTTCTACGAAAGAGCAGGGTTCCGGCGCATGGGGCCCGATGACCATCCGCTCTTGCTGGTGCCGAGGAGGCCAGACGGTTTTTCGGCATCGGTTCTGAGGCTCGCTCACGGACGACCCGCGCCGGAGGAGGAAGAAAGCCCCTGGCTGGTCCGCGACCCTGCGCGGATAGAGCTTGTCGCGGATAGGGACCGCGCAGAAGCCATGCGAGCAACCGGCTACAGGGACTAGGAGATACGGTCCGTCACATTTCTATTTTTCCTATTTATGCCTGATTTTCCAAGTAGATGGGCGGTGGGAGCGGGCTCCTCGCCGACCTGGATCCTGGAGAAGCCCGACTCGAGCTGAAACGAGAGAAGCCCGGCCTCTGGAGAGACCGGGCTTCTGAACCTCTTAGGAAGCGGTTACAGGGGGCGGACGTTGGCCGCCTGGAGTCCCTTGGGGCCCTTCGTCACGTCGAACTCCACCTTCTGCCCCTCGGCGAGGGTTCGGAACCCTTCCGTCTGGATGGCGGTGTGGTGGCAGAAGACATCGTCCCCGCCGCCGTCCTGAGTGATGAAGCCGAACCCCTTCGAGTCATTGAACCACTTCACAGTACCGGTAGCCATTCGCTATAGCGCTCATTTCTTCTCTGTGTTCGAACGGCAGAAAGTGCCGCCCGGACCCACCTCGGAGTGAGATGGGACACCTTCGTTTATCCGAGCGCGACGAAGAAGTCGAGCCCTCTACCCATGCTCCCGGGAAATCCTGCCAGCCCGGCCTCCGGGTGCGCCCTCCGGCCGCCGCGTCCTCGGTCGCGGGCGTGCCTCCCCGGTCCCCAGAGCCCCGCTCCCTGGCCTCGCGGTCCGAGGATATGCTCCGCGCCAGCAGGGCCTTCGAGACCTTCTCCGCGGCCGGCCCATTCCAGGGCAAGCGGTCGGAAGGCTCGAACGGTCGAGCTCGTCCCTGCTGGCACGATGGAGCGGAAGAGGTTGGCCATGCATACCCGGCGCGCGTCCTTCGAGGTCCACACGTACGAGGTCGACGCGTTCCACGTCCTCGCGCTCCCCGCGCTTGCCGGCTACATGCAGGACCTGGCCGGCGTCCATGCCGCGGAGATGGGTTGCGGTATCGACGAGCTGAAGGGGCGCGGCCTCACCTGGGTCCTCTCCCGGCAGCGCATCGAGGTCCGACATGCGGCGAGGCTCGGGGATGCGCTGGAGGTCGAGACGTGGCCCTCGGGCGTCGACCGGGTCTTCGCCCTTCGCGAGTTCCGCGCCAGGCTCGGCGACGGATCCCTCGTCGCCAAGGCGAGCACGCACTGGGCGGTGATGGACCTCGCCAGGCGCCGCCCCGTTCGGCCCGACCGCGTGCTGGCGGCGGAATACCACGCCGCGCAGGAGCGGACCCTTCCCCCGGCCGAGGACCTGCCGACCCTCGGTGCGGCCGACGACGAAAGGCGCTTTCGCATCCGCTACGCCGACATCGACCAGAACATGCACGTCACGAACACGAGCTACCTGGGCTGGGCGCTCGAGGCGGTTCCCCAGGAGGTCTGGCGCGACTGCTCGGTCGCCTGGGTCGACGTCCACTTCCTCGCGGAGTGCACCTACGGAAGCCGGATCGCCTCCTGCATCCGCGCCCGGGCCGCTCTCGACTTCCTCCATTCCATCGTCCGCGAGGAGGACGGAAAGGAGCTCGCGCGGGTCGCGACGCGGTGGGAGCCGCGCGGCGAGACCGGGGGCTGAATCAACCGATCAGGTCGACCCCGTCGGCTCCTCGAACTGCGCCGCGGGCTGATCGGCCTCCACGACCTTGAGCTCCCGGCGGTGGTCGCGCGCGATGAGGAGGTAGATGGCGGGGACGAAGAAGAGGGTGAACGCCGTCCCGACGGCCATGCCGGACACCAGCACGAGGCCGATGCTGTTCCTCGCGGCCGCGCCCGGCCCCGAGACCAGCGTGAGCGGGAAGTGGCCGAAGATCGTGGCCGCGCTCGTCATGAGGATCGGCCGCAAGCGGGTGACCGCCGCCGACTTCACCGCCTCCATCTTCGCCATACCCTGGACCTGGAGCTCGTTCGCGAACTGGACGATGAGGATGCCGTTCTTGGCGATGAGGCCCACGAGCGTGACCAGTCCCACCTGGGAGTAGATGTTGAGCGTCGTCGTCCAGCCATCCGTCCAGAAGGGAATGTTGGGGTTCGGCATCTTCAGGAAGGTGAACGTCATCGCGCCGAACATGGCGAGCGGGACGGAGCCGGCCAGGATGACGAAGGGGTCCCGGAAGCTGTTGAACTGGGCGGACAGCACGAGGAAGATGAGGACGATGGAGAGCAGGAACGAGGGGAGGAACTTGCTGCCCTCGGTGCGCAGCTGCCTCGACTCGCCGGTGTAGTCGATGGCGTAGCCCTTCGGCAGGATCTTCTGCGCCTCGCCTTCCAGGTAGCCGAGCGCTTCGTCGAGCGGGCGGATGGCGACGCCGCTGATCTTCACCGCGTTGAGCTGCTGGAAGCGGTTCAGCGATCGAGGGGTCACCGAGTTCCGGAAGGTGGCGATGGAGTCGAGGGCGATGAGCTGACCGTTGGGACCGGTGACGTAGATGTCCTTCAGCTGCTCGGGATTGAGCCGCTCGCTCCGAAGCACCTGCGGGATGACCTTGTAGCTGCGGCCGCCGACGCTGAATCGGTTCACGAAGTTCCCGCCGACCGCGGCAGCGAGATCCTGTCCAACCGTCTGTAGGTTCAGGCCCATCTGAGCCACCTTCTCCCGGTCGATCTCGATCTCGGACTGCGGCTGATCGATCTTCACGTCGATGAGCGGGGGAAACGCGAACAGCCCGCTCTGGGCCGCCTTCTCCTGGATGCGCGTTGCGAACTGGAGCACCTCGGACGCCTCGGCGGTCGACGCGATCACGAACTCCACCGGGAACTGGCCGCCTCCCGGGAGGGCAGGGGGAAGGATGGGGAACGTCTGCACGCCGGGGATCGCTGCCACCTTCGCCTGGACCTCGGGCAGGATGCGGAAGGCGCTGCGCTTGCGCTCCTCCCAGGGCTTGAGGACCACGCCCCAGAAGCCACCGGTGGGGAAGGTGATCTGGAAGGTCGTCTGAGATTCCGGGATGGCCATCACCGTCTGGTTGATCGCCCGGGTGGACTGCATGACCTGATCGAGCGTCGAGTTCGATGGGGTGTTCACGACGCCGAAGATGACGCCCTGGTCCTCGGCGGGCGCGAGCTCCTTCGGCGCCTGGACGAACATGAGGACCGCGAGGAGGCTCACCACCACCCACGCCGCGTAGATGACCCCACGCGCCTGGAAGGAGAGGTCCAGGTGACGGGCGTAGGTCGCCTTCACCCGCTCGAAGACCCGGTTGACGAGCCCGGTCAAGCCCTTCCCCCCGTGTCCCTCCTGAATGAGGTAGCCCGACATCACCGGCGACAGGGTCAGCGCGACCACGCCGGAGATGGTGACCGCGCCCGCGAGGGTGAGCGCGAACTCCCGGAACAAGGAGCCGGTCAGGCCGCCCTGGAACGCAACCGGGACGTAGACCGCCGCGAGGACGATGGTCATGGATACGATGGGCCCCACGAGCTCGCGGGCGCCGGTCAAGGCGGCCTGGAGCGGGCGCATCCCTTCCCGGACGTGACGCTCGACGTTCTCCACGACGACGATCGCGTCGTCGACCACGAGGCCCACCGAGAGCACGATCGCGAGGAGCGTGAGCAGGTTGATGGTGAAGCCGAACACCTGCATGAGGAACACCGCACCGATGAGCGATACGGGGATGGCGACCACGGGAACGAGGACCGTCCGGAGCGAACCCAGGAAGAGGAAGATGACGACGACGACGATGAGGAGCGTCTCGAGCAGGGTCTGGACGACCTCGTCGATCGCGTTCTGGATGTAGGAGGTGCCGTCGAAGCCGATGTCGGCGTGGATCTGCTCCGGCAGCTCCTTCCTCAGGGAGTCCATCTCCACCCGGACGCGCTTGATCACGTCGAGGGCATTCGCGGTCGGAAGGGCCCAGACGCCGATGAAGACGGCCGTCTGGCCGCTGAAGTTGACGGCGGCGTCGTAGTCTTCGGCGCCGAGCGCGACGTCGGCGACGTCGCCGAGGCGCACCGTCGCCCCGTCCTTCTGGCGCACGACGAGCTTCCTGAACTCGTCGACCGACCGGAGATCCGTGTTGGCGGTCAGGTTTACCTGGATGAGCGCTCCCTTGGTCTGACCGATCGCCGACAGGTAGTTGTTGGCGGAGAGTGCCTGCCGGACCTGGGCCGGGCTGACGTTGAGCGCGGCCATCTGGTCGGGCTTGAGCCAGATGCGCATCGCGAAGGTGCGGGCCCCGAGGATGTCGGCCCTCTGGACGCCGTCGATGGCCGAGAGCCGCGGCTGGACCACGCGCACCAGGTAGTCGGTGATCTCGTTCTGCTTCAGGAACTCGGAGGAGAAGCTCAGGTACGCCGACGCGAACTGGCTGTCGGCCGACTCGATGTTGATGACGGGAACCTCGGCCTCGGGCGGGAGGTCCCCGCGGACCTGGTCGACCTTGGAGGCGACCTCGGCGAGCGCCTTCGTGGCGTCGTGGTTGAGGCGCAGCCTCGCGCGGATCAAGGAGACATTCTGCTTGCTCTCGCTCTCGATGTAGTCGATCCCGTCCGCGGAGGCGATGACGCGCTCGAGGGGCGTGGTGATGAATCCCCGCACGAGGGCGGCATTCGCGCCCACGTAGACCGTGGTGACGGTGATGGCCGCGTTCTCGCTCTTCGGGTACTGACGAACGGTGAGCGTCCGGATCGCCTGGATGCCCGCGATCACGATGATGACGTTCACGACGATCGCGATGACCGGGCGCCGGATGAAGAGGTCGGTGAACATCTTGATGCCTCGGCTTGAAGTCAGTTCTCGGTGGGATTGGGGCTGGTCTGGGGACTGGGCGCGAGGTCGTTCTTCGCGACGATGCTGAGGCCGTTGCGAAGCTTGAAGGCGCCCGTGCTGACGACGGTCTCGCCGGCGCTCAGGCCGGACTCGACGGCCACGATGTCGCCACGCCGCTCCCCGAGGCGCACGAACTTCTGCCGGGCGACCGAGCCCGACTTTCCGTCCGGCCCCTTCTTCTCCTCGACGACGAAGACGGAGTCGCCGTAAGGCGCGAAGATGACCGCGGTGGCTGGGATGGCGAGTACCGTCTTGGCCCCCGAGGTGAGGACCTCCACGTTCGCGAACATCCCGGGCCGGAGCCGCCCGTCGGCATTCGGGACGGTGGCGCGCACCCGCACGTTCCGGGTGGCCACCTCGACCTCGGAGTTGACCGCGCTCACGGACCCGTCCCAGGTCCCGCCCGGGAACACGTCTGTGCGCACCTGGACGCGCTGTCCGACCTTCAGATCGGCGAGCGCCTGCTGGGGAAGCGAGAACTCCACGTAGATCGGGCTCACCGACTGGATGGTCGCCACCGGGTTCCCCGCGGACAGGACCTGTCCCATCTCGACCTGCCGGATGGCGATGCGGCCGTCGAACGGCGCGCGGATGGTCTTCTTCGCGATGGTCGCCTGCAGGTTGGCCACGTTGGCCGCCGCTTGCTTGAACCGCGCATCGGCTGCGTCCAGGTCGGCAGGAGTGTTCGCTTCCCCCTGTCGGAGCGTCCGGGCGCGGTCGAGGCTGATCTTTGCGAGCGACGCGTCCGCCTCGGCGGAGGCCAGCTGAGCCTCCTCGACGGACGTATCGAGCTTCACGAGGACCGCCCCTTGCTTCACCGAAGCGCCGGAGTCGAACCCGATCTGCCGGACCTGCCCGGTGAGCTCGGCGGTGAGGGTCACCCCGTGGACGGCGACCAGTGTCCCGATGGCCGTCTTGGTGGGCTGCCACTCCACCTGTTTCACGGGAGCCGTGGTGACGGACTCGGGAGGCAGGACGAAGGACTTCCCGGCGTTCACCATCTTGAAGATCTGGCCTGCCTTGATGCCGACCAGGATGCCGATCACGGCCAGCAGGCCGAGGACGGAGCCGATCCAGAGCTTGGTACGAGTCTTCATGCCGGCCAGACATAGGCCCGATCGCGGCAAGATGCAGGCGAAAAGTCGAGAGATCGGACCTCCGATAGCGGGGGTGACGGAGTTGTCACTTGCCGCCACCCAGCCGGGGCCGGGGCGGCCCCCGTCGTCGGCCGAGGCCCGAGGCACCTGAATCGCGGGAAGACTGGCGCGAGGGTCCCTTCCTCGCTAATCGGTGCGGCTCATCTCGAACACCATCGTGCTCGTCTTGGACCCGTCGAGGAATGTCCATTCCTGGGTGTGGTGGCTCGCGTCGCGGATGGTCACCACCAGGCGTTGCATGTGGGCGGGGTGTGCGCCCAGGTTCGTCCCGTCCGCGAACTCGAAGGTGAGCTTTCCGGGAGCGCCGGGCGAGGTGGACCGCATCCGCGGCTGGTTCATGGCCGAGCAGTAGTGCGTCGCCACGAGCGCGCCGTCGTCACGATGGAACATGGTCACCATCTCGTGGCTCGTTCCGGGGTCGGTGACGAGCATCACCGCCGAGCCCGCCGAGACCACGCGAACGGTGGCCTTGGTGGGCACGGCCTTCGCCTCGCCGTGACCATGGGCGAGCCCCTGCCAGCTTCCGGCGAGCGCCTTCACCTGGTCGAACTCCGGGCTTGGCCTCTCCTTGGCGGCGGAAGGCTCTCCGGCCCGCAGCGGGAAAGGGGCGAGCGCGAACAGCCCGAGAGAGAGAAAATGAGCCCAGCGGCGTGGCGACATGGCGCTTCCTCCTCTGTGATTCAGGTGGAGGAGCATTACCCGAAGCGCGGCGCCCGCGCCCGGGCGTACCGCGTCCATCTTCGGGAGTCCCCGAACAGGTATGGAGGCCGGCGCGGCGCCGGGGGCCCCTGTCGGCGCACCCGGGCGCTGCTCTCGGTCTCCCCAAGTGCGCGAGTGGTGCTAGCCTGTCCGTGCGGGCTTCCAGTGGCCACGGAAGCCGAAGGCAGGTCAAACATGAAGGCAGGTCTCGTTGGCTACGCGCGCACCGGGAAGACCACGCTCTTCAACGCGCTCACCGGACTGCGCAAGTCAGGCCCTTCGGGGCGAGGCCAGGTGAACCTGGGAGCGATCAGGGTGCCGGACCCTCGCGTGGATGCCCTGGCCGCCATCTACAAGCCGAAGAAGACCACCTACGCCGAGATGAGCTTCGTCGACGTTCCGGGGCCTGCGGGGAAGGGATCGGGGCTCGACGCCGACGCGTTGCGCGCGCTCGCCGAGGTCGACGCGTTCTGCCTCGTCGTGCGGGGCTTCGTCGCGCTCGACGGGACTGCGGCGGACCCGGTACGGGAGCTGAACGACTTCGACTCGGAACTCGTGCTGCACGACCTCGGCGTCGCCGAGAAGCGCCTCGACCGGCTGCGGAAGGAGCAGCACAAGGGGACCGGCGAGTACCACGAGCTGGAGCGCGTCCACTCCCACCTCGACGCCGGAGGTCCGCTGCGCACGATGAAGTGGAGCGCAGCGGAGGAGACCGAGATGGCGCACTTCCAGTTTCTCTCGCGCCGCCCTCTCCTCGTGGTCGTGAACGTTCCCGAGGCGGAGGCCGCCCTTCCGCCCGATCCAGGGATCGAGGCCGCCGCGCGCGGACGCGGCGCGGACGTGCTGCCGCTCTGTGCCGCCGTGGAGGCCGACATCGCGGAGCTCGCCCCCGCGGAGCAGCCCGAGTTCCTTCGCTCGCTCGGGCTGGCGGAGGCGGCTCGAGCCCGGTTCATCCGTTCCGCCTACGGGCTGCTCGACCTCATCTCCTATTTCACGGTCGGGGAGGACGAGGTTCGCGCGTGGCCCATTCGGCGCGGGGACCGGGCGCCGCGAGCCGCCGGTCGCATCCACTCCGACCTGGAGCGGGGCTTCATCCGCGCCGAGGTCGTGCACTACGACGACCTCGTCTCCTGCGGAAGCGAATCCAAGGCGCGGCACGAGGGAAAGCTGCGCCTCGAGGGGAAGGAGTACGCGGTCCGGGACGGCGACATCTTGAACATTCGTTTCTCGGTGTGAACCGCCGCACCGGCTCCGGCCAGGGCCCTACGTCCCCCCGGTAGACCGGAACCCGGTCTTCAGGAAGTACTCGCCGGCCGTCGACGCGCGAATCCGGGACAGGTCGAGGAAGGCGGTGACCGCGCGGAGAATGCGCGCCATGTTCGCGAGGAGCTCGACGGGGCCGTGGGCGCCGTAGAAGAGGAAGGGGTTCGCGACGTGGCGCGCCGAGGGGAAGCACTCCACCACCACGCCGGCGAAGGGCGGCGCGTCGGGCGTGACCGTGCGGAGCACGCGGTTGCGGACGTAGCGGGTGCGAGGCAGGATCCGCTCGGAAACCGGCGACATGACGCCGTGCCAGCGGTGCAGCCACTCTTCCTCGGCGAGCACGGTCGCGGCCGCTGCGAGCCTGGCTTTCGAGGATCTCGTCACGTTCCTCTCCATGGGGTGATTTATACGCCACCCCTCGTCGTGCGGTTGCTATTGGACACGGCAACCACAAGCGAGGCAAGGGGGAGCTGCGGGCGGCTATTCCCCACCCGGTCGCTTTCAGCGCGGTCCAACCCGGCAGTGAGGGCCGCCTGGTGGCCGAAGTTACGGCTGAGCTCAATCCCCACCACCCGGCTGTCGCCGGCGGCAATCTGCTCCAGGTGAGCCTGGGTGCCATCTGTCGAACCGTCGTTGATGTAATAAATGGTAAAGGCATATGGAAGCTTCTCCACCGCTTCACAAAGCATCTTGTGAAAAACCGGCAGCATCTCTTCCTCGTTATAGACGGGGATGATCACGCTGATCATGGCGGCGTCTCCCCTGGCTCCGTCGCGAGATTCGAGCCCGGGCGATACCGGACGCCCAGCGGCAGCAAGACCGCGGCCGCGAGCAGCTCCGCGGCCACCCATACCAACCGCAACGCCAGGGCGGCCACACAGGCC
>Ga0209048_10002820_pt1 | contig 17025 bp, 16 predicted proteins | sample FrelakmetCRP12CR_FD_187146 | JGI IMG/M metagenome (GOLD analysis project Ga0209048, IMG submission 187146) | Freshwater lake sediment microbial communities from the University of Notre Dame, USA, for methane emissions studies - CRP12 CR (SPAdes)... | ecosystem: Environmental > Aquatic >... | reverse complement strand
CACTCCTCCGGTCGTCACCACGGCATCGGCCGCGGCGAGCCCCTCGGCGATCGCCCTACGCACCGCCTCGGGGTCGTCCCCCACCACCGCCGCGCGAAGCTCGGCGCCCAGCTCGAGGAGGAGCCCCGCGAGCACGGTGCCGTTCGAGTCGCAGGTGCGCCCGTTCACGATCTCGTCGCCGGTGGAGACGAGAGCCACGCGAACGGGCCGGTGCACCACCACCTCGCCAGCCCCGACGGCGGCGAGGAGCCCGACCTGCCTCGGCCCGAGCCTCGTCCCGGCGGGGAGCGCCTCGCCACCTTCGCGGACGTCCTCCCCCGCCTCTCGCACGTGCTCCCCCGGCCGCGCCCGTTGGCGGAACCGCACCCGCGTTCCCGCTCGCTCCGTCGCCTCCTCCCGGACGACCGCGTTCGCGCCCGCCGGCAGCGGCGCCCCGGTGAAGATCCTCGCCGCCTCGCCCTCTCCGATGGGCTCCCCCGGCGCATCGCCGGCGTAGAGAGTCCGCGCGACCAGGAGCTCCGAACCCTCGAGGGCCTCCTCGGCGCGGACGGCGTAGCCGTCCATGGCCGAGCAGGTGAAGCGAGGCGCGGCGATGCGCGCTACGGCCCGCTCCGCGAGGTGGCGCCCGCTCGCCTGCAAGAGGGGAAGCCTTTCCGCGGGAACGGGCGCGACGGCGTCGAGGACCACTTGCCGGTAGCGGTCGAGCTTGCCCACGAAAGCCATCTTGCCACGGTGGTCGACGCCCGCGATTGCCGCGCCGCGCCATCGCGGTCCCGCTCCCGGAGCCTTCCGCAAACGTTGCGCATCCATTCCGCTTGATCCGGGGCAAACGCAGACTCTGCAGCAAAATCCCCTCAAAACGCGGGCCTAGCTCATGCACACAGATTTGGATCAAGCGCCTCTTCACCCCTGGAGTCCCTGGATGCTCTCGACCTCGCCCGTCACCGACTGTACCTCCTGCTCCCTCGGGATCGCCTCCCAGGGACGCTGCAGGTTCACCCCTTCCACCAGGGAGTCGGGGGCGACGCTTTGCGCCCAGGGAGAGCGCCCGCGGACGGTCTACTTCATCAAGGAGGGGTTCGTGGCGCTGTCGGCGGTGAGCCCGAAGGGAGCGGAGCTGGTGCTCACCTTGCGGGGCCCGACCTCGCTGCTCTGCACCGAGGCCTTGAACAGCGAGCCCTCCCCGTACGAGGTCCGGGCTCTCTCGCGCGTGAAGCTTTGCGGCATCTCCGGCGACGCCATGAACCAGTGGATCGGGCCCGACCGGAGCCCGGCGCGGGTGGTGCTCGACCTCCTGCTCGCCGAGTCGAAGATGCAGCGCGACGAGGTGAACTTCCGACAGGGCGACTGCCTCTCTCGCGTGGCCCGCTTCGCGCTCGCGCACGCCAAGTTCCTCGCCGATCGGCCGAACGCCGTCCGCAAGCAGGTGGTGGCCCGGCTCCTCGGCATGCGGCCGGAGACCCTCTCCCGCTGCCTCACCAGGCTCGAGAAGGACGGGGTTCTCGACGCCTCGCGCGGCGTGAAGGTCCTCGACACGCGGCGGCTCGCGGCGATCGCGATGGAGGACGTCGCAGCCTAGAGGCGCGCGGCGATATTCCATGTTCGGCCTCGGCTTCGGCGAGCTGCTCGTCATCCTCTTCGTCGTCGTCCTGTTCTTCGGGACGAGCAAGCTCCCGGCCCTCGGGCAAGGGCTCGGGGACGGGATCAAGAGCTTCAAGAAGGCCCTCCGGGAAGCGAGGTCGGAAGACTCCGCGAAGCCGGGTTCGAGGCGCTAGGACGCACCGAAGGTCGCAGGGCCGCGCGGGCGCGCGGATGACCGCCGTCCTGCCGCGGCTCGCTTCGCTCGGTTCCCCCGGTCTCCGGGCGCGCTCCCTCGTCCTCGGCGCGCCGCCGTCCGGGCCGTCCCGTCTCCGACCTGAGGGCCCTCTCCCCTCTTCTTCCTCCGCCGACCGCGGCGCGCCGAGGACCCAAACGGGGATCCGCCAGACGGGCCTACCCTTCAGGCTCCCGTATCCGGCCCCGGAGCTGGCAGGGCACTTGCTCGTCTCAGTTCATGGACGTGCTCGCGTGAAGGGGGAGAGCACCCGCACCTAGCTGCGGGGCCGCTTCAAACCGGCGGCAGGCTCGCGACGGACCCTTTCTCGCAGAGTGCGTCCTCTTGTTTTCTTCGCGATAGCGGGCGCCTCGCCCGGCATCACGCACAGCGCAGCGACTGCGGCCGGAGGCCGCCGCCCGCAACCCCTGCGCACCCCGGCAGGGGCGCGCGAGGTCGCAAGCGAAGCACTGGACCCACCCTTAGGGCGGACCCGCCGGCACCGCGCGGGCGGAGGACGTCTCTTCACTCGCCGAGAACTCCGGAGCCGAGGGTCGATCCCCCGGACGTGCGCGCGTCTCCCCGCCCAGGCGGAGCGCCCGCGGAGACGGCGGGGCGGCGAAGGGCTCCTTGGGAGGACTCCGCGCCCGTCGCTCGGCGACCGCGTCGCGCGCCAAGCAGGCCGGGGCGCCTCGCGGACCCGGAAAGGGGGGCCCGAAAGAGCGCGGCGGCGCGGTAGGATGGCTCCGGAGGTGCGCGATGAAACGGATCCTGGTTGCGGTGGACGGTTCCGAGGCCGCGCTGCGGGCTGCGCGCATGGCAGCCGACGTCGCCGTCCGCTTCGGCGCCCGGCTGACGCTCGCCTACGTCGTGCCGCGGCTTCTCCTGCCGCCCGACGTGTACGGCCTCACCATCGCCGAGGTGGAGCGCGAGCAGCGCGCCCACGCCGACCTGCTCATCCACGAGGCGCTCGTCAGCTTGGGCGAGTCCGGCGTCGAGATGGAGACCGCCGTGCTGAGCGGTCCCCCGGCCGAGTCGATCGCGGAGGCGGCCCAGGCGCCCGACGTGGACCTGGTGGTGGTGGGCAGCCGGGGAAAGGGCGCGGTGAAGCGCATGCTGCTCGGCAGCGTGTCCGATCGGCTGGTGCACATCTGCCCGAAGCCCATCCTCGTCGTCCACTGAGGCCGGCATGATCAAGGTGGGCGACTTCATGACTCGCGAGCTCGTCACCGTGAAGGAGACGGACGACCTGGCGCTGGCGGAGTCGATCCTGCGTCTCGGCGGGATCCGCCACCTCCCGGTGGTGCGCGAGAGCCACCTCGCGGGCCTCATCACCCACCGCGACCTCCTGCGGGCGGGCGTGCCCGGCTCGGCGGCGAGAGGCGTTCTGGCGCGGGACATCATGACGAAGGGGCCGAAAAGCGTCGCCCCGGACAGCTCGCTCGCCGACGCCGCGCGGCTCATGCTGCGGCACAAGTACGGGTGCCTGCCGGTGTGCGAGCGCGACGGGACGCTCGTCGGCATCGTCACCGAGAGCGACTTCGTGCGCTTCGCCGCCGACGTCGTCCAGGACCTGGACATGGTCCAGGAAGCCGTCACCTCCCACGGCGAGGCTTGAGCTGGGAAGCGGGCGGACCGCTGCCCTGTTATGCATGCCGCAGGAACCCGGGACCACAGCCGCCGGCAGGATGTCCGAGACCCTTCTCCAGGAGTTCAAGCGCTACGTCTCCTTCGGCGCGCCCGACGAGGGCGCCCTGCGGGCCTTTCACGCGGTGGCTGCCCCCTCCTTCCCGGCCATCGCCGAGGTCTTCTACGCCCGCATCCTCGGGCACGACGGCGCGAGGCGCGCGCTCGTGGGAGGAGAGAGCCAGGTCGGCCACCTCAAGGTCACCCTGCAGCGCTGGATGGGAGAGGTGCTCCTCGGCCCCTGGGACGAGCGGTGGTTCGAGGACCACTGCCGGATCGGCCGCGTCCACGTGCACATCGACCTCCCCCAGCACTACATGTTCGCGGCGATGAACGTCGTCCGGGAGGAGCTCGCAAAGGTGGCCGCCACCGCGGCGACGATCGATCGGGCGGCGACCAGGGAAGCGCTCGACAAGGTCCTCGACCTCGAGCTCGCCATCATGCTCCACACCTTCCGGGAGGACCTCCTCGCCAAGGCCGCCCGATCCGAGAGGCTCGCCACCTTCGGCCAGCTGGTCGGGTCGATCGGACACGAGCTCCGCAACCCGCTCGCCGTCATGGAGACGTCGCTGTTCCTCCTCAAGGGGCGGGCCGCCGCCGACGAGACCCTGAAGAAGCACCTCGGCCGGATCGAGGACCAGGTCCGGCTCGCGAACGGCATCATCAGCGACCTCCTGGAGATCATCCGGGACCGCCCCCTGAATCGGGAGCGCCTCGACCTCGGCGCGCTGGTGGTGGAAGCCGCCTCCGCGGTCCCGAGGCCGGACGGGGTGAGGCTCGAGGTCGTCGGGCTCCCGGCGCTCCCCCCTGTCAGCGCCGACGCCGGGAAGCTGCGCCAGGTCTTCGTGAACCTGGTGGAGAACGCCGTGCACGCCGCCGGGGAGCGCGGCGCCGTCTTCATCACCGGCCGCGCGGAGGCCGAGGCGCTGGTGGTGGTCGTCGAGGACTCCGGCCCGGGCGTCGACGAGTCGGTGCGGGCCAGGCTCTTCGAGCCTCTCATCACCACCAAGCCGACCGGGGTCGGCCTGGGGCTCGCCCTCGCGAAGCGCATCGCGGAGCGGCACGGCGGGACCGTGACCTACTCGACGCGCGACGGCGGCGGGGCCCGCTTCTCCGTATGGATCCCCCGTTCATGACGGGGCCTCCTCGCGTCCCCGGCCGCGGCGCAGCGGGAGAGCCATGACGCCGAGCTCGCACCACGGACCCCAGCGCCTCGACCGGGTCCTGGTCGTCGACGACAACGCCGACCTGCTCGACAACCTGCGCGAGATCCTGGTCGGCGCCGGGTACGCCGTGCGCTCGGCCGGGAGCTGCGAGCAGGCGATCGCCGCCGCCCACCAGGGCTTCGAGGTGGCGCTCGTCGACCTGCGGCTCCCCGACGGCGACGGGACGATGCTCGCGCCCAGGCTGAAGGAGGAGAACCCCGACGGAGAGGTGGTGCTCCTCACCGGGTTCGCCACGCTCGAGTCGGCGGTGGCGGCGGTCCGGGCCGGCGCCTGCGCCTATCTCGTCAAGCCCTGCCAGCCGCAGGAGCTCCTCGTCACCGTGGAGCAGGCGATGCGGCAGGTGCGGCTCCACTCCGAGAAGCGCGAGCTGTCGCGCCGCGCCCAGATGGCCGAGAAGCTCGCCGCGGTGGGCACCATGACCGCGGGCCTGTCGCACGAGATCCGCAATCCGCTCAACGCCGCCGCCCTGCAGCTCTCGGTGCTGGAGCGGCGCGTGCAGAAGCTCCCCCAGGGCGAGCGGGCGCCGCTCCTCGAGCCCCTCCACCTGGTGCGCGACGAGATCCGCCGCCTCGACCACATCCTCGAGGACTTCCTGCAGTTCGCCCGCCCGCGGGAGTTCCGCGCCCATCAGCTCAAGGTGATCCCCGTCCTCGACCGGGTCCTCGACCTCCTGGAGGGCGCGGCCCAGCAGCGAGGCGTGCAGGTGCTCCGCTCGTTCAAGCCGGTTCCCTCGGTCGCCGGCGACGAGGAGCGGCTCCGGCAGGTGGTGATGAACCTGGCCTTGAACGCGCTCGAGGCCGTTCACGAGGGCGGGTGGCTGCGCGTCTCCTGCCAGCCCGCCGAGGACCCCGAGCAGGTCGAGATCCTGGTCGACGACTGCGGCCCCGGGATCCCGGCCGAGATCCGCGAGCGGATCTTCGAGCCGTTCTTCACCACCAAGGCGAAGGGCTCGGGGCTCGGCCTGCCCATCGTCCACGCCATCGTCACCCAGCACGGCGGGACCATCACGGTGGAGGAGGCTCCGGAGGGAGGGGCGCGCTTCGCGCTCAGGATCCCCCGCTATCGTTGACCGTCACGAGCCGGCCGGCTCGTCGACCTCCTCGTCCTGCGCGCGCCCGGCGTCGCCCTCCCCGTTCCCGTGCGCGTACTCCTTCAGCCGGTACTGGATCTTGCGGACGCTGATCCCCAGGATCTCGGCGGCGCGCGAGGTCGACCCTCCCACCATCTCCAGGGTGCGCAGGATCGCCTCGCGCTCGATCTCGTAGAGGGTGGCGCCGGGGATGAGCGCCCCGGGGCTCCGCTCCCGGGGGCGCGGTCCACGCAGGGAGGGAGGCAGGTCGTCGGCGGTCAGCTCGGAGCCCTTCGCGAGGACCACCGCCCTCTCGACCACGTTCTCGAGCTCGCGCACGTTGCCGGGCCAGTCGTGCGCCAGGAGGGCATTCAGGGTCCCCGGCGCGAGCCCGCCGATCTCCTTCCCGTAGGCCTTTCCGTACTTCTCCACGAAGTGGCTCACGAGCGCCGGGATGTCCCCCTTGCGCTGGCGGAGCGGCGGCAGCGTCACCGCGACCACGTTGAGCCGGTAGTAGAGGTCCTCGCGGAACTTCCCGGTCTTCACCTCGGCGGCGAGGTCGCGGTTCGTGGCGGCGACGAGGCGCACGTCCACGCGGATGGTCTGCGTCCCCCCGACCCGCTCGAACTCCCGCTGCTGCAAGACGCGCAGGAGCTTGATCTGGAGGGCGGGCGTGATGTCGCCGATCTCGTCGAGGAACATCGTCCCGCCGTCCGCGAGCTCGAAGCGCCCCTCCTTGCGGCCGATCGCCCCGGTGAATGAGCCCTTCTCGTGGCCGAAGAGCTCGCTCTCGAGGAGCGTCTCGGACAGCGCGGCGCAGTTCACCTTGATGAAGGCGCGGTCGCGCCTGGGCGACTCCTCGTGGAGCGCCTGGGCGATGAGCTCCTTGCCGGTGCCCGACTCCCCGAGGATGAGCACCGTGGCCTTGGTGGGGGCCGCCCGCTTCACCACCTCGTACACCGCCTGCAGCTCGGGCGCGTCCCCGACGATGTTGTGGAAGCGGTAGCGCTCCCGCACCCGCTCGCGGAGGTTCTGGGTGTCGCGCTGCAGGCGCAGCTTCTCGAGCGCCTTCTCGAGGACCACCAGGACCGCGTTCACGTCGAGCGGCTTCACGAGGTAGTTCTCGGCGCCGGCCCGCATCGCCTCCACGGCCGCCTCGATGCTCGCGAACGCGGTCATCATGACGAAGGCCGCGTCGGACCCCTGCTCCCGCGCCTTCTGGAGGAAGGTGATGCCGTCCATGCGGGGCATGCGGACGTCGGAGAGCACGGCAGCCGGCGCGAACGACTGAAGGAGCTGCAGTCCCTCCTCCCCGTCCGCGGCCTCGGCGACGTCGTAGCCCTCCTCGGAAAGAAGGGTCTTCAGGGCCACGCGGGCGTTCAACTCGTCGTCGACGACGAGCACCCGCTCCTTTGCCCCGCGCAGCCCGTTCTTGCCCACTGTCATCTTCCCTCTCTCACCTTGCCGTACCGGCCCCGTACGCAAGGAATGCGGAACGACGCACGTTATGCACGTTTTCCGGGCTGCGGTCTACCTCGCCGAACAGGCGATCCCCCGAGGAGATTTCCCTCTACAAGGCGCGGCGCGATCGCCAATTGGGGGCAACCCGGAGGAGCCTCTAGCCTTCAGGCGTTCCCGCCGAGCTCCCTGAGGCGTCCGACGCGGTCGTAGGGGCGCCAGCGAAACGCTGCGCCGAGCGCTTCCGCCTCCCGGCGGCATGAATCCTCGTCGAGCCCGGGAACGGCGACGAAGCTCACCTGGACGTCCGGGATGTGGACGACCGAGGATCGGATGAAGTCCCGAGCCGCCCGCCAGGCGCCCTCTCCGAATCGATTGGGGCACAGCCTCACGTAGGTGGCGGGATCGGCAGCGTTGAGAGACACCACGACCGCGTCGAGCCCGGCCCGCGCGAGCTCGGGCGGGACGTCACGCCCCTCCCGGAGGCTCGAGAGACCGTCGGTGTCGAGGCGCACGCGCCGCACCCCGGCCGCCTTGAGGCGCCTCGTCACCTCGAGGAGAACCTCGAGGCGCCGAGTGGGCTCTCCGAGGCCGGTGAAGACCACCTCGGGCCGGCCACCGAGGCCGGCGGCCGCCACCTGCGCCCAGACCTCGTCCGCGGTGGGCGGCCGCGCGAGCTTCAGGTCCACGCCGCCGACCACCCAGTCGTCGTCGCGGATCTTCGGGCAGAACGTGCAGGCGAGGGTACAGCCGCTCGTGAGGTTGAGGTAGAGAGCATCGCCGAGCACGTAGGCGTATGCGGGCTTCGCCTGGGTCGCCGCCGATGTGTCGATCACTCCCTACTACTTAATCGTCGGCGGGCCTGTGGCCACTGCAGCCGAGGCAGTAGCGCGCCTCCGGGATGGCCCGGAGCCGCTGCAGGCCGAGCGGCCCGCCGCAGGAGACGCAGGAGCCGTAGTTGCCCCTGTCGATTCTCACGAGCGCCTCGTCGATCTCCTCGAGCTCGTGGCGCACGCTGTCGGAGGGGAAGTCGTCCTCCGCCGTCGCGGCGACCGCGGCCGGGACCGCCTGGCGCCCGAGTGCCTGGCGGCGCTTTAGGAGCAGGGCGCGTGCTTCTGTCTCGATGAGGCTCAAAAAGGGGTCCCCCGGGTACTTCGCTGCCCACCGGAGCCCCTCCCTTTCACGCGCCATGCCTGCCTCGAAGCTCCATGATTTCAAGGAGCTCGCTGCGCGCCGATTGCGCGCCGCGACCGTCACGCGCGCACGAGTTGCGCGCCGCCCGCCTCCTTTCAGGCCCCTTCCCGCAAGAGCAGGACGAGCGCCTTCAGCGCGTCGGTCGAGGTGAAGATGCCGATCACCGCACCCTCCTCGACCACGATCGCGGAACCTCGGCGCCGGGTGGCCATCTCCTCGGCCACCTCGTCGAGCGGCGCCTCGGGAGGAACCGTGTACGGCTCCTCGCTCATCGCCTCCTCCACGAGCTCGCGCGCCGCGTCCACGCCCCGCAAGGTCTCGAGGAGGTAGAGGTCGCGCTGGGACACGACGCCGACGAGCTTGCCCTCGTCGACCACGGGGAGATGGCGGACGCCCTTCTCCCGCATCACCTGATGGGCCTCGACGAGCGTGCGCCCGCTCGTCACGACCGTCGGGCGAACGCTCATGAACCGCTTCACCCTCGGCTTCGACATGGTCGCCTCCCCCGGGGCCCGGGCGCGACGGCGCAGGTCCCGCTTTCTCCGCCAAGGATACTCCCGTCGCGTGCGCCTTGGATCTTCCCTCAAGAGGGCAGAGCCTCGACACGGCGCGGAAGCGGCTTGGCGGTTGTATCGAGCGCTCGGCTGAGTTAGCTTCCGCGGCCATGGAGAAGATCTGGGTCAAGGACGTGAAGGACGGCGAACGGGTGAAGAGCCTGTTCATCGTGGCCCGCAAGGCCGTGCCGACCGCGAAGAGCGGCAAGGCGTACCTCTCGGTGACGCTCGTGGACCGGACCGGGGAGCTCGAGGCCCGCTCCTTCGACCGGGTCGAGGAGCTCTCCGCCCAGTTCGAGGAGAAGGACCTCGTCGAGGTCGAGGGACCGATCGGAACTTTCCAGGGCAAGCCCCAGCTTCGCCTCGAGTCGGCCGTCAAGGCGGATCCGGCCGCCCACGGCGCCGACCCCGCCGACTTCGCCTGGGCGCCGCCGCCGGAGCCGAAGAAGCCGGAGCGCCAGGGGGCCGACGAGGCGACCGAGACCCTGTTCCGGGAGCTCGTCGGGCTCGTGGAAGCCATCACCGACCCGCACGTGAAGAACCTCGTGAAGGCCTTCCTCGAGGACGATGACCTCGTCGCCCGCCTTCGCCGGGCCCCGGCTGCGAAGAGCGTCCACCACGCGTACACCGGCGGCCTGCTCGAGCACACGGTGAGCTGCCTCAAGCTCGCGCACCGCCTGGCGGACCAGTACCCGCAGCTCGACCGCGACCTGCTCGCGGCCGGTGCTTTCTTCCACGACCTTGGAAAGGTGAGGGAGCTCTCCTTCGACCGGACCGTGGAGTACACCGACGAGGGCAGGCTCGTCGGCCACCTCGTCATGACCGCGCAGTGGATCCACGAAAAGGCGCGCCGCGTCGGCGTTCCCCGCGACCTGGAGCAGCACGTCGTCCACCTCGTGCTCTCCCACCACGGGAAGATGGAGTACGGCTCTCCCAAGGTACCGATGACCCTCGAGGCGCTCGTCACCCACTTCATCGACGACCTCGACAGCCGAATGAACTCCTGGGTGACCTTGATGGGCAAGGAGGGCGGCACGCGTCGCTGGACCGACTCCCAGAACATCTACGGCCACCACCTGTGGCGCGGCACCCTCCCCACCGTCCAGGTGGAGAAGAAGCCGCCCCCGCCCGAGCTCCTCACCCCGGTCATCTACGTGCCGCGGGAGTCTCCTCAGGCCTCGGGGGAGTCGCGCAAGAAGGAGCCGGGTCGCAAGCAGAAGCCCGCTCGGCCGCCGCGCCCCGAGCGGAGCGAGGAGAAGGGCGCCGAGGCCGCCGCCGCGGGCACCGCTGCGGAGCCCCAGAGGGTGGAGACCGCTTCAACGCCGGAGGCACCGCAGGAGCGCCCGCCGCGCCCGGTGCGCCCGCAGAGGCCCGATCGACCGGACCGCGGGCCGAGAGGCGCGGGCGGGCCCGGGGACCGCCAGCGGCGTTACATGGGACCAAGGCTCCCGGGCGACAGGGGACCTCCGCCCCGCTCCGACAAGCCGAAGTCCCTGACCCACAACCCGTTCGCCGCCCTCGCGGCCAAGGTCGAGGCCTCGCAGGGGCCGGCCGAACCGGCTCCCGAGCCGACGCCGGAGGCGCCGCCCGCGCCCGAGCCGGCCCCGGCGGCAGAGCCGGCCGTCGAGGCGATGGCATCCCCGCCCGTTCCCGAGGGAGGCGAGACGCACTCCTAGCCCGTGGTCCCCTTCGGCCGCACCGCCGCGATCTTCGACGTCGACGACTCGCTCCTCGACGGGAACGCCGGCACGATCTTCAGCTGGTACCTCTACAGCGAGAAGGTCATGCGGCCCGAGATCCGCTCCCGCGTGCCCCGGCTCGTGTACGAGTACGCCCGACGCCGCCTCACCGAGCGGGACATGGTGGAGCTCGGCTCGAAGTGCCAGGCCGGCCTCTGGCTCGACGACCTGAAGGCCCACGCCCATACCTGCTTCGAGCGCCACCTGCGCAAGCGCATCACCGCGGGAGCGGTGAGGCAGATCCGCAAGCACCTGCTCTCCGGTCACTTCGTCCTCATCGCCTCGGGCTCCCCGCAGACCATCATCGACGAGGTGGGGCGCCACCTTCGCGTGCACGAGGCCGTCGGCACGCGAACGCGGGTCGTCGACGGAAAGGCCACCGACGAGATCCTGCCGCCGGTGGTCTTCCAGGACGGGAAGCGCGAGGCGGCGGAGCGCCTCGCCCAGGTCTACGGGATCGACCTCTCGAGGAGCTGGCTCTACTCCGACTCGCAGGCGGACGTGCCGCTCTTCGAGGCGGTCGGAAACCCGGTGGTCGTGAATCCCAAGGACTCGTTCCGGCCGCTGGCGGAGCGCCGGGGCTGGGCGGTGGTGGAATGGAAGGAGCGCAACAAGGGGCTCACCCAGGACCTCGCCGACGAGTGGGGCAGCTGGGACGGGTGAGGCGGGAAGCGCTTCAGGCCTTCTGCCGAAGCCCGAACAGCCGCGCCGCGTTCTCGCTCGTCGCCCGGCCGACCTCCTCCGGCGCGGCCCCCCACAGCTCCGCGACCTTCTCCGCCACGAGCCGCACGTGGGCCGGCTCGTTGCGCCGCCCGCGGTGCGGCACCGGGGCGAGGAACGGGCTGTCGGTCTCGACGAGCAGGCGGTCCCGGGGCACGATCCGCACCGCCTCGCGGATCGCGTCGGCGTTGCGGAAGGTGACGACCCCGGCGACCGAGATGTAGAGCCCGAGCTCGAGGTAGGCGCGCGCCGCGGCGCTGTCGCCGGTGAAGCAGTGGATGACGCCGCCCGCTGCCGGGACCCCTTCCTCCCGGAGGATGGCGGCGCAGTCGCCGTCGGCCTCGCGCACGTGGACCACGAGCGGCTTCCCCACCGCGCGCGCGATGCCGATCGAGCGCCGGAACGCGGCGCGCTGATCCTCGCGCGGGGAGAGGTCGTAGTGGTAGTCGAGCCCGGTCTCGCCCACGCCCACCACGCGGGCGTCGGAAGCCATGCGCGAGAGGGCCTCCCAGTCCTCGGCCGGAACGCGGGCGCACTCGTGCGGGTGGATCCCCGCCGTGGCCGCGAAGATCTCCGGGCGCGCGGCCGAGAGCTCGATGGCGTTGCCGAAATCCCCCGGGCCGCGCCAAAGGCCGATGAGCACGATGCGGTCCACCCCGGCCTCGCGGGCGCGGGCCACCACCCCTTCCATGTCGGAGCGGTAGTCGTCGAAGTCGAGGTGCGCGTGGGAGTCGACGAGGTGCATCGCCCTCATTTCACCCGCGTCCCGGGCGCGACGTCGTTCCCCACCTCCAGGAGGCGGGGCGGATCGCCGGCCGCGAGCAGCATTCCCTGCGAGGTGATGCCGCGAAGCGCCCGCGGCTCGAGGTTCGCCACCACCACGATGTGCCTCCCCATGAGATCCTCGCAGGCGGGATAGGCGAGCGCGATCCCGGCGACGATGGTGCGGGGCTCCGGCTCTCCGAGGTCGACCGACAGCCGGACGAGCTTGTCCGCCTTCGGGACCCGCTCGGCGGCCTTCACCACCCCCACCCGCAGCTCGACCTTCGCGAAGTCCTCGTAGCCAATGACCCCGGCCGGCGGGAGCGGCACCGCCGAGGCCCGGGTCGCCGTCTCCGAGGGGCTCTGCGCCTTCGCGACCTTGGCCGGGGCCTCGGGCGGGGCGGCGACGAGGAGGGCGACCTGCTTCGCCTCGAGGCGCGCCACCTGCGGCGGCTTCTCGCGCGGGGCGACCGGGGGCCCCTCGAACGGGTCCCAGGCGGCGGTCCACCTTGCCGGCCGCGACTGGCCGAACGCGCCGGCGAGACCGTCGGCGAACGTCGGCATCACCGGCCACAGGAGCACGGAGATGGCGCGCAGCGCCTTCGCGCAGGTGAAGAGCAGGCGCCGCGCGTCCGCGGAGCCGGGAGCCTCCCAGGGCTTCGCCTCCTGGAGCCGCTTGTTGCAGAGGTCCGCCACCTGGCTCGCCAGGCGCACCACCTCCCGGTACTCGAGCGCCTGGTAGGCAGCCCGGGCGAGGCGCAGAGCCTGGCGGGCGGCCTCGGCGATCTTCTCCTCCGGCGGGCCCTCGATCTCGCCGCCGGAACGCTCGAGGAGGGCGAAGACCCGGGAGGCGAGGTTGGCGACGTTGTTCGCAAGGTCGGCGTTGATCCGGTTGCGGAACTCCTCCACCGAGAGGTCGAGGTCCGAGACGCCCGGACCGAGGTTCGCGGCGTAGTAGTAGCGCAGGAGCTGCGGGTCGAGGCCGGCGTCGAGGTACTGGCGCGCGGTGACGAAGGTGCCGCGGGACTTCGACATCTTCTCGCCGTTCACGGTCAGGTGCCCGTGGACGGCCAGCCGGTCCGGGAGCTTCAGCCCGGCGGCCCAGAGCATCGCCGGCCAGAACACCGCGTGGAAACGCAGGATGTCCTTGCCGATGAAGTGCTCGAGGCGGCTCGGCGCACCGCGGGCGAGGTAGCGGGCCTCGTAGGCCGTCGGGTCGAGCCGCTCGCTCCCGGGGGCCTCCGCCGCGAAGTAGTGCTCGCCCGAGGAGAGGTAGCCGATCGGGGCGTCGAGCCAGACGTAGATGAACTTGTTCGGGAAGTCGGCGTCCCTCACCGGGAACCCGAAATAGGGCGGGTCCCGGGTGATGCACCAGTCCTGGAGGTCGGCGAGCCAACCCTTCACCTGCTCCCGGACTCCGGGGTCGAGGTGGCCGGCCGCCTCCACCCATTCGCGGACGATGGGCTCGAGCTGCTTCAGATCCACGTAGGCGTGATCGCTCTCGCGCACCACGGGCGCGGTCCCGCACAGGGCGCAACGCGGCTGCTTCAGCTCGCGCGGGTCGTAGGTCGTCCCGCAGTGCTCGCAGACGTCGCCGTACTGGTCCGGCGTCCCGCAGTGGGGACAGGTGCCCTTCACGAAGCGGTCGGGCAGGAATCGGCCGTCCTTCTCGCAGTAGAGCTGCTCCACCGTGCGCCGGTAGATGAGCCCCTTCGCCTTCAGCGCGTCCCAGACGCGCCAGGCCCACTTCCGGTTCTCGTCGGAGTCGGTGGTGTAGTAGGTGCTGAACCCCACCCCGAACATCTGGAAGTCCCGGTGCTGCTCCTCGCGGTACTTCTCCACGAAGGCGCGCGGGGTCATCCCGGACTTGGCGGCGTTCACCTCGATGGGCGTCCCGTGCGAATCGGCGGCGCACACGTAGGTGACCTCGTCGCCGAGCGATCGCCGGTAACGCACGTAGATGTCGGTCTGGATGTACTCGACGAGGTGCCCGAGGTGGATCGAGCCGTTCGCGTACGGCAGGGCGCTCGTCACCAGCACTCGCTCGCTCAAGCGGTCCTCCTCTCTCGCACCGGGGGCCCGGCCAGGCCGAGCAGGCACCTCTCCAGGAGCATCTCCGCGTCGGCCCCCGTCTTCATGGCGTGGTCGGCCTCGGCGAGGGCCACGAGCAGGTCGAGCAGCTCCTCCCTCGAGAACCGCAGCGCCGCCTGGTACTTCATCCAGAACCCGTATGGCTTCCGCTTCCCCAGCTCCTCCTCGGGGATGGCGGGGAGCACCGAGGCGCTCCACTCCCCGAAGGAGGAGATGCGCCTTCCCCGGGCGGCCAGCCGCCCGCGCTCGCGCTCCACCAGCAACCGTCGCACGGTCCCGGCCAGCGAGCCGAGCAGCATGTGCGGGCTCGCACCGTCGGAGAGCGATCGCCGGAGCACGGAGAGCGACTGGGCGAGGTCGCGCGACTCCACGGCGTTGCCGAGCGCGAAGAAGGGGTCCGACGCCACCCGCACGACGAGCGCCTCCACGTCGTCGGCCCGGATCACCTTTCGCTCGCCCACGTAGGCCGAGAGCTTCTCGAGCTCGGCGGAGAGGGCCCGGGCGTCGCCTCCGACGAGCGCCGCCAGGCGATCCTCGGCGTCCCGGTCCACCGACTTGCCGGTGCCGGCGAGCAGCTCCTCGATGAGCGGCCCGAGGACCGGCCGCTGCTCGTCCCACTGCCCCTCGGTGGCGACGGCGAGCGTCACGCGCCGGCCCGCCGCCAGGAGCCGCTTCACGATCGGCAACCTCCCGTCGACCTTGCCGGCCGCGACCAGGAGAACCCGGCCCGGCGGGAATCCGGAGGCGAGCAAGGCCTCGAGCGCCGCCAGGTCGTCCTTCACCGCCCGCATGTCCCGCTCCAGCGCGTGCCTGGCGGCGCCTTCGAGGAACTCCAGATCCGCCCGGGACAGGTCGTCGCGCCCGAGCTCGCGGCGCCAGTCGTCCGCGGACGGGGGCCCGTCGCGCGACGGGTCGAGGTCGGCGGCCGCCCAGCCCAGCTTCGCGGCGAGCGCCAGGAGCCTGCGTGCCGCCTCGCGCTTGCGCCCCGAAGCCCACATGTCGCGGGCGCGGTCGAAGGCGTCGCCCGCGTCCTCCTTCGACTGCAGGAAGGCCGGCTCCTCGACGATCACCACCTTGGTCCCGCCGAAGAGCCCGCCGGTCGCGAGCTCGTTTGCGACCTCGCCGGGAGAGGCGGCGGCGTCGAGCTCCACCAGGTTGAGGGACCGCTCTGCCTCGGGCACGAGCGCCTCGGCGATGCTCCGCGCGCCCCGGAGCGTGAGGAAGGGGTCGCCGTCGAGAAGGTACACCGGGGAGGCTCCGCCCCCTCGAATCTCCTCGAGCAGGTCCTCGAGAGAAGCCGCGGCGGCGCCGGGCTTGCGGCCGGGTGACCTAGCCATGGAACCACCCGATGACCATGCGCTCCAGCACCAGCGCCGGACTGGCGTTGTGGCGCAGCGCCGAGAGCGCTCGCTTCACCGCGTCGCCGCGCCGGATGGCCCCCGCGGGCCCGAGCCGCTCGGCGGCCTCGGCCGTGACGGGCCCCAGCTCGGCGAGGGCGAGCGGCGCACCCTCCCCGGCCATGGCGCGCGCCAGCACGTCCCGGAGCCAGACGAGGAGGAGCTCGCAGGTCTCCCGGGCGGCCTCGCGGTCCGTCGCTCGCTCGCGCGCGAAGGCGACCCAGGCCAAGGCGTCGTCCGCGGGCAGCGCCGCCGCGCGCTCAACCGCCTGGCGCCGCTCCTCCAGGCGCTCGGCGTTCAGGGCGAGCGCCCGGCCGAGCGACCCGCCCGCGAGCGAGGCAGCGAGCCTCGCCTCCCCGGGAGACCGTCCTTCCGCCACGAGCCGCTCCTCCAGCAGGCGGGCGGGCAGCGGGGAAAAGCCGAGGCGGAGGCAGCGCGAACGGACGGTGGGGAGGAGGGAGTCGGCGGACGAGGAGACGAGCAGGAGCGTCGTGTCCGGCGGCGGCTCCTCGAGGGTCTTGAGGAGCGCGTTCTGCGCCTGCGGGTTCATGGCGTCGGCAGGGTCGAGGAGCACGATGCGGCGCCTCCCCTCGAAGCGGCGCATGGAGAGGCGCCGGTCGACGAGCTCCCGGATCTGGTCGACCACGATGTCGCGCGAGGGAGTTCGGCCGCCCTTCGGCTCCCAGCGGCCGGCCCGCGCCATCACGCGCTCCTCCTCCACCGCGAGCACGTCCGGGTGGACCCCTCTCGCGATCTTCCGGCACGGGCCGCAGGTCCCGCAGGCGTCGTCCGCCGGTCCTCCCTCGCAGTTCGCCGCCTGAGCGAAGAGGCGCGCCGCGGTCCCCTTCCCCACCCCCTCCGGCCCTGCCAGGAGGTAGGCGTGGTGCAGGGCGCCACGCCGCAGCGCCGCGCGCAGGGATTCGACGGCCCGTTCCTGGCCGAGGATCTCGGAAAAGGGCATGGGGCGAGCGGAACATAGCATAAGGCGGCAGGCCGGCGGCCGCCCGAGCGCGGATCCACCCTTGGCGCTAGCCGCGCCCTGCGAGCCTTGCGACCGCTGCGGTGAGCACACCCGGGTCCACGGGCTTGGGGAGGAACTCCTGGTAGCCGGCGCCGAGCGCACGCTCCCGGTCCTCGGGTTGCGTGTACGCGGTGAGGGCCGCGGCCGGGATCGCCCTTCCCCGCGCCGAGTCGCGCCCGCGCACCCGGCGGATGAGGGAGAGCCCGTCCTCGCCCGGCAGGCCGATGTCGGAGACGATCACGTCCGGCGCGGACCGGTCGAGCGATGCCATCGCCTCGGCCGTCGACGCGGCCAC
>Ga0209048_10002819_pt1 | contig 17038 bp, 18 predicted proteins | sample FrelakmetCRP12CR_FD_187146 | JGI IMG/M metagenome (GOLD analysis project Ga0209048, IMG submission 187146) | Freshwater lake sediment microbial communities from the University of Notre Dame, USA, for methane emissions studies - CRP12 CR (SPAdes)... | ecosystem: Environmental > Aquatic >... | reverse complement strand
GTCCGCACCACATCAGCACAATTGCGGGCGGGTTCCGCGACGCACGTGGTGTCGCGGCTGCGCACACCGGCCTCCGCCGTCCCCACCAACGGGGTGAGTGTGGCGCCTGCCGCGCTGGCGATGACGATCCACGCGGCTATCGCAACCGCGCTCCGGTTCCAGGTACGGCCTTCCTGCACTGTGGGTGGTTCGACGGACGAAGCCACCTGAGCTGATGGCTGTCGGGATCGGGTCCACTGATGGGCGTGGCGCATGACCTCACCCTGGTTCAACGCAGTTCAACGATGCATTTGCGACACCAGCACACGAGTCCGTACCGACAGCAGCTTTTCTGGGCGCAACGGCGCGACTTGTTTACGAAACTGAGAACAGCTTCCGAGTCTCGCGAGAGCCCTGCGGCTGCTCCGGACATTGCTCCGGGCTCGGACTGAGAGACCCGACTGGCGGGGCCGGCTTGGAGCGCCCATGAACCGTGTTGAGCGGCTGCTACCGTCCCAGGCGGATGCAGGCGAGACGGCCGCACCACAACTGCGCGCAAGCTCCAGCTTGGCAGGCCATTGTGGTGCAGGCGTCTCGCCCGCACGCTGGTTCATGAGCAGGGTGTCCGGGAGTGGCTTGAGGGAATGCTCAAGCCTGGCTCAAGGACCTTACGCCCACTGCAAGATGCAGTTCCTGAGCCGATGTCTTTGATGCCTGTGTGTGCGTGCAAACAAAGAGGACGCGCGGCGCCTCGCTCATGGCCCACTCCGGTGCCACCCTTCCGCGGCGATGAGCCGCTCGACGTGCGCGCGGATGTCATCGCGGATGGTGCGCACGCGCTCGATGGGTTGCCCCTTCGGGTCGGCGAGGTTCCAATCCTGCCGGCGTAGGCCGGGCACCACGGGGCAGCTCTCGCCACAGCCCATTGTGACGAGCAGCTGAGCGCCCGCGGCGAGGTCATCCGTGAGCGGTGTGGGGCGCGCGTCGCTCAGATCGATGCCCACCTCGCGCATGACCGCCACCACTTCCGGATGCACCTGCGCGGCCGGTTGGGTGCCGGCGGAGATAGCGCGCGCAAGACTCGGATCGGCAAGCCGATTGAAAAACGCCGCGGCCATCTGCGACCGCCCGGCATTGTGGACGCAGGCGAAGATCACGGTCTGCATGGACGCATCACGACACCACCGCCACGTTCGACCCGGCGCGCGCCCGGTACAGCGCACCATGTGTTGCGCGCCAAGCGAGGAGGCCGCCGACCAGCAGACCGACATGCGGAAAGCCGCGTGATTTGAGGGCGTACGCCACGATGGTGGCATCGACGCCGGTGCTGCAGACGACGACGATGTGTCGTTCGCGCGGCAAGCGATCTAGCCAGCGGCCGAAGTCGAAAAGCGGAATCTCGTGCGAGTTGGGCAGACCCTTCATGAGCCGGCGCTCCACACCGAGGCGCACGTCGAGCAGGAAATTCCGTTCGTCGTCCAGGAACGCGGCATCGATCTGCCCCGGTGAGACCAGCGAGATCGCCGGAGCCTCCCCGCGCACGAAGCGTCCCACAAGATCCGCCACATACGCAATGTCGCCGTCAGAGGTCTCGGCCGACACGCTCAGACGCAGGCTCTCCTGCGCTTGCGCTTCCGTCAGACCGATGGCCGTGAGCACGTACGAGGGCTTGCCGCCCTGCGCGCTGCAGGCCGAGCCGGCGGAAACCGACACGCCGTGCAGGTCGAGGAAGGCCAACAGCTTGGCATTCTTCACGGCCGGGAAGCGGAGATTCAAAGTGTTCGGCACGACACCCTCGGCGGGGGAGTTCTCGATCACCTCCGGCATCGCCGCCCGCAACTTGGCCAAGAGGGTGGTGCGCCGTGCCGCCACGATGGGCACCTTGGCGAGCAGCTCCGGAACACGCGCAAATGCCGCTCCGCAGCCGGCGATGTTGTGCGTGCTTTCGGTCCCGGCGCGCCGACCCTCCTCCTGGTGCCCGCCACTGATGAACGGGTGAAACGCGGCGCCGTCACGCACGTACAAAACGCCGACGCCTTTCGGGCCGAACACTTTGTGGGCGGAAAATGTCGCATAGTCCACACCCAGGTCGTGGACATCGACCGGAATCTTGCCCAGTGCCTGCACGCAATCGGCGTGAAAAGGAACCCCGCGTGCATGCGCCAGCGCGGCCAGCTCGCGCACCGGGTTGACTGTGCCGAGCTCGTTGTTCGCCAACATACAGCTGACCAGACAGGCAGAGTCGTCGAGGACGGCGGCGAGGTCATCCGGTCGTACCCGCCCGTAGCGGTCCACCGGCAGCCACGTCAGCGTGACGCCCTCGCCCTCGCCCGCAAGCTCCTCGGCCACGGCGCGAACGGAGGAATGCTCCACCGCCGTTGTCACCAGCCGCCGGCGCGCGGCCGGTGCCCGCGCGGTGATCATCCGCAGCACGTGGTTGTTGCCCTCAGTCGCGCCCGAGGTGAAGACCACTTCCTGCGGGCTGGCATTGATGGCGGCGGCCACCTCCGCGCGTGCCCGCGCGATCAGCGCCGCCGCCTCACGACCGAGGCGGTAGGCCGCCGACGGGTTGCCCGGGTGCTTGTCGAGCACCTCGGCCACGCGCCGCCGCACGTCCGGGGCAACCGGCGTCGTGGCATTTACGTCGAGGTAGACGTGCCGAATTCGTTTGAACATCGTTCCCGGCCTCACTCACCGGCAGCGCGCCGGGAGATCAGCGGTCGCCGGCTGTTGTCGCATATGCCGCGGCCACGGACGCCTCGTCGCGGAAGTAGTGCCGGCGGAACCACAGCGCCACGTTGACCAGACCGATCATGACCGGCACCTCGACGAGCGGGCCGATCACCGCAGCGAACGCCGCACCGTGGTGAATCCCAAACGTGGCCACCGCAACGGCGATCGCCAGCTCGAAGTTGTTCGAGGCGGCGGTGAACGACAGCGTGGCTGATTGCGGGTAGGTCGCGCCTACCGTCTTGCTCATGAAGAAGGCGAGCAGGAACATCACCACGAAGTAGACGAGCAGCGGAATGGCGATGCGCACCACGTCCATCGGGAGCTGCACGATTGCTTCGCCTTTCAGCGAGAACATCACCACGATGGTGAACAGTAGCGCGATGAGGGTGATCGGGCTGATCTTGGGAATGAACTCAGTATGATACCAGTCCTTGCTCTTGGCGCGGATGAGCACCAGCCGGGTGACGAGACCGGCGATGAACGGGATGCCGAGGTAGATGAAGACGCTCTTGGCGATCTCGCCGATCGTGACGCGCACCGCGACGCCCTGCAGGCCGAACCAGGCTGGCAGTACGGTGATGAAGACGTAGGCGTAGATCGAGAAAAAGAGGATCTGGAAGATGGAGTTGAACGCCACCAGACCTGCGCAGTACTCGGGGTCACCCCTCGCCAGATCGTTCCAGACCAAGACCATGGCGATGCAGCGGGCCAGGCCGATCATGATGAGGCCGACCATGTACTCTGGCTTGTCCGGCAGGAAGATCACCGCCAGGGCGAACATGAGCACCGGGCCGACGACCCAGTTCTGCACCAGCGACAGCCCCAGTATGCGCCAGTCGCGGAAGACACTGCCCAGCTCTTCGTAGCGGACCTTGGCGAGCGGCGGGTACATCATGAGGATGAGCCCGATGGCGATGGGGATGGACGTGGTCCCGACGCTAAAGCGGTTGAGGAAGGGTTCAATGCCCGGGAGGAGGTAGCCGCTCCCAACGCCGACCGCCATGGCGAGGAATATCCACAGCGTCAGGAAGCGGTCGAGGAAACTCAGCTGCTTCGGGTGCGCCTCCGGTGCCGGTCGGACGGTGGTAGCCGCGGAAGCTGCATCTCTGCTCATCGACCTCTCCCATGTTGAGACTGCTCCATCAGACGACGGCCTTCCGGACAGCAGCCACCGGAGCGCCGCACACGGCGCGCGAGCCCAACATCGGCTTTGACCTCGGGCAGCAGGCGAGCGCAGACGGCGAGGCACTCCAGCAACTTGCTGTGCAACGCGCTCTGGGCCGGCGCCAGCTCATAGAACATCCAGAGGCCATGCTGCCGCGTCTCCACGAACCGCGAGCGGCGCAGGTACGCGAGGTGCCGCGACACGGTCGGTTGCGGTGCACGCAGGATGTCGACCAGGTCACCGACGCACAGTGGACCATCCTGTAGCAGCCGCAGAATGCGCAAGCGCGTGTGGTCCGCAAACACGCGGAACATCGAGTCGACGCCCGCGCCGACCTTCGACGTGCGCCTTCCGGGGCCGCGACGCACGGACCCATTTCCGTTTCTTTGTGAGCGCATCATATATTCGCGTGTGCGATTATAGTTCCAGGCCGTGAGGAGTCAATGCGCCTGCGGAGCCGCAGGTGCAATTCTGCGTTGCGGGGATCAGGGCGGGAAGCTGTTCGTAAGCCTGACGCGGCGCTCAGCGCGTGCTAGTTGGGGCGGAACATCTCCAGGATCTTGTCCTTCGGCGTCGCCGCGCTGCCGAGCTCGCGTTGGCGCTGGCGTACCAAGTCGTCGTACGTCGGCGCGGGTTGCGGGTTCTGGTAGAAGATACCGGTGTAAAGCTCGGCGCCGTATTCCTGTGCCAACGCCATTGCGTGCAAGCGGTCTGCGGGGTCGTGCCCCATCTTCTCCAGGCTCTTCATCCCCGCTTTGTGGGCTTTCAGCTGCGCCTCAGGCTGTCCGAAGGTGACGCACGGGGACTGGACGTTGATGAACGCGAAGCCGGGGAAACGGATAGCGGCTTCGATGATCGAGACGAGCCCAACCATGTCGGCCGGTGTGCTCTGCGCGATGAAGCCGGCGCCGTAGGCTAAGACGTAGAGCAGCGGGTTGACCGGGGCCTCGAGGCTGCCGTAGGTCGACGACGCCGTCTTCAGTCCACGCGGTGACGTCGGGGACAGCTGGCCCTTGGTGAGCCCGTAGATCTGGTTGTCCATCACGATGTACGTCAGGTCGACGTTGCGGCGGATGGCATGCGGGACGTGCCCTCCGCCGATAGAGAAGCCGTCGCCGTCGCCGCCCGCGACCAGCACCAGCAACTCCGGGTTGGCCAGCTTGATGCCCTGCGCGATCGGCAGCGCGCGTCCGTGCACGCTGTTGAACCCGTAGGCGGTGGTGTAGCCGGGAATGCGGCTGGAGCAGCCAATCCCGGAAACAAAGGCGATTTCATGCGGTGGGCGATCGATCGCGGCCAGCGCGCGATACATGGCGCTGAGGACTCCGAAGTCGCCGCATCCGGGACACCAGATGGGCTTGAGATCGCTCTGGTAGTCCTTCGTGCCATGGTGCTCAACGGCTTGTGCGGTAGCGGCATTCATTACGGACATCCTCTCTGTGAGTGGCGGCGCGGTATCATTCGCGCGGCTCGAACTGCGGCACGCGCCGGCGCTGCAGATCAAGTGCCATGCTGCGGAGCCGGTCCACAATCTCCACCGCCACGATGGGGTTCGAGCCGCTCTTAGTCAATGACTCCATCCCGTCCGGGACGTTCACCATCATGCGCAACACGCGGTGCAATTGCCCTTGGTGGGATTGCTCGACGACCAGACCCGCCTGCACCGAGGCGAAGAAGTCCCGGTAGACCTCCTCGGACACCGGGTACAGCAACTTCGGGATCAGCAGCTTCACCTGCAATCCATCGGCCTGCGCCAGTTGCAGTGCTTCCATCGCCACACCGGCGACGCTGCCCCAGCTGATCAAACCGACCGGCGCGTCGGCGTTGCCTTTGACGAGGAACAAATCGCGGCGCCGCTTCAAGGGGTTGAGCTTGCGGAGCCGTTTCTCGTTCATGCGGGCATGCACGACGCCGCTGGCGGTAGGCGCGCCGTGCTCGTTGTGCTCGATGCCCGACGCCAGGTAGTTGCCGCCCTCCATGCCCGGCCGGCTGATGGGGCTGATGCCGGACTCGGTGATGCGGAAGCGTTCGTAGTGTTCGAGTTCGGTGGCGGTCGGCCGGCGGCGATCAACCACCGAGATCCCGCTCGTGTTGATGGAGGGCACCGTCTCTTTGCGCTGCGCGATTTCCTGGTCGGAGAGCAGGATCACCGGCGTTTGATACTCTTCAGCGATGTTGAAGGCTTCGACGGTGAGGCGAAACGTATCTTCAACGCTGATCGGCGCGAGCACCGGCCGCACGGCGTCACCGTGCGCGGAGAAGATGGCCTGGAAGAGATCGGATTGCTCACTCTTGGTGGGGAGACCGGTCGACGGCCCACCGCGTTGAACGTTGACGCACACCAGTGGCAGCTCGGCGATGCTGGCGAGGCCCAGCATCTCCGTCTTCAGCGACATGCCGGGTCCGGAGGTCGCGGTCATCGACTTCTTGCCCGCGAACGACGCGCCGACCGCGGCACCGACGCCGGCAATTTCGTCCTCCGCCTGCAGCACCGTGCCACCGTACTTCCAGATCTCACGGTTGAGGAATTGCATGATCTCCGTGGACGGCGTGATCGGATAGCCGCCGAAGAACTCGCAACCGGCAAAGATCGCGGCCGCGGCGCAGATCTCGTTGCCGTCGGTCAGCAATTGTGCCCCGTTGCCGACTTCCGGCGGTGTCATCACCCACGCGCTACGCAGCGGGTGCTCCTCCGCGTAGGCAATTCCGGCGGCAAAGGCGCGCTCGTTCCCCTCGAGCACCTCGGGGCTCTTTTTGCCGAACTTCTTACGCATGCCGGCGAGAATCCCGGCGCGCGCGATACCGAACCAACCGGCGAGCAGCCCGAGAACCACCGTGTTCTTGGCCTTGTCCGTTCCCGCGGTTTGCTTCGCGATGTCGGCGATCGGCACCGCCAACACCTCTGCGGGGGTCACACCACTCAACGGAATCCGGTCGGGCGGCACCCCCGTCTTGGTGTCGTAAATGACCACGGTGTGTCCGCCGACAGGGAGCTCGGCACCGAACTTCAGGAAGTCTTCCCAGTTGAGCGCGACGGCGACGTCCAGCGTACCGCCGGGGTTGAACACGTCGTCGGTCGAGATGCGCAGGCGGCACGAGGATTCTCCGCCGCGAATCTGTGAGCCGAAGCTCTTGGTGAGCATGGCGTGATAGCCCTCGAGGGCGGCCGCCGTAATCAATGATTCACCGGCGGAGACGACGCCGTCCCCGCCCGAACCGGCCATACCAACAATTAGATCGCTACGCATGGGCTCTGAGACAGCAAGCCGGATGCCCAAGCCCTGGTGCTGCCTCGGTTACAGGGCAACCAATGTGTTTCGCAGACGCGAGAAGCGGAGCGCGTAGCAGTCCCATGTGATGGAAAGTGACGCGACGATGAAAAAAGCACGCCCGGGAGCAAATCCATGCTCCCGAAGACCAGCGTCACATCCCGGAGGTGCGGCCCCGAAGGAAGAACACGACGATGGGGATGCCGAAGCTGGCCTTCTCCATGACTGAAGGAATCTTCATGGCTCGGTAACGCGCCAGGTCGGGCTGCCCCGTCCCGACGTGTCGCGGCTGTGGACTGACCCCTGTCGTGCGCTATAAGAAACCGATGACCACGCCGCAGACGACGCTCTCCGTTGACGAAATCAAGCTCTCCGACCCCGCCTTCTGGGTGCGTGAGGACCGGGACGGTGCGTTTGCCAAGCTGCGCACCGAGCGCCCGGTGTCGTGGCATGAAGAGATGGAGTACCCGGGCCTCCCGAAGGGCCCCGGGTTCTGGGCCGTGACCCGCTATGCAGATGTATGGACCGTGAGCCGCAATCCGCAGCTCTTCATGTCGGGGAAGGGTTCCAGCATCGCCGATCTGCCGATCGAGCTGGCGGAATTCTTCGGCTCGATGATCAACATGGACGCGCCGCGGCACACCAAGCTGCGCCTGATTGTCAATCGCGGCTTCACGCCGCGTATGGTGGCCAAGGTTGAGGGGTCGGTGCGCGAGAAGGCGCGCAAGATCATCGACGCCGTGGCTGAAAAGGGGGAGTGCGACTTCGTCGGTGATATCGCCGCGGCGCTGCCGCTGGAGATCATCTGCGATATGATGGGTATTCCACCCACCGACTACCGGCGCATCTTGGAGCTCACCAATATCATCCTCGGCATCGGCGACCCCGAGTATGCGATGACCATCGAAGAGCTGATGGCTGCCGGCATGGAGCTGTCGCAGTACGCGCAGGAGCTGGGCCGGCAGCGCATCGACAAACCGACCGACGACATCACCTCCGCGCTGATGAATGCCGAAGTCGACGGCGAGCGCTTGACGACGCAGGAATTCGGCTCGTTCTTCATCCTGCTGGTCGTGGCGGGCAACGAGACCACACGCAATGCCATCAGCCACGGCATGAAAGCGCTGACCGACTTCCCCGAGCAGCGGGCGAAATGGAAGGCCGACTTCGCCGCCGTCGCGCCAACCGCGGTCGAAGAGATCGTGCGCTGGGCCACACCGGTCATCCATTTCCGCCGCACCGCGACCGCCGATACCGTGCTCAGCGGCCAGGAGATCAAAGCCGGTGACAAGCTGGTGATGTGGTACAACGCGGCGAATCGCGATGAAGCCGCGTTTGTACAGCCGTATCGCTTTGACGTCACGCGTGATCCGAACGAACACGTCGGCTTTGGTGCCGGCGGCCCGCACTTCTGCCTGGGCGCCAACCTGGCACGCCGCGAGATCGCCGTGATGTTCGATGAGCTGTTCCGCCGCCTGCCCGACATCGAGGTGAGCGCACCGCCTGCCATGCTGCTCTCGGCTTTCATCCACGGCGTCAAGCGCATGCCGTGCCGCTTCACGCCGACGCGGCCGTCGGAACGACATACCAGTCGAGGCGGCGCCTAACAAAAATTGTTGCGTTAAACTCCTGAGTAATGGTATGACATGGCCAAACTCTCTGGAGGGACGTCGCGTGAAGGCTCGCAGCTTGTTCGCAGCAGCACTGCTTGTGTTGGCCACTCAAGTCGCCGCGTACGCATCGAGCGACAGCAGTTCGCCCGAAATTCCAGGCACGCGAATGTCGCGCGCGGCGCGCAAGGTCGGGTGCCGGACAATTTGCACCCACTGTCCGCCTGGGTCGGTGTGCCCGCACCACTGCGTGATCCAGTGTCCGCAGAATACCGTTCCCTGCGGTCCCAGTGCCTGCCAAAACGGTGAGGTCTGCTGCAACGCGAGCTGCGGCATCTGCACCGCTCCTGACGGGGCGTGCACCCAACAGGTGTGCGGGCCGACGGGACAGTGCGTCGAGAACGCCCTGTGCATCCGCGGCTTCCACTGGTCGCCACGCAAGTGCATGTGCATTCCCGATGTCGCCCCGTCGCCGTGCGTCGACACGGTCCTGTGCATCCGCGGGTTACATTGGTCCCCGCTGCAGTGCATGTGCGTTCCGGATGTGCCAGGGCAATGCACGACGGACGCGGACTGCCGGCTGTTCTCCGACTACTGCACCGGCTGCGACTGCCGTTCGCTGTCGACGAGTGACCCAGACCCGACCTGTAGCGGCCCTGGCGTGCGCTGCTTTGCCGACCCGTGCATGAACAAGACGGCGGCCTGCGTGCACGGCCAGTGTACGCAGAGCTCGAGCCAGGGGCCGACTCAGCCGCGCGGGCCACATCAACCGCACGCACCCCGCGGCCCCCACACGCCCGGCTTGCCGCGCGGTTGAGATACGCGGCCGCGTTTACAAGTCGGTCCCGAGCGGGTACGGTCTCGCCCTGAGACAGATCAGGGCGATGATCGAGGTTGATGCACCGATTGCCGACGCAGAGTGGGACGCGGGCGACATGGGCTGCGGCGAGCTGGTCATCCAGCTACGCAACCGCATGAAGGTGTTGCAGCCGGGGCAGATGCTGCGGCTGACGGCACGTGATCCCGGAGCGATCGAAGACTTGCCGGCGTGGTGCCGGTTGACTGGGCATCGCCTTGGCCGCGCCGCCCATCCCGTCTACGAGATCTACCGAAAGGAAGGCTGATTATGGCAGGTAAATTCTGTGTGTCGCTGACCCATGCGAAAGACGATAGGGACAAAGCCACGGTGGGCTTCGTCATCGCCAACGCGGCGCTCGGCTCGGACCAGGAGACGATCGTGTTTTTGAGCACTGAAGGAGTGCGTTTGGCTGTGAAGGGCTACGCCGACGACATTCACGAGACCGGCTTTGCGCCGCTGAAAGAGTTGATGGACAACTTCGCCGGCGCGGGCGGCACGATCTACGTCTGCTCCCCGTGCTTCAAGAAGCGCGGCCTCGACGAGAACAGCCTCGTCGCCGGGTCCAAGATCGTCGGCGGCGCCAAGCTCGTCGAGTTCCTCGCCGGCGGTGCGCCCTGCGTGTCCTACTGAACCGCCCCGCCGCTGCGGTCGCGGCGGCGGGACGTAACTGAACTATGCGGCTGGCCCAGCATCCCTACGCGCCGCACGTCAGCTTCGACGGCGGTGATCTCGATTGCGGCAACGGTCTGTTGCTGCTGATCCGCAAGCACATCGACCCGCTGGCCCCCGGTCAGCTGCTCGAAGTCCGCTCGACGGAAAGCTCCGTGCGCGAAGACCTGCCGGCCTGGTGCCGGTTGACCGGCAACGAGCTGGTGTTGCAGGTGCAGGACGGGCGCCAGAGTAGCTTCCTGGTGTCGAAGGGTCGCTTCGTTCCTTCAGAAGAACCCGCGGTAACGAGCGCGCCGCGCTTGAAGGCACCGGCACCAATTACGCAACCGATCGCTGCGGTCCGCATCCCGGCCACGCTGCCGCACCCGGCACCGGCGCCGCCCATCCGGCCGCTCGCCGTGATGGGGATCGGCAGCTGGCCGCGGCCGCGGTGGATGTTGCAGGCGTTGCACGAGCACCTCGAAGGCCGCATGTCGGACGATGCGTTCCGTGAAACAGCGGACGACGCCGTGCGTTTGGTGCTCGACGCCCAGCAGCGTGCCGGCGTCGACGTACTCACCGACGGTGAGCAACGCCGCGACAACTACGCCAGCTTCGTCGGCGGTCGGCTCGACAACTGCCAGCTCATTCCAATCACCGACTTGCTGCCGTACGTCGACGACCCGGTGACGTTCGAGCAGGAGTTGCGTGAGCTCGACGTTCCCGCCGGTGCAGTGCGGCATCCTGCCGTGTTCGGACCGTTAGGACGGAGCCGCTCATTGGCGGTCGATGAGCTGGAGTTCGTCCGGCGTCACTCGGCATTGCCGGTGAAGGTTGCGCTGCCCGGGCCGTACTTGCTGACACGCACGATGTGGATGGAGTGCATTTCCGACCGCGCCTACGCAACGCGCGAGCGGCTCGCGGACGACATCGTGCGCGTGCTGCGCGAGGAGCTGCACTTCCTGCTGGCGGCGGGTGCGGCGCTGGTGCAATTCGATGAGCCGGTGCTGAGCGAGGTGGTGTTCGGACAACCGTCGGCGCAGCGTACCTTCATGTGCGGGGCGCTGGGTGCCCGCCGTGACACCGCCGAGGAGTTGGCGTTTGCCGAGGATCTCATCAACCGCGTCGTCGCAGGCCTGCCGGCGGCGCGTTGCGCCCTGCATATCTGCCGCGGCAACTGGACTCCCGACGAGCGCGTCGCCCTGGCCGGTGACTACCGGCCCCTCGTGCCACTGCTGTCGCGCATCAAGGTAGGCACATTGTTCCTCGAGCTGTGCACACCGCGCGCCGGCGAGTTGGCTGTGCTTCGCGACCTGCCGGACGACCGTCGGGTTGGTGTCGGTGTCGTCAACCAGAAGTCGCAGCGTGTCGAGACGGCCGAGGAGATTCTCGCAAAGGCCGAACAGGCCGTTGCGCTGTTCGGTGCGCAACGGATCTTCCTCAACCCCGACTGCGGCTTCGCGACCTTCGCGGACAATCCTATCACCTCCGCCGACGTCGCCACGCAGAAGCTGGCGGCGATCGTGGCCGCCGCTCGGACGCTGCGCCGCCGCCATCATCTCGACTGACGGCTCACTGGCGCACCTTGACACCGTGCGAGTCGGTCTTACCTTCGCACCACGACGGTGGGGCCGGGCGACGCGGGCAGCCGCCAAACACAACAAGAAAATTGCTGAGGAGGTCCATCATGGCACTGTTCCGGTTCTCTTCGCCGGCCGATTCCGTCGGCGGCTTGCTGGCACTGCAACGGGAAATGGAGCGCATGTTCGAAAATCCGCGCGGCTTCGATCTGGGTGTTTCGAGCCGCGGCGTCTTTCCAGCGGTCAATATCTTCAACGATAAGGACGTCTACGTGGCGCGACTCGAAGTACCCGGCGTATCGCCCGAGCAGATCTCCATCGAGTCACACGGCCGCACCCTCACTATCTCCGGGAAGCGCGCCGTCGCCACACCGGCGGGCGGCAGCTTCCATCGGCGTGAGCGTGAAGCCGGCGAGTTCTCGCGGTCATTGCAGTTGCCGGACGATCTGGATCCGTCACGGGCCGAGGCGTCCTGCAAGCACGGTATCTTGACGGTTCGCATCCCGAAGAAAGAGGAAGCGAAACCGCGACAGATCACTGTCCAGGTCGCGTGAGGTCATTCGGAGCAGCCTGTCGGACTTGGACGCCTGCAGCGACCCAACGGGGAGCGGGCCATAGAAATGACGCCGGCCGCAGGCCAGGAAAGGAGGTTAGAGGAACAATGACACCCCAGGAGTTGAGTGTGCGAACCAAGCAGGAGCTGAAGGGCGAGGAACAAACCCGGGCTGGGCGCACCTTTGTCCCCGACGTGGACATTTGCGAGACCGCCGACAGCCTGTGGTTGTGGGCGGACATGCCGGGCGTGGAGCAGGACGCGGTCCAAGTCAACCTTGCTGACGGCGTGCTATCAGTCGAGGGACGAGTTTCGGTCAAGGACTACGAAAACCTCGCACCGGTCTACGCCGAGTACAACATCGGCAACTACGCGCGCCGTTTCACACTCTCCAACGACATCGACACCGAACGCATCAAGGCGCGCATGACCAACGGCGTTCTCGAGCTCGAGTTGCCGAAGGCCGAACGCGCCAAACCACGGCGCATCCCGATCGCTTCTAGCTGAACCCCGCCGGGCAGCGGACATCGAGCCGCTGCCCGTTTTGCTCCGTTGCGGCATTGGGCGGGGCACCTTATACTTCGCCCACATCATGGCCAGCGTCTCTTCGCCGCTCGAAGTAGTGAGCGGCCAGCTGTCAGCTTCCGGATGACTGTTGTCTGTTGGCTCGCATCCTTTGCTGAAGGCTGACTGCTGATGGCTGATCGCTTTCCCCGCCTCGCGCGTCACGACTTCGCTCGCTCGACGTTGACAGTCGCGCGCCGGCTGCTCGGCTGCACTATCTGCCATCGCGTCTGCGGCGCGGTGCTGCGCGGACGTATCGTCGAAGTGGAGGTGTACACCGACGACGCGGCTTCGCACTCCGCCAACGGCAAGCGCACACCGCGCAACCGCATCATGTTTGGTCCGGCCGGCATGGCTTACGTCTACTTTACCTATGGCATGCACCACTGCTTCAACGTCGTCACCGAACAGGATGAGCGACCCGGCGCCGTACTCGTCCGCGGCCTCGACGGCATCGCGCATGCCGCCGGCCCAGCGCTGGCCTGCAAGGCGTTGCATCTCACCCTGCGTGATAACGGCCGCGATCTGGTGACTGATTCGGACCTCTGGATTGAGCCGGGGCGGCGCAAGCGCGGCGAGCGCATCGTGCGCACGACGCGCGTCGGCATCCGCCACGCCGCCGAGTTGCCGCTGCGCTTCTATCTCCTCGGCAGCCCCGGTGTGTCGAAGCGTGATCGGCGCGCCGAGTTGCAAGCGTGACTGTCAGCTGTCTGAATCGTGTGGCCAGCGCCGCTCAGCCTTCAGCCATCAGCCGAGTCCAACGGCGGTCCTTTCAGCTTTCGACTGTTCCTCTCTTGCGCCGCCAGCAGGCGATCGAGCTTCATGTTGAGATTCACCAGGCTGCCTTGCAGGTGTTCGATCTTGATGAGCAGCTTCTGGTAGTCGGCGCGTGAGGGGACGTTGAGCAGGTGGAGCAGGGTCTCGACGTTCTTGTCGACGTGGCCCTTGGTCTGGGCGGCCCGTTTGACGACCTTGGCCAGCCCCTCGGACACGCCGCGGCGTCCGAGGACCTCTTCGAGTAACTGGCCAACGGTCTCTTCACCGCGTTCAAAGAGCCACTGCAGCACGTTCTGTGGATCGGGGGAGGTCTTGGCACGCATGATGTTTCACTATAGTGAGGCTGCGCTGGAGGCGTCAACTGAGTCGTGCGCGTGTTCGTGAATCGTGTTTGCTGCCGTGTTCGGCCCCGACACCACTATTGGCGGAGGCATCAACCGTGACGTGGGACGTGTTTCTGGGCTACTTCACCGGACTCCGATTGCTGACGGCGGACCTCGATCCTGCAACGCTGGTGCGCACAGTCTTGGTCGTGCACACCTGCGACAGCATCATGTGCCGGCTGTTTGCGCACAACAATGGATACCCGAAGAACCTGTGGACGGTGCTCGGCTTCATCTTCGGCATCTGGGCCGTCGCCGTGCTCATCATCCTGCCGCGGCGGAAATCGTGAAACGTGCTCGTGTTCGTGAAAGAATGACCTTCCACGAACGGCGGCCCTGCCAACCCGCACGAACACGAACACGAGCACGACTCCACGATCACGACTCCGCAATGACGTAGGCAATCGCCAGCGTCGCGCTGTGACTCAAGGACAGATGGATGTGACGGATCCCCACGGCGGCAGCCCGTTGCTGAGCACGGCCGTGCAGCCGCAGCGTCGGCGCGCCCTTGCCGCGGATGACCTCGATCTCCCGCCAGCCGTACGCGCGTCCGAGGGCCTTCATCATCGCCTCCTTCGCGGCGAAGCGAGCGGCGAAGCTCTCCGCTGCATTGCGACGGCGCGAACAATACGCAACCTCCCCGTCCGTGAACACCCGGGCGCGAAAGCGCGCGCCGGTGTTCGGGTGGGCCAGCGCCGCCTCGATTCGCTCGACATCGATGATATCGACTCCGATGCCGAGAATCATACTGACTCGTGCGCGTGCTCGTGTTCGTGCTCGGTAGGAATCTGCAACTGGGCCGGCACCGACATGGTTGGGATCACGTTTCCTGTGTAGCTCTTCATTCTTCCACGTGCACGAACACGAGCACGATTCACGACCTCAACACGCGGCGCACGACGTGCACGTCGTCGTGTCGCACGGTGGCGTCTGGCGCGCCATGAGCGCCTTGCGCCGCTCGACCCACAGGAACGACTTGTCGATGCGATGATCGATGAAGTCCCACGGCAAACGTTCGTGGTTGCCATAGGTGCGATGCACGTACGCGTCCGGGGGCGGCAGGCCCGGAATGCCGTCACGCTGCCAATCCCGGATCACGCGCCACCAGTCGCCATCGGCGTCGTGGATGGCTTGTACGACGCGGCCGACTCGCCGGTCGCCGCGCGACATGAGCGTTTGAAAATACCCTTCGCGCGGCGACTCGGTATCGAGATGAACATTCGGGATCGCAGACAGACGCCGCCGCAGGCGCGCGAATTTCTGCTTGAGCGCCGGGATTGGCTCCATCGGATCCCACTGGAATGGTGTCCATGGTTTGGGCACGAAGGGATTGACCGACACGGTGATGTTGGCGACACCGCCGCGGGCACGCTCAGCGTCGCACAGGCGGGCGCGCATCTTCGCGGTCAAGTCGGCGATCGCATCGACATCCTCGAGCTGCTCGCTCGGCAGCCCGACCATGAAGTAGAGCTTCAGATCCTTCACGCCTTCTCCAACCAAGAGATCCGCGGCACGCAGGATGTCATTCTCAGACAGGTTCTTGTTGATCACCCGCCGCATGCGTTCGGAACCCGCCTCCGGTGCGATAGTCACGCTGCGGTTGCGCCCGCGCGCCAGCGCAGCGGCGAGCCGCGGCGTGACGCAGTCGGCCTTCAGCGACGACGGCGACAGCCGGCCACCGCCAGCAGCGGCAATTTCGGAGAGCACATCGACGCCCGGCACGCTCGCCATCTCCGCGCCGACCAGGCCGATGATCTTCCGGTGCTCCAATCCAGCACGCACTGATTGCGCGAGGGCGTCGACGCCGCGTGTGCGGATCGGACGGTACATGTATCCCGCCGCGCAGAAGCGGCATCCCCACTGGCACCCGCGGCTGGCCTCGACCAGCATCATGTCGCCAAACACCGCCTCATCGCTGAGCACGCGCGTGGTGGTCGGAAATTTGTTCAGGTCCCAGATGAGCCGGCGCTCGACGCGCATTGCGCCCGGCCCGTGGTAGTCGACACCAGTCAGCTCCGCATCGTCGTATGCGGGCTCGTAGAATGACGGGACGTACGTGCCGGCGACGCGGTCGGCAGACTGCCACAAGATCGCGTTGAGTGCTGAGTCTTGAGCCTGCCCTGAGCCCTGTCGAAGGGTGCTGGGTGCCGAGCGCACTTCCGACAGCAGCGTGAGGAATTCGGGGAGCATTTCTTCGGCTTCGCCGATCAGGAAGAGGTCGACGAAGTCGGCGAGCGGTTCCGGGTTGAGGAACACGGCAGGGCCACCGGCCATGACGAGGGGACCGCGGCCGCAGCGTTCGCGGCTGGTGAGCGGCAGGCCGATCAAGTCGAGGAGGCGAACGACATGCCAGTAGTCTGTCTCGAACGAGATTGAGAACGCGATTACATCGAAGTCGTGAACAGGGGTGTGTGATTCGAGGCTGCGGAGGCTGCCAGGGGTGACGGACGCGGCGTCCTCGTCGTCAGGCAGGAAGGCACGCTCGCACACCACGTCAGGGTGGCGGTCGAAGATCGCGTACACCGCGTGGAACCCCAGGTTGCCCATCGCGATGCGGTAGTGGTTGGGGTACACCAAACAGACACGCACGTCGCCCGCCTGCTTCTTGGTGAACAGCACCCGCTCCTGTGCATGGCGGGCGCGGGCGCGTTCCTCCACCTGCCAACTAGACAATCGTGCGCCGTTCCATCAGGGCCTCAGATATAACCCCCGGTCGAAGGGGGCTCAAGCAACGGTCAGAAGCGGATGCGCGAGCGGCGACCGCGATCCTGATTGCGGCCGTAGGCGGCACCGAGGAGCCAACCGGTCAGCAGCCCGACGGCGCCAAAGAGCAGCGCGGCGGGCGATACGCTGTGCTCGGGTGGTTCGGTGGCGGCGGTGCCGGCAGCGGGTGCTTCGCCTGACAGTGCACTCCCACT